>Ga0210408_10001829_pt1 | contig 21514 bp, 24 predicted proteins | sample IncBWH4MmetaG_FD_155471 | JGI IMG/M metagenome (GOLD analysis project Ga0210408, IMG submission 155471) | Forest soil microbial communities from Barre Woods Harvard Forest LTER site, Petersham, Massachusetts, United States - Inc-BW-H-4-M | ecosystem: Environmental > Terrestrial > Soil >...
GCCAAGCTTTGGCATATGGGCATTCTTATATGGAAGCTTGATAATCTTCAGAAAGAACTCTATGATACTTTTACAAAAGCTATACAAAAAACTACTGTATGGAGCTGTTCAAGACGTATCGGTAAAAGCTATGCTCTTTGCTGCATAGCCGTTGAGCAGTGTTTGCAAAAACCTAATACTATCGTTAAGTTCATTGCTCCCACTCAAAAACACGTTAAGATGATCATTAGGCCTCTTCTTAAAGAAATCTTTAGAGATTGTCCTAAGGATTTAAAACCAGATTTTCGCACCGCAGATAACATCTATCGCTTTGATAATGGATCTGAAATACAACTTGCAGGTACTGATTCAGGTCATGCTGAAAACCTACGAGGGGGTAGCAGTAACTTGTGTATCGTCGATGAAGCAGGTTTCTGCGATGACCTTCGTTATATTATCCAATCTATTCTTATTCCTACTACCACTACGACACATGGTAAGATTATTCTATCTAGCACTCCACCTAAGAATGTGAATCATGAATTTGTTAAATATATGGAAGATGCTGAAATTAAAGGCAACTTCGTTAAAAAAACGATCTATGATGGTCTTGGTAGTCGTATTACACAGAAGATGATTGATGAAATTATTGAAGAACTTGGTGGTATTGATAGTCCAGACTTCCGAAGAGAGTATTTATGTGAACTCATTAGAGATGAGGAACTTACTGTGATTCCAGAGTTTGATGACATTCTTCAAAAAAAGATAGTCACTGAATGGCAAAGACCTGCTTATTTTGATATCTATGTATCAGGAGACTTGGGAAAGAAAGACTATTCAGTGTTCCTATTTGGCTATTATGACTTTAGGCATGGAAAGCTAGTAATTGAGGATGAAATCGCTTTAAGAGGTCGTAACTTAGATACTGAGATATTAGCTCATGCTATTAAGCAAAAAGAGAAAGAACACTTTACAAATCCTGTAACAAATGAAATACAAGCTCCCTATTTGAGAGTATGTGATAATAATCTCATTGTTATTGGAGATATGTATAAACTTCATAATTTAAACTTCATGCCTACTGCTAAAGATGATGCGGCAATGGCACTAAATAATGTGCGTATTTTGATAAAACAAGAGCGTATTATTATACATCCACGCTGTAAAACACTTATTTCACATCTAAAGTATGCAACTTGGGATAAAAATAAGAATACCTTTGCTAGAAGTGTAGAATTTGGTCACTATGATGCCGTAGATGCCCTTAAATACTTCTGTAGAGCTGTACAGCAAACAAAGAATCCCTATCCTGCTAGCTTTGGACAGGGAAGTGGAGACAATTGGTGGGAAGGATATAAGAAACCTACGCCTTCTCAAGCATTTCCAGAAGCTAATAACATCAAAAACATTTTTAAGATAAGACGAAGTTTGAGATAAATTTAACAAGTAATACTATGTATACCTACCAAAGCGATTATACTGGCAATAAAAACGAATACTTCGCGGCACAAGAGCCTGATAAAACAGCAGGAATACTCTTGCATAAAGTGAACCTGTGGAGTAGCAATTTAGAAGCCAATGGCTACCTAGATAAGCTTAGAATGTCGTGGAGTGCCTATCATGGTGCCTATTACACTGATGCAAGCTCAGGCCATCAAATCGCATTCTCTGGCTCTGCTGGTGAAATTGTCAATTTACCGGTTAACCACGTTCGCAATTTAGCCCAACACATTCTTGTAATGACTTGTAGCACACGTCCAGCAATGGATGTTCGTGCAGTTAATACAGATTATAAGTCTCTCACGCAAGCCTATCTAGCTAAAGGCTTGCTCGATTACTATATGCGCGAAAAGCGCCTAGAAGTGTACATCAAGCGTGCTGTTGAGTATGCCATTGTTCTTGGTGCAGGATATATTAAGATGTCTTGGAATGCAACTTCAGGACAACAGTACGACTTTGATGAAGATTTGCAAGTTCCAGTGTATGAAGGGGATGTAGAATTTCAAAATCTTTCTCCTTTTGATGTTGTTATGGATAATACCAAAGAAGATAGCTCTTCTCATGATTGGTATGTTGTTCGTACTTGGAAGAATAGATTCGATGTAGTAGCCAAATACCCCGAATTTAAAGATAAGATTATGGCTGTGCCTACTAAAATTGAGGCTCTGCGCTATCGTTTCAATATGATTAGCACAGATGAAACAGATGATATTGCAGTGTTTGAGTTTTTTCACAAGCGTACTGAGTCACTTCCTAATGGCCGTTACTTGTTGTTTGTTGAGTCTGATTGTGTGCTTATTGATAGCCCACTTCCTTATCGTGATATGCCTATTTTCCGCATTTCACCTGCTGAGTTTCTTGGTACACCATATGGCTACAGCAATATCTTTGATTTGCTTCCCCTCCAAGAAGCAGTAAATTCACTTTATAGTACTATTCTTACCAATCAAAATGCTTTTGGTGTTCAGAATATTCTTGTTCCTAGGGGGGCTGATATATCAATATCAGAACTTACTGGTGGATTGAATATCATTGAGGCTAACATTCAAGCTGGTAAGCCTGAACCTCTTAATCTTACACAAACTCCTGCAGAAGTGTTCAAATTTTCTGAAATGCTTGTATCTGCAATGGAAACTATTTCTGGTATTAATTCTGTTGCACGTGGTAACCCTGAAGCATCACTTAAATCGGGAACAGCTCTTGCTCTAGTTCAGAGTATGGCCATTCAATTCATGTCTGGTCTTCAGCAATCTTATGTTGAACTCATTGAAGATGTAGGTACTGCTCTCATTCATATGCTCCAAGACTTTGCTGCTGCTCCTCGTGTGGCTGCAATTGCTGGTATAAGCAAACGAACAGAGATGAAATCTTTCAAAGGTTCTGATCTTTCTGAAGTACATCGAGTAGTTGTAGATGTTGGTAACCCCCTTGCACGCACTACGGCTGGTAGAGTGCAAATGGCAGAACAACTTCTTCAAATGGGCGCCATTAAGAATCCAGAACAATACTTTTCTGTTATCAATACTGGGCAACTTGACACAATGATGGAAGGCACTCAGTCTGAGATGCTTCTCATTCGTGGTGAAAATGAAGCTATGCTTCGTGGAGAACAAGTTCCTACTCTTGATATTGATGAACATAAGCAACATATTATAGAACATAGATGTATTCTTGCTGATCCTGAACTAAGAAAGAATCCTCTTCTCGTTCAAACTGTTCTTGGACATATCCAGGGACATATTCAAGCTTTACAAAACACTGATCCTGCTCTTCTTCAAATGCTTGGACAGCAGCCTATGCAAGCTCCACAACAGGGACAGCAAGGACCTCCTCCACCTCAGGGTGGACCTATGGGACCACCTAGTGGTACTCCTCAGCCTCCACAAGCTCCTCCAGCTCAAATGGCTCCAGATGGAACTATGGCTCCTCCTCCCAATATGCCTAAGCTTCCACAAGTGCCTGCACAAGCACTTCCTAATCCAGCTTTAAGTCAACAAGTAATGGGAAATGTAAAGGGATAATATGGCCGATTCAGATTTGCTACAGAAGATGCTTGCATCTCAAAAGAATGATTTAGATTCAGATAAAGAAGAAGATGCAGTACCTTATGATCCACAAGCAGGTACTCTAACTAATATTGGACGCTTTCTTGCTAATAATGCTATGTCAAAGAGTGCAGGTATGGCTGGTATGATGCCCGTAGCAGGTGCTGTACGGGCTGCCGCTGCTGTTCCTGAACTTGCTGAAGGTGCTATGGCTATGGGTAGAAGTGCATTAGCTCCTGCAGCTGAAGTAGTTTCTCCAATTGAAAGAGCACTTGCCTCAAATCCCGAAGCAATTGTCTCAGGAAAGAATGTTTTTGCTCCAATTAATGCTGAAGCACCACTCACTGTCCCTCAACTTAAAAGTAAAATTGCTAGCATTGCTGCAAGCAACCCTGATTCAGGAGAAATTAATCTTTTAACTCGTAAACTTAATACTTTACAAGATATGATTGCTAGAAGGAATAAATAATGAATCCATACATGAAACAAGCTAAGATGAAGATACTACAAGGTATGATTAATCAGCCAACAGCAGAAGCTGTAACTCCTATTGGTAACTTGGCAGGACTCAAGAATACTGAAATGAAAAGCATGAAAAGTGCAACAGATGTACCACTTAGTACTGGCAGAGGCATTAAAGAGTCTTTAACAAAAAAAATTAAGCCAAAAGGCATCTAATAGGGGTGTCTCTTGCCGCAGAATCCTAGTATATCACATTTAAACAGTGAGAACATACTTCAACGGGCTTTTGAAGAGTCTGATGATAGACTACGAGTAGATGCAGAAATTACTGCAGTTATAAGTGGTCCTCAAGAAGTAAGTATTGACCAACAAGACGATAGTATTGCTATTGGTGATGGTAGTGTTCTTTTTACAGGTACTACCGTATCTGGACATCATGGTTTAGATGTTAATATTATAGGTGGAGTTACCAATGTTACAGGTAATATAACTACTCATGAAAGTGGTCTAAGTGTTTTTCAAACTACTCAGTATTCAGTGGGCACATCTGTAGTTCAACTTACACCGACTCCTTTGACAAATCGAACGAGTATTAGTATAAGAGTAACTGCAACAGGGGGAAATGCTGTTTTTATAGGTAACAGTAGTGGTACATCCACTGCAAATGGATATCCACTCTACAATGGTGATACTTTACAAATGGATATAGATTCTAGTCATCAGATTTGGGCAATCGCGAATGCGGCTGGACAAACAGTATATGTTTTAGAAATGGCTTAATGTATGTCACGAGTTACTAGTAGTTCCTCTACAGGCACAGTAAGTATTCAGGATACTGCTGGTAACCCGTTAACAAGTACTAGTGGTGCTTTAGATGTTAATATTGTTGCTGCTCCAGCCAATAATATCAATGTCATAGCTGTTTATAATGAAGTTTCTGCAGTTGCATCTGGAATAGAAACTACTGTAGCAACATATATAAATAACAATGTTACAACAAATTTTTTAGTACGTATTGAAACTAGCGGTACTAATATTGCAGAGTATAGACTTTATAGAAATGCTTCTATTATAGATAAAAAATATAGTGAATTTACTCAACTAAATACTGTGTTTGAGTATAGTACAGCAGATACTTCCGCACCTGGATTAAAAACTGCTACTAGTGATACATTTTATCTAAAAGTCATACACAATAGACCTAACGTAGGAAATTTTAACGCAAAACTATTAGTATTGGAGGTAACATAACATGTTAGAACATAAGAAACTTAAAGCAGAAATGTCTAGAGTCATTGCATCAAAAGATGAACTAGATTATATGATTGAACAAAAATTAGACGAAATTAAACGTCTTAAAGAAGCTGTCGACAAGCAAATTCTTACAGAGAAAGCTCTGCAAGAAAAAATAAATAACCTCGGAGGATAACTATGAGTGATTTCAATTCAAGTCTACCAGTAAGGACAGAAACTAATGGAGACGTAGCGGCTAAAATCGTTGACGGAACTATTACATCTCAAGCCTTAGCAGTGGATGCCAGTGGTAAAATTACCACAAAACTAGATGATGCTGCTGGTAATGGCATTACATCTCAAACAAATGGTGCGCAAAGAGCATTGGATGTTGGTATCGACGTTGCCGGGGTTCAAATTGATCCTCGACAAATTCGTGCACTAACTGCTGCAGACGTAGTTACTGCAAATCAAGGAACTAGTCCTTGGGTAACTAAAGACCAGGCAGATGGTCCAGTTGCTCCTGGAACAGTTGCTACATACTCGTCTCTTGCAGGGGGTCAGTATAATGCTACTCCTCCTACGCTTACTGATACGCAGCAAGCAGCTCTTCAAGTAGATGCAAATGGTAGATTACTAGTTGACGCAAAAACTAACAATGATACTAATTATGGCGTAGTCGGCGCAAATACGCTTCGTACGGCTGCTCAAATTGGAAATGCAACAGGTGCAGCAGACTTTAATGCTGGTGCCACTGGTGCTCAGACTTTGAGAGTAGCAGCTAATCAAGGCGCTCCTAATACGAATGCTAATGGTTGGTTTGTTAGAGTAACGGATGGAACTAATAACCAGAGCGTAACTGCCAGTGGTGCTGCACATGTTACTGCTGATAACTTCCCCACTACAGTTGATACTAACTATGGTGTGGTTGGTGCCAACACTATTAGAACAGCTTCTCAGATTGGTAATGCAACTGGAGCTGCTGATTTTAATAATGGTGCAACGGGTGCTCAAACACTTCGTGTTGCCGCTAATTTGGCTATTGGTGGAGCAGATGTTACTACTTTGAATCCTGTTCCAGTTGTATTTGAAGCTGGTGGAACCACTGTTTGTGATTATAAAAATGCTACAGCAGTTGCTGCTGGTGCTAATGATAATCATGACTACACTGTAACGGCTGGTAAAACTCTTCATCTTACTCAAGTTGAATCTTCAGCTTCAGGTAAGGCAAAGATGATTCTATCAATTGAAACTGGTGTTGCTACTGGTGTATTTAATATCAAATTTGTGCAATACAACAGTACTGCCGATGCTGATATGTCTTTAGAATTGATGACTCCTATCCTTGTGGCTGCTGGCGTAAGGGTACGATGTAATATGACTAATAAAGATCTTGCTGCTGAAGACCTACACAGCACGATTTGTGGATATGAAATTTAATATAGGATAATAGAGTGGCCGATCTTTCAGAATTACAAGCATCACAAAGCGTAAAAATAGCTGGAGCAAATCCATCTACTGGTGTTGAAGATAACTATCTTGATGTTGATACATCAGGACGTGTTACTGTGAAGCTTAATGATTCTGCGGGGTCGGCCATTACTTTAGGCCAAACCACAATGGCCAACAGTGTTCCTGTTACACTTGCTTCTAATCAGGATGCGTTAGAAGTTGAATTACAAGATGGAACTGGAACTCCTTTAACATCGACACTATTATCTTCAAAACAAGGATTAGATGTAAATGTTATTAATAGTTTTGCTTCTGGTATAGCAGATAAAAGTAGTTTTACTTATGGTACTACTGTTGAAAATTCAGTGGGTGGTGTTTATCAAGATACTTCTCCAACACTTTCGGCTGGTACGCAAGGCGCGGTACGCCTAACTCAGTATAGAGCTTTTCACACAAATTTAAGAGATTCCTCAGGTAACGAATTACTTGGTCAAAAAACAATGGCTAATGGTATTTCAGTTACCATTGCCTCAGATCAAACACATTTTCCAATAGAACTACAAGATGGTTCTGGTAATAATATTACTTCTACTACTATCAATAGTAAACAGCGACTAGATGTAAATCTTTCTTCAGAAGCTGCTGATGGCGCAGCAATTCCTGCTACAACTATGCTTATAGGAGGAGAGACTCCTACAGCAACAATAGAACCAGTAGCTATGGATGCGTCTGGTAATATTATTGTAGTTGGAAGTATAGCGTCTGCATCAGCAGACTCAGGAAGTCCTGTAAAAATTGGTACAGTATTTAATACTACTCTCCCTACTGTTACTAATGGACAAAGAGTAGATGCTCAAGCCGATGCAAACGGAAGACTACTAGTAGCTGCGACTCTTCTTGATAGTAATAAACCTACTTATTCTGCTTCTATAACAGGTTTAGTAGTGGCAGCAGCAGCCACTGATATATTTACAATTACAGGAAGTGCTTCAAAAACTATTAGGGTTTTAAAGATTAGGATATCAGGCAATCAATCTACAGCTTCAACTGAAAATGTTCTAGTTATCAAGAGATCCGCTGCTAATAGTGGGGGAACATCTACATCTCAAACAGCAGTTCCTCATGACTCTAATGATGCAGCAGCAAGTGCAACCGTTTTAGCATATACAGTCAGTCCTTCACTTGGAGCAGCTGTTGGCACTGTTAGATCAGAAAAACTAGTACTAACTGCAGCAGCAACGGGTGGAGCATTTACAGGCACGTTAAATATATTAGAATTGGTTTTTGGACACGGACCTTCTAAAGCTATAGTACTGCGAGGAACATCACAAGTACTGGCTATTAATTTGAATGCACAAACTCTTACGGGATCTAGTATTAATATTGATATAGAGTGGACGGAGGAATAATATGCCTATTCAAGCAATTAATAATACAGGTGGTAGCTTAACCTATGGCCCCGTAACTATTGGTGCTAATGCTACAATAACTGTTCAAGACTTCAATTTACTTAAATTTAGAAATGATCCAAATTTAAAAACAGATATAGAAGCCGGTAATATCTCTATTTCTGATACAGTCACCACATTTACTGGGGATTCTGCTGTTTTTATATTGGATAAAGAAATCAACTTTAGAGTAAGACAACATAAATTTTCTAGTTTTCAAAATTTAACTGGAAATGTAACTACAACACTAAAAAGCGGCAGTGGAGTTCTAAAAGGTATTTTAATTAATAACAATACAACTGGAGGTACTCTCACTTTATATGATAACACATCAGCATCTGGCACAAAAATAGCAACTATGACTATAGGTACTCCATCTGGAGGACTTCTTAGTGGTAATGGTCAAGGTGGTCCTTTTTTGGTTGATGGGCTTAATATAGAATTTAAGAATGGTCTTACAGTTGTCACAGCTGGATCTACAAGTAACGATATCACCGTCCTGTATAGGTAATTATGCAATTAACACTCTCTTGGACAGATTTAAAGACATTCTCTACTAATAACTTAACTTCTATTCATTGGCTTAGTGCAGAGGGAAACTATTATATTTGGTCCAATTCTGGGCCAACAGAAGTGTCTCTGATCATGCCTATAGTCTCACCTACACCTTCTGGTAGTGATCAAGAGGATTTTGAGAATAATTTCAAGCCCACCACAGGAGCTACAACCAAACAACCAGCAATAGTTACTACCCAATTCGAACTTAATGACAAGGATTTAAAACTAGCTTCAGGAGAGGCTGCTGTAGATGGCAGCGGAAATGCTGTACTAAATTTCAAGGTGCCTGGTACATATGCAAATGGTGATGGTCGTTGGCTTACCTCTGGCACCGCTTGGTTTGATTCCCCTAATGCCCATGATACAGTTACTGAAATTAATATCATTGATACGGATAATGTCTTAGGATATGGTGCCAACACTGTGGTTAAAACCTACCATGATAATGAGATGCCCAGTGATCAAACAGGCTGGAGAATACCTAATATTATAGGATTTGCTAAGGTAGAAACTTTGGCAGGCTATGGTTTCGTACCTGCGGAGTTTACTATCCAAATCAAGGCCAAAAAAGGTGCAGGAATAACTTCAGGATATTTCTTTGTTAATTTGGAATGGGGAAAAAGCGGATAATGGAATATGGGCGAATTGTATTAGCTAATACAAAAAAAGGTTTAGTTCCTGCAGCTATCAGATTCTTTACAAAATCTAAATTTAGCCATAGTTTAATCACTGTGCCAGATTTAATAGATGTACCTATGTGTATTGAAGCTGCTGAGTATGGAATTGATACTTTAAGATTTGATACCGGATATCTACAAAATCCAGATGTTGAAATTGAGATATGGGAAGTGCATTTACCAAAAGATCAGATAGATGCTGGTATTAAGGCTGCTTTAGATAAACTTGAAACAGGATACGGCTATTTAGAACTTCCGTGGTTTGCTTGGCGTTGGTTGAATGCTGTATTTGGGAAAGATATTAAGCATCAAGATAATTGGTGTAAGAATGGTACTATATGTTCTCAGCTTTGTGAACTCTACCTTAATGAGACCAAACGTAATGATTTATTTGATGATTTTGGTAAAGGTAGCGTATCTCCATCAGATTTAAGGGCTGTAATGGTAGCTAATCCTGAGTATTTTACTAAACGATTCTCTAATATGAGTACCTAATGGCATATATTCATTTTAAACATCCTACTGAACCCTATAGTACTAAAAAAAGCTTTATCCCTAAAAGTAAATATTGGAGACGAGCATTTATTTCAAGTGCTGTTATAAATATTATCCTAATAGGGTTAATAATATTTAACAAGTTATATTAAGAGCATTATGCTCCCGCTACCCTCTTAGAGGGCGCATTCTTTCTATCCCTAACCGGACGAGGTGTTTATGTCTGACGCTATTGCCGCTCCAGCGGCTCCTGCAGCTATTCCTGCTGCTACCCCCCCAACTGATCTATCAAATGCTCCTATAGCCGATGCTGCTGCTCCTAAAGCAGAACCTAAGGCTGCCCCAGTTTCATCTAAACGTAAGTATAATGTAAAAGTAGATGGTGTTGCTGAAGATGTGGATTTTGATCCATCTAATGAAGCTGAAGTTATTAAGCATCTACAGATGTCTAAAGCTGCTCAGAAGCGTATGGGCGAATCTGCTGAACTCCGTAAAGGGGTAGCTGAGCTTGTACAAATGCTTCAAACTGATCCTGGTAAAGTGTTATCTGATCCACGACTTAATATTCCTGCTGAAACAAGACGTAAACTTGCTGAAGCTATCATGAATAATGAACTTGAAGAAATGAATAAGTCTCCAGAACAAAAGGAGAAAGACAAGATCATGAAGGAATATGAACAGCTTAAAAAGCAGGTTGAACTTGAAAAACAAGGACGTGAAGCTGCCGAACTTAGAGCTGCTACAGAACAACAGGCTGTTGCTCTAGACACAGAAATCAGTAGTGCTATTGAGAAGAGTGGACTTCCTAAGAATGCTCGTACGGTACGCTATTTCGCAGAAGGACTCATGTTTGCTCTTCAGAACAACATCCAAATTACTGCTGAAGATCTCATCCCAACCATTAAAAAACAAGCACTTAGTGAGTTTAAAGAGCTTATTTCTTTAATGCCAGATGAAGAATTTGAAGGATTTCTAGGTAAAGATCAAATCTCTCGTATTCGTAAACGTAGTATTGCTAAAGCTAAGGCTGCTGCCAATCCTACTACGGATATTAAGAGTACTGGTGCTGAAGTCAAACCTAGTGCATCTGATGAGAAAAAGGTTAACATGAAGGATTTCATGAAAAGTTTGGGTAGATTCTAACCTAACTAGTTAATTTCATGAAGCTTTGTAAAAAACAAAATTGTTACGAGACTCGTTATGAAGGTGCTTTATGTCATGAGCATCATTTAGAAAGAGCTAGAAACTATTATTATAAGCATCATCCTGTTGCACATAGACATATAAAAGATGGTAAGGCTGAACTTAGACAAAAATTTGGTGTAGTTAAAATTGGCGCTAAGTCTAGAAATCTAGAATTCAAACTTACTTTTGAAGAATATGAACAAATTATAAAGAATACTTGTTACTATTGCGAAGGAACATTGCCAGTTTATGGTGGTGGATTAGATAGAATAAACAATAAAGAAGGTTATTATTTAGATAATGTTCTTCCTTGTTGTGCTCTTTGTAACAAGTTTCGTAATGATATCCTAACTGTAGATGAAATGAAGTTTGTAGTAACTCAACTGAAAGCTTATAGAGCTGGTACTATAAAGTAGATTCTAAAAAAAATATTATAACATAGTTACAATAATTTAACAAGTATTATTAGGCTCTTTTTTAGGTGGAGGTCGATCGACTCCATATACCCTTAATTGGATTATGGACACCACACATCTCCTGATAGAGCGTTAATAAATTAAATTTTAAGGAGAATTTCAAATGGCTGGTCCAAATAACAATTTAACGACCCTCAACGGTCTGTTTAAAGAAGTTTATGCTAATAAGCTGGAAAATCTTATTCCAGATGGCGTTAAGCTCTTGAACATGGTTTCGTTTGTAAGTCGTCAATATCAAGAAGGTAATCTTTATCATCAACCTGTTGTGCTCGGTCTCGAACATGGCATCACGTATTCTACTGGTGGGGACGCTTTTACTCTTAATAGCGCCATTGCTGGTCAGATTAAGGATGCTCAGATTCAAGGCGCTCAGCTTGTTCTTCGTTCTATTCTTTCGTACACTGCAGCCGCTCGTTCGGTTGGTGGTGGACAGAAGGCGTTTGAAGATGCAACTAAGTTCCTGGTTGGAAATATGCTTCGTTCCGTTGCTCGTAAACTTGAAATCGAACTGTTCTATGGACAGGTTGGTATCGGTGTTATTGCAACTGGTGGTATCACAGGTCTTGTAATCACGATTGCTACGGCAGAATGGGCACCAGGTATCTGGGCTGGTTCTGAAAATATGCCAATCAATTTCCGTACTTCTGGTGGAGCTGATCATGGTTCTACGACTGTTACGTCAGTTGATATGACTGCTCAAACTATCACTGTTGCATCAGCAATGTCTGCTGCAGATGGTGATAGCATCTATGTTGATGGTAGCTTTGGTAATGAGTTTGCTGGCGTTCATAAGATTCTTACGAACACTGGTACTCTCTTCAACATCTCTGCATCTGCATTTGCCCTTTGGACTGGTAATCAGTTCGATTGTGGTGGATCTGCTCTTTCGTTTACGAAAATTCAGTCTGCTGTTGCTCGTGCTGTTGAAAAGGGCCTTGACTCTGAAGTGACGGTTCTTGTCAATCCTCGTGGATGGGCTAACCTCCTTTCTGATCAAGCTGCTCTTCGTAAGTATGATGGAAGTTATACTTCGTCTGCTGCTGAAAATGGAATGGAAAGCATTAAGTTCTATGGCCAAAATGGCGTAATCGAAATTCAACCTTCGATTTTCGTTAAGCAAGGCTATGCTTATATGCTCTGTAGGGATGAGTGGATTCGCGTTGGATCTACTGACATCACTTTCAAACGTCCTGGACAGGGTGAAGAATTCTTCCGCGATCTTGAAAATGCTGCCGGTTATGAGCTTCGTGCTTTTACTGACCAAGCAATCTTCTGTTCAGCTCCAGGGAAGCAAGTACTTCTCAAGAACATTGTAAATAACTAAGCTAGTTATTTCATATAGTTAGTAAAAGACTTAGGGAGTAGCCTTAAAAAAGCTGCTCCCTATTTTTTTATGCGCTGTTAATTAACAAGTAATATTACACGTGTGCGTTTTTAAAGACGCTTTTAAATTTTATAGGAGATATTATAATGTCTTACGTAACAAACATCACTCTAACCTCGACGACAGATAACACCCCTGATCTGTTTGCCGATCCCTTGTCTGCTCAAGAAACAGCAGGTAGAGTAGCCGCTTATATGTATAAAGCAATGTCTGGTGACACTGCAATGAAGATGGATTTGCAAACGGCTGATCAAACTTCACTTATGGCTGCTGCTGGTACTCTCACTCTCTCTAGCTCAAGTGCTGGAGATACTGTTGTAATTGGTGGAGTTACTCTAACGGAAATAGCTTTTGGTGCTACTCCAACGAGTGCTCAATTTGCTAATGGCGGTGGTACTTCAGGACCAAATCTAGCTAGTGCAGCAAATTTTGCTGTTATTGCAAATAGTACGATTACAAACACTGGCAATACGGTTCTTACAGGAGATTTGGCTCTTAGTCCAGGTACTTCAGTTACTGGATTTCCACCTGGAACAGTGGTTGGAACTCAGCATGTAGCTGATGGAACTGCTGCTACTGCTCAATCTGATGCTTCAGCTGCCTATACAGACTTAGCAGGTCGTACTGGTGCTATTGACAAATCAGGTATTGATTTAGGTACTCTTACACTTATTCCTGGTCTTTATAAATATACATCTTCTGCACAGCTTACTGGTACTCTCACTTTGGATGCACAAGGTGCAGCTGATGCAATTTGGATCTTTCAGATTGGTAGCACTCTCACTACAGCTTCAAGCTCAGTAGTTACTATTATCAATGGTGGAACTGCAGGAAACGTATATTGGCAAGTAGGTAGTTCAGCTACTCTTGGTACTAGCACTACGTTTAAAGGCACTATCATTGCTAATGCAAGTATTACGGCAACTACTAGTACAAGCGTTAGTGGAAGACTTATTGCACTTACAGGTGCAGTAACTCTTGATACGAATGCAGTATCAAAGATTGCTGCAGTTACTCCTACTGGTGGTGATGTTCTTACAGCTCAAAATTTGTTGCTTGCTATCAATGCAAACACAGCTATTTCTGGACTTGTGGTTGCTACGAGAGTAGCAAATGTAGTTACAGTAACGGCTAAAGATAGAGGAGCTGTGGGTAATTATCTTCCTCTAAATAGTACTGGTGGCATTACAAAAAGTGGATCTTTTCTAACAGGCGGCGTTAATCGAGCTGGTGGCTCATTCACAATGCACTTTGGACTATAAGGAAGTATTATGTCACTATTAACTACAATTAGAATTGTATCAAGCGATAACATTTCTCAACAACTTACTCCAGATACGCTTTCTCCTGCAGAATCAGCTATTCGTCTTGCAAATTATATGTCAAAAGCTGCTCTTGGTGATGCGTATATGAGTGTTGATATTCAAACTAGCGATAAAACTACTCTTGTTGCAGCTGCTGGTACTCTCACGCTCACTGCTGTTGTAAACAACGATACTTGTGTGGTTGGAACACAAACTTTTACAGCAAAAACAAGTCCTTCAGGTGCTAATCAATATGCTGTTGGTATGAGTGATACAGCTACTGCTACTAACTTGGCAGCTGCTATTAATGCGCATACTGCTCTTTCAGGAGCTTTAACTGCTACTGCTGCTTTGACAGTTGTTACAGTAACGGCTAAAGATAGAGGAAGTATTGGTAATATGGTAACCTTGACAGGTAGTGCACATATTGCTGCTTCAGCATCTACGCTTGTAGGTGGTGTTGATAGAACTCCTGTTGTTCTTCATCTTGGGCTATAAATTCTGGACTTTTCCCCAAGGTCCAAATTACGAGGAGAGGGTTGGTTCCCAGCCTTCTCCTTGCTTGAAGATAGGAAGATATGGATATTCCACTACTAACCACAGGTATTTCTAAGCACTTCAGCTATAAAGAGGCCCTTTGGTTGCCTTCTTGGAATAGAGCTGCTATAGAATCAGATGGACTTTCTCAAGAAATACTAGATAACTTAATAATATTATTTAATAAAATGGATTCCATTAGGGATACAATGGGTATGCCTATTATTGTTCATTGTGCTTATAGACCTCCGGCATATAATACACTAGTGCATGGAGCACCTAATAGTGCTCATTTGCATGGTATGGCTTGTGATTTTCACGTATCTGGAAGTACTTGTGATGCAGTTAGACAAAAAATACTTAACGAAAATCTATTAGAAACGCTTGAAATGCGTATGGAAGATGCTCCAGGAACCAATTGGGTTCATTTAGACTGGGCACCTGTAATATCTAACCGATTTTTTAAACCTTAAATTTAACAAGTAATAGAAGAGGAATATCCTTTGAAAGTACTAGTAGTTAATGGCCAGAATTATCTCTTCCCTGAAGAGTCCGATAGTCCCCCCTGGGGCTCCTTAGTCACTGACTGGGCTACTGCTGTTACTGGTGTCCTAGGTGAGGTAGTTGGACCTGGCGACATCGTTGAAACCTCCGCTGCCATTAATAATAATGTTACTAGTCCTACAAACGTTACAGCACTCTCATTTAGCTCTGCTTCTATTCGTGGAGCTATTGTTGATTACACTGTATATAGAGTAACTACCAATCCTGGGGCTCAAGAGCTTGTAGAAGTTGGTAATATGTACCTTAGCTTCAAAAGTACAGCTAATACATGGGGAATTGTCGTGGTGGGTGGACAAGGTGCAGGTGTTACTTTTAGTATGACCACTTCTGGTCAAGTTCAATATATTAGTACCAATATGACTGGTTTAAATTACTCGGGTGTCATTAAGTTTCGTGCCCGCGCATTAGTTCAATAACTCTGGAAAGATGAAAGAGTAGTATATGGCATTAAATTTTTTCAATATCAAAAAAGGTATCAACTTAGAACCAAAAACAGGTTCTACAGTAACTGCTCAAGGCGATGTAGCTTATAATAGTTCTTCAAATCAACTTGAAGTATTCACTACTGCTGCTGAAAGTCTTACTACTGCGACGAATACTCAAACCCTTACAAATAAAACTCTTACTGGTAATTCTGCTACTAGTTTTACAAATGGTGCTGGTACTTTTAATTTAAACACTTCGGGTACAATTACAGTACCAAATGCTACTGATACACTAGTTGGTAAGAATACTACTGACACTCTTACTAATAAAACACTTACCTCACCCACTATTAATGCTGCAACTATTTCAGGAACCTTTACTGGTAGTGCCACATTTTCTAGTGCCACCACTTTTACCACTTCTATTACGACAGCTGCTGTTATCACCTCTGAAGCAAATCCTGCTACCACAGGGTTTATTCGTCTATCTAATAATGGGAATGGGATTTTCTTTCGTAATGCAGCTAATACAGGAAATATTTCAATTAATGTTGATGGATCGAATGATCTAACTTATAATGGTGCCCAAATTTTCACAAGTGGTGGAATACTTACTTCTGCTGCTTTTCCTGCTCTTACAGGAGATGTTACTACTTCTGCTGGAAGCACAGTTACTTCTTTAGTCGCTACATCTAATTCCACACTTGCCACTCTTGGGGCGGCAACAGTTGCTATTACAAATGCAGCAACAATTGGAACTACTCTTGGTGTAACTGGACTTCTTACAGCAACTGGGGGTATTCAACTTCCTTCTACTATTGCTATTCAGTGGGGTGGATCTAACGATAAAATTTCTGCCAATTCTTCTACACATCTGATGTCAATAGTAACCAATGGTTCTACTGCTCTTACACTTAATAGTACGCAGGGAGCACAGTTTTCTGGTAATGTGGGAATTGGTGTATCACCTGGAACAAATCCTTTAGAAGTTGTGGGTGCAGCAGCAACTAGTACAAATACTGCCCAAATTAGAGCACAAAGTTCAACGGCAAATGCTTCTCGTATATCACTTGCTGCTGATGATTCAAATGTATATATTCTTACGGGCGGCAGTTCTACTAATCCAAAGATTGTATTCACTACAAATGATAATACTACTGAAATTGCTTCTATTACAAATGCCGGGGCTTTTTCTGCTTCTAGTACCATTACGGGTACAAATACTATTACAGTATCTGGAGCGAGTAGTCCAATAATAAAGGTTGTGTCAACATCAGCAGGTACACCTACGATGTCTACTCTTTATTCAGATACTAATGCGTCATTTGCATTTAGAAATTGGCAAACTGGTACGGGAATTACGACTAATGGTGTATATGAAATCGTTCCTTCTACTACAAACAATGGAACTACCTTTTCAACAGCGGCACTATCAATAGATGGTGCTACTAGTAATATTACTTATTCTGGTAATGCTATTTATGCTAATAACACTGCAATCCAATTTAAAGATAGTGGTGGTACAGCTCGTACTACAGTTACTATGGATGTTAGCAATAATGTCACGTTTCAAAACGCAGATACAGCAGCAGGTAATGTTAGTTTAAAAAATCTTAATACTGCAGGTAATACTAGTCTATATTCTGGTGGTATCGAAGCATTAAGAGCTACTAGTGCTGGAGATATTGTTGCTTTAATTAATGATGATTCAACTAGTACTGCTACTGGTTCACTTAGGTCTAATGGTGGTTTGGGAGTTGCTCTCAGTGCAACGATTGGTGGTAACCTTGCTGTTAATGCTACACCTGGTGGTACAGGTGGCGTATTTAAAATTACGTCAGATTTCAAATTAGCCGGAACACCTACGGCTTCAATGCTAGAATTGAAGAATACATTAGGAACAAATACTCCTAGATTTCAACTTAGACTTGAAGACACTGCTCAAAATACGATCGACTTTGAAGGATTTGCTGCTGCTGGAGTTGGACAGCAAACTTTCCTATCTTATAATGCAAACACGGGTGTGTTAAATTTTCCCCAAACATCCTCTTTTGCAAGTTCTGTTTTAAGTTCCAGTCCAACAGGTGGAATTGGTTATAAAACAGGAGCAGGTGGTACTGTTACACAGACCACAGACAAAACTACGGGAGTTACATTAAATAAGATTGTAGGTCAAATTGTAACGGCTAGTTCTGCAGTAAGTGCAACATCAACAGTAGGATTTACGTTCACAAATAGTACAATTGCAGCAACAGATGTAATTATTATTAACTCTCAATCAGCAGGAGGTAGTAGTAGTCAGAATGCATATGTTTTTAGTGTTACTGCAGTATCTACAGGGTCTTGTAGAATTGAAATAAGAAATGTGTCTGCTGGTTCTCTTTCTGAAGTAATTACCTTGAATTTTGCAGTAATTAAAGGGGTTACGGCATAGTACTTATTGGATTCATAATCTATGCTTATTCGCAAGATAAACAAATATATGTCTGAACCTAAAGTATTTCTAATAAGACACGGCAGTACAGATCTTAATGGAGAAAGTGGACAATCTGTAGATAAGATACGTGGTTGGATAGATGTTCCTCTAAATGACAAAGGAAGAGCTGATGCAGAAGATGCTAAAAAGAAATTAAAGAAAGAACATCCTAAAAAGATATATTCTTCAGATTTAATTAGAGCACATGAAACAGCAGCTATTATTGATGAAGACTTTAATATTCCTCTTGAAACTTCCAAAAGTCTTAGACCCTGGAATTTAGGAGATTATCAAGGTAAAGAAACCTCTAAAATACTTGGTGAACTTAACGACTTAATAAAGCATGAAGATAAATCTGTAAAGAATGGTGAATCTTTTAAAGAGTTTAGAGTAAGATATTTATCTTTAATGAAACAAATTGTGGACCAAGCAAAGAAAGAACATTGTACTATATTTGTTGTTGCACATTTTAGAAATCTTAAATGTTGTGATGCTTGGGTTGAAAATGGAATGCCTAATGATTTATCTATTGCTGTTGAATATATGCTTAATGATAAATTTAAACCGGGTGAAATTTATGAAATACCGATTAAATAGGAGATTGTATGCCTTATAAAAGTTTTAAAAAACTATCAGCTATGCTTGGCAAACAGAAAGATGTTAAAGATCCTGATGCTCTAGCTGCTAGTATTGCTCGTAAAAAATATGGTAAAGATTCAGTACAAGAACATGCTGCTAAGGGTACTAGCATGCAAAACGTAAAACCAAAGAAACATTACGGCTAATATGGCACAAAATCCAAGTCCTTCACACTTAGATGAACGAGAGATATTTCAACGAGCTTTCCAAGAAGCTGATGATACGATTAGAGTATCAGGAGCTGGTATTGGTGGTGCTACTGTTGTTACGGGCACTGGACCAAATGGAGATGTTCCAGTATTAGTAGAAAATTCTCTGGTACCTGCTCGATATAATGAAATTGTTATGACCTATGTTCCTTCTGGCAATGGTGTTGGACAAATTGCTACGGCAGTGTACAAACTAGGTGGAACCACTGTAGCAACTCTAACGATGACTTATAATAGTAGCAATCAACTTACAGATGTAGTTAAGACTTAATATGCCTTTTGTATTTAATCCTTTCACAGGAAATTTAGATGCTGTAACGGGTGGTAATGGGGTTCAAACCTATTCTACTTTTTCTGGGTTTCCTGCAAGTGCACCAGATGGTAGTTTAGCTGTTGCTCTTGATACAGATACTCTATATGTATTTAATACTGGAAGTAGTACTTGGTTTCCTATTGGTAAACCAGGAGATGCTCTTTCTGTAGGCACTTATGATAGTGGCACCCCTTCTGGTAATGGCATACAAATCAACGGTGCTCAAGCTATTATTGCTCAAAGTGCTAGCACCTCAAATCCTGGGATGGTTAATACCACTACTCAAAGTTTTGCAGGTAATAAAACCTTTACTGGAACTATTGGGGCCTCCAATCTTTCAGGCACAAACACTGGTGATCAAACTATTACGCTAACTGGTGGAGTAACTGGATCTGGTACAGGTAGTTTTGCTGCCACTGTTATTACTAATGCTAATCTTACTGGACCTATCACTTCAGTTGGCAATGCTACTAGTGTAGCTTCTCAAACAGGTACGGGTAGCACTTTTGTAATGAACACTAGCCCTACCCTTATAACACCTAATATAGGAGCTGCTACAGGCTCTAGTTTGAGTGTGACGGGTCAGTTGACCTCTACGGTAGCTACAGGAACTGCACCTCTTGTAGTGTCTTCTACGACGCAAGTAGCGAATTTAAATGCTGCCACTGCAGGTAGCTTTAGCGGAAGTTTGTCAGGTGATGTAACAGGAACTCAGAGTGCAACAGTTGTTAGTAAAATTCAAGGAACTACGGTATCTGGCACTACAGGTTCTGGTAATGTTGTGTTTAGCACAAGCCCAAGCTTAGTTACCCCTTCATTTTCTAGTATTGTTAATGGCGGTACTTTAACTCTTCCTACAAGTACAGACACATTGGTTGGTCGAAATACTACTGATGTTCTCACGAATAAATCTCTATCTACTACTGGCTTTGCCATTGTCGATGGTACTGATAATACTAAAAAACTTGCCTTTAATATTTCTGGATTTAATACTGGTGTTACGCTTACTCTTACAGCAACAGTGGGTAGCACGCTATCTCTAGCTTTTCCTTCAGGACTTGGTAGTGGAGATGCACTAGTCTCCAATAATACTTCAGCAACACTACTTAATAAAAAACTCTCAGATAGCAGTACAACTATTGTTAATAACATTGATCCTACAAAAGTGCTTGCATTTAGTACTGGAAGTAGTGCGGCATCCACAACTCTAACACTTACGACTGGACAAAGTACTACACAAAGTTTGGCTATTCCAAATGTTAGTTCTGGAGATAGTTTAGTAACAAATAATACTACTGCAACTCTTACTAACAAGACAATTGCTGCTGGTAGTAATACCATCACTGGACTTACTAATACAAACCTTAGTGGATCTGCTGCAATTTCTAATGCTAATTTAGCTGCAATGGCTGCTAATACTGTAAAAGCCAATACTACTGGTGGAAGTGCTACTCCAACAGATGTAGCTGCAGTGTCTACTAATACTCCTTCAAGTTTTGTGGTTAGGGATAGTAGTGGAAATTTCAGTGCCGGAACAATTACAGCTACCCTATCGGGAAGTGCTTCAGGGAATTTAGCCAAAGCTACTGGAGATATTGATTTAACTACTTTTGCTCCTGCGAATAATCAAGCATCTCCTGCAAATGTTACAGGTTTAGCCTTTGCGAATGCATCAGTTGAATCTGCAATAGTATTCTATTCAGTGGTGATTAATGCAACAACTCCTCTTTATGAACGAGGAACTCTTAATTTAGTTCAAAAAGCAAGTAGTTGGGATATGGCACAAACTTTTAATGGAGACAATAGTTTAGTAGTATTTACAGTTACAGCTGCTGGACAGGTTCAATATACGACTCCTAACTATGCTGGATTTACCAGCGCAAAAATGGGCTTTAGAGCTTTAGTGACTAACGTTTAAAGGAAAATTTATGGCATTGAATCCAAGCGTATCATCTCTAGATTTAGGTCAAATTATTCAAAGAGTTACTGATAGTGCAAATGATGCTCTAAGAGTAGAACTTGGAGTAAATTCAGGAGTATCTCTTCAACTGGACTCAGTATCAGATAGCATATCTATTCAGGGAGTTTCTTCTAGTACAAAAGTTAGTTTAGATCACACTTCTACTGGAGTGGTTATTCCCGCAGCAAGTTGC
>Ga0210408_10001830_pt1 | contig 21513 bp, 19 predicted proteins | sample IncBWH4MmetaG_FD_155471 | JGI IMG/M metagenome (GOLD analysis project Ga0210408, IMG submission 155471) | Forest soil microbial communities from Barre Woods Harvard Forest LTER site, Petersham, Massachusetts, United States - Inc-BW-H-4-M | ecosystem: Environmental > Terrestrial > Soil >...
CTGTGCAACGCAGACGCCGCCTGTCCGGAGAGCGTCTCCGCCGACACGGCTGGGGTCCCATTTGGGTCCCATCTAAAGGGCCGTAACGGCTGCGATGTTCTAAGCCATTGAAGAGTTTGGCGTCCCCAAGGGGGATTCGACCCCCTGTTACCGCCGTGAAAGGCGTATCGGCCTGCTATAGTAGATATGGTATAATTATATTTAATCTCATATGCTGGTCAGGACCTGAGAAACCATGCCTGCGCCCGATATTGCGACAATTCAGGCACTCCGAAGCGACGTCGCCCTCCAAATCACCCGCTTTATGCACCGTCGCGGCCTCAATCAGCCCGCGGCAGCGAAGCTGCTCGGCGTCCCCCAGCCCACGCTGAGCAAGATCGTAAATGGTCGCGTGGCGGACCTATCGCTTGAGCTGTTGATACGCATAGTGGTGCGGGCGGGCCTGCCGGTCGTGCTCCAGACCGGTCGGGCACCTGAGGAGGCTGGCGCTTTCGTGTCGCGTGAGCGGACAGTCACGCAGTCAAGGACTGGATCGGGCGTGGCCGACGCCGCGCGAGCTTCTTTGATCGAGCGCACGCGGCGACTAACTCCCGAGCAACGGCTCGCCGCATTCTTGGAGCACACTCAGCTGGTGAGTGCACTGCACCGGGCGGGGCGCGCCACCGAAGCAGCGCGAGTGCGCAACGCACGGCGACCCCGGTGAGAGCGCGTCAACCCGGACAGTCTGCGCTATTGCTCCTTGATGCGATTGCGGTGCTCAAGGCGCAAGCGATCGACTACGCCGTGATCGGTGCGATGGCGGCTTCCGTACACGGTGAGCTACGCGCCACGACCGACGCTGATGCCCTAATCTCGGTAACGGTTTCCAAGCTTGCAAGCTTGCGCCCACTCTTCAAAGAGGCAGGCTTCGAGACAGACCTGCGCCGCGGGGACGCGGATGACCCCATTCCGGCGATACTCCTCATAAGCGATGCTCATGGCAATCGGGTCGATCTTTTGGGCGGACTGAGAGGCCTTGATCCGCAAGCCTTCTCGCGCACGGTCGACGTTCCGTTCAGCGGAGACACCCTTCGCGTTATCGGTCGCGAGGATTTCATTGCCATGAAGTGCTTCGTGGGCGGCCCTCAGGACATCGTCGACGCTCAAGCGGCCCTTAGGGGCAGTCTGGAGGCTGTGGACTTGGATCTACTTCGACGGATCACTCGCCGCTTTGGTCGAGCGGCGGCCGACGTTCTCGAGGATTTGCTCGCGCGCTGATCCGGCCACACAGAACGCTGCTACAGCGGTATCTTCCAGCAGCCTAACAGCAGTGCACTTCGCAAGTGCTGCGTGGGACGCTCGCAGGCGACCGAGCAAGAAGAGAAAGCCGAAGTTATCGGGATCCCCCCCCCGCGAGCAGGTCCTCCAAATTTACAATCACTCCAGGACAATGCGGGAAGACTGCATGAAGATAATCCCTAGTAGAGCAATCGCGGCTGTGTGCCTCGTGGCAGCCCTTGGCATCTGGACAGCACTCGTAGGTGCGCAAACGGGCGAGGCCAAGGAGAAGTAGAGCCGGTCGTAAAACCGGGGTTTTAGGCGAATTTTACGCAGGGTTTTTCGGGCTCAGTCCAGAAGCATGTCTAACACGCTAGTCTGGCGCCAAAAATATGGTAGGCGCTTGCGAGGGCCGCTCCCCGAGCGCGCTCCTGTCATTGGGAGACTCCATGACCACGATCTAAATCGACCTGGTGCAGAAGACGCTCACCAACCATGGCTCTTCGAATGTTCACCGCGATCGTCGCGGCTGCTGTCATTGGCGTGGAGATGCCGGCCACGTGAGGCGTAATAAGAATGCTTCGATGATTCCAAAATGGATGCGTGGGTGGAAGCGGTTCGACGGAGGCAACGTCGAGCGTTGCAGCTTCAACTTTTCCTGAAGCGATGGCGTCCAGCAAGTCGGATTCAACGAGGTGCATTCCGCGACCCATGTTTATGAGGCAAGTGCCGTCGCGGAACTCTGCGAACAGATCACGAGACAAAATATGTCGAGTTTGATCGGTCAACGGCAATACGTTGAGTACGATATCGGAGCAGCCGACCACGCTCACAATTCCGTCAGGGCCCGTGTAGGTTATGACGCCCTCCAGCTGCTTTGGCGTGCGGCTCCAGCCGCGAACGTCGAAGCCCTCACGTTTGAGCGCCAACGCGATCTCCCTCCCCAGCTCACCAAGGCCGAGAATGCCAACAGAGGTGTCGGCCGTGAGAGTCGGTGGAATGAACGCCCACTTGTAGCGCGCCTTGTTGTCAATCCCGTGACTGGCGCTCGAAGAGATGAAATCGTTGGTGATACCGATAGACTGCCGTTTTTGCGTAGTCAACCATAGCCCGCGTGAGTGATGCATCTATCGGCGGCCGAGGCGGCGGACTGTGCCGAATCCGCTCGCGAGCTCACCTGGCGACGGGTCTGGCGTGCGCTCGGTGACTTTGAAATAGCCACGAGGCTCCTGCGCTTCGTCAGCGAGACTTATGGCCCATCCGCGATCCAGGAGACGTGGGCGGAATTTACCGTGTGGCCGGATGACGAAGTGGATTTCGATCCGGATTCCCCACACGTGCCGCTCTTCATGTCCTGGCTCTTTCATGCCTGGGCGCCCGACCTGCAGGAAACGTCCGTTGAGGATAAATCGCTTCATGATCGGGTCCCTACCCAGGTCTTTCTCGAGCGTCATGGCCGGCGGGTCGATCCCTTGGTCTTCCGATACCTTGAAGCCTGCGCGCGGAGTCTGTAGAGCTTTCACTAGATTGTTCGCGTTGAATCCGGCCACGGATTCCGGAACACGTGACCTCTTCACGGAGGAGGAATTCGACGTCATGGAGCGCTCAGCCTCCCAAACGCTCAAGGTGAACGATGTCGTGTTCGGCCAGCTCGTGCGGGTCGATGAAATCGTGATGGTCGAGAGCTGCTCGCCGTTCGGACTGCCGCCGGGCGACAAGATCCCGATCCTAGATCTGCGCGACGGGATCCTCTCCGCGGCCAGATTGGCCCTGATGGAGGCTGTGCGCGAATACGACATCGAGCTGCGCGGGCTTTATCTCTCGATGAGCGAGCGGTTTCTGGAGCCGTGGTTACCGGAGCTTCAGAACACCGATGGCGAGTCCCTGGTGCCACAGCGCGTGATCTTCGATATCGATTCGCCCCGGCGAGCGTTTGATGCGCTCAAGCATCTGGCGGCAGAAGAATCCGAAGCCGATCCTCTCGCCGCTGCCGAGCAGGGTCCGAACGGAGAACTGCTCCGGGCTGACATCCCCTGGACAACGAGCGGGAATGCCAGGCATCGGAGCTGGAAGAACACCCTGCTGGGTCGCATCCGGATCGAGAGTAACCGACTCACCTGCGAGGTCAACTCGGTCGAGCGCGCCGAGACGATCCGACAGATCATGAAGGAGTCCCTCGGCGAGCAGGCGCGCTACCGGGCGACTGAGATCCAGTCGATCGAGCGAATGATGACCGAGGGTGCGACTGGTGCGAGCCAGAGCTCATCATCGAGAGCGGACCAGCATGCTGCATTGATGTCGCGGCCCGAGATTCGAGCGCACCTGGATGCAATGCTCGCCGCCCACTACGAAGATTGGGTGACAGAGAAGATCTCGGCGCTTGGAGATCAGACGCCGCTCGGAGCAGTCCAAAGTCCCGGGGGCCGAAAGCGGGTCGAGGCATTGGTCCTGGGCATCGAGCGTAGTTCCGCGGCTATGCCGACTCCACCCGATCCGGCCATATTCCGCCAACTGCGCGAGCGTCTCGGGCTCATGGAGTCTGAGTGGCTCTCGAGGCTGGATCGCGCTGATGCGCTCGTGAGGCCTATCACTTGGACCTCCCTACCTCCCCGGGCGCGAGGGCTCGTGGCGCGCCTGATCGGCAACGGCCTGCCGGCGCGGCGGCGTCGCACTCGGCCTACATCCGGTCTCCCGACTGCACACGCCAAGACATGCTTGCCCAGTCGCGCACGGTGGATGCGTGGCCGGTTTGCAATGCCAGCGCCATCATGTATCCGGGATGCGCTGCCAACCCCAGGCGGCGTGCCGCCGCTGCCTCGTGAGGGCACGTCGAAAACATGAAGAACTTCCGCCTGCGGCACCGGGCGCGTGCAACGATGGCGCGGATGGCCGCCAAGCGCTCACGCACATCGCCGTCCAGCCATTGAAGGCGATCGGTGTCACCAACGCCCTCGATCACGGCGCGAGAGGTGGCTCCGATACGCAGAGTCTGCACGCAATGCGGACGATCCACCATCTGCGACCGCCAGGCACTCGCATCAGGGTAGTGGAAGCCCGCCGGCGCCGCCGCTTCAGCGCGCAGGCGCGCCTTAGCGCGCGCCGGCCAGTCGTCTGCCACCTTCGCGTCCCGTACCTGCAAAATGCCTGCCTCCGAAAAGGGTGCGCGCTGTCGCGAAACGATGTAGGCGCTCGGGATGGCCGCGGCGCCCAGGCGGCGAAGCCCCCGTCCCGTCGCGTTGTCCGCAGTGACGAATCCGAGGAGAGCAGCACAGCCGCGAACCGCACTCCGATCCGCGGCCGCCTGCAACACGCGCGCGTAGCAACCCCGCCCGCGCGCGCTCGGCAAGGTACAGGCGGCAACCACGACGCTGACCCGATGCACCTCGCCATCCTGCGTGCGCAGCTGCCGATAGACCACACCACACCCCGCTACAGCGCGCGCGCCGTCCATCAATATCAGCCGATCGGACACCTCGCCGCCGAAGGAACGCTGCAGGTACCAGCGGTACATCACATCGGTCCATCGGGTTGCGAAACACCGCGTCAGAAAGACAGGGCCGACCTCGGCGTCGATTCCCACCGGATTGACGAGAATCCTCAGCTCGGCATCGCCCGACATCGGTTCGTCACCTCTTCCAGCGAGGTCCACCACAGCGTGTCGCCATAGCGGCAATCCAGTTCCCGCCAGAGCCAGTTCAGGTAGGCGCAGTAATCATCATCGAGTCCGTCGAGCATAGTGATGCCGCCACCGGTCTTAAAAACGTGCGCCTTGATAAAGAGCAGACCGCCGGCCTCAATGATTGCGCGGGCGCGCTCGATCGTCGATGTCGCCTGAAAATTCGTCGCGAAGTGCACCAGTCGGCGGACCGTCGCCTTGGCATCTGCGCGCTCGTGTGTGGACACGCACGCGACCCACGTCGGTTGGATGAGCGATGCTCCGCGTAGTCCGCTCCCGGCAGTCCGGGCCCCTTCGCTGACCGGGGTATCGAGGTCACGTGCCGAGGCCACGAAGCGAAAATCCGCGTCGCTCAGCGCCGCGCACAGAGCAGGGGGTGCGTTCCACGCCGGTGCCGCAAAACCCGGGACGTGCCGCAGTCCTGCGGAGACGAAGATCCGCCGGGCCTCCCGCACCAATGCGCGGCACTTGCTGCGCGACTGCTCCTGGAACTCCATGGCCAGCCGGGGCCCCGGATGGGCGTGATGCAGGCCGTGTACGGCACAGTCGGTGCGTGGCAGGGCGTTCAGGTACGTGACGAAATCCGGGAAGCGATCGATGCGAAAGCGGCCCCTTGGAGCGAGCGGCGCCCAGTGGATGCGCTCACGCAGCAGCGGAACACGCGTGAGCCACCTCCGGGTCCGAACCAGGTCCATCCGCCGCCAGTCAGGGGTGACAAACAGCGTGATCCGCAACTGGGGGTGCCGCTCGAGCAGCCGCTCCACGCGACCGAGGGCACCGCCACCCAGATCCCCGCCCGCATCGAACGCATCTGCCGAACCTGCGGGATGGACATCGTCGATGCTGAAACACACCGCGGCCTTCTTGCCGCTCGGCAGCCAGCCGCGGCACTCCGTGAGCATCATGGCCGGTACAGTGCGCCGTACAGAGTCGAGATGTCCCCATGTTGATAGTGATCCCGGTACAGGCGGCGGTGCCACAGCTTGACCGTCACCCAATTCCCGAACCCGACCGTGATGGGCGCGAGGTGCAACAGCACGTAGAGGAAGTAAATGGGGAGGATCGGCGCGATGTACGGGCGGTCGCTATTGGGCACGACGGTAAACAGCGCGAGCGTACCGAGAGCGAGGTAGCTCACGGCTGCTCCGGCAAAGTACACCGGAGTGACCACCCCACCGTAGGGCAGCATATGGAAGACGAACAGATTATCCAGGACGGCTCCGACGCTCACCGACAGCAATGCGGCGCTCACAAGCTTGAGCGCATGCAGACCGAGCGCGAGCACGCCCAGGTAGCCGACGAAATTGTACATCGCGAAGGGGTCGCGAAGACCGATTCGCCACAGACCGTGGAGGCGCTCGGTATAGACCCGGAGCAGCCCGTAATACCACCCCACCCTCTGCGAGAACCAATGGCGCAACGAGCTCGGCCCTTCGGTGCTCACGACCAGACGACCGTCGTAGTAGATCCGCTCGCCGTCCTGCAGCAGGATGAGTGCGGTCTCGAGATCTTCCGCATAAACGGACAGGGAATGCCGCTCAAGCGCGCGCTCGAGCGCGTCGCGCCGGTAGATCGAGACACCGGAGGTCACGCCGAAGTCCGCCATGCTGCGGCGCCCGACGACAAACGTCAGCGCATACTCCAATGCCTGGAATCGCGCGAGGATCCCGTCGCGCTCCACCGCCACGCGCGGACAGGCCGCCGCCGCCCCCGACTGCTGCAGGTCCGCGACGACGCGCTCCAAGTTGACCACGCTGCCCTCGCGACGCGAGCAGATTCTGACATCCGGGTCGATGACCATGACGGTCTCGATGCGCGCCGGCAATGTCGTCAGCAGTCGGCGTAGTGCTCCCGGCTTGTGACGGTTTACGTCCTCCTCCAGACACCGCCAACCTGCCTGGCGGAGGCGCCTGGCGGTGTTGTCCGTAGAGCCATCGCTGATGAGCCAGACATGGTCGCGGTACGGCGCCAACCGCGCCATGAAGTCTTCGAGTCGGTCTTCGAGATTGAAGATCGAGGCGATGATGGCATACGGCCGGGCACGCGCTCTGCCCATAGCCGACCTTTCCAGGCCCGGCAAGTCAACCGAGAGCAGACGCAATTCCGCCGTGCACCGATCCGCCGAAGCTGCGGTATGCCGTCGGTGCGCATAAAGCCGCACTCCAAAGTCCAGTGCATCTGTGAACACGATGATGTTCGCCAATGCATAGATCAGGAACGAGAAGTCACCGGCGCCGAAGTTGACCGCGGCGAGCACGATCCATCCCGCAAGCACGGCGTATACGCCGATGGCCGCCAGCAGGTTCCAGGGGCGTCTGACACTCACGCTATCAACTTCCCTAGCGACGGCTCTCGTTGCCTGCCTCTTCTGCGACCGCGATCTCGGAACCGATCGCGGCTTCCAGCACGAGAGTAGGCGTATCCGGCAGCACCACGGTGGACCTGTCCTCGAGGATCATCGTGTCGTCCGCCGCGCGAACCGTGCGCGGCGCTTCGGCTCCGGCCGGGACGGTCGAAACGACGGTCGACGGGGTCGGAGACCGGCGCAGGAGCTCGAACGCGTCCGCCGCTTCGAGCGGTGCGGACAAGTAGTATCCCTGCCCGAAATTGCACCCGAGTTGCGCGAGCGAGCGTGCCACCGCCTCGGTCTCCACGACCTCGGCGACTGCGCGCAGCCCCAGGCTCGAGGTCATCTGCAACACGGCGGCCGTGATGGCGTTATTGGCGCGCTCGGATCCGGTGCGATTGGCGAACGGCCGATCGATCTTCACGTAGTCAAATGGCAGCAGCTGCAAGTAGCTGAGGGATGAATAGCCGGTTCCGAAGTCGTCCAGCATCAGCGCGATGCCCATATTGCGGAACGCGGCCAGAACAGGACGCGCGGCGCTCACGCTCTCGATGAGGTCGCGCTCGGCGAGCTCGAATTTCAGATAACCCGGCGGGACGCGCGTGGCTTCCAGGACACTCGCCACGTGTTCCCACAAGCCCGGATCGCGGAGTGCCGCCGCAGACAGGTTGACGCTGATATAGAAGTCGGCGTCCCGCGGCAGGCTCTGGCGCCAGTCGGCTATGAGTCTGCAGACCTGTCGAATGACCCAGCGCGTAACGGGAACGATCGCGCCCGTCTCTTCTGCGATCGACAGAAACCGCTCGGGCGTCAACTTCCCCTCCACGGGGTGGTACCACCTCAGCAGTGCCTCGACCCCTACCGCCCGCATTGCGCGCAGATCAAATATCGGCTGGAACAGCAGCCCGAATTCCCCGCGCTCGAGGGCGAGATGCAGATCCGCCTCGAGGTTGACCAGGCTCACCGCCGCGTTCCCCAGGTCCGCGGTGTACTCGACCGTGTGCGGGCCCGATGGTCGCCTGGCTACCGACAGGGCGACGTCGGCTTCGCGCAGCGCCTCCTCCGGGCGCCGCAGACCTCGCTCGATGCAGGTGAATCCCATGCGCGTGGCGACCCTGACGCGGTGCCTGCGCAGCGCGAACGGCTCCTGGCGTGCAGCGTGCAAGGCAGCGGCGATGGCGCGCACATCGACGGGAGAGTCCACATCGTAGAGCAGCGCCACGCACTGATCACCGCCCCAGCGAGCCAGCGAGTGTTCCGTTCCCTCCAATACCTTGGCGAAGCGCTGCGCGGCCTGCAGCAGCAGATCGTCCCCGGCCGTGTGGCCCAGCGTATCGTTGATGAGCGCGAAGCGGTCGATCTCAATGAGAATGATGCCAAGGCGCCGCCGCCGCCGGGCGTGCAGGTCGCGCAGAGCCCGGTCGAGCTGGCTCATGAAGTAGCGGCGGTTCGGCAATCCGGTGGAGGGGTCATGGTAGCGCGCGTGCTCGAGATTCTTCTGCAGAGCGTCGTGCTGCTCGATCTCGGCCGCCAGTCGCGCGTTGACGGCGCGTAACCGTCCTCGGGCCGTCGCCAGCGCGCGTCTCGCGTGACGCACGCTGTACGCGAGGTCGTACGCGCCAAATGCGAGGGCCCACGTCACCAGGGCAAGCACGGCCACATCCGCGGCAAGGGGGGCGATCGGGTACCAGCCCGCGTGTGGACGGATGGCGAGTTCGAGATAGGCGGGCGACGGCAACGAGGCAGCGCCCGGTCCATGGATCGCGCCCGTTACCGGCTCGTCGAGCGCCGCTGCGCGGGAGCGCAGGAACATCCGGGCCACGCGGGAATTCTCTGCATCCTGAAAGAGCTCGAAATCGTAGCCCTCGCGGACGAGTCGCCCGAATCCCGCCCGCAACAGCAGCCCGTCCAGCGCCTCATACGCAAAGGCGCGGGCGCCGGCGGTCGCCGAGCTCGCCGCCGGTAGTTCGACGGGCGCTTGCGCCGCGACGAACCACTGACTGCCATAGCGGACCGGGCCGAACAGCCCCGCTGCCGTGCGCCCGCCGGCCTGCGCCGATACCCACTCACCCGCCAGGGCACGGCTGATGGCCGGGTCGGCATCTCCGGTACGTAACAGGACACCGGTGCCCGCCATCCAGAAGGCATTGCGCCCCGGGACCGCGGTCAGAGGCGGCGCGGAGGGCGCGCGATGGTCGCCGGTGCCGGCGGCTCGCCGCGACTCGCCACGCGCGCGACCGAGGAGCGCCTGCAACTGGCCTTCGATCAGGTGCGCATGATGCGACACGGCCCCCTGGGCGGTGCTGCGCAATTCTGCGGCATGGTCGCGTACACTCAAGGTGATCAAGCGAGTGCCGGCGAGTACCACGACCGCCGCGACAGCGGCGGCCGGCATCCAGGAGGGGGAGCGTTTGAGCCCGGCGGGCCTCATGGCGAACGACTGCGGCCGTCAAGATACAGCGTGCACAACAGAAGGATCGTGGTGCGCTTGAAGCCCTCCAGGTCCTGGTAGTCCGCAAGCAGCTGCCAGTTGGACCGGCCGAAGGACCTGCCGACTCCCGCGAAGAATTCCCTCAGCTTCGGGCTGGGTTGCACGATCTGACCGAGCAGGTTGAGAACGGCCGGCGCGGCCTGGCCACCGGCCGCTCCAGCGAAGGCATTGAGGCCCCGCCCGGCATAGTCGACGCGCAAGGTGGTGAGGTGCGTTCCAAGATTACCGCCCGCCGTATCCGCATACGAGGCTGACACCAGCAGCAGTTTCGCCACGTTGAACGACAGGCCGAGCTTCGGCAGGTTGCCATGGCTCGTGTCCACGTCGATCCGACGCTCTTCCAGCTGGACGGTCAGCCATCGGGTCGGCGTGATGAGGAGCCCCGCAGCGACCACCGAGTAATTGAAGGCGTGCGTACCGGTATCCCCGGCACCTTCATGAGCCTCGGCGTAGAGTGCGGCGGCGGGCGCGCCGCGCCCGAGCCCGAGGGAGCCGCTCAAGACTCCGTTCGTCCAATGTGCATTGGCAATCTGTTGATACTCGGCCCCCGCGCTGATCACGTTCCCGGGCGCGAAGGTGCGAGACCACAGCGCCGAGGCGCCGCCGCCGCCACTGCCTCCCGTGAGCGTGGCGCCGTTGGCGCTGAACAGCAGGCGATCCTCGATGGTGGAGGCCGGCAGGGGCGGCGGCTCATCCGCCGCCGCGAGTTGCCCCGCGCGCGCAAGGAAGATCAGACCGATCGCCAGCGCCGGCGCGTTCACGGCCGCCCCCTCACGGCGGTCAGGGTGGTGGCGCTGCGATCCGCGCCTGCGACGGCCGCGGCCGGTACGAATGCGATGACGTACAGGCGTTCCTCCTCGCCGGGCAGCGCGACCGCGGTCGCCCTGACCTGGTACGCTCGCCGCGTCACGGTCAAATGCAACTTCTTGCATCGACTCATGCCCGGGTCCCACCAGGCCGCCCCGGCACCGGCGTCTGGCACCAGCCTCGATACCTGGCTGCCGGCTTTCGCCTCGGGAAACACCGTCCGGGCGGGTCTGTTGATCGCGAGCACGCGGCCGGAGGCGTCCACGATCAGCGCGGCGTGCTCCGCCGCATCGAGCGCCGCTCTCACGCAGAAGGCCTCGGTCGTGTCGCTGACGGTAACGAGCGCGAGGCGGCGACCGTTCTGGGCAATGTGCTGCACGTGCACCTCGGTGGCCAGCAGCTGCTCGCCCATGCGGACCATGCTCAGCGGCTCGACTCCGTCCCGCCCGCCGATCAGTGCCTCGATCGCCTCCGGGTATGAGAACTGCAGCACCTCAAAGAACTCCCGCCCGGCAATCGCCCCTGCACTTGTGCCCCATTTGCTGATGGCGATGGCGCTCGCGCAGAGAATTTCGTGAGTCTCGGCGTCAACGAGCGCCGCCGGCAGCGGCAGCCCCTCCACGAGTGCCGACCAGAGCGCCTGACTGCGCAATGTCTCGCTACGGGCCATGGCCACCTGAGCGTTCAGCTTGTCGTAGACGGTGCGCAGGTACTCCACCGCCACGGCGCAGCCGAACATCACTACTGCGAACACCTGCAGCAGGGCAGCGTAGTAGCCCGCGGGCGCATAAAAGGCGGCAAAGGGTCGGCCCGATGCACCTGGTAGCCTGCCGATGGAGCTCAGCCATGCCGCCGCCGCGCTGAAGCCCGACACGTACCAGTGTGGTTCCGCCGGCGGCGCCTGCCCTGAGGCCATCACCGCCACCGTCAAGACGCTCAGGGCCGCCGTGACATACGACTGCCAGCGCGAGATGAAGACTGCACCGATGACCGGCAGCACAAATACTGCGAGAAAGAGCGGGTTCTGCAGCCCTCCGGCCCGCTGCCATATGAACGCCACCGTAACTACGGACAGCAAGTGCAAGGTAGTGAGAAGCCGCGTGCGCAGCTGCGGCCTGGGAGCCATTCGCGCGGCGACGACAGCGAAGCCGACGTGAATCACCGCGAGCGCCAGCAACCCCAACGCGCAGACGGCGAAGTCGATTTCAAGTCCACCGGCGACGCGCGGCAGCCCGATCGCCAGCAGAATCGTGAATATAGTCAGCAGCCACGTGTCCCCGAGCGGATGCGCGCGCGGATCGAGCCAGTTGAATACCAGAATGATCTGGGTCGGGGTTCGGTCCATCATGGCTTGTCGACCGCGGCGGTCCTGGGCTCGGCTGCGGGCACCGTCCCGATGGTCTTCGCGCGGAAGTTGTTGCCCTGGAGAGAGGGCTGCGCCCGCACGCTTTGTCCACCCGCTTGGGCGTAGTCCGTGACGCGCAGCGCCAGAGCGTGCGGGCGCAGAACCTGGTTGTCCTTGAGGATCGGCGAGTCGCCGATGACGTCGATCCCGTCGAGCTTCGGATCGGCGATGGTGTTGCCAATTGCAGTGCTCGGGTGGCCCGGGTCACCGAGCACGAATGCCATGCCGGAGGCGCAATCCGATACGCGATTGGCGCGCACCATCGCGCTGGCGGAGCCCCGCAGCATGATGGCGTAGGAGCTCAGCCCGCCCACCTGATTGCCTTCGATGAGTGCTGCGCGGGCGTTTTCCGCGACGATCCCCATCGCCGCCGTGCCACGGATGCGGTTGTTGCGAATCACCGCGCCTGCGCCGACTAAGTGGACCGCGGCATCAGGGGCATTGCCGGCGAATTCGTTGTGTTCGACGACGATCGGGATGTTGCCCGCAACGACACCGCTGTGGTTGTCGGTGAAGTGGTTGTCGCGAACACGGATCGCGTTGTCCGACACGCCGGGGTCACCGCGCACCGCCCACAGGCCGGCTGCTTTGGCCTGTGCGAAGGTGTTACCGACCACCGCCGCATCGGGGTTCGGGGCGGCGAAGCGTACTCCGATGCTGTCATTCGCGAAGCGGTTGTCCTCGAGCAGGACATCAGCGGCGTTCGCGGCGACTTCGACACCGACGTCACAGGACTCGACCACGCTCGCCTGCATGCGAAAATGAGCCGCGCGCAGCAGCACGGCCGCCCCGGGGCAATTGCGCACGACCACGCCCTCGACCGATGTGTTGGGGCCGACCACGTCGAGCACGGCGCCCCCGGGAAGGGCCTGCGCATCGATCTCGGCACCCGCGGGCTGCGACAGGAGCCGCACGCCATGCGGGTTCATGAGCGGTGGCAGTGCCGTCTTCAGGGTGAGCTTTCTCGTCACGATCCGCACGCTGGCCCGGCCCTTGGCCGAGGCGGCGATATAGAGCGCCTCCCTCAATGAGCCCGGACCCATGTCCTCCGGGCTGGTAACGCTGACGCTCAGCTCGTCGGCGGCGAGGCCGGCCCCGGGATGCGTGGAGCGGTGTGACCAGCTCACCAGGGCAACCACGGCGACGAGCACCACAGTAATCACGGCAACCGTAATCTGTTGGTTCGCGTTCACGACCGCCCCCGAGTACGCTTCAGAATGAAAACGGCGTGCCACGAATGCTTGACCGCCAGACGACCGAACGGCACATCGATCGGAATCGAAAGGAGCGTGACGGCGGCCAGCGCCAGCGTTTTCAGTGCCCGCGGAATCCGCGGCAGATGCGGCAGCAACCAGGACTTGAAGGGTGCCGGATCCACCCCCACGATGGCCTGCTCTGTGAGGCCGCAGGCATCGAAGAGTCGCCGGTATTCGTCACGCTGACGCGCCCGGAAGATCGGACTGTTGCAACTCGTGACGGCGCGCTCCGGAGCCGCCTCCAGCAGAATCAGCGTCCCGTCCTCCGTCAGGTGAGAGCGCAGGCGCTGCACCGCGGCGCGCAGCGCCGCCGGCTCGAGAATGTGCTGCAGCACCGTGACGCCCAGTATCAGATCAAACCGCCCATCCACCTCCAGGGCGGCCAGATCCTGTGCGAGGAACCGGCAGCGCGCGGCAACACCCTGCGCCGCGGCGCGCCGACCCGCCTGCATGATCATCGTGGGACTCAGATCGACACCGGTGACACTCGCCCCGCGCGCAGCGAGCCGGCGGCTCCAGCGACCAGTCCCGCAGCCCACGTCGAGTACCCGGGTGCCTGCGCGGACGTGCAGCCACCTCGCGAGGGCGAGGCACTGACACCAGTGGATCACCCGGTTGTAGAACGCTGGCATCCCGTAGGAGCATACGGCGGCGAGCCCGTCGCCCTCGGTCGCGAAACGGCACGCCCGCTGTTCCCAGTAGCTGAGAGGACGGCAAGACGTGGAGAGGGAATTCACGCGGTCGCGACTCCCATGTCCGCGTGCTCCGGCTTCGTCCTGGGAAGCCTCGCGCCCAGCTTACGGCACACTGCCCGTTCGTCCGCAATCGGCAGCCCCCGGTCGGCCATCGGCCGCAGAGAGCACAGGATCCAGATCAGGGAGCGCAGTCGGGACGGCAGATGGGCCGCATTCCCCTGTGCCTGCGTCAGAAATGCCTCGAAGTCGCGCTCGATGCGCAAGACGGTCTCACGCACCAGCGGGTCTATCGGCAGGATCTTGGTCGGCTGGTCCCACGCAACCCCCGTGCCCGCGATCTCGCGGCGCTGGTAGACCGTGAAGGGCTTGAGCGCTGGATCGGCCGCCATGGGCGCGCCCGAGAACGGAATGACGTAAGGGTACATGCCTACTTCGCAGCCGCGACTCAACCAGCGATAGGCCTGGCGCAAGGTCTCCGCGAGATCCGCAAGCGTCGCTCGCGGTGAGCTCAAAATGAGGTCGAGGAATGGCGTGATGCCCAGCTCGAGAGCAGAGCTGAGCGTCGGCTCTATGTGATCGTAGATCCGGCCCTTGTTGAATTCCTTGAGTACATTGCGCGAGAAGTTCTCGATCCCGAAGCCCAGCACGCGAAAGCCGGCGCGGCGCATGGCCGCGAGCCGCTCCGGCGACATGGCGTCAACGCGATTGGTGCTGATGAACTGCAGAGCCCGCGGCAGCGCGCCGCTCTCCTTGGCGGCGACGATCGCTTCGCACAGTAGCAGGATGCGACGGTCCTTCGTGAACACGAAGATGTCGTCCTGGAAGATAATCGTGCGCACGCGAGGGTGAGCGCTTACGATGCGTTGCATCATGCGTACGCATTCCGCGGCATCAAGCCGCGCGATACTCGCAACACTTCCCTGAGCCTCCTGCAGGAAGTTCGTGGACGAGCAGAACGTGCAACCCATGGGGCAGTAGTTGAGTGTGATCAGGCGCACCGAGCGGATCTCCGCGAGACTGGCCTCGCGAGCCGCCTTGGTCGGCAGGGCACCAACCCGGTACGCGTCTTCGAGCCGCCGCCAGTAGACGCCGTAAGGCATGCGTTCATAGGGCGTGCAAAAGATTGCGTCGCGGAGCTCGGTACGCGTGAGCGCAGGCTGCGGCATTCGCAGGCACCCTCCGTCTGCTGCACGCTCCGCCGTTCCGGAGATTCCACCCAGGGACTGTCCGGTACGCAGCCGTGCGACCAAGTCGAGCAAGGGACGCTCGCCCTCCCCTAGTGCGACGCGGTCAAAGGGTCCCAGTCGGAACATGAGCTCCGGCCGGAAAGTCGCTTCCATACCACCTGCGATCAGCAGTGCACGGGGCGCCATGCGCCGCGCAAGATGCGCCAGCTCAAGATCGAATCGCAGCGTCATGCCGGTGGTCGAGCTGCCGATGACATCCCATGAACCTCCGAGGAGCTCGCGCTCGAGCGCGCGCCCGGGCGGTCCCGTGCAACAGTTCGGGTCGAAGACCTTGACTTCGACGCCGGCTGAGGCCAGCACGCCTGCTAGCCGCCATACGCCCAAGGGAGGAGCGAGAAAGGTGTACTCCCCGCAATGCGGGTCGTAAGGCCCAATCAGCAGGAACCTCGGCGAGCGCATCATCACCGCTGATCTCTTTGCCCGGTCCAACAACACGCGCGAAGTGAGATCGGCCGCGCGAACATCAGGGGCAGACTCCGGTAAGTGCCGCCACTGCAGTCTCTCGGAGGTTATTGAGGGAGCTTTGTGTCCCGCAACGAATCAGCCCCGCAAATCGACTTGCGGGAAGCTCGTTGACGCGCTTCTTTTCCTTTTGCAGATTCATTCTGCTGCCTGCGCGATGGACCGTGACACTGCCGGCCGTTGCGCATCGCACTGTCACACCTTCCCTTCAGGGAAGAGGGTAGTGCCGCAGCGCTGAGGCTCAAATCCGCGAACGCTGTAAAACCACGTCAGCTAACACCGAAACATCCCGTAGGAATTGTCTGTAGGCGCGAACCTGCGCCCGCGTCACCCCGTGATGGCATGAGGCCCCCTAAGGTCGGAACGTGCTGTGCGCCCATCAGCTGCTCGACGGCGAACTCGAACTTCTACTTAGCTGGTAGTTACCGGGGAGCACGTCGAGACGAAGGTCCGAACGGCGTATGTCGTATTTTCTGATGGCATTGCACACGCTACTGCGCGGAGAATGGAACTGGGCTCGAGCGGCCGGTCCTGGCCGCGCGTGTCTCGTGTCGAGGGAGAAGCCGATGGTACGCATCTGGGAATCTCTCAACGGCTTTACGCAGTTCTCAACCGTACTGATATCCTCAATTGCCCTGCTGTTCCACATCAGGTGGTCACGCCGCGCCACGGCACTCGGCCCCACGATCCTGACGACACTCGGCATATTCTTCTGCTTTGCGGGCATCGCCTGGGGGCTGGTGGATTTCGACCCGAACGACGTTCGCAACAGTGTCCCGCACCTGCTCCAGGGAATCCGCACGTCGTTCTGGTCATCCGTGGTCGGAATATTCTGGGCACTCACGCTCAAGATCCGGGTCGCTCTGTTCGGCGACGCAACCGTGCCGGCGTCGGGTGCGCAGGAAGGATCCACCGTGGATGACCTAGCCCGTTTGCTGGTGGAGCTCAACCGCTCCATTGCGGGGGGCGATGATTCCGCTCTGTTGAGTCAGGTCAAGGTCTTGCGTGCGGACAGCAACGATCGCATCGACAGGCTGACCGAAGCATTCGACAGATATGCGGAGAATATTGCAGAGACGAACTCGAAGGCACTTGTAAGAGCGCTGTCGGAAGTAGTCCGGGACTTCAACGCGAAGATCAATGAGCAGTTCGGCGACAACTTCAGCCAGTTGAACGCCGCCGTCGAGAGGCTAGTTTCCTGGCAGGTTCAATACGAGAAGCAACTGCAGGCCTTGATAGAGCAGGAGACCGCGACCCGGGAGAGCATGACGGAAGCAGCATTACGATTCACAGACATCGTGAACACGGCATCCGAATTTGCTGCAGTGGCCCGATCGCTGCACGACATTGTGAGAGCACTGAATAACCAGAGTGAGCACCTCGCCCGGGCGCTCATAGTTCTTTCTGGGCTGATAGTCGAGGTGAAAGAGGGATTGCCGATCATTGAGCAGAGAATCGTCCAGATGATCGCTCGGAGCGAGTCGGGGCGTTCGGCTGCATCAGGAGACGCTCGGCGCAGCGTCGCCACATCCAGCTGAAATCCATTCAGGCCACGGGAGAGAGCAGTGAACGACGCTTTGTCCGCGGAACGGACGGCCGCATCGGAAGCCCATTGGATTCCCTTGAGCGATCTGATGACCGGGCTCATGGTCATGTTTCTACTGATCGCAGTGTGCTACATGGTGCGGGTCGAGGCGGACGGCAACAGGATAAAAACGGTGGCCGTTGCGTACAATGAGACCCGTGACGCTCTCTATGAGCGCCTGCGCAAGGAGTTCTCCGCAGATCTGCCCAGATGGCACGCCCAGCTTATCAAGGCGGATCTGACGATTCGGTTCTCGGAGCCGGACATTCTGTTTGCCGCGGGCAGCAGTGAGTTGAAGCCGGCTTTCAAGAACATTCTGGACGACTTCATTCCCCGCTACGTGAGAATTCTGACGTCGCCGAAGTATCGGGATGCGATCAGCGAGATCCGCATTGAAGGGCATACATCATCGGATTGGACCGGTGCGGAATCGCCCGACGACGCCTATCTGCACAACATGGAGCTCTCGCAGGCACGGACGAGATCAACCCTGCTCTATGTGCTGATGCTCCCGCAGGTTCGCGGCGACGTCGACTGGCTCCGTCGCCTCGTGACCGCGAACGGATTGTCCTCGTCGAGGCTGATTCTTGATGCATCCGGAAACGAGGACGCAGCGCGCTCGCGCCGTGTGGAGTTCAAGATCCGGACAGATGCGGAAACGAGAATTGCGAAGATTCTCGAGGTGACGCGCTAGTCTGACGCTGCACCTTAAACAAAGCGATTATCCAGGTAACTGACCGCTCTCGACTTGATGACGAGCCTTAGACGATGCCGAGCCGCGTCCACCCAGTCTTCAGCCCCAGCTTCGGCCGTTTGTGCGAGGCGCCAGGGTTGCCGAAGAACATTCTCGTTCGGGCGCGTGCACGCTCGAGAGTGTGGTTGTCCGCTCCGACCCGCGCGGCTCTCTCCTTCGGCCCTTTGGCCGCGTTTGGAGCCGTCGAGTCGCGCTTGCCGCATGAGGCGCGATCCGGTGCCGGCGCGGTCGTCGACACATGCCTGCGAGTGCGAGGCGTTGAAGGGCTTCGTGTGGTCGACGTCTACACCCTCGACCGGGCCTTTAACGTGCAGGCGCGCGCCAATGACCAATGGGCTCTGCCGTCCCTGGATCTCAAGTACCACATTCCCGACTGGCAGTTTGTGTCATCGACGAGCTACTTCTATCGCCATACTGAGCAAGCTCGAGCCGGGACGTTTCAATAAAACCTATAGCGAGTGGGCAACTGCCCCGAGGCGCGCTCTCACGGATGTGGGGCGGTAACGGAACGGGCTAGCTCTGCTCGTTGTGCGACAAGCCGATTGAGCGCTACCAGATCGAATACGAAGTCGAGCACACCGACGCGCTTGCGCAAACGCTTCGATTTCACACGGCTTGCCTGCCCGCATGGCAGCTTGAGTGTGCCCGCGACGATTAGGTCGGAGGCCTGGCATGCCGGCGCCTTTCCAGTTGACGACTGCCCTAGTGGGGAGCAACCTTCAGCACTGGGACAGGCAGCGGCTGGAAACAAGCTTCGGAACCCGCCTGCATAAGGACAAGAGGACTTCCTTATGGTGCGCCGAGTTAAGCCCTCAGACGAGGAAGACGCGAAGCTCGATACGACGGACGAACTGCCCGCCTTGGATGTCGCGGCGGACGAGGTGCAACTCTTCGGTGGCAATCCCACGAGTGGGGTGACCGAGCCCGAAGTGTTGAGCAACACCTCGGATGAGAACAGACTGCAGGCCCTGCCAGTGCTATCTCCGGCCGAAACGCTGCGAGACAAGGAGGCGTGGATCGCGACGCAAGACGAGCGCGCGCGCTCGTACCAGCGTGTTGTTGAGGACTTGCAGAAAGCCCGCGCCGACGCGCACGCACGCGGCGAAAATCGGGTCCTCGAGCTCGACATCGCGCAAAAAGCCCTTCAGACGGCCCTGAGTCGCGCCAACGACGGCGAGCGCGCTGCGCTCGACAATGCTGCTGCGGCGCGCGCCGCCAAATTTCGCGCCGCGTACTTGCGTATTGAGGTGGATGAGCGCTCGCGCCGCGTCACGCAGTTAGAGAGCGAGCTTACCGGCCTGCGTGCACAGATCGCCGAGGCCAACCACGAACTCGCGCAGCGGGCCGAACGCATCGCGGCCATTCAGTCAACGAGTGACCTTCAACAGTCGACTGTCAATGAGATTGCCCGCGAGCGTGACGCACTCGTTGTCCGCGTTGCGAGCTTTCTCGAGACCTTGCAGTCAAACGAATGGCAACGCAATGTATGGGATAGTGTGCGCCACGAGCTGGAGGCCGAGCTCGCGCATGCGCCCGCGCTGCTTGGCCGCATGGAAGCCGAGCACGCGGAGTTCGCTGCAACTATCGGCAGGATGACTGCCGAACTGGCGGAACGCGATGCCGCCATCGCGCACCTCGAGGCCGCTCACACCTCCCAGATCGCCGCCTTCGAGGAACTCACCGCGGCCCGCTCGCGCGACAAGGAGAGTTACACAATTAGTGCTGAGGAGTTAAGACTCTGCAATGAGACCCTGGTCGCTGAGATCAGAACGCTCGAAGAACGGCAGCGGCGTAGTGTGGCGTCCCTTGCTGAGCGGGAAACGGAGCTTACCGCGTCGCGTGTTGCCCGCATGGCGGTTGAAGAGACCCTGAGCGCACTGGAGGCGCGCGATCCCGCGCACGGGACGCGAGTCGCGGAACTCGAGACACTCGCGGCCAGTCTGGACGGCATGCTGCAGGCGCAGACGGAGGCCGCGCAACGCGCTAACGAGTTGCTCGGCGTTCGAGAACGCGAGCTGGCCGAGGAGCGCACGCGTGCCAGTGAGATCGAAGCGGAGCTGCAGGCGGCTGTGCGTAAGGTGGCGGAGCAGGCAGCGGCGGCGCGCGCAACCGACACGGTGCTCAATATGCACGTGGTACAGCTCGCAGCAGCTCAGGGCCGAGTGACGAATTTCGAGCTCGAGGCGAGCTGCCATTCCGACCGGCTCGCGCATTTGCGCACCGAGCTCGCTCACGCAAAGGCGCAGGCAGTGCAGGCCGAAGCGGCGCGAAGCGCGGTCGAGAAGGAGCTTGAGCGCCTGCGGACCGTGCTGCAGAGTGAGACCGAGCGAGCGGGCGCTCTGGAAGCCGCCCAGCAGAGTCTGGCATTCGAGCTCGAGCGGGTGCGGGGCGCGTTGGACGAACGCGAATTGCAGCTGCGACGCCTCGAGCGTTATGCGACCAGCAGCGCCCAGGTGTTGAGCCGGATCAGAGCCGGTGTCGAACGTGCGGAGAGTAACGGTCGAAGCGATGTGAGGTCCCCGGAGTACACTGCGACGCTCGTACCGCTCGACAACAGTGACGCGCCCGCGCTGCCGCTGGGGCGGCAGACGACGATTGGCCGTGCAGCGGAAAGTGATCTGCGTGTGAGGGACTCATCGGTCAGCCGACGCCACGCCGTCGTAACGATCGGACCGAAGGGTGCATTTATCGAGGAGTTATGCAGCGTGGACGGTGTGAAGTTGAACCATCAGCGCGTCCGGCATGCCCGGCTTGTCGATGGCGATGTGGTCGAACTTGGACTGAAGCCGTTCCGGTTTACTACGTCGCGGTCTGCGAGCGCTGCGGCCATCTGAGTTGGTGCCAAATGGGGCCGGTATAAGGGGTCTTCCACCTATCTCATCGGAATAGACACAACAGCGTCGCATAAATCCGCGGTCCGTGCATCACCTCAGGCCAGGGCGCTGTTGCCGCATTGATGGTTTTACTGCGCACTTACGACCACGTTGGAATAACGGACGTGTGCGCCAGAGCAATACAGACTGGCTCGTAGGACCTTAAACGGCTTGACAAAGATAGACTTCACGGCGCCACCAACTGACGCGGTAAGTTGATACGACTCATCCAGGGTTAGTTCAAACGGAATTTGCGCATCGGTCTCCACCACCTCAAAAGAAGGGGTTTCCTCCGACGGTTTGAGGCCCCACCGCAGGCTGAATAGCAGTTTGCTTGGTAATTCTGGATAGACGCGCCTCACTAGCCCCGCGAAGGGCTGAGGGGAGTTGTCGTACTGACTACCAAACTGTATGGAGACGCCTGAGCGCCAATACGGGTTCAGTGGCAGAATACCTTGAAAGGTAGCGTTTTTGGCTATGTATGCAGCCCACCAGCTAGGAATACGCAGGAATTGGCAGGAACGCAACACCAGCATGGCATGCAAGAGGTCGGCGGTTCGATCCCGCCTGGCTCCACCAATATAATCAGGGAGTTGGGTGCAGACTCTCGACCGCGCATCGAGTCCCGTCCCCATCGTCTAGAGGCCCAGGACATCGC
>Ga0210408_10001831_pt1 | contig 21506 bp, 12 predicted proteins | sample IncBWH4MmetaG_FD_155471 | JGI IMG/M metagenome (GOLD analysis project Ga0210408, IMG submission 155471) | Forest soil microbial communities from Barre Woods Harvard Forest LTER site, Petersham, Massachusetts, United States - Inc-BW-H-4-M | ecosystem: Environmental > Terrestrial > Soil >...
CAGTTGGGGGTCCACTGCACACCGAGACGGTTTTCATCGTATTGGGAGCTGCCGCACGCCACGTTCGTGGGAATTTGGGTTTCTGCAAAGTAGCGCAGCCGCGGAAATATGCCAACTGCGATTCCAATCCTGGTTTCAATCGGGGCGTATCAAGGGAGGAGGCGGGTGCGGTAGAACTGGGCGCCGAGGGCGGCGTCGGCATCCAGGTGAATGGAGCCGCCGGCATCGGCGCTGGTCACGCCCACGGGGGTCCAATCGAGCAAGTTGGTTGAGGTTTCGATGAGATAGGCCTCGCCCGGGAAGCCCTCGGCGTCGAGGCTGAGCCGGCCATTGGCCAGGTGGACGGCGAGTTTGATGCTGAGATGCTCGGCCTGTTTCCAGGCGTTGCGATAATGGTCGATACCGGGCTGGTATCGGCCCTGGGTAATATCGTTGTCGCCCTGGGCCAATTCATCCCTGGCGTGCGCAAGTTTGACAGGGTCGGCGCCGGCCGCGAGGGCATCATTGATGGACACCACTGCCAGCAGGCGGTCGGCTTTCACGATCCGGTCGATGAAATCCTGCACGAGGGTCGGCGAGAGTGAGGGGTGGCCGCCTTTAAGCAGCAGCCCAAGTTCGTGGACTGCGGCGCTTTCTTCGTTAAAGGCCAGCTCTCCCTGCCGGCGGATGAGGTGGGTCTGGTCGAGCCAGATGCCCGGCTGAAGAGAGTCGGCTAAATGGTCGATGGCCTTGGCCAGGTGGGCCAGGTCGTCAGGACGCGTGGCCGCAGCGCTCAGCGCGGGCAACTGGGCAAGGACATTCGACTTGACGCCTTGCGCGCCCAAGACGGTGATTTGGAAGGCACAGAAGCTGGAATTACCGGCGGTATCAGTCGCGGCGCAGCGCACCTTCGAGGTGCCAATCGCAAACGTGGAACCCGAAGGGGGCACCGAAACCAATGCGATGGGTCCAGGGCAATTATCGGTGGCCTGTGGAGCAAAGGAAACCGAGGCGCCGGTTTCGTTGGCAAACTCGACGGTGATATTGGCCGGACAGGAGAGTTGGGGCGGAGTTTGATCGACGACGCGGACCAGAGCGACGCAGCTATTGGAAGCGCCCCAGATATCGGTGACGGTGAGCGTGACAATATTGGTGCCGAGGGGATAAGGGCCGGGTGGGCTCTGGAGGAGCGTAACGGCATCGCCGTCGGGGTCATAGGAGCCATTATCTACCGACGCAAAGGCGGCGCAGTTCGAGTTGGCGGGAACGGTGACATTGGTGCAACGGGCGATGGGCGGGGTGTTCAGGGTGAGCAAAGCATTGGAGCTGAGGACGGAACCAAATCCATTGGTGACGAGCACCGAGTACGAGCCGACATTGAAAGGCTGGACGTTGCTGATGGTGAGCGAAGATACCGTGGCGCCCTGGAGGTTCTGGATGCCGTGGCGCCATTGGTATCGAAGCGTCGGGCCGCCGCCGGCCACAACGGTAAAAGTGGCGGCATGGCCGGGGGGGACGTTGGTGTGGGCGGGCTGGCTGACGATAAAAGGCGGCACCTTGCACTTGCCGGCGGCGCCGGCCTGGCGGATGGCGAGGATCTCGTCGGGGGAAAGGGCGCGGTTATAGAGGGCGAGTTCATCGAGCTGGCCGCTGAAAAAGGAATTGGTGGTAGTAATGGTGGGACCGCCGATATAGAGCGAGGCGGAATTGGAGAGGACGCTGCGGCTGGGAACGTTGAAATTGAGGACGAGCTGGCCGTCCACGTACAAGTTGGCGCCGTTGGTGACGCTGCGGCTCAAAGAGACAGCGACATGGTGGAACATGCCGTCGCGCAAATCCGGACCGGCTGAAGTGAACATCGAGCCAGCGGACCCTGCCGGGGGGATGACCACGGTGGGGCCAAGCCAGAAGGCGAGGCGGCCGCGGTAGAGGGACAGCGAGTAACCCGAATCGCCAGCAAATCCAGCGGATAGAGACCGCTTTTCGAAGAGGGGCACATTGTCGTAGTTCGGGAGGAGATAAGGTTCAGCAAGGATTGACGGCAGAACTTTGACCCAACCTTCGATGGAGAAACCTGCGTTGCTGCCAAAGTTCAACGAAGGGGAGTTGGGAATAGTGATGCGGCTGTTGAGGCCATTGAAAGCGAACGCCCGGCCGACCTTGCCGGTGGGATAGGTGATATCGATGAGGCTGGAAGGATTGTTTGAGCCAATCACATCGGAGGCGAAGCCGTCGGCGGGCCACCAACTTACCAGGTTGGCCGGGGCCGGAGTACAAACCGGCGGCGGCAGCAGCGTCAGGGTGGCATTCGAGCTGAGGCTGAAGCCGACGGAGTTGGTAATGAGAACGGAATAATTGCCGACGCGATTGGACTGGACTTTCTCGAGGAGCAGCGTCGAGTTGGTGGCGCTGGGAAGGTTGGTGCCGTTGAAGTGCCATTGATACGCGAGGGGTTTGGCGCCCAGGACGGCAGGTGCAAACAGGACATCCTCACCCAGGGGGATGGCCTGGCTTTGGGGCTGTTGAGTTATGGTGGGCGGGATGAGGCACTTGCCGGAAACGTCCGCGTTGTAGATGGCCTGGATTTCATCCGGGGTGAGGGCGCGGCGATAGAAGGAAATCTCGTCAAGTGCGCCGAGCCAGCCGAGGGCCGGTGTATCCTGTGGGCCCCGGAGCGCGCCGATGGTGAGGTCGGACGTGCCAGGGAACACGCCGGCGGAGTAGTTGGTTTGAGCGACGAGCACCGCGTTGACATAGAGTTGCAGCGAGGCGCCGTCATAAGTAGCGACGATCAACGACCATTGGTTGGTCGGGATGCGAGCCGGGCTCAGCAGCCTGATGGCGCCAGCGGGCAGACCACTTCGAGTCACGGTAAGGTTGAGGATACCGTAGTTGGTCGTGCCCAGGTAGAAACTGCTGTTGGTGGGAGTCTGGATGAACGGTAAAAGAGGGCTGGGGTATTCATATTTGGCCAGGATGGTGTGGGAAACGATCGAAGTTGGTGGCGGGGGATTGACCCAGGCTTCGATGGAAAAGGCGTTGGTGACTCGAAGGGCAGGTGAGTCGGGGACCGTCACATAAGCCTGGAAGAAGTTGAACGCGCGACCGACCTTACCGGCGGTGTACTGGATGGGCTGGAACTGAACTATCCCGTTTTGGTTGTCGTAACTATCCAGGGTATTGCTTTCGGCGCGCCACCAACTGATCAGGCCGGGAGGAGCCGGGGTGCAGGGAGGTGGAAGAGTCACATTCAAAATGGCGGGGGCACTGGTGACGGCGCCGTAGGGGTTGTAGGCGACAACGGTATAGGAGCCTGAATTGGTGGGCTGCGCGTTGCGAATGGAATACACCGGGTTGTCGGAGAACGGGATGGGTGTGGAATCTTTCTGCCATTGATAGGTGATGGTGGGTGAGCCGGTGACCACCACGCTGAAGGTGGCATTTGAGCCCACGTAAATATTGGTGCTGGCGGGCTGACGGAAAATGGCTGGGGGGAAGGTGAGGACGTTGAGGAAGGCGTTGGAGCTGGGAACCGAGCCGAAAGGATTGGAGACGATGACCGAATAGGCGCCGGCCTGGCCGGGCCGAACATTGGGCAGGGTCAGCGTTGAGGCGGATGCGCCGGCCAGCGGGCTGGTTCCGAAGTACCACTGGTAACTCAACGGGGCCACCCCGGAGGCAAGGACATTCAATGCGGCGGTGTTGCCGGCGATGGCGACGGTGTTGGAGGGCTGGCCAATAATGACCGGCTGCTGCGGGAGCGGGCATTTGCCGGCGCTGCCGGCGTTGTAGATGGCGGCGATCTCGGCGGCCGACAGGGCGCGATTGTAAATGGCGGCTTCGTCGATGAGGCCATTGAAGTAGCGGGCGTTGACACAGTTTGGGCAGTTCTTCCGGCCGTCCTCGGAACCAATGGTAACGAAGCTGTTGGACAGCATCGGCGAGATGGGGCCCGAATACGAGTAAGGGTTGCCGGTGGGCAAGCCATCAACATAGAGTTGGAGGCGGCCGCCGTCATAGGTGCCGGCGACGTGGTGCCATTGGCCGGCGGAGACGGGCGCGCCGCCGCCGTTGGCGTCGGCGGTTTGCGGGAAGAATGCGCCGCTGGAGATGCTGATGAAGAAGTTGAGGCCCATGGTCTGGGCCAGCGAAGCGCCATCGGCGATTTCGATGCCGTAGAAGTCACTGGTCACCAGGCCCTGGTAGGTTTGCATGGCGTTGGCGGGGTCGGCTTTCATCCAGAACTCGACGGTGACCTGGTTGCCAACGTCGAGTTCCGGCGCGCGTGGGATATTCACCGAGGCGCCCGCGCCCGAAAAACTGAAGGCCTGGCCGACTTCACCCGCAGCGAAGGTAACGCCCCCCTGCAAGACGCCGCCATTTGTGCCGGCGCTGTCGAGGGCGTTGACCTGAGCTTTCCACCACCCGACGATGCTGGGGGGTGTGGGGTCGCAGTTAGTGACTGGTTGAGCGCGCAGATCTGCCGAAGAGGTCATGCCTGCCGCCAGGGCCAGCGCAGCGAAATGATTGGAAATAACGGTCGTCTTCATAAACATCGCGGGTTGCTTTTTCCAGGTTCCCGTTTTGGCTTTGGTCCGTGAGCCAGGTTTGGAATGGCATGGAGATTCGACAGCCATCGACTCCCCGGATCCAAGAGGCTCGATCGTGATGGTTCATGGCAGACACTTTTTTAGGCGATAGCCGGCTGGTGTGCAATGTGCGTTTGAAGGCACACCTGCACCATTATGACGGAACGCCGCTGCTGCCATCGAGACGCCAAAGGCGTCGTTCATACCAGCCCAGGCCAAAGGCGGCCAAAGGCCTGGGTTCATCGCTGACCCACACAAAAATGGGAAAATCCGGAAATCTGTGCAACTGACCCCTCACGGCTCCTTCTTCACTATTTGAAAACAAGAGCGCCGGTTCGATCGAAAGTGCACATCGGCGCCCATGCGACTTCCCAATAATATCCATCCAAATCCGCAAAGTAACCGCTGTAGCCTCCCCAGAATGTGTCCTGCGCTGGCTTCACGAGCTTGGCACCCGCTTTCTCCGCGAGCGCGAGGACCTCAGCCACTTCCTTCTTCCGACTCACGTTGTGAGCTAGCGTGATCCCACCGAATCCTTTCGGTGAGAGTCTGACATCCTTCGATATGTCTTCCGCCAGTGCGTTCTTTGGGTAGAGCGCCAGTCGAACGCCGCCGGTCATAAAAACTGCTATCGATGCATCGTCTGTCGCGTCGGTAGGAAAACCAAGCCCGTCTCGATAGAACCGGATGGCGCGCGGAAGATCCGCTACGCCGAGAGTAATAACGGTGATACGCGGTTTCATGACTTTATGCCGAACCATTCATTCACAAGGCGTTTCGCCCTGATAATAAGATATTGACGGGGTTTTCGGGCAGTTTCGCCTTGATATTGGGACGGTCAATATCAGGGCGAAAAGTCCAGGAATTCATAAAAGCAAAGTAAAAAGCGGGTATGGAAAATCAAGAGCAAGGTCCTGCCCAACACGGTACGAATGTTCCAACACAGCCGGGCAGGACGTCAGTAAGCACCGAACGCGGATTTTCGCGGAGGCGGCATTGGAGTTCGGCGGCGTCGAGTTTGGGCTCACACTTTCAACAACTCGCGCGCCTGGGCAATCCCGGCGGCGGGGCGGCCGAACTCGCTGGCGGTCACCCGGGCCAGGGCGACCAGGTGACGCCAGCGGAACGCGGCCCGAGTCGCGGCGAATTCCTCGGAGACCGTGCGGTAGAACTTCTCCGCGTGGAGCGCCCCGTCTTCGCTGACCGCGTAGCGCAACATCAGCTCGAAGAGCGGGCGCGGCGGATGCCCCGATTCGCCGTAGCGCTGGACCACCGCGCTGGCTTTCGCTTGCAGATTCCCCCGAATCGCCTCTTCCAACTCCCGCCGCAAGCCGTCTGCGTCGGTCGCCTTGACCTCGCCGAGATGACGGGCCAGCGGCAGCGGCTGCCAATTGAGGAAGTCACCGCCGCGGGCGGTGCGGTCCAGGGCCACCTGGTAGGCGCCCAGAATCAGGCTGGCAAAACAGTTCCGCGAATTGGCTACCAGGGCCAGGTTGCGCCAGGCATTGGCCGAGTCGCAAGCGTGCACGCCGATCGAGTCGCCGTGCACACTGCCGATCGGTTTGCCGGTCACCTCGTCACGAGGGGTCCGGCCCATATCACGGAGGATGAGTTGGTTGGCGGCCAGGGTAATGGCCTCGCCCAGCGCTGCCGGCGACATATCGTCCGCCAGCGCCGCGGCGGCAGCCTCGGCCGCCTGGCTTGGGGAGGACTTGAAAATCGTTTGGCTCATTTGGTCAACCCAACCGTCCTCGGCTTTCCGGTCACCCGGCGAGCGGCCCAGCAGCTTGTGTTGTTCGAGCAGTTTGGGCAAAAGGGCGCGCGAGTCTTCCGAGCTGGGTTGCCGCGGCCAGGATTCGGCTTTGACGCAATAGCGGACGGATTGGCGGAGCAAAGTATGCGCTTGCTCCTTGCCGATCAGGCCGAGCAAATCCCACGCGCGATAGGGCAAGACAACACGATGGACTTCCGTGTTATCCAGGACGGTGAACAGCAGGTCATTCAAAGCGTCGTCGGGAGTGCCTCGGGCGAGCCGGGCGAAGGTTTGTTCCGCTTGTTCGACCTCCTTGCGGCGCACCGCCTCGCGGAGCACCTCGCTGCCGGAGCCGGTGGCGGGTTCCGCGGCCGGTTTGACCTGGTGCAGGACTTCCTTTTTTCGTCCGCCAAATTCCTGGATGCGGTTGGTATTACGATAAAGCACCTTGAAAACGGGAAGCGCTTGCATTTCAGCGGGCAGCTCCTGCGCCATGTGCAAGGCGGGGGCCAGCGCCATCATCGTGTGGAAACCGACGTAATCTTCGCCACCAAAAGTGCGGGCATTGGCGAGTGCGGCCGCGGCGGTCAAAGTGCGCAACGCGGTTCCCGATTGGAGCTGGGCGGCGAGCGCGGGCAGCAGCCGGTCGGCCGGGGTTTCCTGCATCAGACAGACGAGGGGTTCGAGCGGGCCGAAGGAAAGAGATTCAGCGGTTTCCTCGCCGAGAGCGGAGGCGAGTCCAAGGTCGGTGGCGACCTCATAGCCCACGGCGGCAACCACCATCCCTCGGCCGACTTCAGTCAGAAATTCACGACGCGTGCGCGGTGTATTCATAATGGGTCTCCTGGTCAATGCGGAATTAGAGTACTAATTACAGTACGCCTGTTTGATGGAGCGTCAAGGGCGGGCTCCGGCGCTGTCAACTTGCAGCCGATGGGCCGCTCAGATAGGCTTAACGCTGCAATGATCGCTGACATACGGACAGGCTGCGGGCTCGGATTGCTCGCCTGGCTGGGAATCTGTTTGCCGCAGGCTGCCTCGGGAGAACCCGCAAAGGCTTATGGCCTGACTTCCCGCCCGGCAGCGAAGCCCTACCTGCTCCTGCCCGAAACCGCCAGCGGCTCGCTTCCAGCGCTTCTCTCCCAGACCGGCGCGTTCAACAACACCCGCGACCTCATCCCCTCCGAAAGCCTCATCCCCTACGACCTCAACGTCGCTTTCTGGTCGGACGGCGCATCGAAGTCCCGCTGGATTTCGATTCCCAGCGGCCCCACCAACGCTCAAATCACCTTCTCGCCCACCGGCGAATGGAATTTCCCGAATGGCACCGTCCTGGTGAAACATTTTGAAATCGCCACCAACGAAGAGCGTCCCGACCTCAAACGCCGGCTCGAAACCCGCTTCATCGTTCGCGAGGCCTCCGGCAAAGTTTATGGCGCCACTTACAAATGGCGCGCCGATAACTCTGACGCCGACCTCCTGGCCAGCAATCTCAGCGAAACCCTCCTGATCACTACCACCACCGGCACGCGTACGCAAAACTGGTACTATCCCAGCCGCCAGGATTGCCGCACCTGCCACACGGATACCGCTGGCGGGGTCCTTGGTCTCAAAACGCGCCAGTTGAACCGCGACTTCACCTATCCAAACGGCACGACTGATAACCAGCTCCGCGCCTGGAATCACGTCGGCCTCTTCCGTCCTGAACCAAGCGAGGCTGACCTGGCTCACTATGCCCGCCTGGCCCCGGCCAACGATGCCACCCGAACCCTCGAAGACCGCGCCCGCTCCTATCTCGACGCCAACTGCGCTCACTGCCACCGGCCCGGCGGCACCGTCCTGGATTTCGATACCCGCTATGATACACCCTTGGAAAAACAGAAGCTCGTCGATGGCCCGGTCCTCCTCGATGAAGGCCTCGATCGCGCCCGCATTATCGCTCCCAATGACATTTGGCGCTCCATCGCCTTCCTGCGCGTCAGCGCCACTGACGCCCTGAAGATGCCGCCGCTGGCCCATGAAAAACTCGACCGCGAGGCCGTGACCTTGCTGCGCCAATGGATCGAAAGTCTCCCTGGCCCCCGGGTCCTGCCGCCGCCGGCCTTCTCGCGGCCCGGCGGGAATTATCGCGACCCCATTGAGGTCGCCCTGAGCCACCCCGAACCGGGGGCTGTCATTCATTTCACCACCGACGGCAGCGCGCCGACCTCTTCCGACCCGCCCTACGAGAAGCCGCTTAAATTGAGTGAGCCGACCGTCCTCCGCGCCAAAGCTTTTAAGCCGGGCTTCACCAGGAGCATCACGGTGCAACAGGTATTTGTCATTGGCGAGTGATTCAGACCCTCGTCCGTTTGGTCGCTTTCGTCTCTCTCGCCTCCGCCAGTACGGTCGCATACGCCGCATTCAGCGCTTTAGTCCATTCCTCGGCCATGTCCCGCGAATCCGCGTCGAGATCGACAAACCGGTCGGGATGGCACTCCTTCACCCGGGCACGATAGGCCAGTTTAATTTCGGCCAGCGACGCGCCCACTGTGATACCCAGGATTTCGTATGGGCCCAGTTTCTCGGGTTCGGCGACCGGAGCTGGCTCAGCCGGCTCGCGAGGAATTTCCGGCTGTGGCTGCTGCCGCTCCGGGCGCACCCACTGATACAACCGCAACCGCAACGGCTGCGTCAGTGTCACGCGTGAAAGATCCGCCCTCAAGAACAGCACGCCTTCCACCAGCCCAAGCTGAGCTCTCAGCTTCGACCACACCAGGTCCGGGAACATTCGGAGCAATTCATCCTTCGAGACTGAGGTGCGCTTCGAGGCCAGCCAGGCGAGGACTTTCGCGCACGAGTCCACGTCCAGCAGCGCATACCGGACGGCCCGCCATACCCATCGGCCACTCTCAACCAGCAAACGCGGACCGATGCCGAAGGATTCACGCACCAGCCAGAAGATCACGTTGGACAGGTCGTCCCGCCGGCTAAACAGGCTGTCGATGAACAGCAAAGTCGCAAAGGCACAGGTGATGCCAAGCGGCCAGCCGATGGACAGAGGTTGGTGGCCCATGGTGATGGGCGCGACCACCAGAGAGATGAGCCAGAAGAAACAAAATATCAGAAACAGTGCCGCCACCCCCGTTCCAAGCGCCAGCCCGGAAAGCACCAGCGATAGTGCGCAACCTCTGAGCCGCCTTTTTTTCAGCCATTTTTTGATCGGGTTCGCGGTCATGCGGCTTCCACCAGGCTACCGAGTTCCGTGTGGCGTCGTCATAGGTACCAGTCAATTGTGGCTTTGGATTGAACTGGTGGCCAGCAATTCGTAACTGGGAAGCGCGTGTTACCGATGTCTTGACCACGCTCCGGCCTGGCAGTGCTTTTCATCTTGATAATTTGCCGCCCGTGTGGGACAATCCCACCATGATCGTGACACTCGATGCCAAACGCCGCGTGAGTATCCCTGTCGCCCTGGCGCCCGCCGCCCCCGGCGACCAGTTTGACGCCAGCTTCGACGCGGAGGAGGACGTCGTCCTCCTGCGCCGCCTTAAACGAAAGCCGAATTGGCTGAAGGTTTGGAAGCAATGTCCGGTCCCGATGGATGATCTTCCCCCGCGCAGCCGGGAAATGCCCAAGCGACTCAAGCCGTGAACTGGCTGTTGGATGCCGACGTGCTGAGTCAACCGGCGAAGACGCACGGAAACCGTGCCGTGATCGAATGGCTGGAGCAGGAACAGGACGCGTGCTATACGAGCACCATCGTGATCGCCCAAATCGCTTACTGGGTCCGAACGAAAGAAGGCCGCACCCGGACACGATTGCAGCAATGGCTGCGCCGAAGCATCGAAGCCCTCGAGGGCAGAATCCTCAGCTTCAATGTGGCTACGGCGCATGTTTGGGCCGACCAGAGGTTTCTGCTTGAACAAGCCGGCCAGTCGATGCCGGTCGAGGACAGTTATATCGCCGCGACTGCTCGCCGTCACGAGCTGACGATTGTGACAGGCAATGACAAGGATTTCCGACGGCCGGGGTTGAAGGTATTTAACCCGTTCAAGGAACTGGCGAACGTCGAGAGCTGAAAATTTGGCGGTATCCGGCGGAGCTGCTTCGGCCGGTTCCTGGCAGCGGCTTTCGCGCCTCAGAACCCCAGGTCTTCACCGCGATGGATGGCCAGGCCGATTTGCTCCACCGAGTTGTGGCGGCCATTATACCAGAGCAGCCATTGGCCGCGGTCGAAAATGGCAAACGGCTTGTAGCAGGCGTCGTGGTCCCATTGGTTCTTGCCCGGACGGATAATCGGATTGCCGGGATGCCGTTCCCAGCCGCCAATTCCGTCGCGGGAACGCGCAACGCCGATCTGCGCGTGGTCCACGTCGCGAAATCCGATGTAGAACATATAATGCCAACCGCCGTGCCGCACGACCTGGCCCGCCGTGACCTTTTGTTGTTCCCACAGATTGTTCGGGTCCGGCTTGAAAATCGGATTGAGCGGCCATTTCTCCCACCTCCGGCCGTCGGGACTGGTCGCATACCCAATGGCGTCCGGCTCGTTCTGTTCGCCGGCTGAATACCACATGCGAAAGAGGCGGGTGGCGGCGTCCCACTGGACGTCCGGGCACATCACCGCCCCCTTTTCCCACGGTTGGTCCGGCGACAAGACGGGCTGTTGGCTGGCGCGAACCCAGTTGGTTCCATCCGCGCTGGTGGCGTAACCAATCCGGGAATGGCCGCCCGCCTGACCGGTGAACCAAAGGTGATAGCCCTCCGGGCGTTTGACGATCGCCGGGCGATTGATGTCAGATTCCCAATCGCTCTGCGCGTTGGGGCCAAGCGCCAGCCGCGCCTCACTCCAATGGATGCCATCAGTGCTTTCGACCAAGGCAATGCTCTTTGCCGGCCGCCACGAGAACCACATTCGATACCGGCCCGTGTCCTGCAACACGGCGACGTCGAAACAAGTCCCCAGGTCGCCTCCCAGGACGGGATTGGCCTCGGATTTGACCCAGCCGGAGGTGGTTTCCGGCTCTATTGCCTCGGCCTGGGTTCGAGTGGCGACAATGAGTGTGAGCAGCGCCGCAAAGGGGAAGGCCCGCCCCAATCTGCTCCGATTATTGGTTCTTGCACGCAGACACATCCGGGCGATGACAGTGGGGCAGGGGGCCACGAACGTCAAGCAGACATGAAGGTGATTGCCCTGCCACTGCCCCCACCGGGCGCACCCCGGGGGTAGTGTTATTTACGGTGGTGGTGGCTTCGGGCGGGACGTTTTCCTGTAATAGTTCGGCGCGCTTGTTGATTTAGGAGATGAGAACAAACAAAAGCTTCCCGCTTGTGCGGGGGGCGGCCTTGGGCGGGATTGGGTGAAATCGGCAGTGAAAAACACCGTGTGGTCGCTGCCAGCCCAATTCCGCCAGGGCAAACCAAAAAACGACAACAACAACCCGGGCTGAATAGCCCAAAAAGAAGCAATCGTATGTTACTCATCGACAAAAAACGTTTTTCCGCCCTATTCCTGATGCTGGGCCTGGCTGGCTCTTTGCACGCCGAATTGCAGGTTTACGTCGCCAACAACAAGAACGACGCCCAGAAACAACCGCCGGCCGGAGGCGGGAACGGCTGGCTTCCAGCCGGCAATGTCGGCCGGGGAGTGACGATCAACGCGGGGGAAACGATTTGGCTGGCGTGCCGCAATAGTTACAATGCCAGCCTCACCAAAGTCTGGGACGTCAAGCTGACCTCCACCGGTCTGCCCGGCGACCTGAGCTACGATAACCTTTCCAGCCCTGAGCAGGTGGGACTCGATCCGAGTGGCGCGAAAATACCGGGCCAGGGCGGTCTTACCTTCAATGCTAAGACGGGGGTAAGGGGTTTTCATTTATGGTTCCAACCGCAACCGGCCTGGGAGCGGATTGCCCTTAAGAATAATGCCCAAGTAGCGAGCACGTTCACGGTCCAGGCCTCGGCGAGTTGTCAAAAGTGGGCGATCGCCTCAAGCACACTGAATGTGCCGACTTGCGTCTTCGGCGCGGTGGGGCCGGGGGTGATGGCGACCAATCAGCGAATCAAGCAGGTTTTGGTGTTCCCCAAAAACGTCGCCGTTGATCCCTCGGCGCCGCCGATTTTTTCAGCGCCGAGCAATTCCGTGCCCTGGACCGCTTTCCCGGTGTACAATACTCCCGATGGCTCGAACAGCCCTCTGGGTGGCATGTTCTTTGGGACCGAGGGAGCGGGTTTGGACCCGAGCCAGGCGTGCGGTTTCAGCTTCGGCATGCAGGGACCAGCCGCTGATTTGCAGTACACCATGTATGCCTACGACGAGGTCATGGCAGAATACCAGCAATTCGAGATTGATCTGCGGCCGGTGTTGGCCATCAGCCCCAGCAATAATGCCGTCGAACTGCACTTCAATTCCGTCCAGGGACTGAACTATAGCCTTGAAACCTCCAGCACGCTGTCCGGTTGGACCCCGCTACAGTCCATCTCCGGCACAGGCGGGTTTATCGATTTGCTGGAGCCCATGAGCGGCCCGGTTGGTTTCTTCCGGCTTCGCTGCGCGCCGGCCCTTCCGCCCATGCTGACGGCCATAAGCGCGATTGCCTTCGGCAACAGCGTGACGCTTACGTTTAGCGAGCCGCTAAACGGTTCCACTGCGAACAACCCGGGCAATTACTTCGTGGGCACCAGTTCGGGCCCGATAGAAATTCAAAACGTGGCACAGGTCCGGCCCAACGCGATCAGGCTGATACTGGGCTCTCCGCTGATGCCGGGGCCTAATTACTTTCTGGGGGTTATGGGAGTCAGCGACCTGTCCGGAAACGTCATTGCGCCGGCCACTTTCCAGGTTACTGCGGCGGTGCTCCAGGATCCATGCCCTGGCGGAACGCTCCTGGTCCAGCAGGTTTATTCGGAGTGCAACCCGGACGGATTTTGGCACGTCGTCGAGGATGACTATTACCGCTGTCCGGATGGCTCGGTTCAGAAATTCCGGGTCGCGGACACCAAAACCACCCAGCCCTGTGGGGCCGCTCAAGCCGTGCCCAGCCCGGTCGGGCTGCTTTACCCTACGGCGGCAGACGTGGCCTCCACCTGTCAAAGCCCGATCCTGGTCGGCCAGGTGAACATCGTCGAGTGCCTGGGCGGAATGTGGTCTTCCTCGACCTATCTGGTGTATCAATGCCTGGACGGGACCAAGTATCTGAGCGGCCCGACCCAGAACGTGCCGGTGAATCCGCCGACGCCTTGCGATCAACCGCCTCCGCCTCCACCCGGGGCGCACTGAATGAAAGTGAAACACCTGGACGCGTTCCAGGCTGAGTGCGGCGGCGCCCAACAAGGCGCCGCCGCCTTTTTCGAGGCAGTAATAGCTCGATAATGACGAACTCAATTGCTGGTCTTAAACCCTTGTTCCGCACCTCCGTTTAGTGCTTGAGTTTCTCGAATCCGGGACTAGGTTAACCGCACCACACGGCCCAAAAACCATGCTTGCACCGCGCGAAGCAGCGAAGCGGCTTCCATTGGCGCAGAGACTGTCGGTCTTCCTATTGCTTGGCATAGTCCTTTCTACCCAGGCCGGGAGTCCATCACTCCAGACAAATGGGGTCGAGGTGATGATCACCCAGGGCACGGTCGAGGTGACGCGAGTCGGGCAAACCGTCCGGGACCTTGCCTCGACGCAGCTTCCTTACCGCCGCCTCAACCCGGGCGATCAGATTTGGACGCGCGAGCACAGCCGCGCCACGCTCCGGTTATCCGACCTCACGATTGTCGAGCTCGGCCCGAATTCGCATCTGCTGTTGCTGAGGCCTGAAGAGCGCCGGCCGGGTTTTTCCCTGGCGCGCGGGCTGCTCCACCTGTTTCACCGTGATAAGCCGGGAGAATATTATTTTCGGACCCCGACCGCTTCGCCGGTGATTCGGGGCACAGAGTTGAACCTGGCCGTGGCCGAGGACGGCACCACCACGTTGAACCTGCTCGAAGGAGAAGTCGCGTTGACAAATCAGTTCGGCGAGGCCGACTTGAAAAGCGGTGAAGCGGCCCAGGTTCAACCCGCACATTCACCCAACCGCATCCGCGCCCTGGAAGCCGTAAGCGTCATCCAATGGTGCCTTTATTATCCGGCGGTGTTGGATATTGAGGAATTGTCCCTCAACGCAGAGGAACAGAATGCGCTGAGCGCTTCTTTAGTGGCCTATCGCCAGGGGGACGTGCTTGCGGCGCTGGCAGCCTACCCGGCCACGCGTCGGCCAGGCTCAGACGCAGAAAAGGTCTATCTTGGCGCGCTACTGCTGGCGGTCGGGGAGGTCGGCCAAGCCGAAGAGTTGCTGGGTTCTCTGAGCGGAGCCGCAGAACGTGAATTACGCCTGGCCTCGGCCCTGAAGGTATTGATTGCAGCCGTAAAATTCGTGCCCACACCCGAGCCGGCGGAACTTCCGGTGACGGGAGCGCTCGCCTCACGGCTGCTGGCGGAATCGTACTATCACCAATCCCACTTTGACCTTGAGGCCGCTTTGAAAGCGGCCCGCCTGGCGGTCGCAAGAGACCCCGCCTTTGCTTTTGGCTGGGCCCGAGTGGCGGAATTGGAATTCAGTTTCGGCCGGACCCGGAGCGCACTGGAGGCGGCGGAACGGGCGCTCGCGTTGGGGCCGCGGAACCCGCAAGCGCTGGCGGCAAAGGGCTTTTTGCTGGCGGCGCAAGACCACATCAGCCTGGCGGTGAAAGTCTTCGATGAAGCCATCACGGTCGATGGAGCTTTGGGCAACGCCTGGCTGGGCCGCGGTTTATGTCGCATCCGCCTGGGGCAGACGGGCGAGGGCCTGGCCGACCTGGTAATGGCGGCCGCGCTGGAGCCCAACCGCGCTTTATTGCGCAGCTACCTCGGGAAGGCTTTTGGCCAAACCGGTAATAAATTGTCAGCGGGTCGCGAACTCGATCGGGCGAAGCAGCTCGACCCGAACGATCCCACTGCCTGGCTGTATTCGGCGCTGCTCAACCAGCAGGAGAATCGGCTCAACGACGCCGTTCGCGATTTAGAGCATTCCGAGGAACTCAATGGTAATCGCCAGGTCTATCGCTCGCGCTTGCTGTTGGATCAAGACCAGGCGGTGCGCCAGGCGAACCTGGCGGCAGTTTATCAGGACACGGGGTTGTTCGACCAGGGTGTGCGTGAGGCCTCGAGCGCCTTGACCAGCGATTACGTGAACTATTCCGCGCACCTGTTTCTGGCCAACAGCTACGCGCAATTGCGCGACGAGAACCTGGTGAATTTGCGTTATGAGACGGTGACCTTGAGCGAATACCTCATGGCGCAGTTGCTGGCGCCGGTCGGCGGCAACGCGCTTTCCGCTTACGTTTCGCAACAGGAATACTCGCGCCTGTTTGAGCGCCAGGGTTTCGGCCTGAGTTCCGGCACCGAGTACTCCAGCCGCGGAGATTGGCAGCAGCACGGGGTGCAGTATGGGCGATTCGACAATTTCGATTATGCGCTGGATGCGTATTACGCCTCAAGGAACGGGCAGCGGCCCAACGATGATCTGTCCCTGCTTTCGTTCTCGGCTCCGGTCCGGGTGCAACTCAGCCCCCAGGACACAGTGCTGCTCCAACCCGTGGTGACGGAGCTGGAATCGGGAGATACCCGGCAGTATTACGACCCGGCGCAAGCCGATTTGGGTTTGCGCATCAAAGACTCGCAGGAGGCGAATCTGTTTGCCGGCTATCATCGCGCCTGGAGTCCCGGGTCGCACACGCTGGTGCTGGCCGGGTTGTTGCACGACCGTTTTCGATTGGACGATGCGAGCGTATTCATCCCGACCTTCCGGCAGGATTTTCAAGGGATTTTTGGAAGCGTGCCCCCGGCCTTCAGCCAATTCAATGAGCGGCAGCACGCCGAATTTGTCGCGGGCTCGTTCGAGTTGCAGCAGATTCTCGAAGCGGGCAACCATACGCTCATTATGGGCGGCCGCTTTCAAGATGGAGAGACGGATTCAAAGTTCGATTTGACCAACAACCCCCCGTCCTTCGGCAACCTGACCTATCCGACGGGGACGGAACAAGTCAAAACGCATCTGCGGCGGGGAGTGGCCTACGCATATGATAATTGGCAGCTATGCGAGCCGCTCTGGCTGGTTGCCGGCGTGAGTTACGATTGGCTTTATTTTCCGGCCAACATCGATCTGCCGCCGGTTACGGAGCAGCAGAAGGACAGGCACCAGGTCTCGCCCAAGGCGGGTGTGGTTTGGCGGCCCACAGCTCGCACCGTATTCCGTGCAGCCTATACCCGGTCCCTGGGCGGCCTCTATTATGACAATAGCGTCCGGTTGGAGCCGACGCAGGTGGCTGGATTCAACCAGGCCTTTCGCAGCCTGATCCCCGAATCGGTTGCCGGCCTGGTCGCAGGCGCGAAATTTGAGACTGGCGATGTTGATTTTTCCTGGCGGCTGCCCACCGGAACTTATCTCGGCGTGGGTGCGGAATGGCTGCGTTCCTGCGCGGAACGCACCGTCGGGGTCTTTGATTCGACCCCATTCTCGCCAGGAGCGACGAGCTCCAGCACGCCTGAGCAACTCCGATTCCAGGAGAAATCGATTTCGGCAAACGTCAATCAGCTCATTAGCCGGGATTGGGCGCTGGGCGCACGGTACCGCGTGAGTCGAGCCGAGTTACGCCAGGACCTGGTTGAGGTGCCCCCGGCTGCGGTGCCCTCGGCGGTCCAGGACGACAGCGGTATCCTGCATCAACTGGAGCTTTCTGCGCGCTACGCTCATCCCTGCGGTTTCTTTGCCGAAGCCCAATCTCTTTGGTACGTGCAGCATGACCCCGGTTTTCCGGCCTCGGACTTCTGGCAGTTCAATGTCTTTGCCGGTTACCGCTTCGCTCAACGTCGCGTCGAGTTTCTCGTGGCGGGACTGAACCTCGCTGGCCGCGATTACCGCCTGGCCCCGATCAATCTTTATACCGAATTGCCGCGGCAGCGGACCTTGCTCGTAAGCTTTAAATTCAATTTTTAACATGGCCACAAAAAGGCACAAAAGGCCAGGAAAAGAGGCGCTCTTTTTCTGCGCATTTTCATGCCTCGATACCGCGGTTTGGAAACGAAGGGAGGTGGGTATGGCACGGCTAATCAGAGGATTTAGCAGTTGTAATTCGCGCAAAACTCGGGTAAAAAGGCCTTGTCACCGCGGCCGCCTATGAACCTCGCGCAACGCATGGAAACCTGCCTGCAAGCCGCGAAGAATGCGCGCGCGAGTCTGGCGAAATTCCGCGTTGCTTCATCGGTCGTGGTGTTGTTGGTTTTGCTCCTGGCGCGCCCGGCAGCCAGCCAGGTTCCACCTCAAATCCTGGTCCAACCGCAAGACCAGTACGCCTGTCCGCTAAGTGATGCTACCTTTTACGTCGAAGCGGACGGCAGCCAGCCGTTGAGTTTCGACTGGTTCATCAACGGAGCCGAGACGACTAATGGTGTGGTCTCCACCACGACTAACTCCTCCCTGACCATCGCTGGGGTGCAACCCTCGGATGACGGGTCCGAAGTTCACGTGCTGGTCAGTAATCCCTTTGGCACCAACCAGAGCAACAGTGCCTTTTTGCACGTGCCGCCTGCGCCCTTTATTAGCCAGGAGCCTCAGGACCAGATCGTGCCGCCGGGAGGCACGTTTTCGTTCCATGTCGCCGCGGGGCCCGGGCCACTGGCTTATCAATGGTGGTTCCGGGGAAGCCCCTTAGCCAACGGGCTGCGCGTTATGGGAGCCAATACGCCGGACCTGATCATCGCTAATGCGCAACTGAGCGATGCGGGCTATTACCGCGCGCTGGTGCTTAACGATTGCATCGTGGTGGACAGCCTCTCAGCCCGATGCGACGTCGGCAATCCACCGGTGATCACAAACCAACCCCTCAACCAGACCGCGCCCTTTCAATCGCCGGTTCAGTTCTCCGTCGGAGCGAGCGGCGCTCTTTTTTACCAGTGGTACCGCAATGACGTCGCGATCCCTGGCGCCATTAATCCCAGCTTGACTCTGCCGGTGATCCGCCGGCCTCAGGTTGGCGTCTATCACGTGACGCTGGGCAACGGCGCCGGACTCACCAGCAGCAGCCGGGTGCAGTTGCAGATCGAGCTGACCCTGGGAACCGCGATTATTCCCCGGCAGGAAGCAACGGATTTTATTGACAGCCTGACCAATGCGCAACGGCTCTTCGCGCCCCCGCCGACGGTAATCTCGCACGGTGTGCCGCTGCTCTTCAGCACTTACGGAGCGACCGCCCAGGCCTGGGAAACCAGCCGATGTGGCGTGCCACCCAGTCACTCGATGTGGCTGCTCTATTACTCCCCGCGCGCCGAATCGACCATCGTCAGCACTGAGGGCAGCGATTTCAGCACCGTGGTCGGAGTCTATTCCTGGAACGGAAACACGAGCGATAACCCAGTACAAATTGCGTGTGACGTCCACAGCGGTTACGGTGGCCGCAGCCGCTTGAGTTTTCCGGCGCTGGCGCGAACGGATTATTACGTCGCAGTTGACGGCGTCGGCGGTGCCAGCGGCACGGCCCGTCTGCAGGTAGGTGAGATCATCCGTAAGCCACAGTATAATCCGACTAACGGCACCTTCAGCTTCGAGATGGCTGGTCCCTACTGGTATGCGGTCACGTTGCAGTCCTCGACCAATCTGGCGCCCCCGGCACCACCCTGGCAGACAGTGCTGACGGTTCCCGCCACCAACCAGGACTATGTGGCCGGCTACACCAACACGACCGCCGGGGCCGATTCCCAGCGCTTCTACCGGACCGGCGTCGATACCAATTCCTTGCCGCCATGACCGGGCCACGCAATGGAACCACAAAATACACCAACAACATTGCGTAAAGCCGCTGCGTGGAGCGCTTTGCTTTGCGCCTTGCTGGGCCTCGCAGCCGGGGTCGTACCCGGGCTCAGCGAGTGGTTCAAGGCCTTCAGCTTTGACGCGTTGTCTGCGGCTCGGCACGCGGACCCAGTGTCTGAGGTGATGATTGTCGCCCTGGATGAAGAGTCCTACAGCCGGCTGGGTCAGTCGCCGGAGCACCTTTGGGACCGGACGCTTCATGCGCGGTTGCTGGATACGCTTATTGAGCGGGGTGCCCGGGCGGTTGTGTTCGACGTGTTTTTCGCGGAGCCGTGGTCCGACTCGCAAGTGGATGAACTCCTGGCCCAAGCGCTGGAACGCGCGAAAGGGAAAGTGGTGCTCGCAGCCAGTCAGCGTACTTTTGAGGCTGGCGAGGCTGGAGGGTTGCGATTGTTGCAACCAACGGCGCGTTTGGCGGCTGCCGCGCCTTGGGGCGTGGCGGAATTGCCGCAAGATACCGACGGAGCAATCCGCCGCCAGGCGAGTTTCCCCGAGCGCGCCTCTCTGGGATGGAAAACGGCGGAGCTGCTCGGGGCAGCACCGGCTGAACCTCCCCGCTGGCCCTGGCTCAACTATTACGGTCCCGGCGCCTTCCGCCAGATCAGCTACTGGCAGGCAATGCAGCCCGAAACGCTGGCCCCGGAGATTTTCTCTAACAAGGTTGTCTTCGTTGGCCGAACTCGTGTGATTACAACACGCGGAGGTAACTCCGGGGATGAATATCGAACGCCGCTCACGCGGTGGACCGGTCAGTTGGCCAGCGGAGTCGAAATCCAGGCGACGGCATTTGTGAATTTGTGGCGGCGGGACTGGTTAAGGGAGCCGCCACCGGTGGCCGAGAGCGGGCTGTTCATAGTTTTTGGCGTGGCGTTTGGATTTGGGTTGGCGCTGCTGCGGCCAGTGCCGGCGTTGGCCGGCGCCGCGGCCGGTGTGGTCGTGGTTGGCCTTGGCTCGTTGGCCTTATTCTGGACACAGCGCTTATGGTTTCCGTGGGTCATTACAGTGGCAGCGCAAATCCCTTTCGCGTTGGTCTGGTCGGTGCTCGGCTTCGTCCTTCGCGCAGCTCAGGCCAAAGACATCCCCGATCACACCTTGCTGCGTTGCGTTGGCCGCGGCGGTTACGGCGAAGTCTGGCTCGCGCGCGACGCGATCGGAGGATTCCATGCGGTGAAGATTGTGTATCGGAAGAATTTCCCGCGCGGCGAGCCTTTCGAGCGCGAGTTCCGCGGCATGCAGACCTTCGCCCCGCTGTCACGCTTGCACCCCGGGCTGGTTCATATTCTGCACGTCGGCCGCAACGACCTCCGCGGCTGTTTCTATTACATCATGGAAGCCGCGGACGATGAAGTTTCGGGGGCCGCTATCAAGCCGGAGCGCTATGCGCCCCGGACCCTGGCGCGCGAACTGGACCGCCGTGGCCGCTTGCCGGTGGGCGAGTGCGTCCACCTGGGCGCGAGCCTGGCGTCCGCCGTTGACTACCTGCACCAGCACCAACTCATCCATCGTGACGTCAAGCCGGCCAATATCATCTTTGTCAACGGCCAGCCCAAGCTGGCAGACGTTGGCCTGGTAACGACGCTGGGCGGCGAGGCCGGTAAAACGACGCAGGTCGGCACGGTAGGGTATGTAGCGCCGGAAGGACTGGGCACCGCCGCAGGTGACGTTTACGCGCTGGGCAAAACGCTTTATGAAGCGGCCACCGGCTGCGAATGCGTACGTTTTCCGGATTTGCCGAGCGACCTCAACGCCGGCAGGGAGGCCGACGCGCTGCTGCAATTGCACGAAATTGTTCTGACCGCCTGCGAGAGCGACCCGGCCGACCGCTACCCCTCCGCCGCCGCAGTCCGCGAGGCGCTCCTGGAACTGGAGCGTAACCTGGCAACTTCGACTGCGCGCACCGCATGAGCCGCGCCGATGACAGCTCCGAAATGCCCGGATTGGAAGCCCGCCGCTTCCGGACCACTTGCTGGACGGAGGTGCTTCTGGCCCGTGAGCAGGACGCGCCCGGCGCCCGCGAAGCCCTCGAACATCTTTGCCGCCTTTACTGGTATCCTATCTACGCCCACATCCGCCTGAGCGTAAGCGAACCGCACGATGCCGAGGACCTGACCCAGGAATTCTTTCGGCTGCTCATCGAGAAGAATTACCTGGGCGCGGTCGAGCGCCAGCGCGGCAAGTTCCGCTCCTTTTTGCTGGTCGCGGTCAAGCGGTTCCTCATCAACGCACACCGGCACGCCCACCGGCTCAAGCGAGGTGGTGGCCAAAATCTCATCAGCCTGGATGTCGAGCTGGCCGAAAGCCGTTTGCAGTCGGACTTGGCCACAGGCCTTT
>Ga0210408_10001833_pt1 | contig 21502 bp, 11 predicted proteins | sample IncBWH4MmetaG_FD_155471 | JGI IMG/M metagenome (GOLD analysis project Ga0210408, IMG submission 155471) | Forest soil microbial communities from Barre Woods Harvard Forest LTER site, Petersham, Massachusetts, United States - Inc-BW-H-4-M | ecosystem: Environmental > Terrestrial > Soil >...
GGAGAGCTTCTTGCCGGTGCGGATGAACCAGGGCACCCCGGACCAGCGCCAGTTGTCGATCTCCAGGCGCATGGCGGCGTAGGTCTCGGTGGTGGAGTCCTTGGCGACGCCGTCGATGTCGCGGTAGCCGTCGTACTGGCCGCGGAAATAATGGCCCACCCCGGCATCGGCGGTGGAGCGGAAGACGGCGTACTTGGCGTCCTTGACAGTTTCGGCGTCATCGCCCGCGGGGGCCTCCATCGCGGCGACCGCGACGACCTGCATGAGGTGGTTGACGACCACGTCGCGGACGGCTCCGACGGGGTCGTAGAAGTGCCCGCGGTCCTCGACGCCGAAGCTCTCGGCCATCGTGATCTGCACGCAGGCGATGTGGTTGCGGTTCCAGATCGGCTCGATCATGGTGTTGGCGAAGCGCAGGTAGAGGAACTCGTCGGTGCCCATCTTCCCGAGGAAGTGGTCGATGCGGTAGAGCTGGGACTCATCGATGTATTGGTGGACTTCCGCGGCGAGCGCGCGCGCGGAGACCCGATCGTGGCCGAAGGGCTTCTCGACGACGACGCGCCCGCTCTTGGTGAGGCCGGCGGCGGCGAGCTGCCCGATCACGGCCCCGAACAGGAAGGGGGGGATCTCCAGGTAGAAGACGGGGCTGCGCGCAGCGCCCACCGCGGCGGTCAGGCGCTCGTAGGTGGCGGCGTTGGTGAAGTCGCCGCTGACATAGGACAGGCGCGCGGCGAAGCGCTCGAAGACCGCGTCGTCCACGGGCTCGCCGGTCCCTGCGATGCATTCGCGGGCGTGGGTGCGCAGATGTTCGAGCGTCCAGTCGTCGCCGGCGACCCCGACGATCGGGCAGCTCAGGAGACCGCGCTGCTCCAGGCGGTAGAGCGAGCGGAAGGTCATTACCTTGGCGAGGTCGCCGGTGATGCCGAACACGACGAATACGTCGGCGGGCTGTGGGCCGGGGGTTGGGGTGATGCTCATGGGGGACCTGTTCCTTTTCGGGTAGCGGTGAAACAGGTTCCTATCGAATCTCTCGGCCGGCAGGGTGAGCGCATATCGCCTGATCGGGGTGAAATTGGCTCGGGGAGGGCAGGCCCGGGCGGGCGGGCATCAAAAACCACCCCTCCCCTTTTGTCCGCTTACCCCTCGCTACGCCGATCATGGTCACGCAAATCATCCGATCCGGGCGAGGCGTACCCACCCCCACGCGCGGGACTGTCGCAGAGGCATGGCTGACGCGGGAGCTCTCCCGGGCGCGGAACGATCGACGGCCCCGAGCCGGCCCTTGGCCGCTGGGCAGCCCGCGGCGGCGGAGACGGAGGCCTCCACGAGCCCGGCGCGCGGGGGACTGGTGCTCGCCTCGCTGATCCTGGTGGCGGCAGTGGCGAACCTCAATCTGGCGGTGGCGAACGTGGCGCTGCCGTCGATTGGGCGGGCGTTCAACGCGAGCCAGACCGCGCTCGACCTGGTGGCGGTGGGCTACTCGCTGGGCCTGGCGGCGTCGGTCCTGTACCTGGGGGCGGTGGGGGACCGCTACGGGCGCAAGCTGATGTTGCTGCTGGGGATGGCACTATCGATCCCGGCCTGCCTGCTCGCCGCCTTGGCCCCCTCGATCGGGGTGCTGGTGGCGGCGCGCCTGCTCGGCGGCCTCTCCGCGGGGATGGCGTTCCCGACGACGCTGGCGCTGGTCACCGCGCTGTGGTCGGGCCCGGCGCGCACCCGCTCGATCGCGCTGTGGTCGGGCCTCGGCGGCGCGATCTCCTCGCTCGGCCCGCTGCTCTCGGGCGCGCTGCTGGAGCACTTCGACTGGGGCTCGGTGTTCTTCATCACGCTGCCCCTGGCGCTGGTGGCGTTCTTCATGGCGTGGCGCTTCGTGCCGGCGCACGTGAACGAGACGACCGACCCGGTGGACAACCTGGGGGGGATCCTCTCGGTGCTGCTGGTGGCGGCGCTGGTGCTGGGCATCAACTTCGCCCCGGTGCCGGAAAAGGGCACGCTGGCGATCGGCCTGGCGGTGATCGCGCTGGCGGCGGGGGCGGCGTTCGTGCTCCGCCAGCGCCGCGCGCGGTCTCCCCTTTACGACCTGCAGGTGGCGGGCCGCAGGGTCTTCTGGGTGGCGGCGGTCGCGGGGATCGTCGTGTTCGGGACGCTGATGGGGGCGATGTTCATCGGCCAGCAGTTCCTGCAGAACGTGCTCGGCTACTCGACGCTCGACGCGGGCCTGGCGATCCTGCCGGCGGCGGTGATGATGGTGCTGATCGCGCCCCGCTCGGCAAAGCTCGTCGACGCCTACGGCGCGCGGGTGACATTGCTGATCGGCTACGCGTTCTGCCTGCTGGGGTTCCTCACGATGCTGCTGTTGTGGAAGGACCACATCGCCTACTGGAAGGTCGGCCTCGGCTACGCCCTGATCGGCGCGGGGGTGGGCTTTGCGGGCACCCCGGCCTCCCACTCCCTGACGGGCTCTGTGCCGGTGGACCGCGCGGGGATGGCCTCTGGCACGGCGGACCTGCAGCGCGATCTGGGCGGGGCGATCATGCAGTCGATCCTGGGGGCGCTGCTGACGGCGGGTTACGCGGCGGCGGTGGCCTCCGCGATCGCGGCCTCCCCGAATAAGGCGCGGATCACGAGCAGCCTGGAAAACGAACTGGAGAAGTCGTTCTCGAGCGCGGTGGACACCGCCCAGCACTATCCGGCGTACGCGAGCCAGATCGTGGCGGGGGCTAAGTCCTCGTTCTTGGCGGGCGACCAGCGCGCGTACGGCGCGGGGATCGTCGCGATCCTGCTGGGGGCGACGCTGGTGTTCTTCCGCTTCCCCAAGCACGAGCGGGAGGTGGCGCTGCTGGAGGAGTACCACGCGCAGGACAGCGCGCTGCCCGGAGCGGAGGCAGCGGCCGAGTCGGGGGGAGTGGCGGCCACGTAGACGGTCGCCCGGCGGACTGCGCCGGCCCGACTCCCCCCGGCGAGCCGGGCGGTCTCACCCACGGAGAGTGATGTGGGCTCACCCACCCGCGGGGAATGGTTCGCCGCGGCATGGCCAGGGCGGACGCCGACAAGAGCACGGGGCAGGGCGAGGAGAACGCGTCGGGCGCGGCGATTCGCCCACGGCGGCGCGCCACGAGCAGCACCCCGAAGGTGCCCCACCTCACCCCCGGGGAGCGCGGCGCGCGGGGCAAGGCGGCGCGCGAGGAAGCGCCCCGCTCGCGCCACGCGGAGTGGGAGCCGTGGGCGGAGCGCCCGGACCCGATCGCGCTGTTGGAAGAGCAGGCGACCTCGCGGGTGCCGGAGCTGGTGCCGATCCGCTACGGGCGGATGGTGGCCTCTCCGTTCGCGTTCTTCCGCGGGGCGGCGTACGTGATGGCCTCGGATCTCTCGCGCACGGCCCGCTCGGGCTTCACGGCGCAGCTGTGCGGGGACGCGCACCTGTCGAACTTCGGCGGCTTCGCCTCGCCGGAGCGGGACCTGGTGTTCGACGTCAACGACTTCGACGAGACGCTGCCGGGCCCGTGGGAGTGGGACGTCAAGCGCCTGGCGGCGAGCATCGCGGTGGCGGGCCGCGAACTGGGCTTCTCCCCCAAGCAGCGCGGGGAGGCGGTGCGCGCGACGGTGGGGGAGTACCGCGAGGCGATGCGCCGCTTCGCGGGGATGCACAACCTCGAGATCTGGTACGCCCGCCTGGACGGAGCGGAGATCCTCGCGCGCTTCGAAGCGCAGGCGAGCGCCCAGCAGGTCAAGGTCTTCCGCAGGACCGCGGCGAAGGCGCGGACGAAGGACAACACGCGCGCGTTCTCGCGCCTGGCGCACACGGTCGACGGTACGCCCAGGATCATCAGCGACCCGCCGCTGCTGATGCGGATCGAGGACCTGCTCCCGCAGCTGCAGGCGGCGGAATTCCAGGAAGGGATGCACAACCTGCTGCGCGCCTACCGGACGAGCCTGCAGGGCGACCGCCGCCAGCTCTTGGAGCACTACCGCTACGTGGACCTGGCGCGCAAGGTCGTGGGGGTGGGTAGCGTGGGCACCCGGGCGTGGGTGGTGCTGATGCTGGGACGCGACAACGAGGACCCGCTATTCCTGCAGTGCAAGGAGGCCCAGCCCGCGGTGCTGGAGCCGTTCCTGGGCAAGAGCGAGTTCGCCCACCACGGCCGCCGCGTGGTGGAGGGCCAGCGGCTGATGCAGGCATCCAGCGACATCATGCTGGGGTGGCTGCGCACCACGGGGATCGACGGGGAGACGCGCGACTTCTACGTGCGCCAGCTGTGGGACTGGAAGAGCTCAGCGGACGTCGGCGCGATGGCGCCCGCGGGGATGGCGATCTACGGGCAGATGTGCGGCTGGACGCTCGCCCGCGCGCACGCCCGCTCGGGGGACTGCATCGCGATCGCCAGCTACCTCGGCGGGGGAGACACATTCGACCGCGCGATCGAGCGCTTCGCGGAGACCTACGCGGACCAGAACGAACGCGACCACGCCGCCCTGCAGAGGGCGATCGCCAGCGGCCGGGTGGCGGCCGAGACCGGGATGTGACGCGCCTATTTCGCGCTCGTTCTGCGTCGAAGACCGAAACCCCCGGGGGCCCCTATCGGAGGGCGGTTCGGCCTTTCTTCGAGCTGGTCGGTCGTCGGCCCTAGGGGCCAAGCTCGTCGAATGCCTCGGCGACGGGGCGCAGGGCCTCGATGCCCGTTGCGGCGGCGACGACACGGACGAGAGCGGCGAGTCCTTCCTGAGCGTATGCCAGCGGCTGTTGCATGTGGACGACGACGATCGCTGCTGCCAGCTCCGGCGCGATCGACCCCTCCTGCTCAATGACGTCGAGAAGGCGGGGCGTGTAACAATCGGGGCAGTCCGACAATCGGCGCGCGAGGACACGGCAAGCCTCGGCATGCTTGGGTTCGCCGGCAGGAAGCGTTCGGGCCAAGACCAGGAGCGCGTCTCCTCGCAACCACCTCACCCGCTCGACGTTCTCAGCCGCCCACCGCCAGTCGCGAGCCGCCACGGCCTCGAGCACGGCGAGCGTGGACTGATCGTCCAAGTCGCCTGCGCTGGCCGCCAGCGCGAGCGCACCCTCACGATCGGTCTCTGCGAGCCTGCCGGCCAGGATGGGGGTGTGCTCTGGAAATTCACGGCAGAGCCGCAACGCGGTCTGGAGATCATGGGTGGCGAGGAAATCCACGGCTACCCCGGTCAATATCTCTCGCGAGCGCACCTCGCCGCCACGCTCGATCGCGCTCATCTGCGCGCTCGGCAGCGCGAGGACGGGCGGAGCGTCGCGCAGAGCTTCGCGAACCTCTTTGCGACGGCTGGCCGAGTCCGGCCCCGATCCGAGCCGCGGGAGAGCCGCGAGCAACTCCTGAATCTCGATGTCAGGAGCGACGGCCGACAGGGCGCCCGCGAGCGCCGCACGTACATCAAGGCTCAGATCTGCCGAGAAGACGAGCTCCAGCGCAAGCTGAGGCGAGGCGCGCCCGATCGACTGCACGATCTCTCGCCGTGCTTCGGTCAGGGCGATTTGGTCGCCCTGCTCCCCCTGGATAAGATCGCAAACCTTCCAGGCAGACCGGGGATCGACGGGCGTCATGCGCCGCACGAGCGGCAGCCAGCGATGCTCCATGCGGTGAACTCCGCGAAATAGCTCCGCACGGAGCCGATCCGCGAGCTCGAGCCCCCGTTGGAGGTCGAACAGCGCAACCGCGCCCCCCAGGATACCGGCGAAGCGATCGCAATACTCAACTTCGACATGCTGCTCGATCATCGCCGACGCGAAGCGCTCGAGTGCCTCGAGGGCGATCGTCGACGCCGTTGGCATGCTCCGAATTCGCTCGAGTGGGGCGACAGCCGCAAGGCTCATATCCGTGCTGAAGGCCACGTGGCGCCCGCGGCGAGCAGCGATCTCATCGCTGCGCACATGGAGCTCGTCCCAGCGGCGCGCCATTTCCTGCGCCATGCCCTCATCGATACCCGCCAGGAGCGCAAGCCACAGCCCCTGGGGAAGCTCGGGCGAGTCCTCGAACTCGGAGACGAGCTCGAGCGCACGCTCGGGCTCGCTGCTGGCGAGCACTCCCATGGCGCCCAGCCGCCCACGCTCACGAAGCGCCCGGACCTCGAGCGCGTCCTTGAACACGGCGAGCGCCGCGTCGGGTTGCGCCTCGGCGCCTTCCTCCGCAAGCCGCAGCTTCCGCTCTTGAGGGCCCACGGGGCCCTTGTCGATTCCCCACTGATCCTCTTCTCGCACGATCGATCCGCCGTCGAGCAGCGCGAGCGCTCGTCGCGGGTCGCGGGGCCATACTGCGCGGGCGACCGCGTAGCGGCAGCGATCGTCGGAGTGGGCGATGGCGAGGGCATCCCCGATGTGATCGTCGCTGGAAGCGAGCCCGGCACAGATGCGCTCCACGACCGGTCCGTGTCGGTGAACAGCCGGAATCAACTCGAGCGCGAGCTCAGGTGAGGTGCCCGCCAGCTCTGCGCTCACGTACCAGACGAGGTCGTCTCGACGTGACTCCTCCAACCCCGCCAACAGCGCGCGCAAGGTCTCCTCGTCGCCTTCGTGGGCGAAGGCTGTGGCCAGCTCGACGAGCGGCTGCCCGCTCTGCCAGTCTCCGGGGGGCAGCGCACCGAGATCGGCGAGCGTGCGTTCGAGCCCGCGGGCACGCAGCAGCAGCGACGGTACGCCGCGCACGGCCAGATAGGCCGCGTAGGCGCGCACCTCGAGGGCCATGAGCGCAGACAGGAGCACACGGGGCAGGACGGGCGAGGAGGCGTCGAGGTCTCCGAGCTCGGTGAGCGCGGCGATCGACACCGATGGCCCGAGACGCTCCAGAGCGGCGTTCAGCCACTTGGCCCGCAGCACGTCGCTCCAACTTTCAGGCGCTGCGAGGCACGCGTGCAGCGGCCCATAAAGAAGGCGATAGTCATCGACCTCGCGCCAGGTGGGCGTGCGCGGCTGGGAGCCCTGCCCGAACAGCGACTCGCCGATCAGCCGATGGCACAGCGCCGGCTCAGACCACCACTCTCCCGCCTCGTCGGGATCGGCGAGGAATTCCCCGAACGTGGCATGGAACAGGCGGTAGCTGCGACGTGAGAGTGGCGCGTCGTCATGCCGCGTAAAAGCGAGGACGTCCGCGAGCCGCTCCCTGGCAAGGCTGTCGGCCAGATCGAGCACGCAGCCGAGCTCGTGCTCGGTCATTGGCCGTCGTGCGACGCTGAGGACGCGGAGCAGCGTCAGCCTCGCGTCCCGCCCAACACCGTCGAGGTTCGTGAGGCGCCTTCTGTAGATCTCCGGAAGAGCCGACGGAAGCTCCTGCAAGGATTGCTCGCTCACCGGTGTCCCGCGAGCGGCGAGATCATCGAGGATCGCTCTCGCCACGAGGAAGTTGGACCCCGCCTTGCTCGCGACGCGGCCGGCGAGGTGCTCGACGGTCAGACCGGATGACATCGTGATCGGCAATTCGCCGTCGAGGAGCACCGCGTCGATGAACCGGCGGACATCCAGCTCGGCATCGCGATCGAGGTTGATCGTCTCGTTGCCGCCGATCTCGAATACACGCGAGAGGAGCGAGTCTGGACGGGAGGTGACGAGCAGGCGCACCTGCGGCGGCAGCAGCTCTGAGGTCGCGGCGGCGCGAACGAGCTCGATCATGGGGTTCTCACCTGAGGACAGACGAGCCTCGTCGACCCCATCGATGATCAGCAGCACGGGGCCAAGCTTGCCGTGACTGTGCAGGAGCGCGAGCGGGGTGGCGATCGCGTGCAGAAAGAACGCCGCAGGATCCTCTTCGCCGAGTGTCAGCGATTGGATCATTACGCCCCGACTCCCGCGGCCGCTCGCGAGGCCCACCACCTTGATCGCGCCACCAGACGAGTTGGCCAGCGCCTCCTGGTACCCATCGATCGACCTGAGGGTGGCAGCCAACCGCTCGACCGCCCGGCTGGGGACGCGCGACTCGGTGACCGCGACCGAGCACAGATGCCGTGCCACCACCCAGGGCTCTCGTGCTCCGCGCTGGTTCTCGAGGGTCACATCTGGGTCGTCGGGGCGTGTGCTCAGCTCATCCAGGCGAGCCTCATCGAGTCCGACCACCAGCGTGGTCTTGCCCGATCCACCCGCGCCGATAATCGACAGACAGCGGCCCCCACCCTCTAGCCACCGCGCGATTCGTGCAAGTGCGCTCCGTCGCTCGATCTCCAAGGGCGAGCTCGCCTGTGTCTCGGGCATCCTCACGGCGGAGGTCTCGCCGCAGGGCCGAACGCGTCCTACACCTAGGGGCGCCCGAGGTGCTTGATCTTCACCCCGGTCACTTCGCCGCCTGCCTCGACCTCGCCTGCAACGGCGGTGCCCTTCACATCGCCTTCTGTGACCGACTCGATGCCCACACCGAGTAGCTTGCCGTGGACGAGGTCGGCCTGCACGCGACCTTCGACTCGGGCTCCTGTCGCTTGGCGGTCGCTCTCCCATGCAAACGTGATGGTCCGCCCATAAACGTCCTCCAGGACGGCGCGAGCCGCATCGAGCAGGGGCTCGACCTTGCCAGGGTCAGCCTCTGCGGTGTAGAGGGAGAGCTCGCCGACGATTCGCTTCAGGACCTCCTCGTAGGCCGCGACGCGATCGAGGTTCGGTACCGCATCGCGCAGCTCGCCTCGCAGGACGGGCGAGGTGATGGCTGCGGGTTGCGCGTCCGCACCCTTCTCCCGCCGCCTACCGAGGAAGCCGAGCAGCTTCTGTGTCTGGTCGAAGACGAGTTTCACGGCTTCGGTGAGAGCCGCACCCGTCAAGATTGTGATCGGATCACACATACTGTTCCTGCGCGCAAAAGAATTGCGGATGATCGAGCGCTTGTCAAGAGGTGGGGAGCCGTGACTCATGCCGAGCTCGTGGGTCTCCTTCGGATGGTCGAACCAAACGGACTTCAACCTACCATTCCGCGTCACCGCCCAGCCGGCCACGCGCGGCGGCCCGGCCGCCGGGGTCACCGCCGGGACCGCGCAGGATGTGGGCGAAGAGGACCGCGATCAGCCCGCCCGCGAGGGGGCCGACGATGTAGACCCAGTAGTTGCTGAAGTCCCCCAGCACGAGGTCGGGCCCGAAGGAGCGCGCAGGGTTCATCGAGGCCGCGCTGATCGGGCTCGCCCAGAGGCCGGCGAGCACGATGTAGCCGCCGACGCCGACCGCCGCGAGCGTGCCCACGTTCTGCGCCCTGGAGGCGGTCCCAAGGATCGTGCTCACGAGCCCGGCGGTGAGCACGAGCTCGATCAACATCGCCTGCCAGGGGTGGATGCCGGGGCCGGGCTCGGTGGCGCCGAGCATCCCGACCTTCCCAAAGACCGCGTCGAGGAACAGGCAGGCCAACGTGGCGCCGACCAGCTGCATGACGATGTAACCGGGCACACGCCAACCCGGGAAGTCGCGGCGCAGCCAGAACATGATGCTGACGGCGGGGTTGAGGTGGGCGCCGCCGACGGCGCCCATGAAGAGGATCACCGCCATCACGGTGAGCCCGGGAGCGGTCACGGCCGCCCCGCGGGGAACTTCGCCGTGGCTGACCGCGTTGACGACCCCGCCGCCGGCGCCGGCGAGCACCAGCAGGAACGTGCCGAGCAGCTCGGAGAACAGCCGCCGCCACTCGTGGCTGGGGTCGTCGAAGTCGTACGCGGTGGGACTCTCGAGCGCCAGCAGCGCCCGTCTGGCGTGCGCCATCTGCTCGGGTGTGCGGGCACCCTCACCGATGCGCTCCGCGCCGGGGAGGTGCGCTGCGCCCGCTGCGGGCTCCTCGGTGCTCAACCCTCCCCCACTCCCCTCACGGCGCGTCCTCCCTCGCGGGTGGGTCCCCTTTCGTTCAACTCTCCCCCACTCCCGCCGCGGGCACCTTCCCGACTCCCCCCGCGGCGATCTCCCCCTCGATCTGGCGGCGCAGGGCGAGCACGCCGAGGATGACGAGCACGAGCTCGATCAGCAGCGGGATCGCCTGCCCGGGGGTGCGGGTGGGGCCGAGCGAGGCGATCACCAGCACGAGCGCCGCGGCGCCCCCGGCGAACCACGCGGGGTGGCGCTCCAGGGGATCGGCCACGAGCTCCCTGAGCTTCACGGCCCAGCGCATCGGGCCGGCGAGCCAGCCGGCGAAGATCACGATCACCCCGGTGATCAGCAGCCACAGCGCGCGGCTGCGCCAGCCGGCGGTGGCGATCGCGAGCACTTCGCGCATGGCGGGGCGCACGCCTTCGTTCTGGACGACGCTGTTGACCACGTAGGACTCGACCCAACGGCGCAGAACCAGCGCGAACAGGGCCCCCACGATGATCCCGACGCCGATCTCGATCAGGATCCGCCGGCGCTCACCGGCGGCCAGGGCGAGCGCCCCGAGGTACATGAGCACCACGAGCAGGGGCAGGATGAAGCTGAGGTCGCGCAGCCCCTTCACGCCGTCCTGGGCGGCGCGCAGCTGGTTGGAGCGCATCAGCACCACGGTGCGGTGGTTGGCGGGCAGTTTCTTCCCGATTTCCGAGCCCACCCCCAGGCGCGAGCCGATCCGGTCGAGCAGCGCTTCGAGGTTGATGCTGACCACGCCCCCCTGAGTGGAGAGGGTGTGCCCGCCGCCGTTCAGCAGTTCGATCACGCGCGCGTGGGTGAGCTTGTTGGCGCGCCCCCATAGTTCCTCCACCTGGGGCAGGGCGAGCGCCCGTTCGACCGCTTTGGGCACCAGCTGGGCGGCGGCCGTGGAGATGGCAGGCGCCAGCGGGGCGAGTTCTTTGGGCAGCTTTTCGGTGGCCAGGTTCTGGAGGTTGACCGCGCTCAGCACGCGTTCGGAGATCTCGCTGGCCACCACTTCGCGGACCTTTTCGTTCTGCAGCAGCGCCACGCTCGTCTGGGTCCACCCGTTGGTGTCGATGATCTGCGCGCGGATCCAAGTGGAGAGGATCGAGAACACGAGCAGCACGCTGGCCACCACCACCAGCACCCGGGGGCCGATCAGGCCCCGGCGGCGGCCGGGCGGGGCCGGGGCGGCGGACGGAGGACCGCCCGGGGGGGCCGAGCCGGAAGGAGACGGGCCAGCGGGCGGAGAACCACCCGGCGGGGACGCGCCGGATGGGGATGGACCGCCCGAGGACGAACCGGCGGGGTGTCCCCCCGCCGCGGGGTCCTGGGCGCTCACGCCCGCCCCTCCAGCCGCTCCAGCGCGACCGCCCCAGCGGCGGCGGTGCCGGTGATCACGAACCCCGCGAGCACCAGCCAGCTGAGCACCGCGAAGGCCACCCCGATCGCGCCGAACTTGCGCGCGGAGGAGCTCACCGAGTGGGGCAGGTACACCAGCGAGAAGCCGCTGAACGCGGTCATCCCCAGCCCGGTCAGCGCCGCCCCCGGCACGAGGCGCCGCCACGGCATCCGCCGCGCGAGCAGCACGTAGGGGGTGAGCAGCCATGCCACCCCGCCCAGCGCCAGCGAGCCCGCCACGCGCCACCAGCCGCCGTCGAGCCCCGCCACCAGTGGACGCACGCTCAGGTACACGGGAACCAGCGCGATCCACAGCAGATGCCACGGCGTCCCCCGCATCCCCAGGGAGGGCAGCCCGTAGGAGAGCTCGTACAGCCGCTGCAGGCCGCGGGCGAGGGAGAGCGAGGAGAACACCACGAGCAGCACCCCGATCACGGTGATGCTGTGCTGCACCGCGTTGGGCGGGGCCACCGCCGCGCGCACGCTCTGCGCGGCGGACCCGCTCAGGTTCAGCTGGTGGATGATGTGCTCGGAGAAGTCGCGCGCGTCCGCCAGCGGCACGAGCGCGGCGTACACGATCATCAGCGGGAACAGCGCGCTGAACGCCAGCGCCCCTAGGGCGACCCCGCGATCCACCGCCTGGATCGCCACCAGGCGCGCGAGCCACGCGGCGATCGGCCCCGCGGGGGCCAGCAGCAGCCGCATCGGTCCTTGCAGGATCGCGGGAACCCTCGCGCTCGTCACGCCAGCAGTCTCTCCCGCCCCAAGGTGAGCCGGCCTCGCCCGCCAAGGGTGGCCTGCCCGTGGACCAACGCGAAACGCGCCGACGCGGGGCACGGAAGCCCCGCGCCCCCGCGCGCGGCACGCCCAACGGACCCGCGCGGACGATCCCAAATGAACCCCCCTGAACGGGACGCGTGTGGATGCCTACCCTGTAGCGATGGCTCGTGTTGGACTGCTCACCGGCGGCGGGGACTGCCCTGGCCTGAACGCGGTGATCCGCGCGGTCGTGCGCAGCGGGCTGGCCCAGGGGGAGCACAGCTTCGTGGGGTTCCGCCACGGCTGGGCGGGAGTGCTCGCCGACGATGCGATCGAGCTGACGCTGCACAGCACCGTGGGGATCCTGCCGCGAGGGGGCACGATCCTCGGCACCTCCCGCACCAACCCTTTCGCGGAGGGCCAGGGGGGCCTCGAAGCCGTGCGCGAGGCGCTCGAGGTCCGCGGGGTGGACGCGTTGATCCCAATCGGCGGCGAGGACACGCTCGGCGTGGCGCTGCGCCTGCACCGCGAGGGCATCCCGATCGTGGGGGTCCCCAAGACGATCGACAACGACCTCGGGGGCACCGATGTCACGTTCGGCTTCCAGACCGCCGTGCAGATCGTCACCGACGCGATCGACCGCCTCCACACCACCGCCGAGTCCCACAACCGCGTGATGGTCGTCGAGGTGATGGGCCGCCACGCCGGATGGATCGCCACCCACGCGGGAATCGCCGGAGGCGCTGACGCGATCCTCGTGCCCGAGCGCCCCTTCGACATCGAGCAGGTCTGCGCCCACATCCGCCGCCGCCACGAGCGCGGCCGGAACTTCTCGATCGTGGTCGTAGCCGAGGGCGCCACCCCCCGCGAGGGCACCCTCCAGACCGTGCGCGGCACCGCCACCGACGCCTTCGGCCATGCCCGCCTCGGCGGAATCGGGGTCACCCTCGAGCGCGAGATCGAGCAGCGCACCGGCTTCGAGACCCGCGTAACCATCCTCGGCCACGTCCAGCGCGGCGGCACCCCCGTGGCCTTCGACCGCGTCCTCGCCACCCGCTTCGGCGTGGCCGCCATGCGCGCCGTCGCCGCCGGGCGCTACGGAACGATGGTCGCCCTCCAGGGGACCGCCATCGTGGAGGTCAGCCTCGCCCACGCCCTGCGCGAGCCCAAGCTGCTCGATCCCGAGCTGTACGAGACCGCGGAGCTTTTTTTTGGGTGAGGCGACCCCCCGGCTGTCCTTCGAGCGGGCCGAGCGCCGGGCTGTCCTTCGGGGTGAGCGCCGCGAGGGGCGGGCCTCGGTCGCGACGCCCGCGTTGGAGAGTGGGGTACGCCTCAGCCTGGCCTTCCCGAGCCACACCAGAATTATTTAGCTGGGCTTTAGTTTCGCCGGACCCCCATTAAGCCCCGCAATGACGTCCAAAACGTCCCGATCACAAGTATTTTGCAGACTTTCCCGCATGTGAACGCCCAATGCCGCCTATTCTACTTTGTCACACCTCTTGACAGTTGGCAGGTAAATGTGGACACTCAATGACAGAGTGGCTCAGCCGCCACCACCCACATAGCTCTCGACGCTAACGGTGACCCAGTCGATTGCCCCCCTACCCCCCCAAGGGGCCCCGCTCACGGGGCGAGGTCATCAGACCCAACCGTAGGGAGAACTGGGACACACATAAGTACATGCTTCTCCGGCAGGTCCGCCCAGGCAACATCTGAGCAGGCCCCCCACGCCCCCGGGCCACTCACCGCGGCAATGCCGCAAGCGGAACCCCAGGAGGCGAACCCTCTGCGTGCCGGAGCAGGGGAGCAGAGGCAAATCGGCCCCGGAGCACCGCTTTTCGTTATCGCAAGGCGCCCCAGGGCCTAGCACAACATAAAGGAGCATATCAAGAATGCAGTCATTTAAAAAAATGAAGGTGATGCTGGCCGCTGCTGTGGCGCTGGTGGCGTTTGGTGCGGTTGCGGCTACGGTTGCACTGGCGGAAGGAGGACCGTACTGGATTGTTAAATGTCACGCAGTCCTAGGAGCAAACCTAGCGGAAAGCCGATGGGAAGACGGCGCTTGTACAAAACTCAAAGTTGCAGGCGGCAATGACAGACGACTGTATGGAGGTGAAAATAAGAACATCGCAAAAATCGCAGCCGTCTCCGCCGTTCAGAAATTGAAATCCCCCGCTGTCACTATTGAATGTGAAACGATTGGCCTCAAACCGGGAACTGCAAACAAAATCAACGGCGGTAACCCTGGCACAGACGAAGCCACGCTCGTGTTCACCAAATGCCACGTGGCGGGAAAACCCGGATGCGCGGCTACCAGCATAAACCCGCTGAAAGCCGCGAATATCGGTGAAATCGTTGTCGCGGTGAAAACCCTTCTAGGCTACGCTAAAGGCAAAACAGAAGGAGTTCCGATCTACGATCAGTTCTTTCCCGACCCAGGACCTAAACTATTTGTGCAGCTTGAATTTACTGGCTCGACCTGTGGCGCTCTGAATAACACTACCATCGAAGTCACAGCCACAGGCTCAGAATACACGGGATACGAATCCTTTGAAAAAAGCAAAACCAAATGTGGGGCGATCGCTGAAGTTGGCAAGATTAACGCAAAAAATGAATTTGAATCTGCCGTATCAGGGGAATTAACAAAACTCGGCGGCCTTCGCCTCCCGGAAAAAGCCATAACTGAAGAGGAAGTGTGGAACCCTAAAACCAAAAAATTTGAAGTAATCAAATGCGGACTCAATGCCGCAGGCAATGCCACTCAGACGGGTGAATCCAGTATCGAACTCGAAGGTGCAGAAGAATTCGGAGTCGAAGTCTAAACCTCACTGCACCTTACATTACGGTGGGGCTGCGCATTGGTCGCAGCCCCACCCCAACCTAATCGCGAATATGAGACGGTAAATGACGAAGACCAAAGTAGTTCGAAATCTGAAGCCAACTTTCAACATACCACGCGCAGTGTGTATCATCATGGGGTTAACATTGATAGTGACACTTGCTGTACCCGTCACGGGCGAGGCAGTCGGCGATGCGGACACCACTCTGTGCAATCCGGCTACCGAAGCCTCTACGGGATTTCGCCCTTTTCTGCCGGACTGCCGAGCGTACGAGCTTGTGACCCCCCTATATAAAGCGGGAGGTGAAGTGGCCCTCGGCAGCCCGGCCGCAATCGCGTCGGGCGGTGGGCACGTCATCGTGGGTGTAGGTGGCGCCTTTGCCGGCGCCGGCAATTACTGGTGGCAGGGAAACCGCAATCCGAACTTCACCGCGTACGAATTCACACATGGCGCAGCGGGGTGGATGCCTACGGTGCTCACGCCGCCGGCAACCGAATTCCCGCATAGCGCTCTCATGGCCACCTCGGAAGGTGGTCTCGGAACGACGCTCTGGGGCGCCACGGCGAACACCTTGACGCTCAATGAAGACATCTATGTACGCAATGGCGACGGCAACTTTGCGTTTGTCGGACCGGGCACAGGACCGGAAATCCGTGATGAAAGCCTGGCGAGCTCGGGAGCAGAGCTGAATTTTGTAGGGGGGTCGAGTGATCTGGCTCATTCGGTATTTCGGGTTGTTGCGTTTGGCCCGACCGAACGTACAGGACATCGGGGGCGCGGCAATCTCTGGCCCGGTGATACCACGAATCCTGAATCGCCGTCTCTCTATGAATATTTTTATCAAGGGCAGCCTATGGCCGAACCGCTTCTGGTAGGTGTCACCAATGAAGGGAAGCTCAGCCATGACTCCGAAGCGTCGATGACCAGCAGGTGTGGGGTGGAATTGGGGTCGGGAAATGGTGGCTCAGCCTACAACGCGGTCTCCAAAGACGGTGAGGTCGTCTTTTTCACGGCACTTGCCTGTAGCGATGGGGCCGGTGAACCGGCGGTCAACGAACTATACGCCCGCGTCGGGCAGGCAAAGACCATCAGGGTTTCCGAGCCTGACGTGGCCGACTGCGGCGCATGCAACACCGCGAGCGGCCTCCAGAACGCCCTCTTCGAGGGCGCCTCCCAGGGTGGTGAAAATGTCTTCTTTCTCACCGAACAGGAACTTATGGGCAAGACGGGCCCCAATCTCTATCAGTATGACTTCGATGGCCCAGAACACGAAAAGGTCTCGCTCGTGTCAGGGTGCTCGGCGGAACCGGCCAAATGCTCGAGCGAAGCGGACGTGCAGGGCGTCGTGCGCATCTCCGAGGACGGGTCGCACGTCTACTTCGTGGCCAAAGGTGTCCTGACGTCCGCCAACAACGAAGGTGTTGCGCCCACGAGTGGGGCCTACAACCTTTACGTGTTTGAGCCCGACCCCACTCATCTCGGCGCCGATCGCATCGCATTCGTGGGGACGCTTCTCACGCTCGAAGAAGAAGGGACCCTGCAGCTCGAAGAAAAAGAAGAAGAAGGCCTAGTTAGGTCTGCGGCGGAAAAGGCCGCCACAGCGGAGTTCGAAAAGGCCCTCGGTGAAGGGCTGGGCTTCGGGGAAGCGCTCGAACTGGCGTTCACAGTGGAACGCAGCACGACAAAAGAGCTGACTGGAGCTCTCGGTCCAGGCGGAACGCTCGCCGCCGACCGGAGTATATGGCAGCGGTCAGACCAACGACCTACCCAGGCGACACCGGACGGACAGCACCTTGTCTTTCTAAGCTCGGCGCACCTCACCGCCGGCGACGAAAGCAAGGGACCACAGCTGTTCGAGTATGACGCCGCAGACGAACGGCTCACTCGGATATCCACGGGCTTCGAGCACGGCGGCAATGTGAGCACGTTCCGCGAAGCGCCACAGATCCCAGTCCAATCGTTCGGTATCGGCCTGCCGACGGCGGAGCAGTCCGGCATGGCTATCTCGGATGATGGAGGCCGGATCTTCTTCACGAGCGCAGCGAGGCTCGCTCCCCAGGTCGAAGATCGCGGCTCGCCAAACGTGTACGAGTACCGTGAAGGAACCGTCTATCTCGTCTCGGACGGTCGTGACAACTCGGTGGCGGCACACGGCCCCACCGTGCAACTGTTCGGGGCCGACGCGTCAGGGCAGAACGTCTTTTTCCTGACGGCGGACGCACTGGTTCCGCAGGGCGTAGAAGCGCAGGTCGCGCTGTATGACGCGCGCGAAGAGGGCGGCTTTCCGGCTCCTGTGCTCCTACCTGGCTGCGTCGGTGAAACGTGTCGCGGCGCGACAGGCGCCACGCCCCAACTCCAGCTGCCCGCGACCAACGATCAGGCTGGTGGAGGCAACCTTCCTCCTCCCGGTGCGTCCAAGCCAACAGCCAAGCCCACGTCGAAGTCCTTGACGAAAGCCAAGAAGCTCGCCCAGGCAAGGAAGGCCTGTCGATCAAAGCGCAGCAGGAAGAAGCGCGACCTCTGTGAGGCGACTGCACGCAAACGCTACGGCGCCCCCACAAAGGGCACCGTGAGCGCACACCGAATCACGCACGGGCACCACAAGGCGAGGGGGTGGTTGAGATGACCCTGCTAACAGCTGGCTATCAGCGCCATATGAGTCAGTACAGTCGCCGTCTTCCTGGTGGCGCTCGCAGCCTTTCCGTCGCCGCAATCCTCTTGCCAGCGATTTGCGTTCTCGCCGTCTCTGCGCCCAGCGCAGCGGCGGCCTTGCCGGGCGCCGGCTGGTCGATCAGCTCGCTGACGGAACCGACGAACTTCAACGCATCCGATACCCAGGATGAAGTTGAAAAGCTCGTGATCACGGCGACCGCCGGCACGTACGAGCTGGATGTGGCTCACTTCGGGCCAGGATTCGCTACACAGCCCCTCCCCTGGGATGCCAGCGCCTTGGAAGTGCAGCAGGCGCTCGAAGCAGTGCCCCAGATCGAAACGGCTGGCATGACCATATCGGGCGGCCCGCCGCATCCAGGCGCCCCGCCGCCCTACACCTACGAAGTCTCGTGGACCGGGCCATCCCCCAATGGACGACTGAACATCACGGCGAACGAACTGAAAGACGGCGCCAACCCGGGGACCTTCGAACAGGAACAGGCGCAGGTCGGCATCACTCGTGACCAGTACACCGTGACCGCGCTCAACCTCGGCAGCAAAGCGACCAATGAAGAAATCACGATCGTGGACAACCTCCCCGCGCAGGTCGTGCCCGTCGAAGCGCGGATCATCGAACCTGGATCGGAAGAATCAGGCAAATGCGTCCTGGGGACCCAGGTGATATGCACGTACAGCGAACCAGTGCATCCGGAAGGACAGTTGCTGGTCACGATCAAGGTCGCCGTCAAGGCGGGCGCGCCGGAACACGGGGTAAGGAACGAAGCAACGGTATCGGGAGGCGGCCATGCAGCTTCCACGGTGGAGGCCAACGACATCAACGCCGGCGCAGCGTCGTTTGGCGTCTCCCAGTTCGGCTTCGAAGCGAGCGGGGTCCATGGTGCCGCTGACGAACAGGCGGGAGACCACCCGTATGGAGTCACCACGACGCTCGACCTCAACACGGTGCTCGGCAGTGGTGAATATCGGTACTACGTGGCGCAGGACGTGAAGGTCGCCGCCGTCACGTTGCCGCTCGGCTTCTACGGCGACCCGCTGGCGCTCGCTCGCTGCCCAGAGGTCGATTTGACGGACAACGAAGGCGCCGTTGGGAGTAAGCACTTCCGCACGAAATGCCCCGCTGGGAGCCAGGTTGGCACGGTCCGTCTCGTGTGGAGTGGAGGGGAACGTCCGACTGTGTCATACCCTCTCTACAACCTGATGCCCGAGCCTGGCTACCCGGCCGAGCTGGGCTTCAACGCCGGCCTTGCGCAGCCGATTTTCCTCTACGCAAGCCTCATGCCCAGCGCCAAAGGCTACCGTCTCCGAATAGCGACGCCTGACGCACTGCGTACAGGCAACGATGTCGAAGGGATATCGATCACGACCTTTGGCGACCCGGGCGAACACGACGGCACCGGTGGCTCCGCCGCCTTCCTCACGAACCCGACGGCGTGCTCGGGCACTCCGCTGAGCGTAACCACCGAAGTAACCTCCTGGGAAGGCAGCTCCGCGAGCGCTGAAGCGACCGCGTATCCCGACATGACGGGCTGCAACCTGCTGCAGGGCGCCGCGGCGTTCGATCCGAGCATCATGGTCGAACCGGAAACCACGCAGGCCGACACGCCATCGGGGTATGAAATCGACCTGAAGTTGCCCCAGGCCCCGAACGTGTTCGGCGCACTGGGGACTCCCGAGCTCAAGAACGCCACGGTCATGATGCCCCCCGGCGTGTCGGTCTCGCCTTCGGCCGCGAGCGGACCGAACGCGCTGGCAGGCTGCACCTCGGCGCAGATCGACCTGCTCGGCACGGAACTGGGAGAAGGCCACCCCGGCGGGAACAACAGCCCCTACGACGACGGGATGACCCACGCCTCCCCCGGCCACTGCCCCGAAAACTCGCGGCTTGGCACGGTGAAGATCGAAACGCCGCTGCTCCCCACCCCGCTCGAAGGCCATGTCTTCCTCGCTCAGCCCCAGTGCGGTGGTGCAGGCCAGCCGGAATGCACCGAAGTGGCCGGCGAAGAAGGCAAGGTCTTTGGGCTCTATCTCGAAGCCGCCGGGTCGGGAGTGATCGTGAAGCTCGCCGGCTCGGTCGAAGCGGGCGGCAACGGGGTGCACAGCCGCGACACCGGCCTGGCGCTGGGTCAGCTGCGGGCGAAATTCGAGAACAACCCGCAGCTGCCCTTCGAAGAGCTGAAGCTGACGTTCGACGGCGGGCAGCGCGCGCCGCTCGCCAACCCGCAGGGCTGCGGCACGGTGAGCGCGACGAGCGAACTGGAACCGTGGAGCGCCCCCGCGTCGGGGCCGAACGCAACGCCGTCCTCGTCGTTCGCGGTGACCGGCTGCGCGAGCCCGGCGCCGTTCAAACCCCGCTTCCAGGTGGGCGCCGTCACGCCGATCGGCGGCGGTTACAGCCCGTTCACCCTGCGGCTCACCCGCCAGGACGGCGAACAGGATCTCGGGGGCGTAGCGGTCACCACTCCCGCGGGCCTCGACGCGATGCTCTCGAAGGTGACACTCTGCGGCGAACCGCACGCGCGGCTCGGGACCTGCCCGGACGCGTCGCGGATCGGCACCGCCACCGTCGCCTCGGGCGCCGGCTCAGAGCCCTACTGGCTGTCGGGCCCCGTGTACCTGACCGGCCCCTACCGGGGCGCCCCCTTCGGCCTCTCGATCGCGGTGCCCGCGCAGGCCGGGCCGTTCAACCTCGGCGAGGTGGTCGTGCGCTCCTCGATCGCGGTGAACCCGAACACCGCGCAGCTGACCGTCACCAGCGACCCGCTGCCGCAGAGCGTCGACGGCGTTCCGTTCCGCCTCAAAACGATCGACGTGACGATCGACAGGGAAGGGTTCATGTTCAACCCCACCAACTGCAACTCCCAGTCGATCACCGCCACGATCGCCGCCACCCAGGGCGCGAGCGCGGCGGTGTCCAGTCCGTTCGCCGTCACCGGCTGCGCCACGCTGCCCTTCAAACCGTCCCTCGGTGCCTCCACCCAGGGCAAGACCAGCAGGATCGACGGGGCCAGCCTGGTCGTCAAGGTCACCCAGAAACCCGGCGAAGCAAACATCCACCGAGTCAAGCTGCAGTTCCCCAAGGCGCTCCCCGCGCGCCTGAAGACGCTTCAGAAAGCGTGCACCGCAGCGCAGTTCAACGCCAACCCCGCGGGGTGCCCCGCGGGCTCGGCGATCGGCACCGCCACGGCCGTCACGCCCGTCCTGAACGTCCCCCTGCGCGGCCCCGCCTACCTGGTCTCCCACGGCGGGGCCGGGTTCCCCGACGTGGTGTTCGTACTCCAGGGGCAGGGCGTGACGATCGACCTCACCGGCGCCACCGACATCAAGCAGGGAATCACCTACTCCACCTTCGAAACCGTCCCCGACGCGCCGATCGACTCGTTCGAAAGCCGCCTGCCCGCGGGTCCAAACTCGGTGTTCGGGACCAACCTCCCCGCGAAGGCGAAAGGCAGGCTCTGCGGACGCGCCCTCACCATCCCCACCACGATCGAAGGGCAGAACGGGGCCGTGGTCAAGCAGAGGACCAAGATCTCCGTCACCGGCTGCGCCAAGCACAAGCAGAAGAAAAACGCGACGAAAAGCAAACAGAGGCGATAGCGCACAGGCGCAGCCCGTCGACGCCTCCCCGGCAAGCCGAGACGCCTCGCCCGCAGCCCGTCAATGCCTCTCCCCGATGGGGCCCCACCGGCCAAGACTGGCCTGCCCCCGGTTGAAAGTCCCCGTCAGGTCACAGGCGAAGCTGCCCCCTGGATGTGAGAACCTAGGGAACCCGTGCGTGCGATGGTCTTCGAGCAGGTCGGGCAGCCCCTGAGGGCGGTGGAGCGCCCCGTCCCCGAGCCCGCCCCCGGGCAGCTGCTGCTGAAGGTGCATGCCTGCGGGGTGTGCCGCACCGACCTGCACCTGCTCGACGGCGAGGTCGCAATCGAGGCTGCGCCGCGGATCCTCGGGCACCAGATCGTGGGCACGGTGACGGTCAGCGAGGCGCCGGCGCTGGCGCTCGGCGCACGCGTCGGCGTGCCCTGGCTCGGCTGGA
>Ga0210408_10001834_pt1 | contig 21496 bp, 21 predicted proteins | sample IncBWH4MmetaG_FD_155471 | JGI IMG/M metagenome (GOLD analysis project Ga0210408, IMG submission 155471) | Forest soil microbial communities from Barre Woods Harvard Forest LTER site, Petersham, Massachusetts, United States - Inc-BW-H-4-M | ecosystem: Environmental > Terrestrial > Soil >...
AGCATACTGCTGACAAGCTGCTCGGCAAACACGGCCAGAGGAATCTGGCGGACCATGTCGGGCGTAAGCGCCATGCGCAACCTCTGTTCCTGCCGCTCCAGGATGCCGATGACCACAGCCTCCAGCAGCGCGTCCTTGTCCGGGAAACGGCGATAGACGGCCCCCGGCGTCAACCCGGCGTGCTGGGCGATGCGCGGAATGGTGGTGCCCTCAACCCCGTGTTGTCCGAGCACTTCCGCGGCGGCCTTCAAAAGCTTACGTGTGGATTCCCTGCTGCGCGCCTGCTGTGGTTCGAGTGTCTTCTTGGCCATCGGCTTCCTCCTGGAGCTCAGTGAAATACTGCTTGACACGAATGTAAATGTAAATTTACATTTACGTTTAGCGATATGAAACCACACAACCGGCGGATGCTTTCTGGGCTTTCCACGCCGGTGAACGTATTAAGGAGATTCTTATGGCCGCTGCAACCGTTTCCACTGCAACCGTGCCCATTACAGCCGTCGAGCATCCGCTGCGCAACGCGAATTATCGCCTCTGGCTGATCGGCGGCACGATTTCACTGCTGGGCGACCAGTTCTATTTTGTCGCTTTGCCCTGGCTCGTCTTGCAGCAGACCGGCTCCGCCGTGGTCATGGGCGCCATCATGATGGCCGGCGCTATTCCGCGCGCTCTGCTCATGCTCATGGGCGGCGCGGTCAGCGATCGCATGTCCACGCGCAAGATCATGATTGCCACGGCGATAGCGCGAACTATCTGTGTCACGGTGATCGGTGTTCTGGTCTGGCTGCGCGTCTTGCGGACCTGGGAGCTATACGCTCTGGCGGTTGCTTTTGGCGTGGCCGATGCGTTTGCCGTTCCTGCACAAACGGCCTATATGCCCTCGCTGTTGAAGCGCGAACAACTGGTCGCGGCATCGTCGGTCAGCCAAAGCACAGCGCAGATAACCACCATTGTTGGTCCAGTTCCAGCCGGGTTTGTGATCAAAACGCTGGGTGTGGCATGGGCCTTCTTCCTGGATGCGATCAGTTTCTTGTTTATCATTGGCGCACTGTGGAAGCTGCCGGATCCACCTAAGCCTCAGGCTGCCCGGAAGGCGATGTTGCACTCGATCGTGGAGGGAATCGCCTACGTGGGAAAAGATGTGCCGCTGCGCTCGCTGATGCTGCTGGCCACGATCCTGAACTTTTGCATTGCCGGGCCGGTTTCGATTGGTCTGGCGTACATGACCAAGACGAGATTCGGTTCGCCTGCCGATTACGGCATTGTGATCTCGGCGGTTGCCACGGGAAGTTTGCTAGGCGCGCTACTGGCCGGTGTCTGGAAGATTCGCCGGCGCGGCGTGATGATTCTTCTGGTGTCGTTGGCGTTGGGTGTCTGCTTGGGATCCATCGGCCTGCTGGGGAAGGTCTGGAGCATCGCCAGCGTACTGCTGCTCATGGGCGCAGCGGCGGGAATGGTCAACATCCACATCGGCGCGTGGATCATGCAGCGGATCGATGTCGCGGTGCGCGGGCGAGTTGCTAGCGTGCTCATGCTTGCCTCCTTCGGAATAACCCCCATCTCCCTCGCGGTTGCAGGATTCTTAGTTGCGTGGAGCTTGAAGCTCATGTTTCTGCTCGCCGGAGGACTCATGGTGCTGGCTGCCGCCGGAGCTGCGTTTCAGAAGCCGGTGCGGGAGATTGAGTAAGCAGCCGGTGCCTACCGGTGTGGAAACTTGGAGGTCCACTGATGCGTGCCGCCGACTCCGGTCGGATGACGGGCAACTCGGACCCACGACTGCCCGGCGAAGTAGTGGTGTCATCTATCGGACCTGTCGCCTACTTGCCCGCTGACAAAATGACTACAGGGCGGGGCTTGACTCAGGGAAGTTCGGCGTCTAACTTATTTATGTGCGCTTGATGAAGCCCATTTTTCTCGTAGCGTTTGTCGCCGCTCTTGCGGCGTATTCCTTTGACTGCGGTGCGGCAATGACGCCTGAACAAGCGATGAAATGCTGCGATTCGATGCCTTGTTCATCGCAAGGCCAGCAGGGTCAGGATTGTTGCAACACTATGCCGTCTGCGCACGCTTCGTTTGTGCGGCCGACATCTTTAACGCACGGCTCGTTTGCCCTGGTTGTATTCGCGGCTCTGCAAGCTTGCATCGATTTCCACAGGGGAGATTCTTCCGATAGCGTGATCGCGGCCCTTGCTCCCGATCCGCCGGTCTCCTCCTCGTTCGCTTCCGTACCTCTCCGCATTTGATCTGACCTTCTAGTCGGTCCTCGGCTCGGAGCACTGGTGTGCTTCGAGGATTCTATTTTTGACTGGAAGGAAAACTCGTGAGAAAGCGAATTCCGTTCGTCGTGTTGCTCTTGATTTTCGGTACAAGGGTGCGAGCGCAAGGGCCTGCGCCAGAAAGTGCTCCGCCGTTATTTCCTGGTGGGGCATTGGTTTCTTACAACTCTGATTTCACAACACGCGGCCCAATGCCCGGAATTGCGGGGATTTCGGCAACAGCGCGTCCGACGTTTTCGCACGAGGGGACCTTCCATTTTACCTGGGGTTTTCATCCCAACTTCGACTTGACCGTGCTTGTTCCTGTGGTCACGAACCACTTTGACGCCGCAAATACAGAAGTCGGAGGAACAGGTTTGGGTGACGCCACCGTGCTCGTGAAGTATCGATTTTATCGGCGTGATTCGGAGCGAGGCACGACACAGGCGTCGGTTACGTTCGGGCCCAAGCTTGCCACAGGCGGAACTGGTCTAACGGACGCAACGAGAAAGCGACTGCCTGCGGGATTGCAACCTGGCTCTGGTTCGACGGATTTGTTCGTCGCTGCGAATTGGACCTACACCGGGCTTTTCAATGTCAGGCGTCTCGTGGCCGATGAAGACTTCCGCACTCTTATGCGCACAGAAGGAACGCAAGCAACACGCCTCGGTAGTGAGATCCAATCACGCTTCTGGCTTTCGTACAGGCCCTATGAATCGAAGAACGTGGCACGGGAGTGGTTTATCGGCCCGGAATTAACGTGGTTGCACGCTCAGGATGATCGTATCGCAGGGGTGAATCAGAGCGGCAGCGGGGGTGACGTGTTGCTGGCCGGGATCACGACATTTGTCGGTGTACGACCCGGAACGCATCTGTGGGTGGGAATGGATTGGGATGTCGCGCATTCAAATGGAGCACTGTTCATGCCCATGCGTCGTCACATCAGTTTCGGAATCACGCAACAGTTTCGGCTGCACTTCTGAACGAAAGGGGGAACGATGAATAAGAAAGTGGCGCTGCTTGTTTTGCTCGGCTCGATTGTTGCGCCAGTCTGTCAGGCACAGATCAAGCACATCGAGATGCGCGTCGAAGGGATGACTTGAAACTTTTGAGCATACGGGGTGAAGCAACACCTCGGACGCCAGTCTGGCGTTCAAAACGTGGAAGTCAGCTTGATCGATGGCAAAGTACAGATTACGCCTAAAGAAGACGGGCGCATTGATCCGCCGCAGCTTCTCAAGGCGGTCTATGACAGCGGCGTGAGTGTTGCGGAGATGGATGTCACGGTGCGAGGAAGAGTGGTGAAGGATGATTCCGGCGCTCTTTCACTGCAAGTCGAACCCAATCAGTCCTTCGCAATTGCTCCGAATGAACTGTCGAAGGAACTTGAACCCGTTGCGAATTCACAAACAGTGGTCACAGTCCGCGGCCAGCTTTACAAGAAGCCACCGGGGAAAAAGAAAGCCGATACTTCAACGCCATTGAAGCTGTCGATTCTCCAAGTTCAGAACAAGGAATAGATGCTGAGAAAACGTCTGTTATTCCTGGCCGCTGCGGTTGGAGTCGTCGGATGCAATCAGCACACGGCGGCTCTGCCCGCACCGAAGGAGGCCGTAATTGCGGCAGGTGAAGTTGGTTCACGCTTGCCAGATTTCGCACTCAAAGATTTGCGGGGACATCAGATTTCCTCTACTGAACTTCGGGGCAAAGTGGTGCTGATTGATTTTTGGGCGACATGGTGCCAGCCATGTAAGAAAGAGATGCCCGGATATCAAAAGCTGCTGGACCGGTATGGGTCGGGCGGCTTTGTGGTGATCGGATTCAAATTCGACACGATGGCGGATGTCGAAGATCCGCTTACATTCGCGCACCGCATGGGAGTGCATTATCCGTTGGCAGTGGCGCCGGATGAATTGAAGCAGAGGTTTGGAGGGATTGAGGGCTTACCTACCACGATGCTCTACGATCGAGAAGGAATTCTCCGCAGGAGAGTTATCGGATTCGAGTACACCGAGGTTCTTGGGTCGATGGTGAAGGAACTCTTGTCGGCGCGACAATGAAATCAGGAGGGCGGCCGACAGGGGGGATGACGTTGGGTGCCGGGTAACAAGACGTAGCGGTCTTACTCGTCCAAAACAAATGTCAGCAATGACTTATTGATCTTGATCCTACGCTTGTGGTACTCGATGAAGCCGAGTTTTCTAAACTTGTTCATGAAGAAATTCACGCGAGTGCGAGTAGTGCCGACTATTTCCGACAAAGTCTCTTGGGAAACCATTGGCAGTTCGTCGTCCAGCTGGTGCTGCACTCTTCCATAACGGCCAAGGACGAGTAGCGCTCGGGCGAGCCGCTTCTCACAGGAATTGAAGAGTTGGTCGATCAAAGCTTCCTGGACTCGGTTGTTATGACTGAGCATATATCCGACAAAACAGTTGGATAAGTTGTCTTGAGTCCGGAGCATCTGTAGCAATTCGTTTTTGTCGATGACAAGGAGGGTGGTCGGCGTAATGGCGGTAGCTGTGCCCATGCGGATAGACTGACCGGCCATGCAGCCCTCGCCAAAGAAATCGCTAGGACCAAGCATCGCGACCACGGCCACTTTACCCGAGGCGTTAACCACGGAGAATTTTACGTTGCCCTTTTGGATGTACATGACGCTCTCGGCCGCGTCACCTTGGCTGTAAATTTGCTGGTCTTTCCGAAATTCGTTAACTTTCCTTGCCATTCCCGAAGTATCGAGGAAGGTCTGCGGCCCGAACGATTCCATCTTGGATTTCTTGTTTTTCATACGGCGTCGGAAATGGCCCAACTGCGGTACAACAAATTTCGGGCTGGTCATGTCCGATATCTACGAGAACCTCGTTTTCACCTCATTCAACCCCAGACCGCCAATCGCTTTAGCGAACCACCGACATTACTGGCTGCGGATTGGACGCCCAGGGAGCAGATTCAGGTCTTAGTGCCTCTTCTGGGTGTCCGCGACGGGCAGGAAGCAGAGGATTTGCTGCTTTAATTGCGCATCTACTTCGTCTGCGATGGTCACGACGTCTGGAAGCAACTTGCTGAATTTCACACGACGCTCATTCCTGTGCAAGGCCGAAAAAATGCAGACCTGCAGGATTCGCGATTCATCTACGACCATTGCGGCGGTGTAGCCTTGTTTGAGTCGCAGCTCTCCGTGATGACTTGCAGCGACCGAAACCGGAGCTTTCGATCCTTTGTCGAGGCGCAGCCTGGCAATCACGTCATGGAGGAGTCTCGGAAGGTGGCCGGTGCGTTCGTCGAAATTCAACGGGATGCGGATTAAATCTGCTTCTTTCTCCACAAGCTCGAGCCACTCCTGAATCGTAGGGTTAAGTTCCTGCTCGAGAATGTCGGCCACGCGCTCTGTACCCGTAGAAACAGGAGGGGACTCGTTGCTGCCACTCGGTGAAGCTGTAGTTCTCGTCATGGAATCTCCTCTTACGCACACCTAGTATTCCACGCTGGGAGCCGCAAGACTGTTCATTAGGGGACACGTCTAGATGCTGGCGAGAGCAGCTTGGGGGATGGGAGTGGGGAGGTGAGGGGGAGCGCGCGGGCATTCAATGAACGAGCGGAGCGAAATTCAAAGGTGCCCGCAGGGTAGGGCGGCACTGCCGCTAATGGGTCAAAGCGAAAAGCAGATCCCTCGCCCACCGTAATGCGGAGGGTGAGGGATGACAAATTTTGGCAGGGCGAGCGATTCAAAGGCGGGGTGGAGCGAATTTTCAGGGGCGGGAGGTGTTACGTGGACGCGGGCGGGACATCAAAGTATTATTGCTGTACGCTCAAGGACTGCACGCGCAAGGTTCCAGGTCTATGGATGAAGCTGCCAAACTAGCGCCGTTGCCGCTCGTGGGGGACGCTGACCCCGTTCCGGCGAGCCTGTCCTGTTTGTGTCTCATCCCGACCAGGCCAATACGCTGAGCGAGCAGGCGCTGGCGTGGTCGGGCCTGCCTGTCGTGACAATCCGGCCCACAATGTTCCTGGAGAGCTTTTTGCAACTGGCCGCTCCGAGCGTCCGCAACCGAGACCGCATCGAACTGCCGTTCGGGCGGGGCAAGACCTCTCCGGTTGCAGCGGCTGATGTCGCTCAGGTAGTCGCTGCCGTTCTCGCCGACCCTGTGCCGCATCTGGGCCTGATCTACGAACTCACCGGTCCGCAGTCACAGGACCTGGGGTCGCCCGCGAATTCTCGGAGGCGGTGAACCGAGAGGTCACGTACTCCGACATCAGCCCGGAGGAGTGGGAGCAGAGGCTGAAAAAGCAAGGTATGCCGGAGCATCTGACGGGGCATCTTTTGGCGATGGGCGAGTTGCACCGGGCGGGTCGTTATGACCGGCGGGCGGACGGCGTCCAACGGGTGACCGGCCGGCCGGCGATGAGCGTCCGGGAATTTGTGTCGCTTCACGCGGGGAAGTTCGGCGGACGTCGCTCCCGAAAGGCACACCGCGCCACCCGGCTAGCGCGCTTTGAAAAGGCTGTCCCACCGGTGGATTCGATCGGGAATGTTACGAGGAAGTGGCGGACTTGCTTCGGGGCTGATGAGGGATGGGAAGCGTGGCTACCACGAGGGTGAGACCCGGGGCGGAATTTACCTCCAACTGGCCGCCGAATTGGCGCAGGCGTTCGCGCATACCCCGCATGCCAACTCCGGTTTTGCCGGCGGATCCTATCTCGGACTGCTTCTCGGGCGGAACGCCTTTACCGTGGTCTTGCACTTCGACGCGGAGTTGACCGGTGGCGTTCGCAAGTCGGACGACGGCGGTGGAACTGCCGGAATGGCGATGGACATTGGTAAGGCACTCCTGCACGATGCGAAAAATGGCAGTCTCCATTTCCGGAGACAAGCGCTCGAAACCCCCGGGCATCTCAAGGGTGACCTCAATCTTACTGCGCTCGGCAAAACCCTCGACAAACCAGCGCAGGGCGGACTCAAGGCCGACTTCATCGAGCAGCGGCGGATGCAGGAGATGGGATATGGTGCGAATCTGGCGAGAGAGTTCCTGCACCATCGCGGAATTCTCAGTGAGGGCGCGAGCGGCGTTGGAGCTAAGTTGACCGGACTCGCATGTCACGGCGGAAAGATTCATGCCCATCGCAGCTATGATTTGACCTACGCTGTCATGCAATTCGCGAGCGATGCGGCGCCTTTCCTCATCTTGCATTTGCAGGAGGCGTCCGGAAAGCTCGCGCACCACGTCCGTCTGGCTGATTAGCTCATTGTTGCTTTGCTGAAGCGCACGGGTGCGCTCCGCGACGCGAGCCTCTAGTTGACTATAGGAGCGGCCAAGCTCCTCGCTGGCTTGTTGTAATTTTTCCGTGGTGACCGCCAGCTTAGCCATGGCACGCCGCCTTGTTTCGGCAAGAGCGATCACGGTGAAACAGACGACGAAGTAGACGATACTGCCCGCGCCGTCCGCTTCCCCAACAATTCGCAGCGAATGAGTTGGCGGAATGAACCAATACTGCTCGCCCAGGAATGCAAGAAGGGTGGCCATGATCGATGGCCCCAACCCGCAAAAATTAGCGGAGAAGAGCACCGCGGGGAGAACGGCAAGGTACGGGATGTAGTTGCCAATCGTTGGGTCGAGAAAGCCTCGGAGGGCGAGAAAGAAAGCAGTCACGAGAAACGCGAGTCCATAGCGCTCTGCGCTGCTCCAAAGCCGCGGATCACCCGAGCTGGTCATGGCCGCCTTATCAGAGATCGGATTGTGAAGAGTTCGCGGGCCGGAAGGGTATGGTAAGACGACGAAACGCTTGGGTCAACGAACTAGGCGGGGGGCAGGGCGAGCCCAGGACTGAAGGCCCTTTTCTCGTGAATTGCGTTCTGCAGCGCGGCCGTTACATGGGATTTGCCGGGGGGCTTTGTTTTCAATGGGTTGCAGGCCGGTGTAATTATGGGACAGGCGGGGACGTAGGGAATGTATGAAGATCCGCGTTGCGGCCAATTTGTTTGTGAGAAATTGTTACGCGTCGAGCGCTGGGCGCCGTGTTACGTGGACGCGGTCCGCAACATCCAAGTATTATTGATTCACGCTCAAGGGCTGCAAGCTCAAGGTTCCAGGTCGATGGATGAAGCTGCCAAACTAGCGCCGTTGCCGCTCGTGGGGGACGCTGACCCCGTTCCGGCGAGCGTGTTTGTGTCTTACCCCGACCAGGCCAATACGCTGGCGCTGCTTTACGAAGTCAGCCGGGAAATCACGTCGATCCTGGACCGGGAAGAGCTGCTGCGGCGGGTGGCGCAGCGCGTGAAGAAGCTGGTCAACTATCACGTTTTCAGCGTGATGCTGTGGAATGAAAAGACGCAGCAGCTGGAGACGGCGTTTTCGATGCGGTACGGCGACGCCATCGCCGCGCGCGTGAGCGTTTCGCTGAATGAGGGGCTGACCGGCGCGGCAGCCAGCGAGCGCCGCTCCGTGCGCGTCACGGACACGCGTAACGATCCGCGCTTCCTGGCTTGCGAAGTCGAAGCGGGCGTGGTGGTGCGCTCGGAGCTGGTGGTTCCGCTCTTGATGCAGGATCGCCTGATCGGCGTGCTGGACCTGGAAAGCGCGGAAACGCACGCTTTCACCTCGCAGCACGAGCAGATGCTGGCTACGCTGGCGTCGTATGTGGCCATCGCGCTGGAAAACGCGCGGCTCTATGAAGAAGCGCGCAAGACCGAGCGGCGGCTGAGCGACGATCTGGCCACCGCGCGCGAAATTCAGCGGCAGTTGCTGCCCAGCGGGGCGCGCGAAGTTCCTGGCCTGGACCTGGCCGCGGGCTACTGCTCCGCGCGCGAATTGGGCGGAGACTTCTACGATTTTCTTCCTTACGGCAAGGGCCGCCTCGCCGTCGCGCTTGGCGACGTCTCCGGCAAAGGCACGGCCGCCGCGCTGTTTGGCTCTCTGGCCATCGGCATCATGCGCGAGCACATTGTGGAGCATCCGTGCCCGCCGCCGGAAATGCTGGGGCTGCTGAATCGACGCCTGCACAACGCACGGCTGGATGCGCGCTTCATCGCCATGGCCTTCGCGGTGTACGATGCAGGAGAGCGGCGGCTGACGCTGGCCAATGCCGGAGCGCCCTATCCTATATTGGTGCGCGATGGCGAAGTGACGCAGATTCGCGTGGCCGGCGTACCGCTTGGCCTTTTCCCGGACTCGGAGTACGACGAAGTCACCGTTGATCTTCGCCCGGGCGACATCGTGCTCTTTGCATCCGATGGCATTCTGGAGTCGGAAAACGCGCAGGAGCAACAGTTTGGCTTCTCTCGGCTGGGAACTATTCTCAAGAGGATTTCGCCGCGGCAATCGGCCAGCGAAATCTGCGATGTGGTTCTCGACGCCACCGAACAATATAGCGGCGCCGGCTTCGCCGCCTCGGACGACCGCACGCTGCTGGTGCTGCGGCTGACGAATCACAGCTCGACCGACTTCTCCAAGCTGCCGATTATTTATTGATGGCCAGCACGCGCGTAGAGGGCTGGCAACTCAGATCGCCCTTCGGACGGGCACGGGTGTCCCGTGCCCCTGCAAGTGATGGAATTAGTTGCCGGTGGAGAGAAGTTTCAGTTGGGCCGCGGCTTTTGTTTGGGTGGCGAAATAATTCTGTTCGCGCAGGTGGCGGTAGATGCGGCCGGCGACGAGAGCCGCGGTGGGGCCGATGACTTGGCGCGAGCTTCCGCGCAGCAGGACAGCGATGGCAATTTTCGGGTTCGCTTCGTCGGCGTAGGTGACGAACCAGCCGACGCGAGAAGTGGGATCGTTGCAGGTTCCGGTCTTGCCGAGCGGCATTTCGTCTCCGCCGCTATCGAAGCTGCGCTTGCCGGTGCCGTAGAGAACCGCGGCGAGCATGCCTTCGCGAATTTCCGGAAGCACGGTGGCGATATTTAGGTCGCGCTTGATGCGGGGCGCAAAATTCTGAATGTCGTCCGCGGTGCGCGGATACTGCAAGTAGTAGAGCGTGCCGCCGTTGGCGAATGCTGCCGCGAGCGAAACCAATTGGAGGGGCGTGATCTGAATGCCTTCGCCGAAACTGGACATGCGCGCGATGCCGCCACGCGCGGGCGCCTGCATCGGGAAGGAGCCAGGATGCTCTTCCGGCAAGTTGTAGCCGGCGAGTTCGCCGAGGCCGAGCAGACGGGCGTAACGCGAAACGGTGTCGAAGCCCATGCGGCGGCCCAACTCTTCAAAAAAGACATTGTTGGAATGGGCCATGGCTTCGGTCAAATTCATGTATTTGCGGCGGCCGACCTTGAGCATGGTGTCGCGCGTGATGACATTTTCTTCGAGAGCGGCGAGGGCGACGGTGGGCTTGATGGTGGAGCAGGGAATATAGCCGGCGCCGAAAGCAATTTTCTGATTGACGATAGTGAGAATGCGGCCGGTGTTGGGATCCACCGCTACGACTGCGCCGTTGTAACGGCCGAGGCCTTCGACGGCGGCGGCGCGAACGATGGGATCATCAAAGGTGCCGATATCGGCGAGTGTGGAGTCGGCAAAAGTGGGGACGCCGCGAAAGTGCGTGATGCGATGGAGCGTGGCTCTGCGCGCGGCTGGCGCGGCAGGCATCGGCGCTGCGATCGTTACAGCAAGGACTGCGGCTAGGAAAACACGTCCCAGTTGCTTCACCATTGGCTCCGGATAACTTTATTGCCCGACCCTGAATTCACTTTCGTGAGGCTGTTTTTATCCCAGGAGATTCCCTGAGGTCAACCTTCATTTCCGCGAATCGTTCCCAGTCGACAAACAGCGTCTGAGGGAACCGTGTCGAACTACCGTGCTTTAGTGCACCCCGTAGGCCAAATGACAGATCGCACATTTGACGCGACTTAGGTCCTAAAGGTTTTGCTGCACTGTACCTGAAAGAAACACACCCCTCTCAGGTTGAAACAATTATGGGGATTCGGGGAGGCGGGGGCAATAGGCAAAGCGGCCCAGTACGGAGCTATGTGCTTTATTTTGAATGACTGACCGGGTGGGCAGGGGAAGGACAGGGGTGGCAGGAGGCCTGTCCCCGAGGGCATGCCGGTCGGGTGTTCACAGGAGCGGGTCGCAGATTGAAACAGGTGTTGTGCCAGCGCTACGGGGTGGCCGAGACAAAAAGAACCGAAATACGGAAGAAAACGGGTGGCGAGACAATCGGCTGGCGAGGCTGGGATGCGCGTGGCACGGAGAGCACAGAGGATTTTGGGTCAAATCAAAAACCCTCGGCTCCGGGTGACGCGAGCCGAGGGTCGACTTAAGAACGTCAACGATGAAGCGTGGTTATGGTTAGAAGCGGATGTAGGGGCCGAAGGCGACGCGCAGATTGTTGTGCGTGCCGCTATTGAAATACATTTCGTCCCCGATATCCAAGCGGATGCCCAGGGGGCCGAGGTGGCCCTCGAGACCGCCGCCCGGGTAGAGGACGCCGCTGACATTATTGCGACGGAGATTGTCGACGCTGCTGAAGAAGGTGCCGATGGTGGCCGGTTCGTTGTTGAGACGGAAATTCACGAAACCGCCTTTGAGGGTCACGAACGGGTGAACGTGCCAGTGCTCGCCGAGATTCACTTTAGGACCAAACTCACCGTGCAAAGTGCGCATACCGGTGCGGCGAACGGTGATGGTACCGGTGGTTGAGTCCGTAAAACTTTCGGTGAAAGCCTGATCGAAATCGTAGCTCATCTCCCCTTCGAGCTTGACGCTGTGATAAGCGATGACACCGACGCGGACGCCGAGACCGGCATAGTTCGTGTCCGTTTGCGCCAAACGTAGATAGTCAGCGAATACGCCAACTTGAACGTGTTCAGTCTCTTGAGCCGATGCGAGAGGCACAAGGCAGCCTGCTAAGATAAAAAGAAATGCTAAACGCTTCATGGTTCGCGTTCTCCTTGCGAAATAGAATTTGAGAGTCACTTCAAGAACAGAGGGCTGGCCCGCGGCTGGAGAGGTCTGTGCTTCGTGTAGTTGGATGCGGGGTTGGAACGGGCAAGGTGCTAGAAAATGGCAAATTGAGGGTGAGTGCAGAGCGGCGGTTCGGACTATACACATGGGCAGGGGCGTCCATACAGGGTTCACTGTACGACGTTGATAGAATTCCCAATAATAATGAGGGTTTTTGTGAGAGGGAGGTTGTTCGGCGCCGAAAGATATGGTTAAGATGACGCATCAGGGGTCGTCCTGCGTCAGATTTTTTCAGCCCCTCAGACCGTATAGCAAGAGGCGGACTTTGGCAGCAATGCGCAAAAATCGGAATGGTAATTCAGCGTCGAACGTGGCGCGATTGGAAAAAGCGCTCACGGGAATCGTGGGCTTTGACGAAATCTCAAAGGGTGGAGTACCGAAAGGGCGCCCGACGATTGTGTGTGGCGGGCCGGGCTGCGGCAAGACGATGTTCGGACTGGAATTTTTGGTGCGTGGCGCGACGCAGCACAACGAGCCTGGCGTGTTGATGACCTTCGAGGAAACGTCGGAGGAAATGAGCAAGAATGTGGCGTCGTTGGGATTCGATCTGAAGACACTGGCGGCGCGAAAAAAATTGGTACTGGAATACGTGCGGATTGAGCCGTCGGAGATACAGGAAACGGGAGAATATGATTTAGAGGGACTGTTCATCCGGCTGCAGCACGCGGTCGAATCGATCGGGGCCAAGCGGGTGGTGCTGGACACGGTCGAGGCGATTTTCTCGGGATTTTCCAACACGGGAATGTTGCGGGCGGAAATTCGAAGGCTGTTCCGGTGGGTGAAGGATCGCGGGCTGACCACGATCGTGACAGCGGAGAAGGGCGACGGAACGCTGACACGCTACGGGTTGGAAGAGTACGTGTCCGATTGCGTGATCTTTCTCGATCACCGCGTCACGGACCAGGTTTCGACCCGGCGATTGAGGGTGGTCAAGTATCGCGGTTCGTCACACGTTCCGGATGAGATTCCGTTCCTGATCGACGAGCGTGGGTTCTCCGTCTTGCCAAGTTCGTCGATGAAACTGAATCATCCAGTATCGAACGAACGGGTTTCCTCGGGAGTGAAAGACCTGGATGACATGCTGGAGGGAAAAGGATTCTACCGCGGATCGTCGATATTGGTTTCGGGGACGGCTGGGTCCGGGAAATCCAGTCTGGCGGCGCTTTTTGCGCAGCAAACCTGCCGCGATGGCAAGCGTTGCTTGTATGTGGCGTTGGAAGAGTCACCGGCGCAGGCCACGCGGAACATGAAGTCGATCGGGATCGACCTGGACAAGCAGGTGAGAAGGGGATTGCTGCGTTTCGAAGCGTGGAGGCCGACGGAGAGCGGGCTGGAGATGCATCTGCTGCAGATTCACAAGCTCGTGGAGCAGCATAAGCCGGCAGCGGTGATCATCGACCCGATCACGAACCTGCTTTTGGGCAGCAAGAATGAATTGCATTCGATGCTGATGCGGTTGATTGATTACTTGAAGACGCAGCGGATTACAGGATTTTTCACGGCGCTGACATCGGGGCGGAACAAGGAAATCGAAGAGACCGATGTGGGCATCTCTTCGCTGATCGACACATGGCTTTTCGCGCGCGACGTGGAGCTGAATGGGGAAAGAAATCGGTGCATTTACGTGCTGAAGTCGCGGGGAATGGCGCACTCCAACCAGGTGAGGGAATTTGTGATGTCGAAGAACGGCATACGGCTTTTGCCGGTGTATGTCGGTAGCGGGACGGTGTTGACGGGTTCGGCGCGATTGTCGCAGGAGGCGCGCGAGAGGGCGGAGAGCATGTTGCGACAGCAGACGAAGGAAGAGCAGCGGCGCGTTCTGGCGGGCAAGCGGAAAGCGTTAGAGGCGCAGATTGCCGCGATGCGGTCGGAATTCGCACAGGAAGAGGCACGCGTAGCGCTCGTGACGCAACAAGAAGAGCGGAGAGAGCGCGAGTCGTCACTCGATATGTTGGAAATGGGTAGCTACCGCACAGGCGCGCGGCACGGGAAAGTGGCTGGTCCAAACGGGAGGATAACGCAGGAGGATGGGGGCTAAGCATGAAAGCTAAGGCACGCGCAACATCGAAAAAGGCAAGTGCGAATGGAAATGGGCGGTATGTGGAATTGCGGCTGTACGTGGCCGGGCAGACGCCAAAGTCACTGGCGGCGCTAGCGAACCTGCAGAAGATTTGCACGGAACACCTGGATGGGCAGTACAAACTGCACGTCATTGATCTTTTAAAGACGCCGCAGCTCGCACGTAACGATCAGATCCTGGCGATTCCCACGCTGGTACGAAAGCTTCCCGAACCGATTCGGAAAATCATCGGTGACCTGTCGGACCGCAATCGCGTTCTGGTGGGGTTGAATTTGCGTGGGACAGAGGGTGCAAAATGAGTTCCAACGGCAGGAAGGTCTCGAATGGCAGCAAGGTCGCGAATGGAGACAAGGCGCATAGCAAGGAGCAGAAGGCGGCAAAGGAAAAATACCATTTGCGGCTGTTTGTTACCGGGCAGACCTCGCGGTCCACGCAGTCGGTGGAAAATCTGAGACGGCTTTGCGAGAAATATTTGAAGGGCCGGTATGAGCTGGAGGTGATCGACATCTATCAACAGCCCGCGATGGCTTCGGAGAATCAAATCATCGCGGCGCCTACATTGATCAAGAGGTTGCCATTGCCACTGCGGCGGTTGGTGGGAGATTTCTCGAATCAAGATCGAGTGATATTGGGGCTGGATCTGAGACTTGCCTAGGGGTGTGACTTTGAAGAGGCAAAAAAAGGAAACAAAGTTGCCGACCTCAGGGAAAGAGCTTAAGGCCCGGGTGGCGGAGCTTGAAGAGACACTGCGCGCGATACAGATGGGAGAAGTGGACGCGGTATTGGTGTCGAGCGTCAAAGGGGACCAGGTGTTCACGCTGCAGGGCGCGGAGCATCCGTACCGGTTGCTGGTCGAGACGATTGAAGAGGGAGCGGCAACGCTTGCCGACGACGGCACGGTACTGTATTCGAACAAGAGTTTTGCGGGGTTTTTCGGAGTGCCGCTGGAGAAATTCATTGGCGCGCCGCTGCACAACTTCGTTTCCGGGAGTGACGGCGAATTTCTGAAGACTTTGATCCTGGGAGCGAAGCTGGCCAGCACACGCGGGGAAATCCGTCTGGCGAGAAGAGATGGAAAGCCGCGAACGATCCGGCTGACGATGAGCCCGAACCGTGAACTGGGACTGGAAGCCATCTGCGCGGTGGCGACGGAACTCACGGAAATCGTGGACGCCAATGAGGCTTTGCGGGTAACGGAAACTTCACTGCGGCAACTGTCGGCGCGGCTATTGCAATTGCAGGACGAGGAGCGGCGGCGCATCGCGCGAGATTTGCACGATGTCACAGGGCAGAAGATCGCGGTGCTGTCGATGTGTCTGGACCGCCTGGCGCGGGTGGCGGAGGAGCACAAACCGGAAGTGCAGGAATCGATTAAGGAGAGCCGAGGTATCGTGAGCCAAATCGGCGAGGAAATCCGGACGTTGTCGTACATTTTGCACCCGCCACTGCTCGATGAGTGCGGTCTGGCTTCGGCCGTGCATTGGTACGCGGAGGGCTTCGAGAAGCGCAGCGGCATCAAGCTGGAGGTTGTTGTCGATCCCCACCTTCCGCGCCTGGCCGTGGACGCGGAGACAACGCTGTTCCGCGTGGTGCAGGAAAGCTTGACGAACGTGCACAGATACTCCGGGAGCGCGGTGGCGAAGATCCGGGTTTTTAAGGAAGGCGGCGAAGTGCGGCTGGAGGTTATTGACCAGGGGCAAGGGATCAAGGCGGGAAAGGCGCGGGCCAAGCTGGATGGCCCGGCTTCGCTAGGTGTCGGCATTCCCGGCATGCGCGAGCGGATGCACCAATTGGGCGGGGGGCTGAGCATCGATTTTGGGACAAACGGAACGCGGGTGGTAGCTACACTGCCCATCAAGGAAACGGGAGAGGGCGAGGCCGCGCGCGGGGAAAGTGAAACATCATTGAGTTTTACGATGCGTGCTGCGCAAGATGCTCGACGGAGGATTCTGATCGCGGACGATCACGAGCTAATGCGTCGCGGATTGCGGGGACTGCTTGAGAGCCATGACGAATGGGCAGTATGCGGCGAGGCCATCGAGGGACGCGAAGCGGTGCGCAAGGCGGAGGAGTTGGAGCCGGACCTGGTGATAATGGATGTGAACCTGCCGGGACTTAGCGGGATCGATGCCGCGCAGCAAATAAAAAAAGCTCGGCAAGCAGCCAAGATTCTGTTCTTTACGGTGCACGACTCCGATGAAGTGATTCGAGAGATTGTGGACGTGGGGGCGCACGGATACGTGGCGAAGTCGCGAGCGAGTCAGGACCTGATCGAAGCGGTGCGGAGCGTCCTTAACGGAAAGACTTTTTTCCCGAGCGTGGTGGCGGCGGCAGCGGGACGTAGATAAGCGAGCGAGTGAATCTCGGCAAATAAGAAGTTACGACGCGGCTGCAGTCCTAAGCGCGTGTTTCCAAGATGAAAAGCTCTAACGGGCCAGCGTTTCGCTGGGTTCTACGCGGTCGGGTGTGTCGATGCGGATCTCGGTAAGATCGGATATCAGGTTGGCGGCCCAGCGGTAAACGTTGTGCTCACGGACGGAATCGCGCATGTGCCGCATGCGGGTGGCTTGCTCGTCGTCCGGCATATTCAAGCCACGATGGATGGCGCCGGCGAGTTGCTGGACGTCGTAGGGATTGACAAGGAGAGAATCGGTGAGTTCCAGCGCCGCGCCAGCGAAAGTGCTCAGGATCAACACGCCGCGATTATCCTCGCGAGATGCAACGAATTCCTTGGCGACGAGGTTCATTCCGTCGTGCAACGAGGTCACCATGCAAAGCGAAGCGGCGCGATAGAAGCGGGCAATTTCGTCGTGGGAATGATGGCGCTTGAGAAAAACGATGGGCTTCCAGCGGCCAGCCTGGAAGCGGGCGTTGATGCGCTCGGCTTCGGCACTGACTTCATCGAGCAAACGTTGGTAGCGGTCAATGTTGGTGCGGCTGGGCGCGCCGATCTGGATAAAGGTGAAGCGGCGCTGATAGGAAGGGTAAAGCTCGAAAAAGAGTTCGATGCCGCGGAATCGCTCGAGAATGCCCTTGGTGTAATCGACGCGGTCGACGCCAACTCCCAGAGGCGTGGCGCTGATGCCGAGCTCGTTGCAGATAGCAGCGCATTCCTCCTTCAGGCCGCGGGGCGGATGCAGCGAGTGTCCATTTTCTTGCAGAGCAACGCTGATGGGATAAGGGCGCACACGGGTAAGGTGTCCCTGGCGATTCACGGAGAAGCGGTCCCATTCGGTGAGCGCCTCGACGGCGCGATCCACGGTAGAGAGAAAATTGTTGCAGTGCGACTGAATGTGAAAGCCAATGAGGTCGGCGCCGAGCAGCCCGTCAATCAGTTCGCGCTGCCAGGGGCAAATACCAAAGACCTCGGGATTGGGCCAGGGAATGTGCCAGAAAATTGCGACGCGAGCGTCCGGGCGCGCTTCCTTGATCATGCGAGGGAGCAAAGCGAAATGATAATCCTGCGCCAAGACAATAGGTGACTCGGTGCCTTCCATTTCCTCGACGGCGGCATCGGCGAAGCGACGATTGACTTCCTGATAAGCGCCCCAATCCTCGGGACGGAAGATCGGGCGCGTATGCGCAATGTGGCAGAGGGGCCAAATACCTTCGTTGGCGAAGCCTTCGTAGTAGCCCTTCTCTTCTTCGGCGCTGAGCCACACGCGACGTAGCGTGTACGTGGGGTGCTCCGGGGGAACGCGCAGGTGATCCTTGGCATCAACATTCTCGCGATCGGCATTGCCTGAGCCGTGGGCAATCCAGGTGCCGTCGGTCGCGAGTAGTACGGGCTCCAGCGCGGTAACCACGCCACTGGCGGGAACGATGACTTGGACATTGCCGTTATTGTTGCCGCGGACGTGCACATACGGCTCGCGATTGGCGATTACGAAGAGCGGCTTATTTTGCAATTTGTTGCTCAAGCTGACGCGCAGGCGTTCGGCGGTCCATAACGAGGCATTGGAATCGCGGAGGCGCGCTTCTTCTTCGGCGGAGGCGCGCGCGGCGCTGAGGTCGCGTGCGAGATGCGTTACTTCGTGGTGGAGCTGATCGAAAAGTTCGCCTTCGGGGAGCGAAGGAGGCGCGTGCGATTGCCCGGTGCGCAGAGTGCGAAGCCACTTGGCGGTGCGGGTGAGCGGCCCGGTTAGCGTCCAGCGTACGAGGATAAAAGCGAGGCCGGCGATAAAGAGCGTCTGGACAAGGGCGTTGACCAGGGAGTCGCGCAAAGTACGACCCACTTGCGTGTCGATGTAGGTGACCTCGTGCACCAGCGCAAGCGTTCCGACGAGCTGGCCATTGCGATGAAGAGGTAAGGCATAAACATGGATTGGCGTGTCGTTAACGCGAAGAAACTCGCCATATCCAGTGTCGCGTTCGGCGGCGTGGGCTGCGGCGGCGGGGCGGAGCTGAAACAGGGAAGCAAGGCCGGAAGTCACGGCGAGAGCTACGCCGCTGGCGTTATAAACCGCGACGCCTTTCAAGTGTTCACGCTGGCCGAAGCGGTCCACGAGGCGTTGCAGGCCTTTATCTGACGAAGGCCGATCCAACTGAGGCTCGACATTTTCTTGAAGGCTTTCGGCAAGAATCTCCGCGCGGCGGGACAAATCCCCGCGCAGAATGCGGCGCTCGGTGCGGACCTGGTAGCCGGCAAAGAGAATCGACACCGCAAGCACGCTGACAATGAGCGGCAGAATGAGCTTCAGGGTCGTGCGCATCAGATACTTCCCCTTGGGCAAGAGCGAAGACTTTGTTTCGGATTCGAGAGGGATGCGAATCCGCGGGCCAAAGAGCCTGTTATCGCGATGTGTTCGACGGTTGCACGACTACGTGGGTGGCAATGTTGTTTCCTTCGTCGGTCCGGTAATCCACGGTGGCGATAGAGCCAACTTCCAGGCGTCCCTCAACCTTGGTCGTGTCGTCGACCACGAACTGGAGGGTGACCAGATCCTGGCTCTTTTTCACGTCAACGGAAAAGGAAGCGTCCCCGATAGCTGAGATTTTTCCGGAGACAGAGGCGTGCTCGGTGGCTTCCTTCGACGTTACGAAGCTGCCATGCGGCTGGGAGGCTAGCGCGTCGGACGAAATCGCGACGCTTAAGCATGCCACAAATACGGTGAGAATGAACAGCGTAACCAGGGTCAAGATGGCGCGGAAGCGCATTGTTCCTTCCTCCAGATCACTTCCGGCTGGTGACAACAGAGATGGCACGACGCCTTCCAAAGTCGCGGCGCTACAGGGATTTCGTAAGCGAAATCGAATGAGACATATACCCGGAGGAACACGTTGCGATGCGCGTGAGGCGACGTACTAGGACCATGAAAATTTTCCTCTCGGTTAGCGCTGCGCCACCACGAACAGCCGCCGAAACGGGAAAAGCGTTTGTCCGTTGGACTGACGACGGTAAGCGGCAGCCATGCGTTCGGCGAAGGCGTCGATAAACTTTGCGGCGTCATCTTGCTGAAGAGCGGAAAGAAACGGGCGCAGCGCAGTGCCGCGCATGAAATTGACGACGGGGTCTTCGCCGTCCAGGACCTGCAAATAGATGGTCTCCCACACATCCAGATTGCGAGCATACGGCGACAGCCATTGCCAATATTGTTCGGGGGGCGGAACAGGCGTGAGTAGGAGGGATTCGAGCTTTACGCGCCACTCACTTTTCATTACGAGTTCTTTTAGTTCCAGGTGTGAAGGAGACTCGAAGTGTCGAGGGATCTGCATGGCGAGGACACCGCCAGGCGATAATTTGTTCAGGAGCTTTGGCAGCAGCGTTTCGTGTGCAGGAACCCATTGCAGGGCGGCGTTGGTATAGATCAGGTTAGGAGGAGCGGGAGGAGCCCAAGTGGTGATGTCGCCTCGCTGCCAGCGGATAATTGCAAGCTCTCGACGGGCCTCGGCGAGCATTTCCGGAGAGGAATCGACGCCTATCACGTGAGAATTGGGGAACGTGTCGGCCAGGATGCGAGTCAGGTGGCCAGTGCCGCAGCCGAGATCGTAGATTGTAGGGTATTCGACCTTGGGGATGCGGGCGATGAGATCAAGGCCGGCGCGAAAGCGGATGTCGGCGTAGCGAAGGTAAGTTTGCGGCTCCCAAGTAGTCACAGCGTCAGGGAAATCATAGCACTGCAAGTTGCGCAGGTCCCAGACACAGGGTCAAACGAGGAAGCCCTGCGTGCGATAGAGCTGCACCATCTCCAGGCGGTCTTCGGCGCCGATTTTGTGCTTCATGCGATAGAGGTGATTCTTGACGGTTTGCTCGGAGAGCGAAAAATGATTGGCGATTTCCTTGTTGGTGAGACCTTGCGCAATCAGAGGTATCAGCTGCAGCTCGCGGCGGCTCAGCCCCAAGCGGCGCTTGCTGCTGGTGCACGGAAGGCTGCTGGCGTCGGATTCGAAATAGCGGAATAGAACAGCGCAAAGCGCTCCGGGGCACACGGCTTCGCCGGCATGTATGGCCTGCACCCCTTGCAGAACTTCCCCAGCGGAAGCGTCGCGCAATAAGTACCCGCTGATGCCCGCGCGCACGCACTGCAGAAATTCGCGCTCATCCTTGGCCATGCCAATAAGCAATATGCGGACGCGCGGCTCTGCGGCGCGGACCTGCTGAATGGCCGACAAATCTTCCGGCAGACTTCCGCGGGAGGTGAGCAAGAGGATGTCGGCTCGAGCGTCGAGCAGGACATCTGTGTGAAAAGGAGCAGCGGAGTCGGTGGCGATTACTTCGATGCCGGCGTCCTTGGTCAGAACACGCGACAAGGCTTCGCGCAGGAGACGGTTCTCCGCGGCCACAAAGACGCGGATTTTCTCACCGGCAGTTTCGCGAGCCTCCGCACGCCCGGGTTTTGCGCCACGGCGGCGCGAAACCGTGGCCGATCCGTTGGATCGAGTAGTCTCTTTGATTGTGGTGTCGGTCATTGAAACACCTCAGTCCCCCGAGCGTCCTCGCTGGCCCGGGAATCTAGAGGCGTTCTTAATCTATAGCTTGGCAAGCCGATTGCCAAGCCCACAGTGTCATCACTGAGGGGAGTGATCGAACCAGGTGCACTCTTTGAAAAGCGGCGGCAATCGGCGCTTGTGCTTTTCTCAGGTATCGATTCCTTTCCTCGGTGCGGGGGGAAACGATGAACGGTGCGACTGCGGCTCCGAATAGCTGGTCTGTAGCTATGGAACAAATGGAGCAATCGATATCCGAGCAATTCCGCCAGATCGGAAGA
>Ga0210408_10001835_pt1 | contig 21496 bp, 21 predicted proteins | sample IncBWH4MmetaG_FD_155471 | JGI IMG/M metagenome (GOLD analysis project Ga0210408, IMG submission 155471) | Forest soil microbial communities from Barre Woods Harvard Forest LTER site, Petersham, Massachusetts, United States - Inc-BW-H-4-M | ecosystem: Environmental > Terrestrial > Soil >...
CCATGCCATAGCCGAACAACAGGCCACCGAAAAACATCACCGGCACCGAGAACGACGGCTGCAGATAGATCGACTTGCCGAGATCGACCGAGCCACGTGCGGCAAGCAATTGCGAGGCGGCGATGCCGACACCCATGGCCAGCGCAAAGGTGCGCGCCAGCCGGCCATCCCCTTCCGCCCACAGGCCGCGCAGGCTGCTCATCATGCAAAAGCCGGAGAGCAGCCCGATCGAGCCATAGAGCAGGCCGATCACGAGGCCGGACAGGATAGCGGTCTGATTGGGCTCCATGGGTGCTCCCTACTCATACTTCCGTCATTGCGAGCGAAACGACGAAGCATGGATTGCTTCGCTGCGCTCGCAATGACGCCTACATCTACGGCTTCAAAATAACGCGGTCGCGCGACGAGCCGGCGACCGCAACAAAGGCTTGCTTGGCTTGTTCCAGGGGATAGACCGCAGCCGGATTGATCGGAAACGGTTTCAGGTGGGCGCTGGCAAAACCCGGTGCGAGCTCGCGCAGGACATCACCGGTCGCAACCGATGACAGTCCCAGCGTATCGATGCCTACATGGGTGTGCTGGCCGCGGTAGAATTCCAGGATGTTGAACTGCACGATGCGGTCGATCGCGGCGATCAATATCTGCCGCCCGCGCAAGGCCAGTGATTTGTGCGCGGCCTGGAAATAGGGATCGCCGACGGTGTTGAAGACGATGTCGGCGCCCTTGCCGTCATTCAGCTCGCGCAGGCGCGTCGGAATGTCGCTCGCCGAGGCATCGATGACGTCGACCTTCGCATTGCTGTGGCCCTCATAGACCTCCGCCTTTCGCGTGACGCCGATGACGCGCGCGCCGTGCCAGGTCGCGATCTGCGTCGCCGCCTGCCCCACCTTGCCGGTGATGCCCATGATCAGCACGGTCTCGCCTCGCTTAGGGATGCCGGCGCGGCGAAAGCCTTCCATCGCGGTGACAAAGGGAACGCCGATGCCGGCGGCCTCTTCCCAGGAGATGCTCTTCGGCTTCTCGACGGTTGCCTCGGCCTCGACGGCGAGATGCGTTGCATGGGTGCCGTCACGGCGGATGCCGAGATCGCCGGAGGAGCCGAACACCTCGCGGCCGACCGTACCGGGCGGCCCGTCGATCACCACGCCCGCATAATCGCGGCCCGACGTGCGCGGAAACACCGCATAGGGCATCAACCCGGTCGCGGCCTTCACGTCAGACGGATTGACGGCGGCAGCCTTGACCTCGATCAGCACCTCGCTCGCCGCACGCGATAGCGCGTGCTTTTCGACCGAGGGCGCAAGCAAGGCGGCATTTTCCGCCTTCGCATTGAGCCGGACGCAGCGGGCTTCGACCGCGACCGGTTTGGGGGGAGCCGTCATTTCCTGGGTATCCTGGTTTCCCTGCTTCGCAGGGACAGGAGTTACCCTTTCGGCCGCTTGTCGTAAACACGCTTGGCCTTGCCCAGCGAGCGTTCCAGCGTGTCGGGGGCGACGATTCTGACGGCGGCGGTGATGCCGATGGTGTTCTTGATGAAAGCCACGACCTTCTCCGCATGTTCCGTCAACCCGCTGCCGTCCCAGTGCTCGGGACGCGCCTCGGCGTGGATCGCCATCTCGTCCATGCGGCCCTCGCGGGTCAGCTCGATGATGAAGTGGCCGCCGCACCAATGGGTGGCAAGCAGCGCCTCCTCGATCTGGGTCGGGAACACGTTGACCCCGCGCAGGATGATCATGTCGTCGGAGCGGCCGGTGACCTTTTCCATCCGCCGCATGCCCGGCCGCGCGGTGCCCGGCAACAGCCGGGTCAGATCGCGGGTGCGATAGCGGATGACGGGGAAAGCTTCCTTAGTCAGCGAAGTGAAGACCAGCTCGCCCATTTCACCGTCCGGCAAGACTTCACCTGTATCAGGGTCGATGATCTCGGGATAGAAATGATCCTCCCAGACGTGCAGGCCATCCTTGGTCTCCACGCATTCCTGTGCGACGCCCGGGCCTATCACCTCCGACAGGCCGTAGATGTCGGTTGCATCCATGTCGAACGCGCCCTCGATCTCGGCGCGCATCGCGTTGGTCCAGGGCTCGGCGCCGAAGATGCCGAACTTCAGCGAGGACTTTCGCGGGTCGAGGCCACGGCGCTTGAACTCGTCGAGGATCGCCAGCATATAGCTCGGCGTCACCGTGATGATGTCGGGCCGGAAATCGTTGATGAGCTGCACCTGCCGCTCGGTCATCCCGCCGGAGATCGGCACCACGGTGCAGCCGAGCTGCTCGGCGCCGTAATGCACGCCGAGGCCACCGGTGAACAGGCCATAACCATAGGCGTTGTGTATGATCATGCCGGTGCGGCCGCCGGCGGCGCGGATCGAGCGCGCCATCACCGATGACCAGGTGTCGATGTCGGCTTTGGTATAGCCGACCACGATCGGCTTGCCGGTCGTGCCGGATGAAGCATGCACGCGCACCAGCTTTTCGCGCGGTACGGCGAACATGTTGAAAGGATAGTTGTCGCGCAGGTCCGTCTTCACCGTGAACGGGAATTTGGCGAGATCGGAGATATCCTTGAAATCGGAGGGATGTACGCCGGCCGCGTCGAACGCCTTCTTGTAATGCGCGACATTGTCATAGGCGTGCTTGAGGGACCAGGCGAGCCGCTTCTTCTGCAGCGCCATGAGCTCGTCGCGTGAGGCGCGCTCGGCATCATCCAGCTCAGCGCTATAGCCACTTCCCTTGGTCTTGAGATTTGTCGAAGCCATCTGCGTTTCCTCTGGAATTTTATTTTTGTTTGGTGTCGGTCTCTGGCAGCCAGGTCCCCGTTATGACCCGGGAATGTCCGCGAAACTCCGCAATCACGGTGTCGCCCACGGTGACCTGCACATCATAGATGCCGGAACGCCCGCTGCGCGAAATCTCCCGCGCCCGCGCGACCAGCTCGTCGCCGAGCTTGCCTGGCTTGATGAAGGTGATGTTGCCCTGAGCCGCCACCGCCTTTTCGTTGTGGCTGTTGCAGGCAAAGGCAAAGGCGGAATCGGCGAGCGTGAAGATAAAGCCGCCATGGGCGATGCGCTGGCCGTTCACCATATGCGGCTGCACTTTCATGGCGAGCGTCGCGCGGCCCGGGCCGACCTCGACGATCTTCATGCCGAGGCCGGAGGACGCTTGGTCCTCCTTCCACATCGCCTCCGCACAGGCGCGCGCGAGGTCGTCGGGCGATAGCGTGGCCTTCACGTTCACGAGCGGCCCTCCTTGGCAAATTTATACGTGATCGTAATCGACCACGACCTTTTCCGAAACCGGCTTGGCCTGGCAGGTCAGGATAAAGCCTGCCTTCAGCTCCCACGGCTCCAGTGAATAATTGAGGTCCATCGGCGCCTCGCCCTCGACCAGTTTGGCGCGGCAGGTCGAGCACATGCCACCCTTGCAGGCGAACGGCAGGTCGACGCCGGCGCGCAGCGCAGCATCGAGAATGGCCTCGCCCTCGGCGACCGGCACCTCTTTCCGCTTGCCGTCGATGATCAGTGACGCGAACGCCTTTGGCGGCGCGCTCGGCTCGACGACCTTCTTCGGGCGCGGCTTGCCGCCGAGGCCGGAGACGAAACGCTCGACATGGATGCGATCCTCAGCAATGCCGATGTCGCGGCAGGTCGCCTCCAGCTCGTCGCTCATGGCGGTCGGGCCGCAGATGAAGACGTGATCGACGCTTGAGGCCGGCACCAGCGAGCGCAGCAGCACCCTCGCCTTCTCGCCATCGAGCCTTCCGTGCAGGATCGGGATGTCCTGCTCCTCGCCGGAGATCACATGGAACAATGAGAAGCGTTGCAGGAAGCGGTCCTTCAGCTCTTCCAACGCCTCGCAGAACATCACGCCCTCGGTCGAGCGGTTGCCGTAGAACAGAAAGAACCGGCTTTTTGGCTCGCGCGCCAACACGCCCTTGACGATGGAGAGGATCGGCGTGATGCCGCTGCCGGCGGCAAAGCCGACATAGATCCTTGCCTCCTCCGGCATAGGCGCAATACCGAAGCGGCCGGTCGGCGTCATCACGTCGAGCTCGTCGCCGGCTTTCAATTCGTCCGCTGCCCAGGACGAGAACGCACCGCCATCGACCTTCTTCACCGCGATACGAAGCTCTCCATCATCAGGACCGGAGCAAATCGAATAGGAGCGCCGCACCTCCTCGCCGTCCATGGTGGTGCGCAGCGTGAGATATTGGCCGGGCGCGAAGGCGTAATCGTCGGCGAGGTCGCTCGGGATCGAAAAGGTCATCGACACCGCATCCGCGGTTTCGCGGCGCAGATCGTTGACGGCAAGGCGGTGAAAGCGGGGCGCAGCAGCAGACATGGCTAATGACACTTGAAATAATCAAAGGGTTCGCGGCAGGATTTGCAGCGCCACAGCGCCTTGCAGGAGGTCGAGCCGAATTCGGACAAGAGTTCGGTGTTATCAGAGCCGCATTGCGGGCACGCCACCTCCTGCACGCCGAACAACGCGCGGCGAGAGCTTGCCGCTTGCGGCGGCGCGATGCCGTATTCTCTCAGCTTGCGGCGGCCGTCCTCGCTCATCCAGTCCGTGGTCCAGGCCGGCGACAGCACGGTGCGGATTTTCGGTCTTGAAAATCCCTCGCGCTCAAGCGCCAGCTCTATTTCCAGCGCGATCATGTTCATCGCCGGACAGCCCGAATAGGTCGGCGTGATCGCAACCTCGATGCCGTTGTCGGTCACCGTGACTTCGCGCAGCACGCCGAGATCGGCAATCGTCAGCACCGGGATTTCCGGATCGACCACGCGCGAGGCCGCATCCCAGGCGCGCTGGCGAAGGCTCACGTCGCTGAGGGAAGCGGTCACCATATCGCCCCCGGAAAGCTTCGTTGCAGCGACTGCAATTCGGAGAGAAGATGACCGAGATGCTCGCTGTGCTGGCCGACGCGGCCGCCCTGCTGCATCCAGTCGTTCTTGGGCAACGTCAGCGTCGCCTCGGCGACGACGCCGGCAACGGTCTTGAACCACTGCGGCTTCAGGCCGGCCGGATCGATCGCGACACTTGCGTCGATCAGCGCACGTTCAGCATCATCGACCGCGAACATCTCGCCGGTGAAGGACCAGAGATCGTCGATCGCGGCTTGCGCGCGCGCGTGGCTCTCTTCCGTGCCATCGCCGAGCCGGACGATCCATTCGGAGGAATGGCGCAGATGATAGGCGCTCTCCTTCTCCGACTTCGCTGCGATCGCCGCGAGGGTCGCATCCGATGATTTCATCATCGCGCGCCAATAGAGATCGACGAAGGCGGAATAGAAGAACTGCCGCACCATGGTGCGGGCGAAATCGCCGTTCGGCTGCTCCATCAGCAGCAGATTGCGATATTGCCTGACGTCGCGAAGGTAGGCGAACGTGTCCTCGTCATTGCCCTTGCCTTCGACCTTGGCGGCGTAGGTGTAGAGCTCGCGCGCCTGGCCCAGCAAATCGAGGCCCATATTGGCGAGCGCCATGTCCTCTTCCAGCATCGGCGCGTGGCCGCACCATTCGGAGAGGCGATGACCGAGGATCAGCGCGTCATCGGCGCGGCGCAGCGTGTAGAGCACCAGCGGAGTTTCGGAGACCTTGATCGACGGGGCAGACATTTCTCTAATCCATCCACTCGCTCAAACCTCATCCTGAGGAGCGCCGAAGGCGCGTCTCGAAGGATGGCCGCGGTTACCATCCGGGCCTCATGGTTCGAGACGCGCCTTCGGCGCTCCTCACCATGAGGAAAGAAAGTCACATATGCCCGACTTCGTCAGGCACATCGTAAAACGTCGGGTGCCGGTAAATCTTCGATTCCGCCGGCTCGAACATCATGCCTTTCTCGGACGGATCGGAGGCGGTGATCGCGTTCGACGGCACGACCCAGATCGAGAGGCCCTCGCCGCGGCGGGTATAGATGTCGCGCGCGGCCTGCAGCGCCATGGTGGCGTCGGTCGCGTGCAGCGAGCCGCAATGCTTGTGTGCAAGCCCGTTGCGGCTGCGGATGAAGACTTCCCACAGAGGCGTGTTCGGCGTGGCCATGCTCATCTCCCTATTCGGCCGCTTGCGCAAGCTGGCGGGTCCGGCGCTTCTCGGCGTAGGCGGCGGCCGCCGCGCGAACCCAGGCGCCCTCGTCATGCGCCTTGCGCCGCGCCGCCATCCGGTCGCGGTTGCAGGGGCCGTTGCCGGCAAGCACCTGCTTGAACTCGTTCCAGTCGATCTCGCTGTAGCACCAGTGACCGTCGGCATCCTGCTTCATGCCGGGATCGGGAATGGTGAGGCCGAGGTACTGTGCCTGCGGCACGGTGGCGTCGACGAATTTCTGGCGCAGCTCGTCATTGGAGAAGCGCTTGATCTTCCACTTGGTCGAGGTGTCGCTGTGCTGGCTCACCTGATCGGGCGGGCCGAACATCATCAGCACCGGCCACCACCAGCGATCCAGCGCATTCTGCGCCATCGCCTTCTGATCCCCGCTGCCGCGGCAGAGCGTCAGCATGATCTCGAAACCCTGGCGCTGGTGGAAGGATTCTTCCTTGCAGACGCGGATCATCGCGCGCGCATAAGGGCCGTAGGAGCAGCGGCACAGCGGGATCTGATTCATGATCGCCGCGCCGTCGACCAGCCAGCCGATGGTGCCGATGTCGGCCCAGGTCAGAGTCGGATAATTGAAGATCGACGAATACTTCGCCTTGCCGGCCAGCATCGCGTCGACAAGCTCTTCGCGCGAGGTGCCGAGCGTCTCGGCCGCGGCATAGAGATAGAGCCCGTGGCCGCATTCGTCCTGCACCTTGGCGAGCAGTGCGGCCTTGCGGCGCAGCGACGGCGCGCGGGTGATCCAGTTGCCCTCGGGCAGCATGCCGACGATTTCGGAATGGGCGTGCTGGGAAATCTGCCGCGTCAGTGTCTTGCGGTAGGCGGCCGGCATCCAGTCGTTCGGCTCGATGCGCTCGTCGACATCGATGCGCGCCTGAAAGTCTTGCGCACGCGCGGCGTCCTCGACCCCGCTGGTATCAGCGTCAGACGTGTTCAGCGCCTGCGTGTACATGCCGACCTCCCTTGCAACAATTCCTTGCATTGATTGAGGTCAATATATAACAAAAAATTAGTCTTGCAAGTTATTTTTGTAACATGTCGAACCGTTGCCCGAGTTCCGCAATCGCCTTCGGCAGCGGCCCGTTTTCATTGCTTCCATGCTGATCAAGCCATTGTTCGGACGAGGGAAGCAACGCGCGATAGATTCCGCCGCAAAGCGCGCGTGCTGCCCTGCCCGGCCAGTCCTTCGGCAACAGCGCCTCCGGCAGCAAGGGGTCGCGCAGCACGACGCGGCGATAATGATGGATCAGCAGGATACGCGCGGTGAAGGCATCCGTATCGGAAAGCTGCTCGCGCCGCTCGATGAACGCGCGCAGCGGCTCGAAGGTCTTCATGAATTTCAGATAGGCGTCGGCGGTGCGATCGAGCGGCCAGCTTTCGCTGAGCAGGCGCCGGCCGCTATCGTCCTCAGCGGACACCTCAAGCCGGATGGCACTCGACGCTTCTTCCGGAACAGGCACGCCCGACGGCGCAACCCACACGCCCGGCAGCGGGCTGCCAAAGCCGGCATTCTTCAGCGCCTCGCGCGAAGCGTCGCGGTCCTCGCCATTGCCGATCAGCAGCAGCTCGAAGCGGCCGGTCCAGTCCGACGGCGGCGGGTCGTAGATGTGCCTGGTGGCGATATCGAAGGTGAACCGGCCCTTCTTCACCAGACGGTAGAAACTGTTGCGGCCGACCTTCTCGCGCTCGAACCAGCCATCGGCCGTGAGACGCGACATCGCGGTGCGGACCACGCTCGCATCGATGTCGAGCGTCTCGAAAAATTCCAGCAGCGTGCCGAGCCACAGCGAGCCGCCGCGCGGGACGATGGCGTCGCCGAACACGGTGATGATGATGGATCCCGTGCGCGAGGGCTCGCGCTTGAGCTGGTCGATGATGCGGGCAAGCGGCTGCGGCATGGTTCAAGGCTTACCGCAGTTCGCAGCTTGCGAACAATCCGGACGGCTTACCGGTTCGGATCAGGGAAGACCATCGCGCGCCAGCCGGAGCGGTCGAACGGCTTCCACTGGCCTTCGGACTGCGCGAGGCGATCGGCGACCGCATAGACCGCGGCGGGGTGATGGCCCATGCCGCAATGGCTGCTCTCGACCTCGATGCTTTCCGTCTTGGCCGACGTCTTCTCCTTGCAGCCCTGCCAGGCGCAGATGCCGTCGGTGCGGCTATAGATGGCGGTGGTCGGAACCGGCGGTGGCTCGGCGAGCGTGCCGCCGAAGCGCGGGTCTTCCTCGTCGGCGCGGCGGCCGCTGGCGAGTTCATAGACGCGCCAGGCATTGGTCGAGCGCGGCGGACCGGCGAACGGGCTGCCGAGCGTGATCACGCTGCGCACGCGCTCCGGCATCATCTTGGCGAGCTGGCGCGCATAGAGGCCGCCGAGGCTCCAGCCGACCAGCGAGACCTTGCGGCCATGGGTGTCGTTCATCTCCTCCAGGAGATCGGTCAACCCGTCCTGCACGCCCGGGCGCAGGCCGAGATTGCGTCCCTGTTCCCAGCCGCGCACGGCATAGCCGCGGTTGCGCAGGAACGCGCGCAGCGGCCGCGTCGACGTGTCGGAGGCGATCAGCCCCGGCAGCACCAGCACCGGGTGGCCGTCGCCGCGCGGCGCGAGCGACAGCAGCGGCAACGCGCCAAGGAAAGCACCGAATTCATTGACGGCGCGCCCTTCCAGGAACATCAGCGTCCTGGACGGCGGGCGAAGCGTCTGCGCAGCAACGGACATTTCATTTCCTTTCAAGGCCGGCCCCTCACGTCGCGGCAGCCGCCAATGGATCAATGAACAGACGCAAAACGCGTAGAATCGTTTCGCAACGCAACAAACCTACCCGAAAAGCTAAGGAACCATTTCGAGTGTTTCAAGCCAACCAGTTCACACTTCGCACCCATAAAACGACGGACGTGATTAATTGGTCACAACAGCCGGAGCAGGAATTCCCCCGTATAGAGCGCCAAACCGGCAAGGCCGCCGATCAGCGAGCCGTTGAAGCGGATATATTGCAGGTCCTTGCCGATGTTGATTTCGATCAGCGAAATCAACTGTGCCATGTCCCAGGATTTCACCTGGTCGGAAATGAAGGTCGACACCCCGCTCTTCTGCTCGGCGATGAAGCTGCGTAGCACCGTGGTGAGGCCCTGGTTGATTTCCGCGCGGAGAGAGGCGTCGGCCGCGAGCGCCTCGCCGGCGGCGACGAACATGCCACCGAGATGGCGCTGCAACACTTGCTGCTCGCCGGATGCGCTCTGCTCGATGAAGGTCTTGGTGTTCGACCAGATGTTCCGCGCGAGATCATTGAGCTCGGGGCGCATCAACAGATCGCGCTTGAGGCCCTCGATGCGCTCGGCATAGTTCTGGTCGGTCGCGAGGCGATCGACGAAGGTCAGCACCATACGATCGAACTCGCCGCGGAAGGGATGTTTGGGATCCTGACGGATTTCCTCAAAAAACGCGCCGGCGGAGGCGACGATCTTGTTCAAGAGGAATTTGTCGGCGCGGTAAAGATTGAGCAGGGTCGGCAATTCGGCGCGGATTTTCTCCCTGATCATTGCCATGGTCTCCTTGGTCGTAATCGTCTCGTGGACGATGCGCAGGAGATCATCGAGCAGCGCCTGATGCCGCCCCTCCTCGACAAAGGCTCGAAGTGTGCCGGCCGCAAGCGGCGCGAGATCGACGGATAGCAACTGCGCCGTGATGCGGCGGGTGACGAAGGTCATCAACCCCGAGCTCTCAGTGGCCGAAAAGGCTTCCGGCAACAGCCGCAGCGCAAAGCGGGCAAGGTCATCGCTTTTCTTGCGGTCGCGCAGCCAGTCGGCGACGAAAGCGCCGAAGTCGAACTGGCGGAGCTTGGCCTCGATGGGAGCGGCCTCGAGGAAATGCACCTCGATGAACTCGCCGAGCTTGTCGGCGATGCGGTTCTGGTTGCTAGGGATGATCGCGGTATGCGGGATAGGCAGCCCCAGCGGCCTCTTGAACAGCGCCACCACCGCGTACCAGTCAGCGAGACCGCCGATGGTGGCGGCTTCCGCGAAGGCCGCGACAAAGCCGAACGCGGGATGGGTGTGGAGCAGCACTTTCGCTGCAACGAACAGCGCGAGCGTGCCAGCCAGCACCAGCGTCGCCTGCAGCTTCACGCGGCCGAGCTCAGCGGCGCGGAGGGCGTCGGCGGGGGTGTCGAGAGGGAAAGTGGTGGTTGAAGTCATCGCTAAAAAATAAGGCCCGCATTGGCGCGGGCCTCGAAATTTTGAATCCGCCGATCGACGTTGGATCAGGCAGTCTTCGTGTAGACCTTGGCGAAGTTGTCCTGGGCGGTCTTCGCACCGTTGGCAACGAGCTTGCCGAGATATTCGGCGCTCGACTTGGCCCGCGACACGACCACTTCGCCCTGGGCACGAGCGAGATCCGACTGGATCTGCACGGCTTCATTGAGCGACTTGGCGGAAGCAAGCTTGTCGATGCCGGCGAAGAACGCTTCGGCGTCCTGGTAGATCGCCTGCTGGATGTTACGGCTGATCTTGGCGAACTCGCTGACGGAATCCGTCGCGGCAGTCTCGATCGCAGCCGTCACCTTCTCGGAGCCGGCGAAAACGTCGGCAGCGCGCTCCTTGGCGGAGTTGGCGGTCTTCTTGACGAAGTCACGGGCAGCTTCGGGAACTTCCACGTTCTGGAAATTCTTGAACGCCTCGGTGACGGGCGCGAAGGCTTCCTTGACGGTGTCAAACACGGTGGTGGTTTCGGTGGTCATAGGGTTCTCTCCATCCTCAGGTTTTGAGCTATGGGCTCACCCCGTCCGCTTTGGCCCGGGGCAGAAGTGATATGGCATAGTTAATGGTGCGATGCAACAATGATGTTGCACCGCGATATCACGAACTAGTGATGAGATCAAGAATTGGGCGGTTTGCCCAGCCGACAGGCTCATTAGCTTGACCGCCTCCGGCTCATGGCTGGACCGCCTCCGGCAGGCCAAAAGCCTCCAATTGGGCCGCAAACTGTGCGATATTGTGCCCGAGCACGACAATATCGTGCTTTTTGCCATCGACGTCCCGGACGTGGTCGCGGAGCAGCGCCTCCGCCTTGAAGCCGAGGCTTTCAAAAAGGGCAATTGCCGCCCGCTGATCGACCGTCATCTGGACCGACAGTTTTTCCAGCCCCGCACCCAGTGCCAACAGGAAGGTCTCCTGCGACAGCGCCCGGCCGACCCCCTGCCCGCGGACATCGGCCGACACCACCATGCGAAGCTCGCCGACATGCGGCGACCATGAATGCGGATCGCGCACCAGCGTGCCGCAGCCGACCACCGTTGCCTCCTTCACCGCCAAAAGACTCGTGATGGCGCCGCGCTCGATCTCGTTGATCCAGGCCGACAGCACCTTCGGCTCGCTGATGTTGCGCGGCAGGAACAGCAGATCATGCCTCGGCAGTTTTCTCGCAAACTCGAGCACGGCACCTTCGTCCGCGCGCGACATCAGGCGGAATTCGATCTCGCCGGCATCGGTGTTGGTATGTCGTGGATAAGGACGCGCTTCGCTCATGTCGATCTTCCAGCCAGCCAGGAGTCCAGTTTCGGCCACAGCCGCTTGACCGCGTTGGCGCCGGCGACAAGCGAGACGTGACCGCCTTTCAGCATCACCTCTTCCTTGTCTTCGGAGCCGACCTTCGTGATCAGGTGCCTGGCCGCTTCATAAGGCACGATGTGGTCGTGCTCAGCCACCGCATGCAGGATCGGCACCTTGATGTCGGCGATATCGGCCTTGCGGCCGCCGACTGTCATGGTGTCGTTGAAGAGCTTGTTGTCCCACATCAGGTCCTTGGTGATGGCGCGGAAATATTCGCCCGCCAGCGGCAGCGTGTCGGTCGCCCAGCGATCGAACATCCGGTAGGACTTCACGTATTCGTCGTTCCAGATGTTTTCCCAGAGCTGGATCTGGCTCGTCATGCGCGCGGCCGGCCGCAGCATCTCGAACGACGACAGGATCATCTCCGGCGGCACATTGCCGACGCTGTCGACCAGGCGATCGACATCGAAATAGCGGCGGTCCGAGAAATTATGGAACAGCTTCAGTTCACGGAAATCGATCGGGGTGGTGAAACAGATCAGATTCTTCATCGGCCCGTTGTTGAAAATCGAGCCATAGAGCAGCGATAGCACGCCGCCGAAGCAGTAGCCGATGACGGAGATATCCTCCTCGCCGGAATCGGCTTGCACCCGGCGAATGCAATCCGGAATGAAGTCGAGGACGTAATCCTCCATACTGAGCGACTTCTCCTCCGGCTTCGGCGCCATCCAGTCCAGCATGTAGACGTCGTAGCCGCGCTTCAGCAGGAACTCGATAAAGCTCTGGCCCGGGACCATGTCGAGGATGTAGCCGCGATTGGTGGTCGCCATCACGATCAGCACCGGCACGCGGTACACTTCGTCGGCGAGCGGGCGATAGTGATAGAGATTCATCGTGCCGCGGGCATGCAATATGTCCTTTGGCGTCGAGCCCAGTGTCGGGCCGGAGGTCGAAAAATATTCAGCACCCTTGACGCTGCGCTGGATCGCGCGCTGGACCTCGGACTGGATCCGTTCGGGAATGGAAGCCAGGTCGAGGCCCGCAGCCGCGTTCATTTTGGCTCCTCGGTTGGTGGCGCTGCGGCTGCGGGCGTCGGCGGGCGCTTGGTGCGCGGCGGCCGCGGTGCAACGGAATAAGCCGATGACGCGCTGCCTGCGTTCATCTGTTGCAGCATTACCTTGATCTCGTTGAGCTGGCTTTCGATGTTCTGCAGTCGCTCGGCCATGCCGATCATCTGGGCACGGCTCGGCAGGTTCATGTTGAGGAGATATTTCTCCATGAAATCGCCGAACTGCTTCTGCGCGCCCGCGGTGGCGCCGCCCGCCTGGTTCATGGCCTTGGAAAATTCCGGCGACGTCATGGCCTGGTTGGCGAAGGCGTTGAACCCCTTCTCCATCTCGCCAATCATGGTATGCCACAACGCGACCGGATCGCTGCCCTTGTCAGCCATCGGCGTCCTCCTCCACATGCGGGGCGTGAGTGCCCTTCTTTTCCGCCATACCACACCCTTGCGACGGGACGGTCAACGTCTGTCTGTCGGGACAAGCAGACGCAGTCACCGCCAAATTTCCTTCTGCGGCGCGACAAACCGTGCGATAGAGTTCCAACCCCAGAAAACGACGAGAGGAAACACCGTGCCATCCGTCGCCCACCAGCCGCCTCGAACCGCCCGCGCCAACGGCATCGACATTTGCTACGAGATTTTCGGCGAGGCCGACGCAGAGCCGATGATGCTGATCATGGGGCTCGGGGCGCAGATGGTGCTGTGGGATGATGCGTTCTGCGAGCGTCTCGCCGCGCGCGGATTTCGCGTCATCCGCTTCGACAATCGCGACATAGGCCAGTCCTCGCAGCTTACCGGTGGCAAGCGGCTCACGCCGTTTGAACTGTTGAAGCTGCGCTTCCTGAAAATCCCGGTGGCTGCACCTTATAAACTGCGCGACATGGCCGAGGACACGATTGCGCTGATGGATGCGCTCCATATCCGCTCGGCGCATCTGGTCGGCGCCTCCATGGGCGGCATGATTGCGCAGGAGATCGCAATCATCTTCCCGGAGCGCGTACGCTCGCTGACCTCGATCATGTCGACGACTGGAAACCCGAAAGTGCCGGGGCCGACGCGGGAGGCCGCCGCCATGCTGATGGCCCCACCGCCCAAGAGCCGCGACGAATATATCGCGCGGTTTGCGCAGACCTGGAAAATCCTGCGCGTCGGCAGCTTCCCCGAGGACGAGGCGCTCGACCGCTCGCGTGCCGAGCGCACGTATGCCCGCGGCCTCAATCCGGCCGGCGTCGGCCGCCAACTCCGCGCCATCCTCGCCTCCGGCAGCCGCAAGGAGCGCCTGCACAATGTCAAGGCGCCGGCGCTGGTCATTCACGGCACTGTCGATCCGCTGGTGCATCCGATGGGCGGCCAGGACACCGCCGCCTCGATCCCCGGCGCGAAACTCTTGATGATCGAGGGCATGGGTCACGCGATCCCGATGCCGATGTGGCCGCAGATCATCGACGCCATCGACCAGCACGCGCATGGGGCGGCGAAGAAGGCGGCGTGAAATGAGGCCGCTTGCATGAAGAGTTTGCAAGAGGTCGAAAAGGAAGTCGCAGCGCTTGCGCGCCGTGTCGGCGCCTCGCTGCACGACATGCCAACCTACGGCGTCTCGCGCGACTTCGGGTATCCGCATATCGAGGTCAAGGACGGTCTTTATCATTACGTCGTGGTCGAGCGCGGTGAAGAAAGAGCACGCCGGTCGAGCGCCGACTTCGACGATCTCATCTATTGGATATTCAGGGATGTCACGCACAGCATGGCATTCTTCCCTGAAGATATGGCTCGTATCCGGGATCAGGATTGCCGGCGCGTCGCTTTTCCGAAGCAAATACAGCTGATGAAGCGGCTTGGCCCAAAAATGGGTGAGCGGATGGAGCAGCATATCGCCGAAATTCTCCGCCAGGCGCCTTATGACGACGAGCCGACCAAGGCGCTCAACCGCATGCGGAAGACGTGAGGGGTGTGAAGGCGCTGCTTCGCTAAGTGGCCAGAGATCATCGACGCGATCGACCGGCACGCGCGTGGGGCGGCGAAGAAAGCGGCATCAGTTCCTTCGTCGCGATCCAGATGACGTGGCGCGCACCGCCGCCCTTGCCGGTGGCACGGACGGCAAGTTCGTTCACGGCAAAGCCGGCCTGGCGAAGGGACCGTGTGAACTTCGGATGCGGGCCGGACGACCAAACCGCCAGCACGCCGCCACGGCGGAGCGCCGCGTGCGCCCTCTTCAACCCGGGAACATCATACAAGGCGTCATTCGCTTTGCGGGTGAGACCTTCCGGACCGTTGTCGACGTCGAGGAGGATCGCATCGAAGGTGAGCGGATGTCGCTCGATCATCTGCGCAACGTCCACTTCCTGAATCTTCACGCGCGGATCGCTCAGGCTGTCGCCGAAAATCTCGGCCATCGGGCCCCGCGCCCAGGAGACGACCTCCGGTACCAGTTCAGCAACCACGATTTCGGCTTTGCTTCCAAGCACGGCGAGCGCGGCACGCAACGTGAAGCCCATACCAAGCCCGCCAATGAGAAATCGCGGCTTTGCGACTTTCTCGATCTTCTTCGCGGCAAGCGTGGCGAGTGCGGCTTCCGAACCCGAGAGGCGGCTGTTCATCAACTCATTGCTGCCGAGCTTGATCGAGAATTCGCGGCCCCGCTGCATCAGGCGCAGTTCACCGTCGGTACCGGGAATGCGTGCCGTATCGATATTTTTCCACGGAATCATACGACGGCTTGTAACCCGTTGGCTCGCGATGGCAAACCACACATACTTTCGCGTTCCCGCGGCACAAAATGCCCGAGCTTTGCATCGGCATTGTCCCCCCGAAATCAGAGGGCGCAGGGAAGACCGGATGCTGGTTGCACCCGCGGCCTCGTGTGCAATGTAGAAAGCACACGAGTTCGAAACCACAGGTTCAACCGGAGCGACCCGGCCTTCCCTGCGCAATGGTTTACGGCTTATGGCGCGCTCTCCCCGGAGTACCGGGCTTGATAGCCTCCGTCGCCTGCCGCTTGTCGTCGGCAAGCTTGATCCCAGCGTCGGGGGATCAGGACCACGCACTTTTGCCGTCCACAGCCAGCATCATTCGTCGAGATGATCCGGCGGCGTCCATCGCATCCCGCACCCTACGTTCGTGACGACGCGTAACGCCCCTTGCCGAGGCGGGATGGCGGCACAAGAGCATATATTTCGGAAAAACGGAAGATAAATATTTTTCGCGAACGGGCTTGACGCGAATTCGGAAAATCAGCCCGTCGGGCAAATCACTTCGTCCAGGTTGCTGGACGGATGCCTACAATCCCCCGATATGGAACAGAGACGACCAGAAGCTGGCGCGCTCGCTCAGGGCGTCGAGCCGGTTAAGCGCCTGTTTTTGTCCCCTGCCCGCGGCCTTGCTGTACCATTCAATGGCCTGCTGCCGATCCTGGGGAACACCGAGGCCCGCTTCATAGACCCAGCCGAGATCATAAAGCGCATCCGCATTGCCCTCATCGGCGCTCTTGCGGAAATACTCGATCGCCTTGCCATAGTCCTGAGGCAGGCCATCGCCCCCATGGGTATAGAGCAGCCCGATTTCAGCCTGTGCCCAGCTTGAGCCTTGCTCGGCCGCGCGCGACAACCACTTTTCCGCCTCCTTGTAGTTCCTTTCGACGCCGCGGCCGTCGCGATACATGGTGCCGAGCCAGGACTGACCCATCTTGTCTCCGGCCGCCGCCGATTTGGCGTACCATTGTGCGGCCAGCGCATCGTCGCGCGCTACGCCGAGGCCCTTCTCGTGGAGGTAACCGAGACGCGTCTGGCTGTAGCTGTCGCCCTGCTCGGCCGCGAGCCGATACCAGCGCGCAGCCTCGCGCAGATCCATCGGCACACCGAGGCCATCCTCGTACATGTATCCCATATAGGCCTCTGCCTTCGGGTGCCCCTTGTCCGCGAGCGGCTTCAGCGACACCAGCGCGAAGCCGTAGTTCCTGCGATTGACGGCCCACACGCCGGCATTGAACGTGGCACTGAGCTCATTGACGTAGGGAACGGGTTTCTTCGTCAATCCGGCGGTGGCGTCCTGCATCTCCTCGAGCCTCGCCATGGCCTTGCCGATTTCGCTGGCGAACCAGGCCGGGCAAATCGGCGCATCAAACCTCAACCGGACATGCGCCTTGGAGCGTATCGTGTGGCCGTCAATGACGGCCTCGCCGCTCACCTCGATATAACCGCTTGCTTCGCCATACGGTGTCACGCCGGTGATGTCGGTCGTGTAGAAAACCGGCGCCGGCTTGCTGGCGACGTTGAATTCGGCGGGAAACGTCACCGATACCGTTTGCTCGTAATCCAGGGACCGGCACTGGAACGGTTGATCCCGTGTGTAGCCGGCACTGAGCGCCAGGAGCTGCGCCCGTGGATCAGGCACGGCCAGCAGGCGCAAGCTCGACTGCTTGAGTTCGAACTTGCCAAGCTGAAAGCTCATCGTGACGTCGTACTGGTTCGTCAGCACATGCGGATCGGCGAAGGTAAACTCGCCGCTCCCCTGCAACTTCGAATATTCGATGAATTCACCGGCGGCGCGTTTGCGATCCGCGTCGAGACGCTTGGCAAAGTAGCGTCCGAGAGCCGCTCCCACGCCGCGCCCCGAGAGGACGGCGCGGCCGTCGCGGCTGCCGTCGGCGCTCAGCACATAGTCGATATCATAGCTGAAGTGACGCGATTGAATTGGTTCCACCGGAATCCTGCCGAGACGGCCCGTGTCGATGTTGAGCACCGGCTTGCCGCCGAGTTGAGCCGGCAAGGTGCCGAAGGCGAACTCGGCCGCCGTCGGATCGAGATAGGCGTCGATTTCGGGTACATAGAGGATGGCGTGATCGAAATTCTGCGTCGGCAGTTCGGTCAGCGTGTATCTTGCGCCTGCATTGACCACGACGAGATTGGCTGCGATGCCTTGCGCCGAGAGCAAGGCCTTGAGCAGGATCGCGTGCGCCTTGCAGTCGCCATAACGTGCCGCGACGACCGCGTCGGCCGGTTGCGACGTCAAGCCTCCGTCCTCGAAGCCGATGCCGACGTAGCGGATGTTTTCCGTTACCCAATTGTGCAGGCGCTCGACCTTGGCGGCGACGGTAGCGGCATCGCCGACGATGCCGGCGGCGAGCTTTTGCAGCGCCACGCTCGGCACCGCCATCGGCGCATTGCGCGCGCTGAGCATCGCCGCTAGCGCAGCATAATCGGAAAACGTGCTGGCCTCGAAGCGCGGCGCGTTGTCGAAGGCGTCAATTTCGGCAGGCTTCGGCTGGGGTGTCTGGTGATTGAAGCGGATGTGATGGATGACGCGATCGCCGAGGTGCTCCTCGCTGTGCTCGACATCCCGCGCCATGGTCCGCAACGGTTTGGAAGCCGGGCCGTCAATGGTGAGCTCCATCACTTTCGGCGGCTCGTTCGGCGCAAGGTACCAGAAATGGGCGAACTCTCCCGGAAACCTCGCCCGCTTGTCCTTGTAGACCAGCCGCCCCCTGACCTTGTCGCCCACGGCCACATCGGAGAATGCGACGATCCGCTTCCGCCACTCGTCGAAATAGGGCGATGACAAATTCGTTGACGAGGCTTCGTCATGGATCGCGCGTTCGTCGACTGCGATAACGCGCCCGTCCGCCTTGACGGTTTCGAGATTGCTCGCGGTCAGTTCCTCGAAATAGCCGTTATAGCCGAAGACCTCCTGCGAAATCCCCTCGACGCCCTTGCGATCGAGCGCGGTGAACTCGAAATCGAAAACGGTCGTGCTCTGGCCGCGTTCGTCGAAGGTGACGGCATAACGCGCCACGGTTTGCCGCCAGCCCGGATCGACCCAGACCGGCTTGTTCCTGACATCCGATGCGCTGGCGGGAAGAAAGGCTGACGTGATCGCAGCCAGCAAGACCGACCAAAGCACGCGCGCCATGCCGAAAGCTCCCGCAAATTCCGCGCGCAACCAAGCATCAAAGCGTTACGATACAGCCTAACGTTGAAGGGCGATTTCATCATCCGCCGTAAAGCTTCGGTAAACCATTGATGTCACGCCGCCAGGCGGCATCATCGGCGCATCGCGACGCTTTGCCCGCCAAAGCCGGCTTCCTGCGCGTGACGCGCGAATTCGGAACATCAGCACGTCGGCAAATCATAGTGTCGCAAATCTGTAGAATACGGCCGATAGGGTGCCCCAGGCTGTAGTTCTGTAAGTCACTACCTCTGCGTTATCTGGGGGAGTAGCGTAATGCTTAGAGTTCTTTCCGGCGCGGCGATCCTCGCCTTGACCGCAACGACCGCATCTGCCGCCGATCTCGCCCTGGGGGCACCTGCGCCGGCTCCGGTCGCGTTCACCTGGACCGGGTGTCATGTGGGCGGCCATCTCGGCGGCCTGTTCAGCGATGAAATCCACACGAACAGCACCGGGCTTTCCACGGATCATGACGCGACCGCCTTCGTTGGCGGCGGCCAGATCGGTTGCGACTACCAGTTCGCACCGAGCTGGGTGGTTGGCGCCGAAGGCCGGGCGGCCTGGAACAGCCTGAAGTTCAGCTATAGCAGTACGGTCGTGAGCCTCGTCACCGGCGCCCTCATCGCTCCTTCGCAATTCACCACCACCAATGACTTTCTGGCCTCGGCAACGGGACGGCTCGGCTACGTCTATGGTGGCGGGCTCTGGATGTTTTATGCGCGCGGCGGCGTTGCCTGGACCCGAGACCGGTACGAAGATTCCCTCGTCCTTCCCGCCGGTCCCGCCGTGGATCCCACCGCGACGGTGAACCGAACGGGCTGGACCGTCGGAGGCGGCGTGGAATGGGCATTCGCACCGCAATGGTCGGTCAATCTCGAATCCAATTATTACGAGTTCGGCGCGCAAACCATCATTCTCAGGAATGCGGCACCAGTCTTCAACGTCACGACCCATATCCGAGATCAGTTCAGCGCGACGACCGTCGGCGTGAACTATCACTTCTGAGCATCGGCGACGCGGCCCAGCCCGGACCGCCGTCCAGGCGTCAGCGGCCTGCTCAGACACCGCCTGAGATCGCCATCGATCTGGCCGTCAAAACCAGATAGGCTTTCGGCTCTCAATCGCCCGAAATGGTGGTGAATTGCGCCAGCCTATGATGCTCAGGCGCTGGGAGTGGATGAAGAAGCCGGCGGTCCTCGTCACCGAGGATCAGCCTTTAACTCTCTCCAACTCGGCGCCCGGCCGCTCGCAGAAGCGGCTTGCGGTTGCGGTCTTGCTTGCCTTCCTGACCGCCCTTTTTCTCTCGGCGGGGGAGCTCTCCAACGTCCAGCTCGGACGGGTCGACGCGTTCGTGCCGATCTATGGCACGGCGATCTTCGTCAACGACCTCATCACCTCGGTGCTGTTGTTCAACCAGTTCGCCATCCTGCGCTCGCGTGCCCTGCTCGCCATCTCCAGCGCGTATCTCTTCACCGCGCTCATGGTCATTCCCTGGACGCTGACCTTTCCGGGGGTGTTTGCGCCAGGCGGCCTGCTCGGCGCCGGCCTGCAGAGCACCAACTGGCTCTACGTCCTGCGATATGCCGCCTTTCCAACCTTCGTCATGGCATACACCTTCCTGAAGGATGACGGCTCGCCCGAGCGATTGTGGGAGCGGCCGGTCGGCGTGACCATCCTTTCAAGCATCGCCATCTCCGCGGCCGTCGTGAGCGCCGTGACCATTGGTGTCACGGCCGGCAACGACTACCTGCCCCGCATCTCGATCGATCCGGTGCACTTCTCTTCGCTCTGGCTTTACCTCGCCGGCAGCCTGATCGTCTGGAATGGCCTTGCATTCGTTTTTCTCTGGCTGCGCCGGCGTTCGGTGCTCGATCTGTGGCTGATGGTCGTTGTCTGTGCGTATGCGATCGAGATCTATCTGGTTTCGTTTCCCGGTCTCGCCCGGTTCAGCGCCGGCTGGTATGCGGGCCGGATATTCGGATTCGTCTCCAGCCTTCTCGTGCTCTTCGCGCTGTTGCGTGAAATTGCGTCACTTTACGCGCAACTGCTCGGCGCGCTGCTGGCGCAGCGTCATGAGCGCGAGGCGCGGTTGATGACCGGCGACGCCGTCTCGGCTTCCGTCGTCCACGAGGTCAAACAGCCGTTGACGGCGATCATTGCCAGCGCAAGCGCCGGATTGAACTGGCTTGATCGCGTCGAGCCTGATCTGGACAATGTCAGGAACGCGTTGCGGCGCGTCCTGGCCAACGGAGAGCGCGCGGACGTCCTGATCGAAGATATCCGGGCGCATTTCAAGATGGGCGCCCGGGCGCGAACCTCGCTTGATGTCAACGGTGCCATTCAGGAAGCGCTCACAATCGTCCGCGACAAACTGCTGGCGCATTGGATTTTGGTTCAAACCAGCCTCGGCGAACGCCTGCCACGCGTAAAGGGCGAACCGATCCAGCTCCAGCAGGTGCTGGTGAACCTGATAACAAACGCAATCGAATCGATGGCGACGAACGACGGCGAGCGCGTGCTGTCGATAAGATCCGAACTCCATGGCTCTGGAGAGGTGATGGTCTCCGTCGAAGACACGGGCACCGGCCTCGAGGCCGGAGTTGTGGACAGGATATTCGAGCCGATGTTCACGACCAAGACGCACGGCATCGGCATGGGGCTGTCGATCTGCCGCTCCATTGTCGAGGCTCATGAAGGGCGACTATGGGTCACCGCCGGCGAGCACCGCGGCGCGATTTTTCACTTTACCGTGCCCGTAGCTCCGGACCACGCGTAGGTTTCGTCCTGCGGCTGTCGCCGAAAAAATCGTCCGCACGGCTGTAACCGAACGCGGGCGGTGATCGAATATGATCTGATCACCC
>Ga0210408_10001836_pt1 | contig 21494 bp, 16 predicted proteins | sample IncBWH4MmetaG_FD_155471 | JGI IMG/M metagenome (GOLD analysis project Ga0210408, IMG submission 155471) | Forest soil microbial communities from Barre Woods Harvard Forest LTER site, Petersham, Massachusetts, United States - Inc-BW-H-4-M | ecosystem: Environmental > Terrestrial > Soil >...
CTCGGGCGGACAGGCTCCGGGAAACTACCAGACGGAGCCGAAGAAGATTGCTGCTTCCACATGGTCATGTTGGGGGTCCTTTCGCTTATCTCGAAATAGGCACAGCGAACCGTGGAGGCAAATCCGGGTGTCAGGGCACGCGCAGAACAAGACTTAGCAGTCGACGGCGCGGCCCGAAAGGGGGCAATGGGGCGGAATTTAGGTTAGAACTTTGACGCATTGTCGCACGCCAATCGTGCGGCGGGATAGTAAATCCGCCCCTTCAACGCGGCAGGGTACATTCCAATGGTCCTGTGGGGATGTGCCACCCTTGTACTCTTGACTTATGACCGATCGGGAGCTGGTGGCGCGGGTGGCCCGCTCGGCCGGCGGAAAAGCGGGCTACAAACAGCTGGTAAGGGAGCTTGGGCTGGGCGGAGGGCGCGAGCGGCGGCTCCTGCTGGAACAACTGGCGCGGCTGACCGGGCGCGGGGAACTGGTGAAGCTCGATCGGGAGATCTGGAGCATTCCCCGCCGCGCAACTGGAGCTTCAGGGACGCGAGACAACCTCGCAGCGGGCCGCCTGGATCTTCATCGCGACGGATACGGGTTTGTGCGGCCCAACGCGCGCCAGGCATCGGGAAACGACGACATCTTCATCCCGCCTGACGGGATCAACGGCGCCATGCAGGGTGATCAGGTGCTGGTGGAGCTTGAGCCGCCGCGCGCCGATGGCCGGAGGCTGGGCCGGATCGCGCGCGTGCTCGAGAGGCGTAACCCGACAGTGGTTGGGACATTTCATTACGCCCGATCAGACCGGCAGCAGGGGTATACCGTAGTGCCGTTTGATGAGCGCATGACGCAGCCGATCCTCATTCCTCTTGGAGAAGAGGTACCGCTCGCGCCGAAGGAGTCGACGCCGCACCGGGTGCTGGGAGATGAGGCGCGGATCAGCGCCGATGAGGACGATCTCGAGGGCCTGATCGTTGATGTGGAGATTACCAGCTGGCCCACGCCGACACGGCCGCCGATGGGGCGGGTGATTGAAGTTCTTGGCCACCCGGACGACTTTGGTGTGGATGTGGAGATGATGATTCGGAAACACCAGTTGCCGCGGGTGTTTCCGGAGAGTGTGCTGGCAGAGGCGCGAAGCGTGGCGCACTTGGACGAGGACGAAGTCGCCCGCCGCCGCGACTTTCGCGGGCTGCCTATTGTGACCATCGATGGCGAGACGGCACGCGACTTCGACGATGCGGTGCTTGTGGAAGAGCACGCGGATGGCGGATATGAGCTGCAGGTGCACATCGCCGATGTTGCCGAGTACGTACGGCCGGGAACCGATCTCGACCTGGAAGCGCGGCTGCGCGGCACAAGCGTGTACTTTCCTGACCGTGCGATTCCCATGCTTCCGCAGGAGCTTTCGACGGATATCTGCAGCCTGCGGCCTGGTGAGGATCGCCTGGTGCTGAGCTGCGTAATGCAGCTGGATTGGGCGGGAGATATTGAGAGCTACGAGATCAGCGAGGGCGTGATCTCATCGGCCGCGCGGATGACGTACACCAAGGTCCACCTGATTCTCGAATGTGATGAGGAGGCGCGTGCCGCTTACCCAGAGCTGACCGATGACTTCGAACGCATGCAGAAGCTGGCGGTGCTGATGAATCGCCGCCGGGAGGAGCGCGGAAGCATCGACTTCGATTTGCCCGAGCCGGTAATTCAATTCGACGAGCAAGGACAGATGCGCGGCGTCACCAAGTCGGAGCGAACGTGGGCGAACCGGCTCATCGAGGAGTTCATGCTGGCCGCCAACGAATGCGTAGCCACGTGGCTCGAGGATCTTGGGGTGCCCTCGCTTTACCGGATCCATGAAAAGCCCGAGCCGCGGCGCGTAGTGCAATTTGAAGAGCTGGCGGCGAGCTTCGGTTACTCGCTGGGGCTTGGTGCACTGCCTGTCAAGCGTGTGCAAACGCGGGGCGAGCGCCGGGAAGCGTACGGGCGCGGCCGCAGTGCAAAGACGCACGAGGTGCCTGAGGACATTGCCGTGACACCGAAGATGTACCAGCGGCTGGCCCAGCGGATTGAAGGCAAACCGGAGGAAAGGATCCTGAGCTACTTGATGCTGCGTTCGTTGAAACAGGCGCGCTACTCGGGGATCAACGAAGGGCACTTTGCGCTGGCCGCGCCCACGTATACGCATTTCACCTCGCCGATCCGGCGCTACCCAGACTTGATCGTGCACCGGATCGCCAAGGCGCTGCTGCGGTCCGGCGTGCAGGGCAAGGGTGCGATCGGCGAAGGGCGGCTCGACTCGCCCTGGACGCATCCTCATGAGGGACTTGCGGGAGTTGTTTTGAGCAGAAGAAGTGCAGCAGCGACCGGAGCATTCGCGGGTGAGCCTCCGATTCCCGAGCCGGAGTTGGCTCAGATTGCTGAAGAAACCAGCCAGACGGAGCGCCGTGCAGCCGAGGCAGAACGCGAGCTGGTGGAGTGGAAGAAGGTCCGATTCATGCAGGACAGGGTCGGGGAGGAGTTTGCGGGGCTGGTCCTGAACCCAACCAAGTATGGGTTATTCGTCGAACTCACCGACCTCTTCGTCGAGGGGCTGGTGCCGATCGACACCATGAGGGATGACCGCTACACATTTCGCGAGAACACCCACGAGATTGTTGGCGAAAGATGGGGCCGCAAGTTCCGAGCCGGTGACCGCGTGCAGGTGGTTCTCGATCGCATCCTTGCGCAGGAGCGACGGCTGCAGTTCTCACTGGTGGAGGAGTTTGGCGGCAGTTTCGGTCCGAAGCGCGCTCCGTCTTCTCCGAAAACTAAGAAGCGCAAGGAGACACTTCGCAAAGCCTCCAAGAAGGACAAGAGGCGAGGCCGCAGCCGTCGTAGCTGACGCTTCTGCGAATTTCATCGCGCGTTCAACTCAGCTTCGGGAATTCCGCTGCCCGGCTGTAACCTTTCTCATGCTGCTTCACTCTCCATAGCTGCAGCGGTGCCGGCACTGATCTGCAACTCTCGAACCTTCCCTAAGGAGACCGAAGCAATGCAGTTCAAGAAGTCCTCGCTGGTCGTGTGCCTGCTCGCTGTGAGCGGGTTGTTGCTGATGCATGTGTCCGTTGCGCATGCTGAGGATGGAGAAGGAGCGGTGTTCGTGATGACGAATGCAGCGTCCGGCAACCAGATCGATATCTTTGCACGGAATGAAGATGGCGCGCTGCGGGCCGCCGGTTCGGTATCAACCGGGGGCAATGGAAGCGGCGGCACCATTGATCCGTTACATTCTCAAGGTTCGCTTCGCCTCAGTGTCGACCATCGCTGGTTGTTTGCAGTAAATGCCGGCACCGGCACAATTTCATCGTTTGCCGTTGAAGGAACACATTTGAGATTGGCGGGCACGGTTTCCAGCGGGGGCGGTTTGCCCTCCGCGCTGGCGCAGAGTGACGATCTTCTTTATGTGCTGAATTCAGGCGGCAGCGGAAATGTCACTGGTTTTCATGTGAGCCGCGATGGCCAACTTGCACAGATTCCAAACTCCACCCGCAACCTGAGCGGCACGGCCACCAGTCCTACCTCGCTTGCGTTCAGTCCCAACGGCCTGTTTCTGGTCGTTACGGAAACGGCAACGAATTCGATAGACGTGTTCCGGGTCGGGCACAACGGCATCCTGGGTCCGATCATCGCAAACTCCAGCGCAGGGGCGACTCCATTCGCTGCGGCCTTCGCTCCCAATGGCACCCTGATTGTGGGTAATGCCTCCAATTCCATCTCATCCTACGAACTCGAGTGGAACGGTTCTCTGAAGGCCGTCACCAGCGAACTGGCAACCGATGGCCAGGCGACATGCTGGGATGTGATCACCCCCAACGGACGGCTCGTTTACACGGCGAACGCAGGTACGTCGAACCTGTCGGGATTCGAGATCGGACGGAATGGAACGCTGACCCCGGCAGACAATACGATCGTGGCCTCCAATCCTGCGGGGAGCACCAATCTCGACGTGGCAACCAGCGCGGACGGGCGGTTCTTGTATTCGCTCAATGCGGGAACCGGTGCCGTGGGGGCGTTTGCCATCGATCGGGATGGCAGCCTGCGCTCCCTTGGTCCTGTCGAAGGGCTGCCTGCCTCGGCCGGCCTCAATGGGATCGCGGACTTCTAAAGCTGTCATTCCGGCGTTGGGCGGGGACCCAACTCCCGCCCAACGCCGGCTCCTTTCGATAGAATGGCATTCAGTGAAGGAGCCGGAAGACACAATGGCGCACATGGTTTTTTGCGTTCGCAATAAGCGGGAGATGGAGGGCCTCGATGAGCCGCCGTTCGACTCGGAGTTCGGCCAGAAGATTTACAAGAATGTCTCCAAGGCGGCGTGGGCGGAGTGGGTTGACCGGCAGAAGATGCTGCTCAATGAGTACCGCCTGCAGCCCTGGACCCCGCAGGCCCAACAATTCCTGGTGGAGCAGATGGAGGATTTCTTCTTCGGTTCGGGTTCGGCGCTGCCCAACGAGTACGTGCCGCCTTCGCACTGAGCGACTGGCAAACCGAATTTTTGCAGTGCCTCAAGCTGCGAATTCGGTCCGGAGGTGTAAACTGACTCAGACCCCAAAGCCGGCTCGCCCGAGCCGGCTTGATCGTGTCGGGACGTGGCTCAGCCTGGTAGAGCACTCGCTTGGGGTGCGAGGGGTCGGCAGTTCAAATCTGCCCGTCCCGACCATTTTTATCTCCAGCCAACAAAGCCCTTTGGGGGATGGCCCCTTCGGCGCCTGACCTGGAAGGGCTCCAGTTCCTACTCGCCCAGGCTTATGGCGCGGGCCGTTCACGCCTGAAATCGGTAACCCATTCCCGGATCGGTGAGGATCAGCTCCGGCTTTTTGGGGCTGGATTCCAGCTTCTGGCGAATGCTGGCTACGTGCATGTCGACAGTGCGCGTGAGCGTACCGGGGATGTGCCCCCACACCTGCTCCAGAAGCTCTTCGCGGGAGATGGTCATGCCGCTGTGTTCGGCCAGGTAGCGGAGCAGCTGGAATTCCCGGGATGTCAAGGTGACGGTTTTGCCATTGTGGGTGACCTTGTTTCGCCTTGCGTCCAGAATGACAGGCCCGAATTGATAAAGATCCCCAGTTCGGGAAGAGGATTCTCGCTGTGGGGCTCGGCGGAGCAGCGCTTCCACCCGCGCCATGAGTTCCAGCGTGTCGAACGGCTTGGTCACGTAGTCATCTGCACCCAACTTGAAGCCGGTCACTTTTTCGATGGTCTGGCTGAGGGCGGTCAAGAAGAGTACCGGCGTGGTAATTCCAGACTTGCGCACCCGCGCGCAGAGGTCCAGGCCGCTTCCCATCGGTAGCATGATGTCGAGAATGATGAGATCGAAAGGGGACTTACCGATCTTTTCGAAACCCGACTTTTCATCGAATGCAAAGTCCACGGCGTAGCCTTCGCTGCGGAGGCGGTCGCCGAGAGTCATGCACAACTCCTGTTCGTCTTCTACGATAAGAATTCGCTCGTTCATGTCATGGACATGCGCGATTGCCGCCCCTCGTTGGCGGCCCCCTCGATGTCTTCTCCTTGTGCAATTTGAAGGTGCAGAGTGAAGGTGCTTCCCGCGGAGAGCTGGCTGAGCACGGTGAGGCTTCCGCCCATGGATTCAGCAATTCTCTTCGCCAGTGCTAGTCCCAGCCCGGTGCCGTGGATCTGTGACGCATGAACACGCGGGCTGCGATAGAAGGGCTCGAAGATGTGGACGATTTCCGATGAGTCAATCCCGATGCCGCGATCGGTGACGGAGAACCGGATTTCTCCGGGAGACTTGTCCTTGGGGAAGAAAATGCCGGCGCGAAGAACGACGCGGCGATCGGCGCCGCCGTACTTGGTGGCGTTGCCAACCAGGTTGCGGAGGCATTGAGTAATTCCGGACAAGTCTCCGAGGACCTGCGGCAGGTTTGGCTCAATCTCGATTTCAAGCGCGAACCCTGACTCGCGCATAAGCGTTTCGGTGTCGGAGAGCACGGTCTCGATGATCTGCTCGATCGTGAGTGGCCGCAGCAGGACCCGCTTTTTGCGATCTTCGGTTGAGGCAAAGAGCAGGATCTGATCAACCAGCTCGCCCATACTGCGGCTCTGGTGTTGGAGCACCGCTCCATAGCGAAACAGGGTGTCCTTGTTCTTGACCAGGCCGTCCGCGATGTTGTCGGCGGCGGAGCGGATGACTGCCAGTGGCGTTCGAAGTTCGTGAGAAACAGAGGCGACGAATTCCATTTGCAGTTTCGCAAGCTGCATGCGCCCGAGCATCTGGCTCCGCTGAATTGCCCAAATCGCCGCGGCAGAGAGCAGGAACGTGAAGCTGAGAATCCCCACGATCCGGGAGGACGAGCGGCGGGATGATTCTGCCAGGCTGGTTTGTTCGCGGGAGGCATCCTCGCCGTAGAGGCGCTTCACTTCATTGAGATCCTGCCGCACGCGCTCAAAAGCCGGAACGCCTCCGGCGAGGTCAAGGTTTACGGCTTCCCCAGTGCTTCCTTCAAGGATCGAGGCCAGAACCTCGTCGCGCACGTGGAGGTATGCCGTCCAGTCCCGGTTCAAGCGGTCGGCCAGTCCAAGCTCTTCTGATCCTTTTGCCTGGCGAGCGTATTCGGCGATCCCGTTTCGCACGCGGCGATCGGCGTCGCGGGTTTGATCGGCGTACTGTACCTGCAGGTTGCTGTCGGTGGTGGTGAGTGCGTAAAGGGTTGTACGGCGGGTTTCCTGGGCGTCGTATTGCAGCTCCCCGATCTTCTGCAGCCCGTCTACCGAACTCTCGTACATTTTCTGGGCTTCGTTGTCGGCCAACTGCATGTCGCGTATCACCATGGCCCCAATCACGGTTACTCCGCAGCACACTACGAAGAGCAGAAGCGCCGCATTGTGGCGCGAGGCCGCGCTCAGCCACCGGTCCACGAGCGGCATTTGATAGTGCGATGCGCGACTTGCCTCGACTTTGATCTTCTCTCTCACGTCAATTCGCCAATTGCAACTGGGTGTGGAGTCTATACCCTTTGTCGTCCGGCAACAGTTCGTCGATGCGCACTACCTTGACCGAATCATCGACGTCGCCGACGCGAAGGTATCCAATCGCCCCAGGAACATTGAAGATGAACTTACGTACGCCTACGGGTGACGAAAGGATCTTGGGCGATACCAGGATTTCGCCCGTAAATAAGCCATGCACAAAGTGGTTCTTGAACTGGTCCTCGTTCATCCCGCAGACCTCATGCAGAACGGTTCGTCGCTCCGGCTCACCGGGCTCGCGCATCACCAGGGTGATTCTGCGCCCATTGGGCCAATGGCTGCGATTGCCGAGGAAGATTCTGCGCAGTTCGTCGAACGTGAGGTCATTGACGGGATTCGAGTGATTGACAACGATCACGAGGGGTTCAATCGCAGTGCCTTGATCTGCGCCGGCGGGCGAAGCACCGGCGCGACCCGATCCCGCGGAGCCCTCCTGCAGCAACGGGACCATCAATGTTGCCATCAATACACTCGCGATGAGGCGTCTTCTTGCTTGCATTCGTTTAGAAGGTGAAGCCAAGTTGAAGTGCAAGTCCGTTCATCGCCGGCTGGTTGCGTAACTTGGTGTAGTCGTATTGGAACTTGAGTGCGACCGATTCACTGGCGTCATAGCGCACACCGAGTGAAGGTCCTTGCCGCAATCCCACGTCCGGAAAGATCGGTTCTGTGTTAGCGACATTCATGTACTGGTAGCGCATGTAGGGGCGGTAGGACCCTATTTGCCGGGAGAGCTGCGTGTAGAACGCTGGGGTATTGTAGGCGACCTTGGTTCCCAAAACCGCGTGTCTGTCCAGCACAGCTTCGTTAAGCCATTCGTATCGGGGTCTGACAAGAACGGCGTGAGCTGCAAGGATTGATTCGCCGATCCGTTGCCCATTGGCTGGCGCAAGCAAATCGCGATAGATGGAAAACCCGGTCTGAAGACCATGCACAGCTTCGGGTCGGGCAAAGAGCGCGAAGTTGTAAGCCTTGTGGTTTTGGTCGTCCACATCATTCTGAACCGGTTCCTCGGTTAGCGGTGTCCGCGATGCGCGTCCGTTGCCGACCTCGGCCACGTAGTGAAGGCCAAGAGAGCCAGAGGGAATCTGGCCCGAAGCTGTCACACCAACCAGGTGAATGGGCAGAATTCCACCGTGATCCTCAAAGTCGAAGAGGAACGGACGCCCAGTGGCCGTCTGCAGCCATGAACTGTGATGGTATTCGGTGTTGTAGTAGCCGATGGCCGTATGTCCACGGCCGGCAGAGAGGTTGAAGTAGTCATTGTGCGAGTACTGCAGGAGGTACCGCTCGATGTCTACGCCAAAGCTGTTTCGATCCCCAACCTGGGTGCCGTAGATGTTTGTTCCGCCATTTTCGAAGACGATTTCGCTGAGGAAGCGGAATTTGTCCGATACATCGGAGGTGACGAAGAGATCAAGCTGTCCAAGTGAAAAGGATGTAGTGTCACCCTTTTTCGTGTCTCCGTGCAGAGAGATGTCGCCAAATCCACGAATTCGCAGCAGAGTCCTGCTGACGTCCATTCTCTCCATGGCATTGTCCGACTGCACCTGGTCGGATTCCGCCGGGGTTGACGGAACCGATTCCTGAGCAGCAGGCTTTGCAGCGGACGCGCTGACCAGCTTTGCGGGCAGCAGGGCGGGTCCGGCGGAAGACTGTGGGGCTGAAGCCGAGGCGGTCTCGGAACCCGGGGCGGCAGGCGGAGTTCGCTCGGCCTCCAACTGCTTCACGCGTGCTTCCAACTGCTCAACGCGCGTGAACAAAGCTTGTAGCGTCTTTTCGTCGACGACCACTTGCTTTGCCGGCTGTTGTGAGGACAGAGCCGCAGCGCATCCGAGCGCCAGAACCGACGCAAGTGCGAAACGAGGTGGGAGCTTCCTGGGTAACTTCTTCATAACGCGCATCGACTGCAGCTCCTTTATCCGCCGTCTAATAATGCTGGGTCCACCACAACCATCCGAGTTTGCGGTTTAGCAAACCGGCAGAATAGGTGTTCGCCAGACCGATCTCTCTTGCCTTTTGAAGCGATTGTGCCTTTAAATCACGACCCGTTCCACACACTCCCGCCTAAAGCGCAAACCTTCGGGCGGTGGAAACGAGAGAAGGAATATCTGCCATGTTACCCCGAAAAGGGGTGCCCAACTTTAGGAATCAACGTGTAAGGCGGAGTTTACTTTGTTGCAAACAGAGGCCTTGGCAAACGAGAGGGGGATTGCAATCCTCGCGGAAAGATGTCGCCAAGACGCCTTCCGCGGCTATCCCGGCCTTTCAGCATCTCTTAAGGGGAACCCCCTATAATCCACCGTAATGCGCGTGACCACTCCAGGACCTGGAATCGCGGTGCTGCTGCTGGCAATCAACTTGTTCAGTCAAGCATCGACTCAGGCACCTATACAGACAAAGCCAGTTACGCTCGAAGAGGCTATCCACCTGGCGGAAGCCAACGAGCCCACGTTCGCCGCTGCCGTTGCGGAAAGCCGCGCCACCGCCCTTGAGCGGAGGGATGCCAAAGCCGCCCTGCTGCCCTCAATCAGCGCGCACAATCAGTACCTTTACACCGAATCGAATCGTGCAAAAGCTTCGACCACCGGGACGGGAGGAACGTCTGGGTCGCTCCCCATCTTTATCGCCAACAATTCGGTTCATGAATACTTAAGCCAGGGCCTGATTAATGAAACTATTGGACTTGCCGGGGTGGCGGGGGTTCGCCTGGCTGATGCCAACGCTGCTCGCGCCAAGGCCGAACTCGAGATTGTCCGCCGTGGCCTGGTTTCGACTGTCGTCCAGCTTTTTTATGGGGTTCATGCCGGGAGCGAGAAGCTGGCTGTTGCGCAGCGCGCCGTGGACGAAGCCAATCGCTTCGTCGACATCACCGAGAAACGTGAATCCGGGCGCGAAGCGGCCCATTCCGATGTCATTAAGGCCCACCTTGTCCAGCAACAACGGCAGCGGGACTTCGCCGATGCCAGCCTAGCCAGCGAGAAGGCAAGCCTCGAACTAGGCGTCCTCCTCTATGCCGACCCTGCCACAAAGTACGATCTCGCGGATGAACCTCCACCGCCGATGCTGCCCGACCGGCACAGCGTGGAAGCTGCAGCCCGCGCCAACAACCCGGAGATTCGCAGCGCGCTGGCCTCGCTCCAAATGAGCCAGGCGCAGACGCTTACCTCCTGGGCTGGCTTATTGCCGGATCTGGCCTTCAACTACACATACGGTATCGATGCTCCTGAATTTGCGAGGAACGGGCCTGATGGGACACGCAACCTGGGCTACTCAGCGAGCGCGACGGTTGATTTTCCGATCTGGGACTGGCTGACATCAGAACGCAAGGTCAAGGAGGCACACATTCGGGCGCAGGCCAGCAAGGTTGCACTCACATCGGCGCAGCGGCGGCTTCTCGCCGATCTTACGGAGGTCTACAACGAGGCGGAGGCCGCAAACAAGCAACTCGCGTCTCTCGATCAAAGTGTGGCTGATGCGCGGGAAAGCCTGCGGCTCACAAACCTCCGGTACGTCAACGGAGAGGGTACCGTGCTCGAAGTTGTGGACGCGCAGAGCACGCTGGTCACGTCTGAAGACGCGCAGGCAGATGGCATGGTTCGCTATCGTCTCGCATTGGCCCAGCTCGAAACTCTGACAGGAAGGCTCTAGTTCAAATGAGTAACTGCTATCGCAGAAGACCGCCTCTTGCGCCATTCTGTGTCCTGCTCCTTGTGGGCGTGGCTCTGTCCGGTTGCAAGAAGTCGGCCGAGGAGGCACCAGAACCGAGCGTCAACGTACAGGCCGAGCACCCGACCGTTGGCCCAATCTCCGAAGAGATTGCGGGGGACGCTGTCCTCGCGCCCCTGGCGCAGGCGGCCATCGTGCCGCGCATTGCCGCGCCTATTAAAACGGAACTCGTGCAGCGCGGCGCCAAGGTTCATCAAGGACAGGTACTCGTTACCCTTGAAGACCGCGACTTGCGCGGCGCGGCACTCGACTCGCAGGGCGGATTCACGCAGGCACAGGCGGCCTATGCCGCAGCCACGCAAGCCACCATTCCCGAGGACGCGCAAAAGGCACAACTTGATGTGGACCAGGCCAAGGCCAATCTCGACGTTGCCAAACGCACCGCCGAGGAACGCAAACGTCTGCTGGAACAGGGCGCCATCGCCGGCCGGGATGTGGATACGGCAGTGGCCGCCGCGGTGCAGGCACAAGCAGCTTATGATACCGCGGTGAAGCACCTGGGCAATGTGCAGAAAACCCTGCAACAGGCCAACATGGACGCGGCGCAGGGCCAACTCAAGTCCGCCCAGGGCAAGTTGGAAAACGCTGAGGCACAGGTCAGCTATGCGAGCCTGACCAGCCCCATCGACGGCGTTGTGACCGACCGTCCGTTTTATCCGGGCGAGACCCCTGCTGTCGGATCCCCTGTCATCACGGTTATGGACACGACATCGTTGCTTGCCAAGCTGCACATTTCTCAGGACGCGGCGCAGCAACTGAAGGTCGGCGGCACCGCCGAACTCACACTTCCAGGCATCGACGATTCCCAGGACGCCACCATTGCCCTGATCAGCCCCGCGCTCGATCCGGGTTCGACGACCGTGGAAGTCTGGTTGAAACTGCCTAATCGAGGCGCCCAATACAAGGTTGGCACACCGGTGCATGCCGTTATTCACGGGCACACTATTCAGAACGCCATCCAGTTGCCGGCAGGGGCAATCCTTCCGGCCGATGACGGTTCGACGAATGTCCTGGTGGTGGGAAGTGATGGCGCCGCCCACAAGCGGCCGGTCAAAGTCGGCCTGCGGACGACGGAGAAGGTTCAGATTCTAAGCGGTGTTAGCGCCTCGGACATGGTCGTGACGGAGGGGGGGTACGGCCTGGACGAAGGAACCAAGGTAAAAATCGGCGGGAAAGAGGATTCGAGCGACGAGAAGGGCGGAGACGCAAACGACAAGGGGAGCGGAAAGTAATGGCATCGACCCTCCCCGCGACCAAACCCGGCAGCATAGACGGCGGAAGCTTCTGGTTACCGCGATGGGTGCGCACCATCTTCTTTGTTGCGCTCGCGCTAACGGTTGTCGGCATCTATGCTTTTTTCCGGACGCCCATTGCCGTTTTTCCGGAGACGAACTTTCCCCGCGTTGTCATTGGCGTCGATAACGGCGTAATGCCCGTCGATCAAATGCAGGTCACCATCACCAAGCCCATTGAAGACGCGGTGAACTCGGTACCTGGACTAGCCACCGTGCGCTCCACCACCAGCCGCGGAACGGCTGAAGTCAGCTTGTTCTTCGACTGGTCTGTCGACATGTTCCGCACCCTGGAATTGGTGAGCGCCGCGATTAGCCGGGTGCAGCAGGAGTTGCCTGCCACGGCGAAGATCACGATTAACCGGCTCACGTTCGCGACATTTCCGATCCTCGGCTACAGTCTCACCACCAACTCCAGCGCTGTGTCGCAGAGTGACCTGTGGGAGCTTGCCACCTACACGCTCAAGCCGCCCTTGAACCGTGTGGATGGCGTGGCCACGGTGACCGTTCAGGGCGGGCAGATCCCTGAGTACCACGTCATTCCCAACCTGGCACGCCTGCAGGCCTCAGGCGTTACCATCCTCGATCTGGCCAACGCTATCGGCGCCGCCAACACCATCGATTCTCCCGGTCTCTATCCGCAGAACCATCAGCTCGTGCTGGCGCTCGTTGGCTCCCAGGCGCACGACATCCAAAGCCTGCGCCAGCTCAACGTGAAGAGCACTGCCACGGGCGCTCCGATTCGTGTTGCCGACCTGGCCGACGTCGTGCAGGCTCCCGAGCCTGTTTACACCTTTGTTTCCGCAAACGGCCAACCGGCTGTGCTGCTGAACATTGCCCGCCAGCCCTCCAGCAACACCGTCGCCGTGGCAAATGGAGTGGCGGCTGAAGTGGAACAACTGCGCACGCGGCTGCCCAAAGGCGTCGCCCTGGAACCTTTTTACGACCAGTCCCAACTCGTCCGTGACAGCATCGCCAGCGTGCGCGACGCTATCCTCATCGGCCTCATCCTGGCGTGCGTGATTCTGTTCTTGTTTCTGCGCGACTGGCGTTCCTCGGCCATCGCAGGCCTCGTCATTCCGGTCACGATTGCTGTCACCGTCCTTGTCCTTTGGATCATGGGTCAGAGCTTCAATCTCATGACCCTCGGCGGGCTGGCTGCCGCCATCGGCCTGGTCATCGACGATGCCATCGTTGTTGTGGAGAACATCGTGCTCCATCGCGATGCCGGCGAAGGCCGCGTCGAGGCCGTGCGCAAGGCCCTGCGCGAAATCTCCCGTCCGCTCATTGGATCCACCATCACGCCTGTCGTCGTGTTTCTTCCCCTCATCGCCGTTACCGGTGTCACCGGCAGCTTCTTCCGCGCTCTCGCCATCACCATGGCCGTCTCACTGCTTACTTCGCTTGTGCTGGCCGTTACCTGGACACCTGGACTTGCCATGCTGTTACTCAAATCCAGAAGCGGTGATTCTAGTAATGGGGAGTCTGAAGCTATTACGGAGCCCGCCGACAACGCGCATCACGAACAAGGCGCATTCCTGTCCAGATTGACAAAGTGGCACCATGCCGCCCTCGAGTGGTCGCTGCACAGACCGGTGTGGCTTGGCGTGTTCTGTGTTGTGCTTGCAGTGGTCACCTACTTCGCGTACAAGGGACTTGGCTCCGACCTGCTGCCGGCGATGGATGAGGGTGGTTTCATTCTCGACTACCTCATGCCCGCGGGCAGCTCGCTCGAATCCACCGGCAGGGTGCTTGATCGTGTCGAAAAGATTCTTCGCTCCACGCCCGAAGTGGAGAGCACCAGCCGCAGGACTGGACTGCAATTGGGGCTGGCTGCCGTGACTGAAGCGAACAACGGCGATATCAGCGTCAAGCTCAAGGCGAAGCGGAGCCGGGGCATCGACGAGGTCATCGCCGATTTACGTCGCCAGATCACGACCACCGAGCCGGAACTCGACATCGAGTTCACCCAGACACTGCAGGACATGATCGGCGATCTCTCCAATGCGCCGGAGCCGGTTCAGATCAAGCTGTTCAACTCCGACCCCGCCCTGCTCAGCAAGCTCGGTCCACGCGTTGCCGACGCAATTGGCAAGGTGCCTGGTGTAGTTGATATCAAGAACGGAATTGATGACACCCTGAGCGGCCCCGCGACCAACTTCGAAGTCAATCCTCAGCTGGCCACTCGCCTGGGTTTCACAACGCAGGAAGTGGCTGAGGATGCGACATCCATCCTCGACGGGGTGGAAGCGCCCAACCCGCTCATCAGCAATGGCCGCCCCTATACGATCCGCGTGCGCCTCGGCGATGAAACGCGGCAATCCTTTGACACCATCCAGAACACTGTCTTCAACTCGAGCTCCGGCCACACGGCGTCGCTTGGCTCTATGACGACCATCACGCAGTTGCCTCCGCAGAATGAGATTCGCCGCGAAAACCTGCAGCGCCTGGTGATTGTCACGGCGCGCCTGGAAGGAACCGATCTCGGCAGCGGGGTTAGACAGGTCCAGCAACGCGTGCAATCCATGCACCTGCCGCCAAGCGTGCGGGTGGAGTACGGAGGCACGTACCAGGAACAACAAAAGTCCTTCGCCGAATTGTTGCGCGTCCTGATGATGGCGCTCGTCCTCGTCTTCGGTGTGCTGCTCACGGAGTTTCGCAACTTTGCCGCGCCCATTGCGATCCTGACTTCGTCGGTGCTTTCGATTGCCGGGGTGGTGGGCTCGCTGCTGCTTACCGGCACCACCTTCAGTGTCTCGAGCTTCATGGGCCTGATTATGGTCATCGGCATTGTGGCTAAAAACGGCATCCTGCTGCTCGATGCTGACGAACGCTATCGCGCCGAAGGAGCCGACGCGCGCACCGCTATGCTGAACGCCGCGCAACGCCGCCTGAGGCCCATCCTGATGACTGCCCTTGCGGCGGTCACCGGAATGCTACCGCTCGCGCTTGCTCTCGGGCAGGGGTCGCAAATGCTGCAGCCCCTCGCCATCGCTGTCATCGGCGGCCTGACGATATCCATGGTGCTGAGCCTGGTAGTCACGCCGGTGGTCTACTTCCTTCTCACCCACCGTCATGCTGGGGAGTCGGTCGAATCGGCCTCCTGAGCACGATACCAAAGCAAGCAGTCACATCTTTTTTGGTGGGCTGAAATTCGAGTCCCAAAGATAGAAATGCCGCCCAAGGGCGGCATTTCTGTTGAATCTTCTGAAGACTAAATCCCCACGCCGAACTCGTTGGCCGCTTGACCTTCAGCGCTGGAGTAGAAGTCATATGGTGTGCGGCGCTTGAACTTGTAGCGGCAGCGCAGTTCGTAGCCGAGATAAATCCCGATGGTGGCTACAGCCATTCCCATCGAGAACCAGCCAATCACGCGCAGTGCCTTGCGATCGCCGGTGGGCTCTTCCGGTGTGACGGATTCATTTTCGCTAGACATCGGTAAGAGCCTCCTTCATGACATGATACCGCACATGATCCTGGGCCCGCGCTGAGCATTGGACGGCTGTATTACGGAAGTGTTACGTGACTGACTCGATTTGGTTAAGCCATCTCCTCTTTTCCGATTCAGAAAGAAAGCTTGCTCGAATTGAATTGGATGCAAGACGTCGTAATTCAGCTTTGTCGAACCCCTGCTCCGTGTGCGCAAGGGCAAACTCGTTTGCCAGGTCGGAACCAAAGAAGGCGGGATCGTCGGAGTTGAGTGTCACTAGAAGTCCCGCGTCGAAATAGCGGCGAAGCGGATGATCGGCGAACGAGGAACAGACCCCCGTTCGCACGTTGGATGTCGGGTTCAACTCGAGCGGTGTCTGCTTCGCGGCAAGCTCACCCATCAGGGACGGGTCCTTGATCGCGGACAGTGCGTGGCCGATGCGCTCGGAACCCACCGCCAGAGCTTCCCAGATCGCTCCTGGCTCAGTAGTTTCCCCAGCATGGTTGGTGAGCCGCAGCCCAGCAGCCTTCGCATCGGCATAGAGCTCTCGGAACGGCTCCGACCCCGCAAGACGCTCGTCGCCGCCAAGGCCAATGCCGATGATGGAGGGATATTGCGGCCGAAGTTCCGCTGCCTTGCGAAAGACGCGAGCCGCTTCTTCTACGGTGAAATGGCGCACAGCGTCGAAGATCCAGTAGATTGAAAGGCCGAGTTCCGCAGCAGCCTTTTCACGCGCCCGTTCAAGGCCGGCAAAGATGGGCTCGAAGCAGTGCGGATCGTGATTGCGCCAGAGGTAGACGACGCCCACCGAGATGTAAACCTCGGCATGCACCACCCCTTGCGCTGCCAACTGCTGCATCATCCGCCACGCCGCGAGTTCGTAGTCGTCCGGCCCGCTCAGTAGCCGCGTTACCACCTTGAAGGCCTCGAGAAACTCCGAGAAGTTGGTAAAGCTATATAACGCCTCGGCCTGTTCCATGGCGAGTGGCCGCGCGTCGTGACGCAGGCTCAGTGCCACCAGCGTCGCAGGCGTCACCGTGCCTTCGAGGTGAAGATGAAGTTCGGCTTTGGGAAGCCGCCGGATAAAGGAATTGATTTCGTCCACAATCTGAGTTTAACGGGCGCTCTCTGACGGCGGAGTGGTTGCCCTACAAGCCGAGGTGGCGGCGCAGGTCTTCAGGGTGATTGCAGTGCGCAAAGGCAGTTTCGCGAGACACACGCTCCATGCGCACGAGTTCGGCAAGTGACTGCTCCATCGTTTGCATGCCGTCCGCGCGGCCAGTCTCGATATTGGCACGGAGCTGGTGGTCGTCGCCGCGGCGAATCAGATTGCGCATGCCGCTGGTGGCCACCAGGATCTCGACAGCAGGGTAACGTCCAACCCCATTGGCCGCGGGCAGCAGTTGCTGGGAGACTACTGCCAGCAACGCTAGTGAGAGCTGCTGGCGAATCTGCGACTGGTAGCCGGCCGGGAACGTATCGAGAATGCGAGAGACAGTCTGGGCGGCGTCGTTTGTATGCAGGGAGGTAAGAACGAGGTGACCGGTCTCCGCGGCTGTCAAGGCCGCGGCCATGGTTTCACTGTCGCGCATCTCTCCCACCAGGATGACGTCAGGGTCCTGGCGGAGGACAGCGCGCACGGCGTCAGCAAAGCTGAGCGTGTCGAATCCCAGTTCGATCTGTTCCACCAGCGATTTGCGGTTGGCGTGCTGGTATTCGATCGGGTCCTCAATCGTGATGATGTGGTCGCGCCGGCTGCCGTTGATGCGGTCAACCAGAGCGGCCATGGTTGAGCTTTTGCCGCACCCTGTGGCTCCGGTCAGAAGCACCAGGCCCTGTCGCCGGTCGGCAAGGGTTCCGAGGGAGACGGGCAGATGCAGCGAGTCCAGCGTGGGGATCTGTGGCGGCAGCAGGCGGATTGCGGCGGCCAGGGTCCCCCGCTGGTAGTGGAGGTTGGCGCGAAACCGGCCTAGCGATCCCCGCACAAAACAGAAATCCACGCATTTTCGCCGGCGGAGCTCTTCCAGCTGTTCTCCACTGAGCAGTGGCAGCAGCAGCTCGCGGATACCCTCGGCGGAGATCGACGGCTCCGTCTCCGAGGTCAGGGTACCGTTCACACGCTTGGTGGCGGGCGAACCGGCAACGAGGATGATGTCCGAAGCGTTGCGGTGAACCCCGTCAGCCAGCAGCTGGTCGATCGACCGCTTCTCGCCGGTGCGGACACCCGCCGCTGAACGATTCAGCTGATCGACTAGCTTTGAAAGCTCGTTTTCTGGTTCATCCATGGATGAATCATACGGCGACCACTCAGGCAGAATAGCGTTGCTCCTCTAGTCAAGGACGCAGGTGGCCAAATGGCGCTCGGAGATAACGACGAATTCGATCGTGATATAGCCCTTCTATCGGTTTGGGGCGAACTCCGAACGATGACGGCTATAGAAGAAATAGATCAGCAACCCCAGGCTTAGCCAGCCGAAGAACCGGATCCATGTGATGATGGGCAAACCGGCCATCAGGAGCAGGCAGAACGTGGCACTGAGCGCTGGAATAATGGGTCCCCCGGGCACACGGAACCCGCGCCGCCGATTCGGTTCGCGGTAGCGCAGAATGATCACCCCAATCGACACCAGCATGAAAGCAAACAGCGTGCCAATGTTCGAGAGATCGGTCAGCAACTCGATATCGAAGAGTCCTGACGGAATCGCTACCAGGAAACCCGCCACCCACGTGGAAAACGCAGGAGTCCGGAAGACCGGATGGACCGACGAAAACACTTTTGGCATCAGCCCGTCGCGCGACATGGAAAACCACACCCGCGACTGCCCCAGCTGGTAGACCAGCAGGGACGAGATCATCCCCATCATCGCGCCAACCAGCACAATGAGGCGCACCCAGTGCAGCGGATGCCCGCCCGGCAGCACTGACAGCTTCTTCAGTGCGTTCACTACCGGTGCGGCGTCGTCTACCATCGACCGCCAGGGCACCAGCCCCGTCAGGCTAACAGCCACGGCAAGATAGAGCACGGTACACACAACCAGCGTTGCAATGATGCCGATCGGCAAATCGCGCTGCGGCCGCTTGCACTCTTCCGCTGCCGTCGAAACCGAGTCGAACCCAATATAGGTGAAAAAGATAATTGATCCGCCGGTCAGCACGCCGGACAAGCCGTTGGGCATGTACGGGTGCCAATTGGCCGGATGCAGATATCCCAGGACCGCCATTACAAAGATCAGGATGGCAACGATCTTGATCCCCACCATGGCGTTGTTCACGCTGGCCGATTCGCGGATGCCGCGAACCAGGATCACCGTCAACAGCAGGACGATCAAGAAGGCCGGGATGTTGAATCCGAAGTGCCAGCCGGGGTTGTAAAGCACATTCCCTTGAAGGTCGCTCATGCCATCGGAAAGGTAGGCTGGCGTAATCCATTTGATCGGTGGTCGCACGCCAAACCAGTCCAGGAAGTCCACCACGTGGGCGCCAAAACCCACGCTGACCGTCATGTTAGATCCCGCGTATTCGAGGATCAGGTCCCAGCCGATGATCCACGCCACCAACTCTCCCATGGTTGCGTAGGTGTACGTGTAAGCGGAACCAGCAATCGGGATCATCGAGGCTAATTCCGCGTAGCAGAGCCCCGTCAATGCGCACACAGTCGCCACCAGCACCAGCGAAAGGGAAATCGCTGGTCCGGCTCCAGGCCGGCCTCCCAGTGCCGTGTGGTGAATGATGTAATCGGCCACCGGCGTCCCCAGCACGCTGGTGATGGTCATCTTGCTGCCCGAGATCGCGGTGCCTATGACTGTGAAGATTCCCGACCCGATCACGGCTCCAATGCCAAGGGCGGTCAGTGACCAGGGCCCCAGGCTCTTTTTCAGGGCGTGTTCGGGTTCTTCCGAGTCGCGGATCAGCTTGTCGATGGATTTGCGGGCAACCAGTTGGCTGGGCAGTGCAGTTCTCCTCTTCACCTGTATCGACTACCGCGAAAAGCGGATCCGGATCAAAGCAGAATGACGAAATGATACCGGAGATGCAACGGCCGCGGAAGGGTACCCTTCCGCAGCCGTTGCTGGCTAAACTGCACTGCCGGGTTTAGCGCTTCGACTGGCCACGTGCCAGTTTTTTGACCTTCTTCTTGCTCGAGCCGCGGGGCGTGGTCCGCTTGGCTTTGGGAGCAGCCTTCTTGCGAGCTGCTCGCTTGATCTTTTTTCGTTCCAGCTTGTCTTCAATCTTGGTGGTATTTGCCACAGAAACCTCTTTCGCTGCTTATCAATGTGCCCGGATTATCCGGCTATGTGTCCTCCTATGTTAACAGCGATTGAAGGCGCAAGGAAGCCAATCGGCCTCGCCGTCCTGAAGCTGCAGCCTTCATTTGCCGACTGGTTTACGCGGAAATCCTGATGGCGACAGATTTGTCGACTGTCAGAGCACGTGCGGCTACCTTCTAGATCGTGAAAAGATGATCGATCCCTTCCGATGGAGCGCGGAACGGGGAGCCAGCAGGCGGAGTCCAGTCGCGGCGGCTGGTCTGCTCAAGGACACAAGCGCGCGGCGCGCGGCCTTGCTGCTCTTTCTCTCGTTTCGGTTGTCCTGGTCTTCGGACAGGTTGATTATCGGACGGGCTCGAAAGAGGGATAATACGGTGTCATCCCAAGAAGTAGGAATCCTAGGGTTGAACCGGGACCGCCACCAGGGAAGGGCGGGAGGGAGTCGCAATGGCAACCATCGCTGATGCCGGACGAATCGCGACCGTAGACGAGACCCCTCGGCTGACTTTTGCCTGGGGGTTCACGAATTCTCTGGTAGGCCGCGCGCTGCTGCTGGCGGCGGGCTCAACGATCATCGGCGTCATCTTTGCCCTGCCCATGTGGAAGACGCAGTGGAACCAGGCGTTGCCGCAGTGGTGGGCGTGGGGCTTGATTGCACCTCTCATGGTTCTGGCCGATCGCCAGCTCCCATTTACGGGCCGCCAGTTCGGCCAACGCATCGCCGCATTCGTAGTGGGAGACGTCGTCTTCACGAGCATTTATGTCTACGTGTTCTTCGCTTTGCGTGCCGCGCTAGGCAACATGCCATGGAGCCATCTCACTCCCAAAGGCATGTTCAGCTGGGAATTCGTAGACTGGTTCATGTGGAGCAGCCTCATCTACTGGATGATCATCGGGGCGCTCCAGGCCTACCGCTATTACGGGCATTACATGAGCAGCGAACTTCGATTGCAGCGGCTAGAGAAGAGCTACAGTCAGGCGCGGCTCAACGCGCTGCGCATGCAGCTTGATCCGCATTTTCTATTCAACGCTCTGAATACGATTTCTTCGCATGTAGAGCGCGACCCGCGCCTGACCCGGAGCATGATTGAACATCTCGGCGACCTGTTGCGCATGTCGCTCGAGACCAAGGACCGGCAGGAGGTTCCGCTAGCTGAGGAGTTGGCCTTCCTCGACCACTATTTGGAAATCCAGAAGATCCGGTTCGGCGACCAGCTGGAAGTCGTCATCGACGTAGCCGCGGAGGTGCGCTATGCCTCGGTCCCTTCCCTGTTTCTGCAGCCGCTCGTCGAGAATGCGATTCGTCACGGGATTTCGCGGCGCGCCACGGGGGGAACGGTCACCGTGACGGCTCAGAAGATCGGGGAGAACTTGTCGATCAGGGTCGAAGATGACGGCGCAGGTCTGCCCCCGTCATGGTCGCTGGAGCGCTCGGCGGGGCTGGGACTCTCTGTGACAAAGGAACGCATGGCCGGGCTATATCCTGACGATTACTCATTTGTCGTGAAGAGGCGGTCGGAAGGGGGAACAGCGGTGGAGATCTTGCTGCCCCTGCGCGTGATGGGAGATGATGAATGACCTCGGGGGAATTAATGCGGGTCCTGGTGGTGGACGATGAGGCGCCGGCGCGCCAGAGGGTGATCGACCTGCTGCAGCGGGACACATCGGTAGGCACCGTTCTCGAGGCGGCTGATGGCCAGGCAGCAGTGGAGGCGATTCTCGACCACCGTCCGGAACTGGTTCTGCTGGACGTCCAGATGC
>Ga0210408_10001838_pt1 | contig 21469 bp, 15 predicted proteins | sample IncBWH4MmetaG_FD_155471 | JGI IMG/M metagenome (GOLD analysis project Ga0210408, IMG submission 155471) | Forest soil microbial communities from Barre Woods Harvard Forest LTER site, Petersham, Massachusetts, United States - Inc-BW-H-4-M | ecosystem: Environmental > Terrestrial > Soil >...
TCAGACGGGATGATATCTTTGTTTCTGAGCTTATCAAAGCGGCATGGAAGGGAAGCACAGCCGGACCGCGATTCTATTCGTTGAAAAGGCGGGGCTGGGTTGCGGCGGCGGCCGGCTTGCGACGCGCAATGCCTACTACCCCAAGAACGGTCACTTCGGTGAGAGCTGCGCGGGGAACAAAGATGCGGTCCGTAGAAGAATTCAGGTCCGGCGAGGTGATTTGCAAACCGTTGTCCAGCAGCGACAGCAAATCATTCGGCACAACGCCTTCGAGCGTCTCGCCGTCGTTGTACCGCAGCTTCACCCACAAGCCGTCGAGCTTTGGCCGGCTCAGAAAGGCCTTGCGCTCCGGCTCGAAGTCGTCGGAAAACTCGCGCACGAAATAAATCGAGCGTACGCGCGCCAGCGGCACCTCGAGGTGTTCTCCCTCTGGCGTCAACAGGTCGACGGGATCGGCCTGACCAAGCCGACCAGGGTTCAGGTAGCCGCGCAAGGGTTTCTTGTCCGCAAGCACAACAATAACTTTCTTGTGAGTTGAGGCTGGGGTTTTAGTCTTCAAATTTCCGCGTTTCCCGGTTCGGATGGCCAGATTTGCCAATCGGCAAAATGTATGTTATGTTAAGCACGTTTTTCCTGTCAAGTCATTGTTTTCATTAGGGTTAGGGCCCCGGAGTGCCGCCCGTTGACCGATAAAAAGAGCATCCTCAAATCGGCCTCCATCATCTCCTTGGTCACTATCGCCAGCCGTATTCTCGGCTACGTCCGTGACCAGCGTATCACCCTCCTCTTGGGCACTTCGTTTGCCGCCGACGCTTACGTCCTGGCCTATCGTATACCCAATCTCTTCCGCCGCCTCGTCGCCGAAGGCTCCATGACCGCCTCGTTCATTCCGGTGTTCACCAGTTATATGCGGGAGAAGTCCAAGGAAGAAGTGTGGGACTTTGCCAACCGGCTGTTTTGGACCCTCTCGCTCGTCGTTGCCATCATCACCATTCTGGGAATGGTTTTCTCGCCCGCGGTCGTGCAATTGTTCTCCGGCGAAAATATTGCCCGCGCTGAGGCTGTTGATCTCAACCGTATCATCTTTCCGTATCTTTTCTTTATCGCCCTGGCGGCTCTGGCCATGGGCATTCTCAATTGTTTCCACGTATTCGGTTTGCCCGCCGCCACTCCCGTCCTGCTGAATGTCGCGACCATTCTGTTTTCCGTGGGCGTCGTTTGGCATTACGTAGGGGATCCGGCCAAGTCTCTCGCGATCGGGGTTCTGGTCGGCGGCGTACTGCAATTTTTGATACAGGTGCCTTCGCTGGTCCGGCGAGGAATGAAATTTACATTTGGCATTTCATTCTCTCATCCCGCGATTCGGGACGTGGCGCGATTGATGATTCCGCGTCTCTTCGGCATCGGCATCGGTCAGATCAATCTTTTGATCGACACGCGGTTTGCCACCGCCGCTCGCATGCCTCCTGGAAGTCTCGCCGCGCTCTATGTCGCCGACCGCGTCATGGAGCTGGTGCTCGGCGGCTACGCCATCGCCGTGGCCACAGCCATTCTGCCCATGATGTCCCACCAGGCGGCCGCCAAGGATTACGAGTCGCTTAAAAAAACCCTCTCGTTTTCCGTTCGCATCGTGGCTTTCATCACCATTCCTGCGGCTCTCGGCTTGATGATCCTGCGCGAACCGATCATCCGCGTGCTCTTCCAGCACGGTCAGTTCGTCGCGGAATCCACCCGCTTGACCGCCCGCGCCCTCCTTTACTACGCCGTCGGGCTGCCAGCCCTGGCCTCCGTCAAGTTGATTGTCCCGGCGTTCTATTCCACGCGCGACACCAAGACGCCGGTCATCATCGCTTCCATCTCTCTTGCTATCAACATCGTCCTGAACATAATTTTTCTGGAAACCTTTCTATTCAAGCGCGTCCAGAACGGTGGTCCCGCCCTGGCCACCGGTCTTGCAACTTTCTTCGATTTCTTCGCGCTCTTTATTATTTTTCGCCTCCGCTATGGTCCGCTCGGAACCATGGGCATCTTGCGCTCGTTCGCAAAGATATCCCTCTGCGCCAGCATTATGGGTGTGGCATGCTGGTTCGGAAACTACTACACCACTTTTGCCATCCACTCGCGCTTCCTTGTGCAACTTCTTGTTTTTGCCGCCTTGATTCTTGGAGCGACAGCCCTGTACCTCGCTTTCGCCTGGCTTTTCCGCTGCCATGAAATCGAGGAAGTCTATGGCATCGCCACGCGGCGCACGGCTGGCGCCACGGACGGATACCTGGAGCCCTAATGGAAATTTCATCCACCATCGCGTCATTCCTGACCCACGTACGCGTGGAGAAGGGACTATCGTCCAATACTGTGGCTGCGTATCGCCGCGACCTCCTGAAATTCGATGCCTTCGCCCGCAAACGCAAAGTCAGCCTCGAGGCCGTCAGTCGCGACGATCTGGTGGACTTCCTGGCTGGACTTTATCGTCAAAAGCTTGAGAGCAAGACTGTGGCCCGTCACCTGGTCACGCTGCGCAACTTTTTCCGTTTTGCCCAGATCCAGGAGCTGATCCCGGAAGATCCCTCCGTGAATCTGGAATCGCCGAAGATCCGCCGCAATTTACCGGGCTATCTTCGCCTTGAAGAAATTGAGCGTCTGCTCAACCAGCCCGATGTAAAAACTCCCATCGGCTTGCGCGACCGCGCCATGCTCGAAACTTTATATTCGACCGGCTTGCGCGTGTCCGAGCTGATCGGGCTCCGCACGAGCGATCTGGATGCCAAAGTCGGCTGCGTCCGCTGCATCGGCAAAGGTGACAAGGAACGCATTGTTCCGGTCGGCAAGAAAGCGCTGGCCATCGTCGACAAGTATCTTCGCGAGGCCCGGCCGAGGCTGCTGGGCAAAGTGAGCGGCAATCCGGCGTTGTTCGTGAACCGCCGCGGCGCGCAATTGAGCCGCGTCGGCGTCTGGAAGATACTTTCGGCCTATGGCCGGCTGGCCGGTCTGCGCGTGGCGCTTACTCCGCACATGCTGCGGCACAGTTTTGCCACGCATTTGCTCGAGCGCGGCGCGGACCTGCGTTCCGTCCAGCTCATGCTTGGCCACGCCGACATCGCCACTACCCAGATTTACACCCATGTCGTCGAGGAGCGGTTGAAGCAGATTTACCAGGCGCATCATCCGCGTGCCTAACGCGGCGGGCCAGGAACACTCATTGCGGGTGCCTCCGTGGCGGTCAGCGCGGACACCCTGAAGCAGAAGGAGCGCAATGCCAGACTATATGTTTTTGCTGGAAAGCCGGCTCTCGCCAGAACAACGCGCGGTGATGTTGCGCGTGCAGGAACTCTCCGCCGCTCTCGGATTCAACGTCTATCTCACGGGCGGAACCGTTCGCGACCTCGTCACCGGCGCTTCGCTGCGCGATCTCGATTTCACAGTCGAAGGCAATCCCTCGAAGATCGCTCACGAACTTGAAAAAGGTGGCGCCAAAATCCTCTCCGAGGATGAAAAGCTTCGCCATGTCGAAGTGCTCTTCGCCGGCGATTGCGAAGGCAGCATTTCCGCCGCGCGCGACGACCATTATGTTCGTCCCGGAACGCGCCCAGAAACTCGCTGGTCCACCATCATGGAGGATTTGCGCCGCCGCGATTTCTCCCTCAACGCTATCGCCATTTCCTTAAACCCGGCATCCCGAGGCTTGCTGCTCGATCCCACCAACGGCCTTTCCGACATCGAGCGCGCCGAAGTACGCGCGCTCACCATTCACAGCTTCACCAATCAGCCGGTCCGTTTGCTGCGTGTCTTGCGTTACGCCGCGCGCATGGGTTTCAAAATCGAGCAACGCACCCAGGAATGGTTTGACCTGGCCATCGAGCGCAGTTTGCAGGAAACCATTGCCCCGGAAGATGCCGGAGAAGAGCTGCGCGCCCTAGCTCGCGAGGAGCGCCCGTCCGTGGTGCTGAAGGCCTGGGAAGAGCACGACCTCCTGGAGGCCGTAAATCCTGTGCTGGCGAAAAAACATCCCGCGTACGACGCCATCGGCCGCCTGATGAAGGTGCGCGAAGACCTTTTCACCGCGGGCTTTCGTCCACGTCTCGCCGCGCCGATGCTCCTCGCCATTTTGGGAAAATTGAAAGACCGGGAACTGGCTAACGTCCTTTCTAAAGCGGGATTTCGCTCCGCCGAATCCGAAGCGGCGCTCGGTTTTGAGGAAGAAGCGCTCGACGCCCAGAAGGAGCTTGTCGGGCGCAAGATGAATGCTCCCGTCGATGCCTTCCACTTCCTTGAAAAAATGCCGCTCGATCAGATTGCTTACTTGATGGCGGAGTCCAATAAATCAGCGGCGCTCTCAAAGATTCGGGCCTTTCTGAACAAGTGGCGGCCGGTTCGCAACGCCCTCCCGGTTGTGACCACCGAGCTCGAAGCCCTTGGCATGGCCCGTGGACCCAAGTTCGACCAAATCGTCGAACAAGTCTTTGCCATGCAGCTCACTGGCCGCGGCAAGACCAAGGAAGAGCGCGAGAAAATCCTGCGCAAGCTCTCCGGCATCAAGGAGCCGCCTAAGAAGAAAGAAAAGGAAAAAAAGCCACCGAAGGGCACCGACAAAGCCCATGCCGCCGCAGCCATGGGTGACGCTGCACACAAAAAGCACGCGGCCGCAAAAGCCGAAGCCAAGCAGGCTGGCAAGCGCAAGCCTGTTGCCCCAAAGCCCCACGCGAAGCGCCCCGTGTCTCACGGCAAAAGCGCCTCCGGCAAGAAGAGTCACGCGCGCAAATAGCGCCCGGTTTGGCGACTGCCGCCGCCTGTGGGAAACCTCAGAATGCGTAATGCAAATCTCCCAATAGAGTTCTAAAATGGAGTTCCATGGGCCAGCCGCAGTTCGTTCATCTTCACGTTCACACGGATTACAGTCTGCTCGATGGGGCCTGCGAAACCTCCGAGCTTTTGGATGAAGCGTCCCGCCAGAAAATGCCAGCCGTGGCCATCACCGACCACGGCAATCTCTTCGCCGCCGCGAATTTCTTCTATGAAGCCGGCAAACGCGACGTCAAGCCCATCATCGGCTGCGAAGTTTACGTGGCCAAGGGCAGCCGCCATGACCGCGGCGAAAAAACCAATGGCGCGAACGGCCAGGATCGCGGCGACGCGGAGCCCGGAATGCGCGGGAGCAATCACCTTGTCCTGCTCTGCGAGTCGCTCGAGGGCTATCACAATTTAATCAAGCTGGTTTCCGCCGGTTTCCTCGAAGGCTTTTACTATCGCCCCCGCATTGACTACGACCTGCTCTCCAAACACAGCAAAGGCCTGATCGCCCTCTCGGCCTGTTTACGGGGGCCGGTGACGGAAGCGGTCGTGGACCAGAAGTACGATCAGGCGCGCGAGAATGCTTACCGCTTGCGCGACGTTTTCGGCAAAGGAAACTTCTTCCTCGAAATTCAGGACCAGGGATTGCCGGTCGAAAAAGATGTCAACCGCGAACTGGTCCGTCTTTCGAAAGAGACCGGCATTCCGCTCGTCGCCACCAACGATTGCCATTACCTCTACCACGAAGATGCTCACGCCCAGGAGGTGCTGCTCTGCATCCAGACCGGCAAGACCATGAGCGACACCAATCGCATGAAATTCCAGACCGACCAGTTTTATTTCAAGACTGCTGCCGAGATGGCCCAGGTTTTTGGTGAAATTCCCGAAGCGTTGAGTCGCACCGTAGACATCGCCTCGCGCTGTAACGTCAAAGTCGAGCGCATCCCCAATCCTTTCCCGGAGTTCAAAGTCCCGGAAGGGCATACCTCGTCCAGCTATTTTGAAGCGGTAGTGCGCGAAGGATTTGCCGCCCGCGTTCCCCAGCTCGAGCGCCAGGCGAAACAAGGCTTCTTGCGCAGTTCCTTGGCCGAATACGAGCAGCGGCTGACCTCAGAGATCGAAATGATCAAGAAGATGCGCTACGAAGGCTACTTCCTGATCGTCTGGGATTTTATTCATTACGCGCGCGCGCAAGATGTCCCTGTCGGGCCGGGCCGCGGTTCCGCCGCGGGCAGCCTAGTGAGCTACGCCCTGCGCATTACCGATGTCGACCCGTTGCAGTATAACCTGCTCTTCGAGCGCTTCCTGAACCCCGAGCGCGTCTCCATGCCCGACATCGACATCGATTTCTGCATGCGGCGTCGCGGCGAATTGATCGACTACGTGACGCAAAAGTACGGCCGCGAAAATGTAGCGCAGATCATCACCTTCGGAACCATGGCCGCGAAGGCCGCCGTCAAGGACGTTGGCCGCGCTATGGACATTCCTTATGGCGAAGTGGATCGCCTTGCCAAACTCATTCCTACGACTCTCGGCATCGAGTTGAAGAACGCCTTGGAAGAAGCGCCCCAGCTGAAGTCGGCGATCAATAGTGACGCACGGCTCAAGGATCTGATGGCTGTAGCGTTGCGTCTCGAGGGATTGTCACGCCATGCCTCCACTCACGCCGCGGGCGTTGTGATTTCGCCGAGGCCGCTCACGGACATCGTTCCGCTCTACAAGTCCAACCGGGATGAAATCACCACGCAATATGACATGAATGCGCTCGAGCGCATCGGCCTCCTGAAAATGGATTTTCTTGGCCTGACGACGCTCACCGTTCTCCATGACACCGTGCGCATGATCGAGCAGAACCGCGGCGCAAAAATCGACAGCGACAATCTCGCCCTCGATGACGCCGAAACCTACAAACTTTTCGCTCGCGGAGAAACCACCGCCATCTTCCAATTCGAATCTCACGGCATGCGCGATATTCTCCGCCGCTACCAGCCCACCCGCATCGAAGATCTCACGGCTCTCAACGCCCTGTACCGCCCCGGCCCCATCCAGGGCGGCATGATCGACGATTTCATCAACCGCAAACAAGGCAAAACCAAAGTCGCCTACGAACTTCCGCAGCTGAAGGAAATCCTCGAGGAAACCTACGGCGTCATCCTCTACCAGGAACAGGTGATGCAAATCGCCAACCTCCTGGCGAGTTTTTCGCTCGGCGAAGCGGACATCCTTCGCCGCGCCATGGGAAAGAAGAAGAAAGAAGAGATGGCCGCGCAACGCGCCAAGTTCATGGCCGGCTGCGCCGCCAACAAAATCCCGGAGAAAAAAGCCGAGCGCATCTTCAACCTGATGGAGGAGTTCGCAGGCTACGGCTTCAACAAATCTCACTCTTGCGCTTACGCCTTGCTCGCTTATCAGACTGCCTATCTGAAAACGCACTATCCCGTCGAATTCATGGCCGCCCTCCTCACTTCGGAAGCGGGCAACACCGAGAAAGTCGTGAAGTACATCAATGAGGCGCGCGGCATGAGCATTTCCATTCTCCCGCCCGACGTGAACGAGAGCGATCTGTATTTCACTCCTGTCGGCGAATCCATTCGCTTCGGCCTCGCCGCCATCAAGAATGTCGGAGAAAACACCGCCAAGGCGATTCGCGATTCGCGCCTGGGGCAAGGCGAGTTCAAATCGCTCTATGATTTCTGTGAACGCATCGAATCGCGCTTCCTGAATAAACGCGTGTTCGAAAGCCTTATAAAGTCTGGCGCCGTCGATTCCTTAGGTCCGCGTGAGTCCATGCTGGCCTCCGTGGACGACGCCGTCACGGCTCTGCAGCGCGCTTCCCGTACGCGCGAATCCGGCCAGCACGGCCTGTTCGGCACCGCCGCAGCCCCCGCGCCAATGCCGTTCGAATTGCGCGAGGCCGCGCCATGGAGCGAGGAAGAACGCCTCGCCAGCGAATACGCCATGCTCGGCTTTTACGTCTCCGGCCATCCACTCGAGAAATACGCCTCTCGCTTGATGGACCTGAAAACGGTTTCTCTCGATCAGATCGAGGGCCAGCGAAACGGGAAAGAAATCACCGTGGCCGCGTTGATCGTCGGCACGCGTCCCATGCGTTCCAAAAAAGGCCAGCGCTGGGCCATCTTCACTATTCAGGATATGACCGGCGTTCAGGAACTTCTCGCCTTTCCGGAGAGCTTCGCGCGCCTCGAACCCGTATTGAAGGCCGGCAATCCGCTGCTTTTGAAAGTCCGCGTACAAGTTGAGGAAGCGGGCACGCGGCTTTCGCTTCAGGAAGCGCGCCGCCTCGAGGAAATTCCGGAGCGCGCCGCGTCCGACGAGCTTCGCGTTCGCCTCGAAATGCAATCGGTGAGCGAAGAGGCTCTCGACCGTCTGGAAGATTTATTTTGCGCTTCGCCCGGGCCGTGCCAGGTCGTGTTCGAATTGTGCTCGCCCGACGGTTCCATGGCCGTGCTGCAGGCCCAGCAGCGCGTGAACACCACACCCGAATTGCTGGAAGCCCTCCGCAAAATCTGCGGCCACCCCGCTGGTCGCATGGTGCCTGAATGAGCCGAAAGGAAAAAACCAAACCCGGCGCCTCGCCGCGCCCGGACCATTCGAGCGAGACCGACCGTCAAAAAGAAATCGAGCGCCTCGAAAAAGACGTCGAGGAATTGCGCCGCCTTGCCGGCGACGCGAATGCCGACATGGAACTGCAACGCGTCCGCGAGCAGGTTTCGGAATTGCGCCGCGAATTCTACACCCACCTGGGGCCGTGGCAGCGCGCGCAGATTGCGCGCCACCAGCAGCGTCCCTACACGCTGGATTTTATCGCTTTGCTGTTTACCGATTTTATCGAGCTGCACGGCGACCGCGGATACGCCGACGACAAGGCCATCATTGCGGGATTGGGAAAATTTCATGGCCGCCCGGTAGCCATCATCGGCCACCAGAAAGGGCGCGACACCAAGCAGCGGCTGGTCCGCAATTTCGGCCAGCCCAAACCCGAGGGTTACCGAAAGGCGCTGCGCGTGATGCAACTCGCGGCGAAGTTTAGCCGGCCGATTCTAACGCTGATCGATACGCCTGGGGCGTACCCGGGCATCGATGCGGAGGAACGCGGCCAGGGGGAGGCCATTGCGCGAAACCTTCGCGAGATGGCGCGGCTGCCTGTGCCGGTGATCGTCACGGTGACAGGCGAGGGCGGATCGGGCGGCGCGCTGGCGATTGCCGTGGGCGATCGCGTCAATATTCTGGAGAACAGTTTCTATTCAGTGATTTCCCCGGAGGGCTGCGCTTCGATCATCTGGCGCGATTCCACCAAAGCGGAAACTGCGGCTGCGGCGATGAAAATCACCGCGAAGGATTTGAAAGAGCTAGGTATCGTCGACGAAATCGTCCAGGAACCGGAAGGTGGCGCACACACCGACCATGAGGCGGCGGCACGCCTGTTGGATGAGGTGCTGGACCGGCAATTGGTGACGCTGACGAACCAGCCCGTCCGTGAATTGCTGGATGCGCGCTACGAAAAGTTCCGCAAGATGGGCCAGTTTTTCGATTTGGGCTGAACACGCCATATTCTTCGTCAGTCCCCGTGGTTCTTTGTTCCGCCTCTTTTTATAATTTGACAAGGACCCAACACTTTATTAACGTCTGGTTCTCCAGCCTGGTTCAATATCCCCGAAAATCCCGCCCTTGAGGAGAGTCCATGTACAAAGGAAAAGTACGGCGTTTGAATCGGTGCGTTTTGTGTTGTTTAGTAGTGCTCGCGTTCTCACAGATGGGCGCCTTCGCGCAAATGACCGCTTCCACAACCACCAGCAGTTCGCTTGCTTCAGTGCCACCCGTCGCGAATCCCTGCCCGCGATTCGCCGCGGGCAGCGTCATTCATCAGCCGGCGGCGCTGTTCAGTCAGAACGGCGTGCTGTCCGTTCAGTTTTCGTATCAAACGACAACCGACTCCGCTGGCAGAAACCTGTTTTGCTTCATGACCCCTGCCGGCCTGGAAAACCCCACGCTGCACGTGAAACCGGGCGATCACCTGATCATCACGGTGACCAACAATACGCCAGCGGGTGCGTTCGACATGACCATCAATGCGCCCAACTGCGGGCCGGGCGGAATGAACATGACCCTTTCGTCGCTCAACATTCACTACCATGGCACCAACACTTCTCCTACTTGCCACTCCGATGAGGTGATCAAGACGCTCATCAATTCCGGCCAAACGTTCCAATACAACGTGGCCTTTCCGGCCAACGAGCCTCCAGGCCTTTACTGGTATCACCCCCACGTGCACGGCATTGCTGAGCATGCCCTGCTGGGTGGTGCTTCCGGCGCCATCGTCGTCGACGGCATCGAAGACATACAGCCGGCGGTTGCAGGTCTGCGTCATCGCATCCTGATGATTCGCGACCAGGCGACGATCCAGAGCTTGCAGACTCCGCCCGTGACGGAAGGATCGGGCGGCGACCCCAACGGAGTTCCATTCCAGGATCTCACCATCAACAACACTACAACCAATACGTTTACCGACACGACCAAGAACCCGTCCGTCACCAGCTATACGCCTGCGATCCTTCACATGGAACCCGGTGAAAAGCAGTTCTGGCGCGTCTCCAACTCGACGGCGGATACCATCCTCGACCTGCAAGTGCAATTCGAGAAGGTGCCGCAGACCATTCAATTGGTGGCCATTGACGGTGTGGCGGTGAACTCGCAGGACGGTACGCAGCCGCGTGGATTGATTGCCGTCGATCACTTCCGTTTGCCGCCGGCCTCCCGAGTGGAATTCCTTGTGAATGCACCTTCTTCCACCGTCAGCTTGGCGCAACTGGTAACCCTAAACATCCTGTCGGGACCGAATGGTGATGACGCTCCCAACCGGCCGATCTTCAACATTCACCTGCTCTCCGCGGACACCGACGAGCCGGCCACGGATGATTCCGTGGGCCAGTTCACGGCGTTGAATCCCAACCAGAAGCGCTTCGCGGGGTTGGCCACCGCTCCCATTTCGGTAAAGCGGGTGGTGTTCTTCAACGAAATCCAACCCACACAGTTCTTCATGGACGTGCAAGGGCAGCCGGAAAAAGTGTTCGACCCGAACGCGGCTCCGGCGATAACCGCCACGCAGGGAACGGTGGAGGAGTGGACCGTAGAGAATCACACGCTGGAGAACCACGAATTCCACTTCCACCAGTTGCATTTCCTTGTGGAATCGCAGAACAACTTTGGGATCAATGGTGACCAGCCAGCGCCGGGAATCCTTGGCCAATACCTTGACATGATCGAAGTTCCTAACTGGGATGGCAACACATCTCATCCATTTCCCAGCGTGACGCTGCGCATCGACTTCCGCGGCAATGACATTGGCACTTTCGTGTTTCACTGCCACATTCTGGGGCACGAGGACCTGGGGATGATGAACATCATTCAGGTGGTCCCAGCGACCTCCTCGGCTGCCACGGCACCCAAGAAAATAATGGCTTCGGCCAAGACACCGAGTTCGAAGAAAGGGACGGGTCCGGCAAAGTCAACCGCTGCTCCAGCCGCAACCGCGGCGGGCATGCAGATGAAAATGAAGTGAAGTGACCAAACCTCGAAGATGAAGCTGGAGGGCGGGCGCTGTTGTTCCAGGACCGCAGGGCGGGCGGCCGCAGGTTCCACTCGCCCCCTTCGCTTCACCCTGCAGTCTCAATGAGATGCTGGACAGAAGTGAGCTCGCTGGCGCCGGCGCGCAACCGTTTTGTGGCAACAGCAGAGGCGATCAGTGCGATGAAGGTGATGACAACGACCACCGACAGGCGATTGCGGCGAGAAGATTCGGAAGCAGACGCAGCGGGAAGAAGCGCGCCAATGGCCAATCCCATCACGAGGCCGCCGATGTGGGCGGCGTTGCTGATGCCGGGAAGTGCGCCGAAGGCCAGATTGTAAAGGATGAAAGTGCCAAGACTGCTGAGCATTTTGCTGTTGATTTGGAGATTGGCCGGCGTCTTCTTCAAATAGACGAAGGAGACGAGTACGCCGGCGAGACCGAAGATGGCGCCGGAAGCACCGGCCCCGGCGGCCCGCGGATGCCAGTAGACGCTGGCGATGCTTCCAAAGATGCCGCTAGCAAGATAAGCGAAAAGGTAGGAGAAGCGGCCGAGCAGGCGCTCGGCGGCGCGGCCAAGATTCCAAAGGCACCACATGTTCAGGCCGAGGTGAACGAAACCGAAGTGGACAAACATGCTGGTGACCAGCCGCCACCACTGGCCGCCGAGAGTGAGTGGTCCAAAATCTGCGCCGAACTCGATCGCTTGCCGTGGAGTGGGGCTGACAATGGAAACGCCGCTAAGCACCATGATGACGAACACCAAAACGCTCGCAGCGATGAGAACGACAGTCACGGGAAATGAGGCCTGCGAGAGAGTGGCCCGTGGCGGTGGCAAGTAGGCGGGGATTGTTTGTGCGCGCTGCTGATCGCAGGCGGGACAATTGAGGGATGAAGACGAATCGCCGAAGTCGCGCTCAAACTCCTTGCCGCAGGTGGCACAGCGCTGGAGGGGCATGAGAGAGAAATCTTATCAGGTTTTCCGGAGAAGCTGAATTCCTGCAAAACGGTTTATTTCAAAACAAACTATCCATGCGGGAGATGCTGGAGATGACTAATTCTTATCCACTCGCATCTTTAATGTCTTCGCGCGCTCTCCTCACGGCATTATTCGATTCCGATTTGGCATTGGAATCGGGCTTCAGGAGATCGATGGATCGGGTGAGCCCCATGGCTTTGCCGCCAGCGGGACCCGCGCAGGAATCGGCAACGGGCTTGGGTTTCACGCCGGTTACATCCCATTTCAAGCAGGAGAACTCGATCTGCAAGGAGCGGCTGACGCGCAGGGACGCGACGCAGTCGGCTAGTTCCTTAAAAGCCGAACACGCATCCTGCAAATCTGTCGCTTGCGGCAAGATTCCTTGAACCTGCAACTGATGCGTTAATTTGACTTCCAGATCGCCATCGGAAGCCAGCTGGTCGTTTGCGGATTTCGCGCCGTGCTTAAACAATTTAGCTGGATTGTATTTCTTGGGATTGTACCAGGGGTCAGATTGCGCGGCAGCGGAAAAAGAGCCGAGAAAAAAACAGAGCACGGCTGACGAAAGTGTAAACGAGTAGCGTTTCATGCGCGCCTCTCCGAGGGCCAGGAAGACTACACAATTCATACCTCAAAATTAGCGCGTGTGTCGAGTCGCTCCCTTCTCTTGCGGGCCGGGGAGAAAGGTCAGTGAATTTGCTTGGTTTTGCGGGACATGTAGTCCATGAGGAGATATTGGCCGAGGGTGTAGGGAGTGGTGAAGTAGGCCTTGCCGCGGCACATGGCGGTTATTTTCTGGACGAAGTGCACGAGGGAATAGTCGCTGGCAAGCATGAACGTGTTGATCATGATGCCGGCGCGTTTGCACTTGTTTACTTCTTCGAGAGTTTGACCGACGACGAAAGGATCGAGGCCGAAAGCGTTTTTGTAAATGCGCCCGTCTTCGAGAGTGAGCGCGGAAGGCTTGCCATCAGTGATCATGACGATCTGGCGCATATCTTTTTTCTGGCGAAGGAGGATGCGCTGGGCGAGGCGCAGGCCTTCGCGAGTGTTGGTGTAGTACGGGCCGACTTGGACGCGCGCGAGTTCGCCGAGGGGGACTTCTTCGGCGGAATCGTGGAAGAGGACGAGGCTCAGGGTGTCGCCGGGATATTGCGTGCGAATGAGATGAGAGAGCGCCATAGCCACACGCTTGGCAGGTGTAAAGCGGTCTTCGCCGTAGAGAATCATGCTATGGCTGCAATCGAGAAGCACGACCGTGGCGCAGGAGCTGTGGTATTCGCACTGGTGGACCATCAGGTCGGAGTAGTTCATCTCAATGGGAACTTTGGCGCCTTCGCGGCGGACGGCGTTGAAGAGCGTGGCGCTGATGTCCATGTTGAGGGTGTCGCCGAATTCGTAGGGGCGTGAGACGCCGCCGGATTCCACGCCGGTGGAGAGATCGCGAGTGTCGTGGCGGCCGAAGCTGCTGCGGCCGAGCGAGCCGAGCAAGTCCTGCAAGGTTTTGAATCCAAGAAAATCGATGGTCTTGTCCGTGATTTCGAAGCGCGCTTCCGGCTGGCGTTCGTGCGGCTGGCCGAGCTGGCCGCGCGCGGAAGTTTGTGGCGGCGGAGTGACTTGCGGAGGTTGCTGGGGATTGATGAAGCCCTCGTTGGCCAGCCGTTCGGTGATTTTATCGAGGAGGTCTTTGATCGCCTGGTTGTTCATGGCGCCCGGATCCTGAAGCATTTGGCGGAGTTCGTCGCTCATCGCATCTTCGGGTAGCAGGTCGCCTTCTTGCAGGGCGCGGAGAATGGCTTCGCGGAGGGCCTCCATGGAGCGTTCGGGGTCCATTTGGGAGACGCCGTAGAATTGAGATTCGAAACCGCTTTGCAGGAAGAAATCGCCGAGGCGTTTGATGAGTTCTTCGAGGTCGATGGCGTCGGCGGGTTCGCCTATGTATTTTCCGTAGCGGATGAATTTCATGATTCGCGCCTCTTAAGTCGGCCAGGCCTAGTCATTGAGATCCTTCGTCGCGATGCTCCTCAGGATGACGACCCTTCATCGGGTCGTCAATTGAATTGGCGGCGCGGGGGGCGGGGCGGGCCTTCGCGCGAATCGCGTTGATCGGGCTGCTTAGGTTTTTCGGCGTAGAAGCCGCGCTCTTCGCTGCGGCCGATGCGGCGGTGGGCCCACAAGCCCTCGAGGATCATTTCGGCTGCAGCCGCGGCGGCTCCGGCGTCTTTGCGATCCTTAGCACCGAGTCTGTCGACGTGTTCCATCAAGCCCTGGATTCTTGAAAGCTGCTGGCAGCGCTCGCTGGTGGTTGCCAAGTCCGGGAGCTTGAGTTCGCCGCCGAGCTCGAACCATTGGATTACCGGCTGGAAATTGATGTCGGTGAAATGCTTGCTGAAGACGCGGCCGACGGCAGTGCGGATGAGTTCGCGAGCGATGGTGTCAGCGCCTTTGAGTTCGCCTTCGTATTCGAGCTCCAATTTGCCGGTGATGGCGGGAAGGGCGGCGTAGACGTCGGCGACGCGGGCGACGACGGATTTCTCGCCGTTGCGGGCGGCGCGCTGCTCGGCGCTGCTGACAAGGCTTTCCAGAGTGGTGATCGGGAGACGCTGGCTAACGCCGGAGCGGCGGTCGACGCGTTTGTCTTCGCGGGCCTGGAAGGCGACTTCTTCGACGACCTGGCGGAGGTAGGGCGGGACTTCGATTTTCTTACCGGAATCGCGGCCCACCCAGGCTTCCTGAGCGGTGATGGTCATGCCTTCCTCGATGCTGGCGGGATAGTGGGTGCGAATCTCGGCCCCGATGCGGTCTTTCAGCGGTGTGATGATTTTTCCGCGCGCGGTGTAATCCTCGGGGTTGGCGGTGAAAACCAGGAGCACGTCGAGAGGCATCCGCAGCGGGTAGCCCTTAATCTGAATATCGCCTTCCTGCATGATGTTGAACAGGCCGACTTGAATTTTGCCGGCGAGGTCGGGCAATTCGTTGACGGCGAAGATGCCGCGATTGGCGCGCGGAAGAAGGCCGTAATGGATGGTGAGTTCGTCGGAGAGGTCGCGTCCGCCGCGGGCGGCGCGGATGGGATCGACATCGCCGATGATGTCGGCCATGGTGACGTCGGGAGTGGCAAGCTTTTCGACGAAGCGAAGGTCGCGCGGCATCCAGGAGATAGGAGTGTTGTCGCCGTCTGCGGCGATTTTTTCGCGACAAGCGCGGCAGATGGGTTTCAAGGGATCGTCATTGATTTCGCAGCCCGCGACGACAGGCATTTCCGGATCGAGCAGATTGATGAGGCCGCGGAGAATGCGGCTCTTGGCCTGGCCGCGCAAGCCGAGAAGAATGAAATTATGACGGGAAAGCAGGGCATTGACGATTTGCGGGACTACGGTGTCCTCGTAGCCGTGAACGCCCGGGAAGAGCGGCTCGCCTTTTTCGATCGCGCGCAGAAGATTGCGGCGGATCTCGCTCTTGACGGAGCGAGGAGTGCCCGTCGGATCAAAATCAGGGATGCGCTTGAGCTCGCCCAGGGTGCTCGGTTTGGAATGTCCTGAAGAGTGCATCGATGTGCTTGCCGTCATGGGTTCCCGTTCCGCGAGCCGGCCAGTCCGGCCCGCCCGACGTTAATTCAATCCGTTGCCTGCGGCGCGCTGGCGCGACGCCCCCGCCTTCTGTAGATGCGGTGCCCACTCGCGAAGGTACGCTACCAGACGCTCCTGTCGATCGGCTTCCGAGCGAAGCTCGAGGATTTGCTGCTTCCACAATAGGTCCATGGGAAGTGTGGCGGCAACCAAATAAGAGAGATTCTCAGACGCGCCGCCTTCGAGATTTTTCGGGTAGTCGTCGAAAATCAAGGTGTGGCAGGCTTCGAAGAGCTCCACCAGTTCGCGTCGGATGCGTGGAGGAGAGGCGATTTCTCGATCCTCGAGGTAATCCACCTGGCCTTCGAGCAGCGGGTTCTGCTGTAAGAGATCGACAACGCGGAACGGGGCGCGGCCAATGGTGAGAATGTCCATGCGGCCGTCTTGGTAACGTTTGGCGACATGTAGAATTTCGGCGGTGCAGCCGACGCGGGCAAGGCCCTTGGGGAGAGAAAGGAGCATGCCGAACTCGGATTTTTCTTCGAGGCAGTTTTTCACCATTTCGCGGTAACGCGGCTCGAATATGTGCAGAGGAAGCTCCGCGCCGGGAAGGAGGACGACGTTCAGCGGAAACAGCGGAATGCGATCAGGCCGCATGGGTCCCAGAAGACATGATACCAGAGTCAGTGACTGCTGACGCGTGATTGGCGCCCAGGGACTAAAGAGTCGGGGCGAGTTCCTCAGGCGAGTTCGGTCAGGAGGGCTTCCATTTCGGAGCGGGCGTGCTGGTCGCCTTTCTTCGCGGCGGCGGCGATGCCGGTTGAAAGGATTTGCTTAGCTTCGCTGGGGCGGGATTCGCGGGCAAGGAGCTGGCCGAACATCAGATAGGCAGGAATGTAATCGGCATGGCGGTCGAGGAGAGTTTGAAAATGGGTGACGGCGGCAGCAGGGTCGCCGCTGTTCATGCACTCCATGGCCAGGCCATAGCGGGAGAAGGCGTCATCCGGCTTTTTGGCGACGAACTCTTCGAGCAACTGGCGGCGGGTTTTCTTTTGGTCTGGCATGGTGGCGTCTCGTATTATACGGGCGGCACCGGCGGCGTCCAACTACGCGCGGGGCAAGGGGTTGGAATGAAGCGGAAAAACACAAGGAATCGGGAGCATGAGACGGAACTGGCGGGGAAGCCGGTGAGCGCGTCGCGGTCGGAGATGACGGAAATTGTTTTGCCGGCGATGACCAACCCTCTGGGGAAACTTCTCGGCGGACAGGTGATGCACCTTGTTGACATGGCCGCGGCGTTAGCAGCGCACCGGCATTCGAATAGCTACGTGGTGACGGCGTCGGTGGATTACATTGATTTTCGGAACCCGGTGAATCTGGGCGAAATCGTGAATTTGAAGTCGCAAGTTAATCGCGTTTTTCATACTTCGATGGAGGTGGGCGTAGAAGTCTATTCCGAGAACGCGATGACGGGAGAGCGAAAGCATACGACGACGGCGTACGTGACGTTTGTGGCGGTCGACGAGCACACGCGGTTGCCCAAGCTCGTGCCCCCGCTGATCGTGAAGACGGCGGGCGAGCGGCGGAGGTATCGCGAAGCAGCGGAACGGCGGAAGACCCGCCTGGCGCTGCGGTATGGGACAGATTCGGGAAGAAAGAAATAGAAATTTGGGCACAGGCCAACTTCGACTATGGGCGCTTGCGGATGGCTTCGGCAACTGCCAAAGCCTGGTCCACACAAGAGCCGATCGCGGGCCCTTGCAAGTAATTGCCGATCAACCAGAGGCCCGGGAAGCGCAAGCAACCTTTTGCGACTGCTGCCAAACGGTCGGCGTGACCGAGATTGTATTGGGGCAGGGCGCTGGGCCAAATTGTGACATTCGAAAAGACAGGTGCGCTTTGAATCGAAAGTACGGACGAGATTTCCCCGTGGACGAGGCTGACTAGTTCTTCGGGCTTCAACTTTGGTGCTGCTGGGTCGGTTGTTCCTCCAACGAAGCTGGTCAGAAGAGCCTGCTCATCCGGGGCGCGGCCGGAGAAGAGAGACGAGTTCCAGATGGTGCCGAGAACGCGTAGCCCCGCGGAACGAGGAACGAGGAAACCGAAACCGTCCAGAGAGTTGCCGACATCCTTTTGGTGATAACCGAGAGACACCACAGCGACAGAGGCGTATTCCACCGTACCGAGCAGAGGCTCGAGCGACGAATCGAGTTGCGAGAGAAGTCTTCCGGCAACGTCCGTGGGGGTAGCTAGGATTACCGATTCCGCGGTAACGGGTTCTTCCCGGCCATGGCTTTGCAGACGGATCGCGAACTCAGCTTCCTTTGGACATGAGATTTCCGTCGCAGTGGCTTCCGTGAACAGCGCCGGGCCGAGTTTATTTGCCAGCACGCGAACGAGAGTTTCGTTGCCGTGACGAAACGCCAGCAAGGTCGGACGCTCGCGAGGACCTTTCGTGGATTTAGCGCGGCGAAGGATACCGCGAACTACGCTACCGGCGGCCAATTCGGCTTCGTAGAGTTGGGGGAAAGCGCTTCGAATGCTGAGGTGTTCGGGATCTCCAGCATAAATGCCGGAAACAAAGGGTCCGACGAGACGATCGAGGAGTTGCGCTGAAAATTTTCTGCGAACAAAATCGGCGACGGATTCGTCACCATCGGGAGGGATGCTTTTCCCGAGGATGTCGCGCACGAAGGCCCATTTGGTCGAGCCGTTGATCAGCGAACTCATGAAAAACGCGGGAGGACTGAGGGGCACGGGGCGGAGCAGTCCGTCGATCAGGACATAGCGTGGCGCGCGGGGCGGAGCGTGAAGCAGCTCATTGGAAATGCCGAGTTCCGCGCAAAGCTCGCGAAGCGCAGGCGTACCGCTGAAACTTTGCGGTCCCAATTCCAAGAGGAAGCCGTCGCGCGTGACGGAATGGATGACACCACCGGGGCGCGGCGAGGCTTCGACCAGTTGCGCGTCGATGCCGGCTTTGCGCAGGGCGTAAGCGCAGACGAGGCCCGAGATGCCACCGCCGACCACCAGTGCTGGGACATGACGGGTCACGGAGATGTGAGCATCCTCTTCGGATCAGAGAGTTTTCGAAAAGAGCGGCTTCGCGATGAGCTGCTGTTTTTCCAGATAGGGATCGAAAACCATGGCCAGATTGCGGATGAAGATGCGGCCGAGCCAGGTGGCGCGGATTTCGCCCCGGTCGAGGAGCACAAGGCCGTCCTGCCGCGAAGGCTCGAGGCGGCGAAGCTCTTCGACGAAATGCTCATCAAAATCGATGCCGAATTCGCGGGAAATTTCGTCCTTGATCACCACGGTGTGGCAGAGGAGGCGGCTGATGACGGCGCGGCGCAGACGGTCCTCGGTCGAAAGCTGATAGCCGCGCATGGTGGCCAGCCCGCGTTCGGCGACGGCCTTTTCCCAGGAAGGAATGTCGCGGAAATTTTGGGCGTAGGCATCTTGAATGCCGCTGATGGCGGTGATGCCCATGCCATAGAGGTCGGCGCCCGCTTTGGTGGTGTAGCCCTGAAAATTGCGGTGCAGCGTGCGGTTTTGCTGGGAGACGGCAAGCTCGTCGCCGGGCTTGGCGAAATGGTCCATGCCGATGTAGAGATACCCGGCCTCGAGAAATTTCAGCAGGCCCACACGGAAAATTTCGAATTTCTCCATGCCTTCCGGCAGATGAGCGGCAAAAGAGCCTTGCTGCTTTTTCAACCACGGCACGTGCGCGTAGCTGAAGAGGGCGATGCGATCTGGAGCGAGTTCTAGAATCTGGTCGACGGTGTGAGCAAACGTTTCCGCCGTCTGGTAGGGAAGGCCGTAAATCAAATCGACATTGATGCTGTCGAAGCCGAGATCGCGTGCGGCGAGGAGCAGATCGCGCGTCATTTCGTACGGCTGGATGCGGTGCACGGCCTGCTGCACATCGGCATGGAAGTCCTGAATGCCCATGCTGAGACGGTTGAAGCCGAGCTTGCGGAGAGTTTCGAGATGCTCGCGGGAGGTTACGCGCGGGTCGACTTCGATGCCAATTTCACTGTCGGGGTCGAAGTGGAAATTTTCTCTTGTGAAAGCGAATAAATCTTCAATCTGCCCGGGCGTCAGGTAGGTGGGAGTGCCGCCGCCCCAATGAAATTGAACTACGGGGCGGTTTTTCGAGATACCCTGGCTGATGCGTTTCATTTCCCGCTTCAGCACGTCAAGATAGGGCGGCGCGACGCTCTTGTTTTTTTGAATGACGACGTTGCAAGCGCAAAAGAGGCAGAGACTCTCGCAGAAGGGAATGTGCATGTACAGGGAGACGGGCGTCCTGGCGCGCTCAGCCTCTTCGTGTACTCTTTCGAGATCGGCGGGGCCGAAGGCGTCGTTCCAGACCGGCGCAGTAGGATAGCTCGTATACCGCGGCCCGGGACGATTGTATTTTGCAAGGAATTCCTCGCCGACGTGAAGCTCGCCGCGCATCTGCTGAAGGGTGGGAGGTGCGAGGGTCATACGCAGAGGCTCCTAGCGCGCCTGCGCGACGGGCGTGACATGCTGAATCAGCGCGCGCTGGCCTGTTTCAATGAAGACTTGGGCATTCTCCACCGGCGTATTTTGCAGAATGCCGTGGCCGAGGTTGAGGATGTGGCCGCGGCCAGCCAGGGAGCAGATGGTGGCAAGTGTCACATCGCGGATTTTTTCGGGAGGACCAAGCAAAACGGCGGGATCGACATTTCCTTGCAACGCGATCTTTGGACCCAACGCGCCGCGAATCTCTGCCAAATCCACACGCCAATCCACACTGAGGACGTTCGCGCCGGAGCGCGCAATAGCCGCGAGCAAATGCTGCGACGCCTTCGAGTAGTAAATCAAAGGGACTGAACCGCCGAGGGCCGCGATGATCTCTTGAACGGCGGGAAGCGCGAAGTCTTCGTAGTCCTGGAGATTCAGTTCGCCGCACCAAGTATCGAACAATTGAACGGCGGTGGCCCCGGCGGCGACTTGCGCCTGAAGATAGGGAACAGTAGCTTGAGCGATGCGATGAAGGAGCTCGCGGAAGGTATTGGGCTCGTGGTAGAGGAAGCTCTTGGCGGTGGCGAATCCTTCCTTGGCTTTTCCCTCGACCATGTAGCAGGCAAGAGTCCACGGGGCGCCGGCAAAACCCAAAACGGGAACCTCTGGGCCGACGGATTTGATGATGCGCCGGATCGCTTCGGGCAGGAAGCCTGTCTCCATCTCGGGGTCGAAAACTTTGAGCCGCTCGACATCGGACTGCGAGCGCACCGGATTGGGCAAGTTTGGACCGGCATCGCCCAGTTCCAAGGCCAGACCCATAGCTTCGGCGGGGATCAAAATGTCCGAAAACGCGATGACAGCATCGACGCCCAGCCTGCGGAAGGGCTGGAGGGAGACTTCGGCGGCAAGTTGCGGCGTCTTGCAAACTTCCAGAAATGCGTGCTTTGCGCGGATTTCGCGGTATTCCGGAAGATACCGGCCGGCTTGGCGCATCATCCAGACCGGTACCCGCGAAACCGCGTCCCCGCGGCAGGCGCGAAGGAACAGGTCTTTCCG
>Ga0210408_10001839_pt1 | contig 21465 bp, 16 predicted proteins | sample IncBWH4MmetaG_FD_155471 | JGI IMG/M metagenome (GOLD analysis project Ga0210408, IMG submission 155471) | Forest soil microbial communities from Barre Woods Harvard Forest LTER site, Petersham, Massachusetts, United States - Inc-BW-H-4-M | ecosystem: Environmental > Terrestrial > Soil >...
CTGCGAGAATCCATGTGCCTGCTCCCTGTGGCGGATCGACCGCCGCTAATTTCGCCGCTTCGCCGGACCGGCGGAGCCCAGGGCAATGTCGCAATCTTCGTGCCACAGCCGTTTCGACGGGCACGCCAGTTTAAAAGCTTGATATTATTATGTGATATGGCGACGTCTGCGGCCGAGTGAATCTTGGGCAAATGCCTCTTCGATTAAAATATCGGCACCATTCTCGGATTGTATGCAAGGTAGTTGAGCAATTTTAACCGTCGCGAGGCTCGCAAATCGCGCGTTCGGTAAATTCTCGGCTGGTCAGGCCGATTGGGGCTGCTACCAGTCGATGCAGGGATCGAGCGACCACCGCGGTTGCGCTGGCACCGAACTTGTATCGTCTGGCCGCGAGGTGTTGCGGACCGCTGCAGGCTTCGTCATTGGAAAATCATGAACAAGGCGAATGCAGAAAGCGCCTTGCCTAAGCCCTTGTCGCTTGGCGATGAGATCGTCGGCCGGATCAATCAACTGGCGGCGATCTCCGAGACGCCGCAGCACCTGGCGCGGATTTTTCTCACCAGGGAGCATCGCACCGCAGCCGAACTGATCCTGACCTGGATGCGATCGGCAACGTCTGCGGCCGCTACGAAGGCGACCGACCTAACCTGCCGTGCCTGTTGCTGGGCTCTACGACACAGTCCGCGATGCCGGAAAGTGGGACGGCCCGCTCGGGCTGACCACGGCGATTCCCTGCGCCCTGTGTTTTTTCGAGGGCAACGTTCAACGCGTAGCTCGGGCGCTATCAGCGCCGCGACGCCGCGAAGCTGTATTTGGCGCCGTCATTGCAACGTGCGCTTGCGACGAAGCAATCCATGGCTCCTCGTTTGCGGTGTGATAGATTGCTTCGCTGGCGCTCGCAATGACGGTGTCCGCGTCTTGGCTGTTTGAAAATCGAATAGGAAGTTGGACCCGGATCGGCGGCGCTCGTCACTCGGCAGCCTTGGCGGTCTTGCCAAACGCGCGGGTGGGTGCAGGGAAGCCGCAAGAGGTGCCGTCGGTCACCTTGACCTGGTCCTCCCACGGCAGGCGGAAGGTGCCGGCCACCATGTCCTGCATGAAGGTATAGGGACAATCCATCGCGCCGCCTTTCACCGCGACAAAGCCGCGGTGCCACAACTGGTAGATATTGTTCTCGACGCCCCAGTTGATCCGCGCTTCGCGCACGAGATCGGGGCGGACTTCGGCGGTGATGATCTCGTCGGCGCGACCGGTCGCTCCATGAGCGATGATGCTGCCGTCGAAATTCACGATCATGCCTTCGCCCATGGAATCGAACGAACCGTCGGAGCCGCACATGCAGACATTGGCGGTGACCATCAGATTCTGGAACGCATTGGCCTGATTGGTGAAGCGCCAGCTTTCGCGGATCGGCGCGGTGTAGCCAGCGGTGCGGATCATGATCTCGGCGCCCTTGTAGGCGCATTCGCGCGCCATCTCGGGGAACATGCCGTCATGGCAGATGATCAGCGCGATTTTTGCACCTTTTGGTCCCTCGATAACGGGAATGCCGATGTCACCGGGCTCCCAGGGCTCGACTGGTATCCAAGGATGGAATTTCCGGTAGTAGAGCTTGATCTCACCGCGATCGTTGATGATCAGCCCGGAGTTGTAGGGATTGCCACCCGCGTTGAATTCCATGATGGAGAAGCAGCCCCAGATCTTGTTGTCGATGCAGGCTTGCCTGAAGGCTGCAACTTCGGGGCCGTCGAGCCGGCACATGATCGCCGGATTGGTGTCCATCGACAGCCCGTGCAGCGAATATTCCGGAAACACCACGAGATCCATGGTGCCCAAATTGCGGCGTGCCTTACCGACCATGTAGACGATGCGTTCGGTCTGGCGCGCCAGATCGGCCTTGGTCACGACCACGGGCAATTGGAGCTGAACGAGCCCAATGACGACGCCATTGGGTGATTTGTTGAGGCCGCCAAGTCCGTTCATGTGACAAGTCCGTTCATGTGAGCTCCTTCAACGGTATCCGACGCGTCGCTTGCAAAATAACCCGGTGAGCCGAAGCAAACCCGATTTTTCCAGCCAGCAAAAGATTATTTTTCAGTCACCGCGCGATGATGCAGTGGCCAGTGACCGATGATCCCGAACCGTGACGCCGCGCCTTTCCGAGGCGGAGCCCAAGCGCATATCGCCTAACCCTCATCGATAGTTTAGATTGGCCGATGCGGTCAGCGCGGGGTCGGCGTGATGGTATTAGATATTCTCGTGAGGAATGTTGCTCTGTGGGGCACGGAAGGCATCAGCAACGTCTCGATCGCCAATGGTCATTTCGTCGGGATCGATAAAGGCCCAAGCCCCTCGGTTTCGACCGTCACGCTCGACGCCGAAGGTCGAATGGCCGTCCCAGGCTTTGTAGAACCGCATGTTCATCTCGACAAGGCGCTGATTTCGGAGCGCGCACCGGTCAATGTCTCGGGGACGCTCACCGAAGCGATTGAAATTCTCTGGGAGATCAAGCGCAATTATACGGTGGAGGAAATCGCCGAGCGCGCCTCGCGCGTTATCGCGCAAGCCGTAGCAAACGGCATCTTCAGGTTACGGACGCATGTCGATGTGGATCCGATCGGAGGCACTCGCCCGGCCGAGGGATTGATCCGAGCACGTGATCGCTTTCGCGATTTGGTGGACATCCAGATCGTCGCGTTTCCCCAGGAAGGAATTGTCAAATCGCCGGGCACCGAGAGGCTGATGCGCGAAGTCATGAAGCTTGGCGTCGATGTAGTTGGAGGCATGCCCTTCAACGAGGCTTCGCCGCAGGATAGCCGCCGGCATATAGAGATCGCCTTTGACATCGCCGGCGAATTCGACGCCGACATCGACATGCATGTTGACGAGACCGATGATCCGATGGCGCAAACACTTGAAGTACTGGCCGAGGTGACGATCAGGAATGGGTGGCAGGGTCGAGTCACCGCTGGCCACACCTGCGCGCTGGCGAGTTACCCGCGAGCCTATGCCGATCACGTTATCGGTCGCTTGCGCCAGGCCAATATCAATATGATTGCGAACCCGGCCACCAATCTGATGCTGCAGGGCCGTCTCGACGATTATCCCAAACGACGCGGCGTGACGCAGGTCAAGGAGCTCTTGGCGGCCGGCATCAACGTCGCCTGCGGCCAGGATTGCGTCCACGATACCTTTTATCCTTTCGGCCAGAGCGATCCGCTTGAGATCGCATTTCTGCTTTGTCATGCCTCGCATATGAGCCAGCCGGGCGAGATTCGCACTGCGATGAACATGGTCACCGGCAACGGCGCGAGGGCATTGCGCGTCCCGGATTATGGCGTCGCGGTCGGAGCGGTTGCGGACCTGGTGGTGCTGGACGCCCGCGACGCCCGCGAGGCCTTCGCCACCCGGACGCCCCGGCGTTGGGTGATCCGCAAAGGAAGGCTGATCGCCGAAGCCAACCTGGAGATGCGTCGCCATTTTTGATATTTCCACCGCGCCCGCCATCTGAAGGATTTCGAAATTTGGATTTCCGCCAACTGCGTTACGCGCTTTCGGTCTATAAGGAGCGCAGCTTCACCAAGGCGGCGAAGCGATTGAATATCTCGCAGTCGGCGGTCAGCGAGCAGGTCAAACTGCTCGAGGAAGAAATCGGCTTTGAGCTGTTTCGCCGGACATCACGCGGCGTCGAATCCACCGACCGCGGCCGCACCTTTTTGTACGAATCCGCACGGGTGATGGGCGATCTGCTCAGCCTTTCGGATACCGCCCGCCGGCTGCGCGGCTCGCTGACGGACACGGTGACGATCGGCATGGGGTCGGGCATGGCCCAGATCTTCATTCCGCGCATGTTCACCGACCTGAAAGACAATCTGCCGGGCGTGCGGCTGGAAATTCTGACCGCGCCGACCAAGAACATCTTCAACGAACTCCACGAAGAGCGGATCGATGCGGGTATCGCTATTGAATCGGACCCGGACCGATTGCCGGCCGGATTGGTTTTCGACCGCCTGATCGACGTCGAGATGATCTTGATTACGCATCCAAAGCACGCGCTCGCGCGCTCAAAGCAGCCCGTCGATATCGGGCGCCTGGTCGCCGAACCCATCATCATGAGTGAATTGACAGTCGGATACGGGCAGGTGGTGCTTTCGCTGTTCACCGATCTCGGCATCAAGCCCAATATAAAGGCGGTGGTAGACAATATCGAAACCATCAAGATGATCGTGCAATCAGAAGGTGGAATTGCCATCGTCCCGCGCGCTTGCGCGGAAAATGAAGTCACGTTGGGATTGTTGAAGGCGCTTTCCATCGCGCCTGCCCGCAACGTTGTATTCAGCCTTTTCCGACGACGCGAGCCGATGTCGCACCGCAAGGAATCGGCATTGCTGAGATTGCGAGAGATGCTGAAAGCATAGGCATTCTTGAGGGAATTTTGGAGATCGGATTTTCCGATGACCCCATCGATATTCGGCCTTTGACTCAACCGAAACGGTTGACCCATTCTGCTGGACAGGCGACGACGTTGATGGTGCCGGGCTGCCCAGGGCATCCGCTCAAATCTTTGGAGGATGGTACGAGTATGTCGGCTCCTTCGGCTGCTGCGCGCCTTCGCATTGGTATAGATACCGGCGGAACATTCACCGATATTGTTTCAGTCGACGTCGTGTCCGGCGCGACGCAGGTGACCAAGGTGGCGAGCACGCCGGCGAATCCCGCAATCGGTCTGCTGCGCGGCGTAAACAAGATTCTGGCAGCTGTCGGTGCGACAGCCGACACTGTCGTCGGTCTGGCCCATGGCACCACGGTTGCCACCAACGCGCTGCTGCAGGGCGAGATCAATTCGCTGGGGCTGATCACCAATGCCGGCTTCCGGCACATCCTCGAAATTGCGCGGCAGTCGGTGCCGGACGGCTATGGCAATTCGTACTTCTGGGTGAAGCCTGACCGGATCGTGCCGCTGCAGTTCGTCCGCGAAGTGGGCGGTCGCCTGGACTTTCGCGGCAACGAGTTGCGTCCGCTTGATGAGGCGAGCGTGCGGGAGGCTGCGCGATATTTTCGAAGCCAGGGCATTCGCGCCATCGGCATTTGCCTGCTGCATTCCTATGCCAACGACGCGCACGAGCGCCGCGTCGCCGAAATCGTCAGGCAAGAATATCCGGATGCGACTTTATCATTGTCGTGCGTGGTGCTGCCGGAATATCGCGAATATGAGCGCGTGGTGACGACGCTGGTGGACGCCTTTGTCAAGCCGCATATGGAACGCTACCTCAAGCGTGTGCATCAGGAGCTTGGCACCGGCCTGCAGGACAAGCCATTTCTGGTGATGCAGTCGAGCGGGGGCGTCGCCAGCGCCGATCAGGTGGTGCGCAAGCCGATCACGACCGCGCTCTCAGGGCCGGCGGCCGGCGCGCTCGGCAGCGCCGTAATCGCCGAGATCGCAGGATTCCCCGATCTGGTGACACTGGATGCCGGCGGCACCTCGACCGATCTTTGCCTGATTGAGGGCGGCAAGCCGCAGGTCACCAATGGCGGATCGGTCGGTCCGTTTCCGGTGCGGATTCCGATGATCGACATCGAGACCATCGGTACCGGCGGCGGTTCGATCGCCTGGATCAGCCGTGAAGGTCATCTCAAGGTCGGCCCGCGCAGTGCCGGCGCCGAGCCTGGACCGATGTGTTATCCGAATGGCGGCAGCGAGCCGACCATCACCGACGCCAATCTGGTGTTGGGGCGGATTCCGCCGTCGCTCATCGGCGGCGGTATTGCGCTTGACGTCGAGCGCGCGCGTGGCGGTATCGCCGCGCTTGCGGCAAGGCTGCCGGGCGGCATGAGCGCCGAGAAACTCGCCAGCGGCATCATCGAAATCGCAAACTGGAATCAGGCCAACGCAATCAGGCAGATGACGATCCAGCGCGGCATCGACCCGCGCGCCTTTGCACTGTTGTCGTTTGGCGGGGCAGGTCCGGCTCAATCCGCCGCCGTGATGGATCTGCTGGCGATGAAGGCCTGCATTGTGCCGCCGAATCCCGGTAATCTCTCGGCGTTTGGCTTGCTCGCGGTAGATTGGCGCAGCGATCACATCATCACCAAGGTGATGCACGAGGATGTCGTCGATCTTGCTGACGTGGCCGCGCACTATGCCGCGCTGGAGCGTGACGCTACCGAGACGCTGATGCGCGACGGCATCGAGGCCCCGCGCATTCGCCTCGTTCGCGAGGCTGATGTCCGGTATGCCGGACAGTCGATGGAGGTCCGCGTCACTGCGCCCGGCGGTATCGTGGACGCATCGTTCCTCGCCGGGCTGATCGGCGCGTTCAATGTCGCGCACCTGAAGACTTTCGGCTACAACTATGCCGGCCAGCAAAAGGTCGAACTTGTCAATCTCTGCGTCTCCGGTTTTGGGGTGATCGAACGGCCACAAATGCCGAAGCTTGTGGCGCGAACTGGCAAGTTCGAGCCAAAATCAAGCCGCCCGGTATATTTCAGTGCGCAGTATCAGGATACGCCAGTGTTCGGCCGGACGTCGCTGCCGCCTGGCGGTCGGATCAATGGCCCGGCCGTCGTTGAGGAGTTCGGATCAACGACGGTTATATTTCCCGGTCAATATATTGCGGTCGATCCGCACGGCATTCTCGTGATCCGGTCAGCATCCTCGCAGGAGGCGTTACGATGAGCGTGCATCAACCGTCGCATCCGTGGCCGACAGCACCTCTGCGGGATACCGTATCGGTGGATCCGATCGTTCTGCAGATCGTCGAAGGCACGCTGAATTCGATCGAGGCCGAGATCGAATATGCGATCGAGCGCACGGCGCGCTCGCCGATGATCCGCGAAGCCCACGATTTTCGCGTCGGGCTGTTCGATCGCTATTGCCGCAAGCTCACGGGGCGGTCCTATTCGGCGATGCCGAACGCCGTGGTGCGGGATTTTCCACCGGAATCGATGAAACCCGGTGACGTATTCCTGATGAACGACACCTACCTCACCGAGGGCTCGATTGGGCATTTGCCCGATCTCTGCAGCACGGTGCCGGTGTTTCATGGCGGCGAAGTCGTTGCCTATATTCAGGCCTTCGGCCATCACGATGACGTCGGCGGGCGCGTGCCGGGCTCGATGCCGGGCACCGCTGCTACCGTATTCGAGGAAGGTATCGCGATCCCGCCCGTGAAGATCTACAGCGAAGGCGTTCGCAACGACGCGGTGTTCACCATCATCAGGCGCAACACGCGGGTGCCTGAAATGCTGTCGGCCGATCTCGACAGCGAGCTCCAGGCCTGTCTGATGGGCGCACGGCGGATGAGGGGATTGTTCGAGCGCTTCGGCAAAGAGCAGGTCGAGGCCTGCTTCCAGGCGATCCTGGATAAATGTCGTGACATCTATCGCAACGAACTGCTCCCGAAGATTGCCGATGGCGAATATGCCTGGGAAGATTACGTCGAGCACGACGGCATCACCGATCCCAAGCTGCACAAGATCGCGCTGACGATGACCAAGAAGGAAGGCAAGATCACGCTCGACTTCAACGGCACCGATCCGCAGTCCACCGGCCCGATCAATTGGCCGGCGGACTATGCCGACGGCGCGTTCCTGATCAAATGGATCGCGCCGATCCTGCGCAATCTCGCCGACACGCCCGAACGCGCCTCGGAGATCCATGTCAATGAAGGCGTATGCGACGTGTTCGAGGTAATCTTTCCCGCCAAGGGCACGTTGCTTACGCCGCAATGGCCGGCCGCGACCAACGCTCGGTCATTTGTGCTGCTGCGGTGCCTCGGTCTATTGGCCGGCGTGGTCGCTCAGGCCGTGGACGGGCGCATGCCGGCCGATCAGGAGACCATCCGCTACACCGGATTTTTCGGCACCGGTCTCGACGGCAAGCCATTCCTGTCGCGCGAGGTGCTCGGCGGCGGCTCGGGCGGCCGATACTACGCCGACGGCAACGACGCGATCCATATCGTGCCAGACTCGCGCAACCAGCCCGCCGAATTCACCGAGACGCGGTTTCCGCTCTTGGTCGAGAAGCTTGCTCTGCGCACCGATTCCGGCGGCGCTGGTCTGCGCCGCGGCGGGCAGGGCTATGAAAAGTGTTACCGCGCACTGGTCGATTGCCGCACGATCGTCACCGCGGATAGGGTGTGGCTCGGCTGTTACGGTCTAAATGGCGGCAAGGCCGGCCAGCCGTTCTGCGTAACCGTGGATGCGGAGGGCGAGGGTTATGACCTTGGCGGCCTCGTCGATGGCGAGCCCGTGCTGAAAGGGCAGGTCGTTCGCGTGGTGACAACCGGTGGCGGCGGTTGGGGCGATCCGCTGCAGCGCGAGTTGGACTTGGTGTTGCGAGACGTCATCGAGGGCAGGGTTTCGCTGGCGGCTGCGGAAGCCGATTATGGCGTCGTGATCAAGGCAGGTGACCCCGACCAACCCGTGGTCGACGAGGCGGCCACCAAACAGCGCCGCGCCGCACTCGCAAGTGCGCGAAAATCTCCTCTGCCGATGTTTGACCGTGGCGAGGGCTATGAAATGATGCTGCGCGGTCAGCACCGGCCGCGGATGCGATAGATGAAGCGATGCATAAAGACCAAAGAGCGCGAAGACAGAGAAGGGGGAGTTCCCAGCACATGGCGATTGAAGTTGCGAAGGTCGAACTCAAGACAGTTCAGGACGCAAGCGGGCTAGAGGGATTGATCGGGGCGGGCAAGTTTGGCGCCGACGAAGTCATCGCCGTGATCGGCAAGACCGAAGGCAATGGCGGCGTCAACGATTTCACCCGCATTCTAGCTGACCAGGCCTTCCGCCGTGTGTTGCTGCGGAAAGGCACTCGCTCGGAGACCGAGATTCACAACGTGCCGATGGTCTGGTCCGGCGGGTGTGACGGCGTCATCACGCCGCATGCCACGATTTTTGCGCGCAATAACAAGACGGGTCCCGCCGACAAGTCCCGTCTCGTGATCGGCACGGCGCTGAGCGTAGAACTCCTACCCGAGGACATCGGGCGTCCGGCGATGGTTGCGAAAGTTGCCGAGGCGGTCAAGGCAGCGATGAAGGATGCCGGAATTTCGAATCCCAAGGACGTGCACTACGTCCAAACCAAAACGCCGCTTCTGACGATCGATTCGGTGCGCGATGCGGAATCGCGTCACCAGACCCTGGCCTGCGAGGTGCACGATTCGATGGGGGTCTCCAACGGCACCACCGCCCTCGGCATTGCGGTGGCGCTCGGCGAAGTTCCGATGCCTCAGGCGGAGCAGATCTGCAGAGACCTCGATCTATATTCGTCGGTTGCGTCCTGCTCTTCCGGCGTGGAATTGACCCAGGCGCAGATCGTACTGCTCGGCAACAAGGCGGGCGCTGGCGGCCGTTATCGCATCGGTCATTCGGTGATGCGCGACGCGCTCGATATCGACGGCATCTACGACTCTATCCGTAATGCAGGCATCGAACTGCCGGAACGGCCACGGGCGGAAGATCTCAGGGGACGCGTCGTCAATTGCTTCATGAAATGCGAGGCCGACCGCAGGGGTACGTTGCGTGGCCGACGCCAGATCATGCTCGACGATTCGGACGTCCACCATCACCGCCACTCGAAAGCGGCGGTGGGCGGCGTGGCGGCGACCGCTATCGGCGATCCTGCGGTATTCGTGTCGGTGGACGCCATGCATCAGGGCCCGCATGGCGGCGGTCCGGTGATCGCGATTGTCGAGCTGGACGAGTGAAACCGGCACGTTCCTTGCTCTAAACGATGAGCGCTCGCCGACCGTTTGGCGGGAGGTGCGCGAGATGGATGACAGGAGCGCTGAATGAAGTCGCTAAATCGTACGATCTTCGCGGTTGCAGTCCTGGCCGTCAGCGCTGTCACGCCGGGCCAGGCGGTAGCCCAGGACAAGGTCTCAGTGGGTGTATTTCCGGTCAGCTCCTCGCTTCCGTATTTCGTCGCGCTTGAGCGGGGATTCTTCAAAGAACAAAATATCGAGCCGGAAATGACGAAACTGATGGGCGGTCCGCCGAACGTCGCCGCAATGATGACCAATCAGATCGAGGTTTCAGCGGTGCTCGTCACGCTTGAAGGGCTCAACGCCAATGTGAAGAAGCCGGGCGTGGCGATGTATATCGCGCTCAACAGCCAGACCAAAGTCTGGAAGATGGAACAATTCGTGGTCCGCAGTGGCTTCAAGGCGGAAACCATCGCCGACCTGAAGGGTGCCAAACTGTTGTCGGCGCCGGGGCCGGCCAATCTCAACACCGCCAAGGCCATATTGGCCAAGAACGGGTTGAAGGACGGCGATTACACGATCGATCAGCTTGACATGGGTCAGCACGTCAATGCGATTACCGCGGGAACCTTCGACGGCGGATACACGCTTGAGCCCAATGCCTCGATGATGATCAAGGCCGGCGTCGCGCGCTCGCTCGAAGCCGGCGTGATCGCCAAATATATCCTGGGCGACGACAAGTCCGACGCTTATGCGGCCGGCTGCGCCATGACCAGCGATTTCATCCAGAAACGGCCAGATGTGGCAAAACGTTTTGCCTCGGCCTGGGGCAAGGCGATCGATTTCATCAACAAGAACCCGGACGAAGCGCGCAAATATCTCGCCAAGAACACCTTCACGCCCGACAATGTCGTCGAAATGGTTTCGATGCTGGGCTACGTCATGGCCGGCGACATGAGCGCCAAGCAGATCGGCGATTTGCAGAAATTGGCCGACTTCGGCAACTCGATCGGGGTCGTCCCCGAAAAGCTCGACGTCACCAAAGTCCTGCAGAAATTCTAGGGGCGCGCGGGCCGTGGCCGGAGCACAACTAGCTGCGAAGGTCGAATCGGCGGACAAGGTTCACGATCCGGCGCAGCGAACGGCTCCTCATGTCACCATCCGCGGGCTATCCAAGCGATTTTCCGACGCCACGATCTACGACAATTTCGATTTCGATATTCCGCGCGGCAGACTGATGTCGGTATTCGGCCCCAATGGGTGCGGCAAGAGCACGCTGATTAATATGATCGCCGGCCTGTTTCCGGTTGATTCTGGCGAGATCCTGTTCGACGGGCAGCCGCTCAGCAGCATCAAATTCGGCTACGTGTTCCAGAACTATCGCGAGGCGATGTTTCCGTGGCTGCGCGCGTTCGACAATATCGCCTATCCCCTCAAGGTAATGGGTGTGCCGAAGGCCGAGCGCATCGTTCGTGTCGAAAAGATCGTTGCCAATCTCAACGTCAAGATCGACTTGAGCCTTTACCCCTACCAGATGTCCGGCGGCCAGCAGCAGCTGGTCTCGATCATGCGGGCGCTGATCGTGGAACCGGAAATCCTATTCCTGGACGAACCGTTTTCGGCGCTGGACTATGAAATGACGCTGTTCATGCGCGAGCAATTGCAGCGTATCTTTGTGGAGACTGCGACGACCACGGTGCTGGTGTCGCACGACCTGGAAGAAGCAGTATATCTGTCGGATCGAATCCTGCTGCTGTCGCGCCATCCGGTCCGCGCGGTTGAATTCGTGCATTACGACGCGCCGCGGCCGCGCACGTTCAAGACGATGTCGGAATCCGACTTCATCAGCGTCAAGGCGCATTGTCTCGAAGTGTTTCAGCGCGAAGTTCGCAAGGGATGAGGTACCGATGAAACGCCTGCAGCCGTTGCTTCCCTTCGTCGGCGTCGCCGTGCTGCTCGCGGTGTGGTCGCTGACGGTGTGGGCGCGCCTGGTCGATCCGGTCCTGCTCCCGTCGCCGATTTCGACGTTCCGCGCGATGTGGATCGGGATGACCAGCGGCAAGCTCGGCGTTGATTTCCTCAAAACCGTCGAACGCACGATCTATTCGACCGCGATCGCGTCGGTGATTGCGATCCCACTCGGCATCCTCTTGGGGTCCTCGGAAAAGGTCTATCGCTCGGTCGAGTTCCTGATCGATTTCTTCCGCTCGACGCCGGCTTCTGCAATGTTCCCGCTGTTCCTGGTGCTGTTCGGCATCGGCGATCGCACCAAGATCTCGGTCGCCGCCTTCGGCGCGGCGCTGGTGATACTGTTCAACGTCGCCTACGGCGTCATGAACGCGCGCAAGACGCGAATCCTGGCGGCAAGAGTGATGGGCGCGTCCCGGCTCAGGGTGCTCTGGGATGTCATGCTGCTGGAATCGTTGCCGCAGACGTTCGTGGGTCTGCGCAACGGGGTGTCGCTGGCGCTGGTGATCGTGGTCGTGGCCGAGATGTTCATCGGTTCGACCGACGGGCTCGGCCAGCGGGTGTTCGAGGCGCAGCAATTGTTCGACATGCCCGACATGTATGCCGCGATCTTCGCCGCCGGCGCGCTGGGCTACGGCCTCAATCTCCTGTTCCTCACGATCGAACGTCGCTTCGTGCATTGGGCGGGCAAGTAACGGAATCTGACATGACTGAGAGCCTGAGCCGCAGGACGGCAGTCGAACTGGCATCGCTGATTGCGAGCAAGGAGGTCGGCCCCGTCGAGGTGCTGGACTCGCATCTTGCAGCAATCTCGCGTGTGAATCCTAAGGTCAACGCCATCGTCACGCTGGTGGCCGATGCCGCGCGCGAACAGGCAAAGGAAGCGGAAGCTGCGGTGATGCGCGGCGACACGCTGGGCGTGCTGCATGGTCTGCCGGTCGTGATCAAGGACATCACGCCGACTAAGGGAATCCGCACCACCTACGGTTCGCCGTTGTTCAAGGACAATGTGCCATCAGAGGATGCCGAAGTGGTGCGACGGCTGAAGGCGGCTGGCGCCATCGTGCTCGGCAAGACGAACACGCCCGAATTTGGCGCCGGCGCCAATACGTTCAATGATGTGTTCGGCGTCACCCGCAATCCCTGGAACCTGGCGCTGAGTCCTGCCGGGTCTTCCGGCGGATCGGCGGTCGCAGTGGCGACCGGGATGGTGCCGCTGGCGCAGGGTACCGACTTCGGCTGCTCGGTCCGGATGCCGGCTTCGTTCTGCGGCATCGTCGGTATCCGGCCCACGCCGGGGCTGACACCGAATTGGCCGATGCCGCTCGCGTGGGATCCCGGTCAGGTTCATGGGCCCTTGGCGCGCACCGCCGAAGATGCCGCAATGATGCTGGATGCGATCACGGGCTTCAGCCGGATCTCGCCGATTTCAGTTGCGCCGCCCTGGGCCAGCGCGCGCGATGTCGTCGCAAATGCCCGTGACGCAAAAGGCTTGCGCATCGCTTACGTGTCCGACATCGCCGGCATCGGTGTCGAGCCCGAGATCGACGACATCTGCCGCAAAACCGCGATGTCACTGCGCGACGCCGGTGCCACGGTGGAGCAGGTCGCGTTCGACATTTCCGATGGCAAGTCGCCCTATCAGGCCTGGCGCGGGCTCTGGATGGTCGGGCAGCAATTTGCCAATCTTGACCGGCTCGAGGAGTTCGGGGTCAACCTCAAGGGCAACGTCAGGGCGGGCCTCAAGGTGACGCCAACGGATTTCGCCGCCTCCGAGCAGAAACGCGCGCAGCTATTCCAGCGCTTCGCAAGATTCTTCGAGCAATACGACCTCCTGATCGCGCCGCAATCGCCGGTCAAACAGTTTCCGGTGGAGATGAATTTTCCGACGTTGATCAACGGCAAGAAACTGGAAAATTACACCGACTGGATCGCCGGCTCGTTCCTGATCACCTTGATGAGCCTGCCGGCCGGCAGCGTGCCGGCGGGCCAAACCAGCGACGGATTGCCGGTCGGAATCCAGATCGTCGGCCCGCGTTTCGAGGAACCGCTGATTCTATCGGTCATGAAGCTCGTGCAGCAAGCCCACCCGATCGGCTGGCCGCCTCACACCTGAGCCGTGGCGATGCGCGCGACAAGGCGGCAGGCGAGGTGGGCGGGCGCCCGAGCAACCAGCCGAGCACTTTGGGATTGCCCCAGAGGCCATCGCGGGCATAGGCGCGAAACAATTTTGCCAGTGTTTCGCGCGCGGTCGTCTAATCAGCGCTACGCGCGACAGTCCCAGCTCTCGACGGTTTCAGATTCGGCGCATTCGCGCGACCCGCTGGCTCGCAATGACGGCCTCAAACGTCGATATGCTTCGCCAGCCCGAGTAAGCCTAGCGCTTCGCGTACCGGGTCAGCTCGAACAGCCGGCTCGGGCTGAGCGGAATTTCCAAGAGCTCGACGCCGCGGTCTTTCAGGTCAAGCGCGTCTTCGATTGCCTGCGCGAACAGCGGACCTCCGGGAATGGCGCCGGCTTCACCGGCACCTTTGATTCCCATCGGATTGAGCGGCGACTTTGTCACGGTGTGGGCGAGTTCCATGCGCGGCACCTCTAAGGCCGTCGGCAGCAGATAGTCCGCCAGCGAGGCATTGAGGAGCTGTCCCCGATCATCGAATAACAGCTTTTCGTAGAACGCGTTGCCGATGCCTTGTGCGACGCCGCCATGAATTTGTCCGGCCAGGATCATCGGATTGATCACCGTGCCGCAGTCATGCACCACCACGTATTTGAGGATTTTCAGGTCGAAGGTTTCCGGGTCCATTTCGACGGTCATGGCGTGGACGCCATTCGCCGTCGCGCCCATCTTGGGCCCGAAATATTGGGTCGACTCGAGTCCGGGCTCGGTCCCCGGTTCGACCGCTCCGCGCATCGGGTTGGCTTGATTGGCAAGATCGCCGAGCTTGACGAATTTTTCGGGAATTCCGACGATCGAAACCTTGCCGTCGTCGATCACCAAGTCTTCCTCGGAGCATTCGAACAGGTCGCTTGCGAGCTTCAGCGCCTTCTTGCGCACTACCTTCGCGGCCTCGTTGACGGCATTGCCTGCGACCACGGCACCGCGGCTCGCAAAGGTGCCGGCACCCCAATAGAACTGATCGGTATCGCCGGTAACGACATCGACATCACTGACTCTGACGCCAAGTTGATCGGCGGCGATCTGAGCAAATACGGTAAAATGTCCTTGTCCCTGGGTGCCGATCCCTGTGGCAACGCTGACCTTGCCGTTGGATTGCACCTGTACTTTGGCGCCTTCGTAGGGCCCGATCCCTGTACCCTCGACATAACAGGCGACGCCGATGCCGAGATGGCGGCCCTGCGCGCGTGCCGCGGCCTGTTCTTGCCTGAATTCGTTGTAGCCGATCGCCTCCAGCGCCATGTCGAGCACCGGCTCGTAATTGCCGCTGTCATATTCGAGTGGCTCAAAGTCCTGATAGATGATCTCGTTCTTGTACGGGAAGGCGTCAGGCGGAATCAGGTTGCGCCGCCGGATCTCCGCGGGATCGAGATTCAGCTCGTGGGCCGCGAAATCAAGCAGCCGCTCCATGACGAATACGCCGTGCTGGCGTCCCGCGCCACGATAGGGCGTGACGATCGGCAAGTTGGTAAACACCTGCGTAAACGTGCTGTCGTAGTTGGGCACCACATAGGGCCCGAGCAGGGTGCATTGGCTGTTGATCGGGACCGTCAGACCATAGGGATCGTAGGCCCCGCCGTCGTGCAGGAACACGTCCTTGATTCCGAGAATGCGGCCGTCCTTCGAAAGCGCGATCTCGGCATCGTGAAGCTGTCCCCGTTCGTGGGTGGTGGCAAAGAAATGCTCCAGGCGGTCCTCGATCCATTTGATCGGCCGGTTCAGCTTGATCGATATCCAGGGAAGCAGCACTTCCTCGGGGTAGAACATCATGATCTTCGGCCCAAAACCGCCGCCGACGAACGGCGCAATCACGCGCACCTGCCGCTCGTTGAGCCCGAGCATCGCGGCGAGCCCGTTGCGTACGAACACCGGTGCTTGGGTCGTGTCCCAGATCGTCATCTGGCCGGCGCGCCCATCCCAGTGCGCCACCACGCCGCGGGTCTCGATCGGCGAGGAAATGCCGTGCTCATACCGGAAACGTCGTTTCAAGACATGGTCGGCATTGGCGGCGGCTGAGGCATAATTGCCCTTGGCCTGGCGGACGTACGCCGAGACATTGGAGCCGACATCCTCGTGGACCAGCGCCGATCCCGCGCTCAAGCCTTCTTCCAGATCAACCACCGCCGGTAGCGGCTCGAGGTCAATGTCGATATCGTCGAGCGCGTCCTCGGCGATGTAACGGCTCTCGGCGATCACGATGGCCAAGGGCTCGCCGACATGACGGACCTTTTCCTTGGCCAGCGGGACCTGGGTTCGCTCATGAAAGATGATGCCTTCGATCGGGGGAGGCGGCACCAGGATCGGGCCAGGCTGCCAGTAGTCGCCGAGATCACCCGCGACATAGGCAGCGACCACGCCGGGTCGCTGCAAGGCCCTCGAAACGTCAATCTTCAGGATTTTCGCGTGCGCCACCTGGCTGCGCATCAACGCGGCGTGCAGCATGCCCGGTAGTTCGATGTCATCGATGAACAGGGCCTGACCGGTGAGAAGCCGGCGGTCCTCGTTGCGTTTGATCGGTTCGCCCAATGTGCGCGTTGACATCGTGCATCAGCCCCGCATCTGCGTCGCGGCCGACATCACGGCGTCGACGATATTCTGGTATCCGGTGCAACGGCATAAATTACCCGACAGCGCCTCGCGCACCTCGTCTTCGTTAGGGGAAGGATTGTCATGGAGAAACGCCGACATGGTCATGAGAATTCCGGGCGTGCAGTAGCCGCATTGTACGCCGTGATGGTCGTGCATGGCCTGCTGCAGCGGATGATACGAACCGTCCTTGCTGGCCAGCCCTTCGATGGTCGAAATCTTTTGGTTGTTCGCCTGCACGGCGAGCATCAGACATGAGCGCACGGGTTCGCCGTTCAACAGGATGGTGCAGGCGCCGCAGACGCCGTGCTCGCAGCCGACATGGGTGCCGGCCAAGGCCAGATCGTGGCGAAGGAAATCGCTCAGCAGCAGGCGCGATTCGACGCGTCGCGTGTAAGGCGTGCCATTCACCGTCAGCGTGATGTCGTGCCGGTCATCGTCCATCGCGCACCCGCCGATTGGCTGCCTGCAATGCGCGCTCGGCCAGGATGCCCGCGATGTGGCACTGGTAGTCCGCGGTGGCGTGGACGTTGCCGGCGGGCTCAACCATCTTGCGCACGGACGCCGCGACGTCGCGGAGGTTTTCTCCGGTCGGCGCATGCCCGATCAGAATGGCCGCTGCCGGGCTGGCATCGACGGGAGTTTCTCCGACTCCGCAAAAAACCAACCGGACATCGGTGCATTCATTCCGATCGCCCAATGTCACCTGCGCGGCCACGCCGACAATGGCAAAATCGCCGCGTCGGCGGGCGATCTCCATGAAGCAGGAGCCTGTGCGAGACCTCTGGGATGGCAAATCGATCTCCGTCAGCATCTCGTCGGAGCGCAGGTCTGTCGTCAGTGCTCCCGTAAAAAAGTCCGATGCCTCCATCCAACGTTCGTGTTTGGCGGCCTGAACACGGAAGCGGGCGCGCAGCGCCAAGGCGATCGCGGGGAGTTCCGACGCCGGATCGGCATGTGAAAGGTTGCCGCCGATCGTGCCACGGTTGCGGATTTGCGGATGCGCGATGTGCGGCAGCGCCTCGCCGATCAAAGGAACCAGGCGCGAAAAGGCCGGGTCGCGCTGCAGTGCCCGGTAGCGCGTCAGAGCCCCGATCCGGGTCGTCCCATTGAATGTGACGCCGGCAAGAGCCCCAATCCCGTTGATGTCGATCAGGATCGCCGGCCGGGCAAGGCGAAAATTCATCGCCGGTATCAGGCTTTGTCCGCCTGCCAGGAATCTTGCATCATCACCATGTTCGGCCTTGAGCGCAAGCGCGTGCTCCAGCGAGGTGACCGCGATATATTTGAAGGGTGCAGGCTTCATGTTGCTCGCGTGCAGGCGGTCAAGACGCAGCTTCGCGCGATCGCTGCCCTCGAAGTATGAGGCGCCCCTTCACGCGAGTCAAAAATCCCGCCATCTGAAAATCCGATAGGGGCATGTTTGGCCCCGATGGTCGTCTTGCCCATTAATATCCCGCGTTGCGCAAACATTGTGCGCGCCAATCGCATTGGCGTTTGCGAATATTTGCCCATGGCATCGCAAATGCGTAGGTCATTGAAGCCGGATCGTCCAGGCGATACGCTGCTTGCAGACGAGCGCGAGCTGTTCGTCGCTCGAATCGAACCGGGCCGCATCATGGGCAACAAAGCAGATGCTGCGCGTGAGCCAGTTCCGACGTCGCATCGTTTGGCGGTCGATGTTCGCAACGTTTCACTGACGTTCGCGACCGGTGACGGCAAGGTCGAAGCGTTGTCGAACGTGAGCCTGCAGATCGCCGACGGCGAATTTGTTTCATTCATCGGCCCTTCCGGTTGCGGCAAGACCACGATGCTGCGGGTGATTGCGGATCTGCAGCAGCCGACCTCCGGCACGCTTCTTGTCAACGGCATGAGCGCGGAGCAGGCGCGGCTGGAGCGCCGATATGGCTATGTTTTCCAGGCGCCCGCATTGTTCCCGTGGCGCACGATCGAGAAGAATCTGAAGCTGCCGCTTGAGATCATGGGTTTTTCAAGCAGCGAGCAGAAACAGCGCGCGGCTCGCTATCTGGCGTTGGTCAACCTGACCGGCTTCGAGCTCAAATATCCCTGGCAGTTGTCCGGTGGCATGCAGCAGCGGGTCTCGATTGCTCGCGCGCTGTCATTCGATCCCGCGCTCCTTTTGATGGACGAGCCGTTCGGCGCACTCGACGAGATAGTCCGCGATCATCTCAACGAGCAACTACTGCAATTATGGGACAAGACCGGCAAGACGGTGCTATTCGTCACCCACTCGATTCCGGAAGCGGTGTTTCTATCAACCAAGATCGTGGTGATGTCGCCGCGCCCGGGCCGGATCGTCGACGTCATCGATTGCAGCTTTCCGCGCGACCGCACGCTCGAAGTCCGCGAGAGCCCGGAATTTTTGAAGATCGCGCAACGCGTACGTGCCGGCCTTAGGGCGGGGCACTCCTATGACGAATAGCGCGCTCGCTCTGCCCGAGCCAGTTGCCGGGGCGCTTAAGCGCCGTCCGCTGGTCCAGCGTTACGCGCCGATTGCAACGATCGTGCTGGTACTGATCGCGGTCTGGTATGTCGCAGCCGTGCTGATGAACCTGTCGCTGGTGCGCGACGGCTTTGAACGGGAGGAGACGCCCTACACAGTTTCCGACCTGCTCGCAGGCACCATGAGCGCCGAGCGGCCGCTGCTGCCGGCGCCGCATCAGGTCATCTCGGGCTTTGCCGATTCGGTTTTCGGCTATTCGCCGATGGCGCCGCGCAGCCTCGTCTATCATTCGGCGGTAACGCTATCGGCGACGTTGCTGGGCTTCGCCCTCGGCGCGCTGCTCGGCATTGCTCTCGCGCTGATGATCGTGCACAGCCGGGTGCTTGCGAAGAGCCTTCTGCCTTGGATCATCTGCTCGCAGATGGTGCCGATCCTGGCGCTGGCGCCGATCTTCATTGTGGCGCTCGGCGCTATGGGCTTGCAGGGCCTGCTGCCGAAGGCGATCATTTCGGCGTATTTGTGCTTCTTCCCGATCGCGATCGGCATGGTGAAGGGATTAAATGCCTCTGATCCGATGCAGCTCGACCTGATGCGGACCTGGTCGGCGACGCCGCGGCAGGTGCTCTCAAAACTGCGCTGGCCGTCGGCGATTCCCTTTCTGTTTGCAAGCCTCAAGGTTGCGATATCGATCTCCCTGATCGGCGCCATTGTCGCGGAACTGCCGACCGGCGGAGAAGCTGGAATTGGTGCGCGCCTGCTGGCCGGCTCGTATTATGGCCAGACCATCCAGATCTGGACGGCTCTGCTTGCGGCGGCGCTACTTGCCTCCGGACTGATCGGACTGGTGGACATCGCGGAGAAAATCACGGGCTTGCGTATGGGAGCGCGGCCATGAACCCGCGACAACTCCGGTTGGGCTTTATCCTTGCGACGGCAGGCATGCTGCTCGCGCTGGTGTTGCCAGTTTCGGGCGAGGCTGCCGTTTCCTGGTCGGCTCGGCCGATCGCGCCGGCATTGATGCTTGCTGCCGCGCTGCTGTTCGCGACCAGCGCCTGGAGCGGCGGATCGAAGGCGGTCGCGCTCGGCCTTGCGGGGGCCCTGTGCGGAGCCGCGACGACACTCGTGATGCTGGCCGATCCGGCCATCGCGGGATCGGCCGCGGCGGGGTTTTGGGCGATCGTGCTCGCGGTCTGGCTCGCAGCCGCGCTTTGCGTGATGCAGCTTGCCACCATACGACCTCGCGCGGAACTGGTGCGCCGCGCGCTGGACCTCGCTGTCCCGCTATTGTTCGGGGCGGTGGTGTTCTATCTCTGGGAAGTCGTGGTGCGCGGCTTCGGCGTATCGCCGGTAATCATGCCGGCGCCGAGCGCTGCGGCGGCGAGGTTCGCCGCATCATTGCCTATCCTCGGTGGTGATTTCGTCCAGACCTTCGTGCGCGGCGTGCTGATCGGCTACGTGATCGGCTGCGGCGCGGGGCTGTTGGTCGCGATCGTCGCGCAGCGCTTTGAATTTCTCGGCCGTGGCCTGCTTCCGCTCGGCAATTTCTTTTCGGCGCTGCCCCTGGTCGGCGTCGCCCCGATCATGGTGATGTGGTTCGGTTTCGACTGGCCTTCGAAAGCCGCAGTCGTGACGCTTGTCACCTTTTTCCCGATGCTCGTAAATGCACTGGCCGGATTATCATCCGCCGGGCATATGGAGCGCGACCTGATGCGGTCTTACGGCGCCGATCACCGGCAGACGCTCATCAAGCTCTATCTGCCTGCGGCTCTGCCGTTCATTTTCAACGCATTGAAGATCAACGCCACGCTGGCACTGATCGGCGCGATCGTAGCCGAATTCTTCGGGACGCCGACGCAAGGCATCGGCTTTCGCATCTCGACGGAGGCAGGACGAATGGCGATCGATATGGTGTGGGCGGAAATCGCCCTCGCTGCGATTGCGGGAATGGCGTTTTACGGGCTTGTCGCGCTTGCCGAGCGCGCGACCACTTTCTGGCATCCATCCTATCGAACCTGACTCGGCGGGTTCTCAGAGCTTCGGAGTATTGAATGAAAAAGATAGTGGCACTCGCGGCAGCGATGGCGGTGGGGATGTCGCTGGCGACGGCGCAAGCGGCGGACACCGTCACCATCCAGCTCAAATGGGTCGCGCAGGCCCAGTTCGCCGGTTATTTTGTCGCCAAGGAGAAGGGCTTCTACAAAGACGTCGGTCTCGACGTCACGATCAAGCCGGGCGGCCCGGATGTCGCGCCGCCGCAGGTGATCGCGGGCGGTGGCGCCGATGTGGTGGTCGACTGGATGCCGTCGGCGCTGGCGTCGCGTGAGAAGGGCGTGCCGCTGGTCAATATCTCGCAGACGTTCAAGAAGTCCGGTCTCGAGCTGACCTGCCGCGCCGATACCGGCATCAAGAAGCCGACCGACTTCAAGGGTAAAACCATAGGAATCTGGTACGGTGGCAACGAGTATCCGTTCCTGTCCTGGATGTCGAAGCTCGGCTACAAGACGGATGGTTCTTCGGGCGGCATCAAGATCATCAAGCAGGGCTTCAACGTCGACCCA
>Ga0210408_10001841_pt1 | contig 21460 bp, 19 predicted proteins | sample IncBWH4MmetaG_FD_155471 | JGI IMG/M metagenome (GOLD analysis project Ga0210408, IMG submission 155471) | Forest soil microbial communities from Barre Woods Harvard Forest LTER site, Petersham, Massachusetts, United States - Inc-BW-H-4-M | ecosystem: Environmental > Terrestrial > Soil >...
AACGTGCTCGGTCAGAAGCTGCTGAGCGGCACGATCGAACGCGACGGCAAGCCGGTTCACGATCCCGAGGGCGCGATCTTCGGACCCAAGGCGATGATCATCAATCAATCCGCCGGTTCCGGCGGCGACGCCATGCCCTGGTACTTCCGCAAGGCGAATCTCGGGACCTTGGTCGGCGTGCGCACCTGGGGCGGATTGGTGGGCATCGGCGGCTACCCGACGCTGATCGATGGCGGCAGGGTGACCGCGCCTCGCTACGCGATTTATGGTCTGCAGGGCGACTGGGAAGTCGAGGGGCACGGGATCGCGCCGGATGTCGAAGTGCAGGAGCTGCCGAAGGACGTGGCGGCGGGACACGATGCGCAGCTCGAGCGCGCGGTGTCGATCGTTCTCGAGCAACTCAAAGCACATCCCGTGGCCGAACCGGCGGTGCCCCCCTTTCCGAACCACCACGAGCGCGATGCTCTCGGCGGCCGCTGAGCGGCGCGATTTTTGTCGTCACGCGCGCCCGCGAGGGGCGTCCGCGAACTCGTTGCGTTGATCCCGCAGGAAGGCACGGTCGATCTGCCCGGCATGGAGATCGATATCTGCGGAAGTCACGCCGGACTTCTCGAAGTGCGCTTTCCAGCCGTCCACGACGTGAGCGACGGCGCGCACCTCTCTCACGGCATCGTCCTTTCCAAGGGAGAACATGCGCGACATCGACAGAGCATTGACGATGGTGGAGTCGGCCTCCTGTTCACCGACGCGCATCTGTTGAAAACCGAGCGCCTGACCTGAGGGAAGGACATCGTACGCCGGCGAGAGCGCGTACTGCTGCGAGTCGGTCACGAGAAGCGCATGGTTTTTCTCGTGATCGTCCGTGTTGTCGATCAGGATGTTGAAGACCATTCGCCGGAACAGCTCGCGCATATGACCGACGTACGCATCGTCTTCGGTCACGCCCCGGCGCCGCAGCAACTGCGCCAACTCAGGGTAGCCGAACCGCTCCGCGGCGGCACGCAAAGCCACGCACGCCGAGAGACAGTGCAAGCGCAGTCCTCGATCGCGATCGAAGCGCTTGACCGCCAGGGCGTGCCCGTGCGTGAGGCGCACCGGCATCGTGGGCGCAACCCGTATGCCGGCCTTCCGCGCGAGCGTCATGGCCGCGTGCTCGATCAGAGGAACATCCGTCGGATCGCCGTCGGGGAACTTGACGACCCACTGTTCACGCGCAATCTCGAGGAGGGCCTTGGGTCGTGCGCCCCCCATGGTGACGCCGGGCGAGATCAAGCGCTTTTGCTCGGCGGGAATGGACTCGTTGTCCTGCACCTTCCTGATCAGCTCATGGATCTGGTCCGCATCCCCGAGTGTCGGCAATGGGCCCAGGCGCCGCGGCAGGTACTCGCCGGCCGATGTCGAGACGCCCAAGGCGCCAAACCGATCATCGCCGGCGAAGTACAGATACTCGAGCAGCGACAAGCGCGCTGGCTTGTCGATGTGCCGGATCACCCGCTCTCCCCAGCGGTCCGGTCGAGCATCGTCGACGGCACCCACCGCCAAGCCCTTTTCCTGCGGAAGGAATTCCTCGTCGATGAGAGGAAGATCCTCGCTGAGCGAAAAGCCGCGCTTAAGCCAGGAATCGGCATATCGCAACGACACGCCTTGAGTCGAGCGGATCAGATTGAGTTCGCCAATCAACACGGGCTGGTCCGGTTGAGTAAGGAGCCAGAGGTACAGCCGATCGGTCGGCCGGTATTTCGCCACAGCGGCGCCGTCAACCATCTTGGGTGTGCTTCCGGCCCAGCCGCGCTTCCGCCGAGGCAGCTGACCGCACGGCGCGCCGCTTCAAGGCGTCGCGGACATCGCTTTCCAGGGCGCCGCGGTCGCTGCCGGGCGCCGCGAGGTCGGGCAGCGCGCTCGCCCTTCCGATCAACCATAGCGCCGTTGCATAAATACCCGCGCTGACCCCAGGGTCACCGCGTTCCATTCGGATCAAGGTGGGCACCGAGACGCCGAGGCGTTTTGACCAGGCTCGCTGCGATTCGCGCCGCCTGATTCTGGCAATCGCCAGATTTTCGCCCAGGGTTCGCAATGCCTGAACCGCCACGGGCGGCAGTATCAACAGGGCGGGAGGGTTCTTTGGCATAACAAAGAGTTTATCAATTATGGCGATTTAGTCAATTTTATGTAATTATCGGGCGATCTTTTGGGTTCTAGGGCGTTTCAGGGCTTCGCCCGCCGCATGCTGCGCCGCACCACGGTGGTCAGATTGACTGGTCAGGTTGCGGCGCTGCCGCCCGACGGCCAATTAACCGCGGTTGTATTGCCGCCGCAAATCAGCACGCCGATGCGCTCGCCGGGGTCAGGCTCGTACCCGCCGGAGGTGAGAGCCGCGAGGGCGGCGGCGCCGCCAGGTTCGGCGACCACCCGCAGCGTTTTCCACAGTCGCCTTTGAGCGTCCTCAATAGCATCGTCCGATACCAGGACGGTCCGGTCGACATAGCGCTGAGCAATCGGGAACGCCAGTTGCCCAATTCGGCGCGGCGCCAGCGAGTCCGCCGCGATACCGCCTGCCTCGGCGTCGACAGGTTGGCCCGCTTCCAGCGCGCGCGTAAGTGTGGGCGCTTGATCCGGTTCGACTCCCACGATCTTGATGCGGCCGCCGTACCACGCCGCAATACCGGCGACCAAGCCACCTCCACCGACCGCGACCAGCAGCGTCGTGAGCTGGTTCGCCTGCCGCTCCAACTCCAACCCGACGGTACCTTGCCCAACCAGCGTCTCCGCCTGGTCGAACGCATGGACCGGCATCGCTCCGGAGTGCTCGGCCCATGACTCACTTGCGGCGAGAGCATCGGCGTAGCGCTCGCCGGCAATCACCAATTCGGCTCCGTACTCCGTAATCTGCTGAATCTTTGCCGGCGAGGCCACGCTCGGCACGAATATCTTCGCCCGAATGTCGAGCTTCATTGCCGCAAACGCCACCGCCGCTCCATGGTTTCCCCCGGATGCCGCGACGACGCCGGCGCGGGGTACCTTTCGAGTCAACAGGTTTGTGAAGGCGCCGCGCGCCTTGAACGAGCCCGCGTGCTGAAGTAATTCGAGTTTCAATACCAAGGATTCGGCAGCGATGCCGAAATCGGCGCTGGCGACCTCTATGACGGGCGTTAGCCGAATATGGGGTGTTATGAGCTCGTAAGCCGAGCTGATTTCCTTCGCCGAAAGCATTTGCCACCCATGATTTTATGCGCTCGAGATTGACTGATATATCGTTGATTGGCAAACTAACTATATGATTGATTTGACGGCAATACAAGCGATTGGCAATGAGCGTCGGATATTGATCCTCGAGTGGCTCAAGCAGCCGCAGGCGCACTTTCGTCCGCAGGTGGACGGGGACTTGCTGGAGGACGGCGTGTGTGCCGCGCTGATCGCCGAGAAGCTCGGCGTCAGCCAACCCACCTTGAGCGAACATATGAGGGTTCTGACTCAGGCGGGCCTGGTGCAATCGAAGAAAATAAAGCAGTGGACGTTCTACAAACGCAACGAGCGGCGAATCAAAGAGTTCAAACGCTCCTTGGCGCTGAGTCTGTAGTACGCGCTCGCGCGCTACGCCCGAACATAGACCCAGGCTCGCGCTCCGGATTTCAGGGTTTCGCAAACGCGGGTGTATTCGGAGACCTCATATCGATCCGCGGCCGCGAGCTCCTCCGCGGTAAGGCTGAAGACCGTCCCCAGCACCTCATCGGCTTGATTCGTGCTCGGCTCAGCAATCGAATGATGCGTTTTCCCGCTCGTCGCCACGACTGCCGGGTCGCGAATGGGAATGAGCGAAGTCGTGTATCCAGGAAGCGAGTCGCGGGACCCGGTGAGTTCCCGCCCGAAATTCGCCATCTGCACCGCCTTGTCTTGCAGTGTTCCGTAGGAAAAGAGCAGCACGGCGGCGTTCAAGGAATCGTCACTCCAATGATCGGCCCCAAATCGGCCTTACGATCCTCACGGCCAAGTCGGGGCGCATAAAGACTCGATATCGACCCATCCAAGTACAGAGCTTCACGACAATGCAAGTGATCGCGAAAGTAACTGGCGAACTCATAGAAGGTCACGGGAAATTCGCTGATGGCGAACACGACCGCCGCAGGGGACGGCGCGCAGACACCGTTCCTGATCTTTCGCCACTGCGAGTCGGGACTCATGACCGCCGATGTTGTTATCTCTCCTTCGTGAACCAACATGGGTCCTGATTGCGTCGCGAGCAGGGGCTTTGGCCTTTCTCGGCCGTACTCATCCGTAGTGATCACTCGAGCCGAATTGCCTTCCACCAGAAAAACGCCGTTGGGCTGCTGGGCAAAATTACTGGAACCCGTATGACGATTCAGCGGGACCAGCTCGCGCCGGTCCGTCACGAAAAGACCAACCGGCGAGAAATCCGGTTGGTACATGCCCCCGTTCACGGCGAATACCAGTTTCTTCCCCTGCGCCTGCAAGGCATCGCGCAATGCGGAAAATTGACGATAAGGCCGGCCGGAGTCGTCGCGCCAGAAGAGCTGCAAATTCTCGTGGAGAAGATCGACTCGACATGCGGTGACAGCCCCGCCGTTCAATACGATGCTTGCGCACTCCACTGCGCGCGCATTGCTCGAGGCCAAGACCAGCCCGAGCACCAATCCCAACTTGCGGTGAAAAATCAGTGTCATTGCTTCGACCCTGTAGTCATGCAAACTCTCCCGCGCATTCCCGCATTCAACCGGGTCCCGGTCTTATCGATTTCCTCTTCTTGTTCCAGCCGCCAAGTTCCAGCGCGACAGTTGTACAGGCCGCCCGCAATTCATCCGCCAGAGAGCGGTCGACCATCGTGCGCGCCACGACCATGCCTCCAATGGACAACGCAGCTATGGTCTGTGCGGTCGTGCGGCGTCCGCGGCCTTTCTTGATCAAGCTTCGCTCCAAGACGCTCACCATTGCCTTGAAGACGGTCTCGAAAGCGCGCTTTGCGCCTACGCCGCTGCGTGAGACATCCGTCGGCAGTGCGACCATCGGACAGGAATTCTCGACGTCCTCGAAATGTTGCCGAGACAGATAAGCACGGACCACTTGAGGCCCCACATCAGTCGACGACAGGTCCACATGCACACCTTCCCAGCAGTTTTTCCACTCGGGGTCAGTGAAGAAGCACCCCAGTACTTCGGCATATAGGTCGCTCTTGCTTTTGAAATAGCTGTAGAACACACCATGTGTCAGTCCTGCGCCGGCCATGATCTGGTTGAGAGAGACGCATTCAAAGCCATGACGATTGAAAAGTTTGCGCGCGCTGTCGATGATGCGTTTGCGAACCGCTGCGCGATGACCGGCGGGGTACGGCATGAGATCTCCTCGTGCTCCGGAGCACTTAAACTATGCCCCGATCGTTTGCCTGACAAGTAAAACATTATCTTGAACATGTTTTCGCGCGGTGCTGTCATGTCGGTTCATCGCACAATCGGGGAGGACGACCATGGGTGATAATCTCACAATGCCGACCAGCGGACCCACCCGGAGGCAAGCGATTGCCGCCGTCGCGGGCGCATTCGGTGGTCTGGCGCTCGGCTCAACCCGGGCCGGGGCGGGCGCCGGGGATGGGATATCTCATACGGCTGAGTCCATTCATCAAGAGCCCGTTTTCACGGCGAGCCCGAAGCGCGTCTACGAGGCTCTCACCGATGCCAAGCTGTTCACCCGCGTCGTACAGCAAAGTGGTGCCCTGCAGGCGATGCACCTGCCGGACACGCCGGCCGAGATCAGCAGGGAAGCGGGAGGCGCGTTCGCGCTTTACGGTGGGTTCATCACGGGACGACACGTCGAGCTGGTGCCGAATGTGCGGGTTGTCCAGGCCTGGCGGGCGGGCGACTGGCCTCCGGGCGTTTATTCGATTGCCAAGTTCGATCTCGTGGCGCAGGGTTCCGGCTGCAAGATCGTCTTTGACCATACGGGCTTTCCCAAGGGAGAGGCTGAGAGCCTGGCTTCGGGTTGGAAGGCTCACTACTGGGGACCGCTCGCCAGAGTCCTGGCCTAGATACGGCGACCGCGCGCCGCGACGGCGCCGATGCGCCGGCGCGCTCACCGAAGCTTGGCGATCTGCGGTAGGCTGACGATATTCCCGTTAGTGGGCGTCACTATGTTGCGCGGGTGAGCGAGTGATAGATGGAACATTCGACCGCGCGGAAGTGGGGCATCGGAGATCCATCCGGCAAGTTGCCTTCGCCAGCTTCATCGGCACGGCCGTGGAGTGGTACGACTTCTTCGTCTACGGGACTGCCGCGGCGCTGGTGTTTCCGAAGCTGTTCTTTCCCCGATTCGATCCGCTCGCCGCCACGCTCGCGTCTTTCGCAACGTTCGGCGTCGGCTTTTTCGCCCGTCCCATCGGCGGTGCTGTCTTTGGCCACCTCGGCGATCGAGTCGGCCGCAAGTCCATGCTCGTTGCGACGCTTCTCCTCATGGGTGGTGCGACCTTCCTCATCGGGCTCCTACCGACATTCGAGCAGATCGGCGCGATGGCGCCGATCCTCCTCGTGACGCTTCGATTCGTGCAGGGCTTCGCGGTCGGAGGCGAATGGGGAGCGGCGACTCTGATGGCGTTCGAGCACGCCCCTGAGCAGGATCGCTACTTCTACGCGAGCTGGCCGCAGCTGGGTGTACCCGCCGGACTGATGCTCTCCACGGGCGTTTTTGCGGCGTTTTCCTCGCTCCCGGAGACGCAATTCTTCGCCTGGGGCTGGAGAGCGGCGTTCCTGCTGAGCATTGCGTTGATTGTCGTCGGGCTTGTCATCCGGTTGCGGGTAGCCGAGTCGCCGGTGTTCTCACGCGTCAAGGAGCTGGGGGCAGAGTCCAAGGCTCCGCTGCTCGAGGTGCTGCGCGACCACCAACTCGCGCTGGTTCTGGCCATCGGCGTGGTGCTGGTCAGCATCAGCGGATTCTATATCGTCACGACTTTCAGTCTTTCGTATCTTACGAACCATCTCGGGGTATCGAGGAGCGTGGCCCTCGCCGGCAACGTGCTCTTCGGTGTCTCAGAGGCGGTGAGCATCCCGTTCTTCGCCCGCCTCGCCGACCGCGTGGGCAAGCATCGGGTGGCGATCTGCAGTGCGGTCTGCCTCGTGTTGTTTTCGTACCCCTACTTTTGGCTCCTGAACACGCGCGCGCCTGCCCTGATCTGGCTTGCCGTGTGTGTCCAAGGCTTCATCGCGAGCGCACTCTATGGCATCACGGGGGCCATTCTTGCAGAGCTCTTCGTGGCGCGTGTGCGCTGCTCGGGGATCTCTCTTGGGTACCAGATTGGAGGAATGCTCGGCGGCGCCCCGGCTCCGATCATCGCCACGTACCTCATTCATTGGTCGGGCGGTGCCACGTGGTCCGTTGCCACGTACCTGGCCGCCAGTTCCGTGATCACCCTCGTCGCGGTCTGCGTCGCCTCGCACAGGCAAAGCGTCGCGAGTAAATTGCAACAATCGCTTCAAGAGGGTATGTGATGAGAATCGAAATCACCGGCACGCCAATCGGCAGGATCGTGCGCGTTCTGGTTGCCGCCTCTGTTGCAGTCGTTTGCGTCGCCGTCGTGAATGCCCACGCCGGCCCGGTGGTCAACTGGCCAACTCGTGGCTGGCCACAGGGAACGCCCGCCAGCGCCGGACTCGATGAACGGACATTGTTGGGGCTGGATGCGGATATCGCGGCCGGGAAGTACGGCCTGATCGACAGCGTCCAAGTGTTTCGATGCGGCGCAGAAGTCTTCGAGCGTAAGTACCCGCACGACTATGCAAGCATCTATGGGAAAGAAGCCAGGACCCGGGGACCGCTGAATGCGCGGCTGACCGGGCGGTACAACTATTTCGATCCGGCGTGGCATCCCTACTACCACGGCACGGACTTGCACACCATGCAATCCGTCAGCAAGACGGTTACGTCCGTTATTTTCGGGATTGCAACGCAGCGCGGCGAATTCAAAGCGAGTCTGAGCACTCCGGTTCTGAAATACTTTGATGTCGCGAAGGTCAAGAACGTCGACGATCGCAAGCGACGCATGACGCTCAGAGACGTGTTGACCATGTCCACAGGCCTTGATTGGCGCGAAGATGTGCCCTACGACGACCCTCGAAGCGATTCGAGCTTGATGGAGGCCACCGACGATTGGGTGCAATACGTAATCGACAAGCCCATGGCGAAGGATCCCGGAACCGCATTCAACTACAGCAGCGGTGCCACGGAATTGTTGGCGTACATCTTCCGCAAGGAGACCGGGCAGGACATCGAAGTGTACGGCGGGAAGCACCTGTTCGGACCGCTCGGCATCAAGTACCACTGGAAACGCACGTACCTGGGGGTCGTCGACACCGAAGGCGGCCTGTATCTCACCGGCGCGGATCTGGCAAAGATCGGCTACCTTTACCTGAACGATGGCACCTGGGACGGCACCAGGATCGTATCGAAGGACTGGGTAAAGCAATCGCTGACCGCGTTCGTCGACACGGGCTGGCAGGGCTTGAAGTACGGTTTCAAGTGGTGGTTGTACCCTCGCAAGAGGGGCGGACAGTTCGTGTGGATGGGCATAGGCTTCGGCGGCCAGCGATTGATGGTATTTCCCGAGGAGCAATTGATTGCGACGTTTACCGGCTGGGACATCATCAAAGATCCAACCGTCGATGTGGAGTTGGTGGATCGGCTCTTGCCGGCGATCACCGCCGAGACGTGCCGGGACGGCGCGCATTGAAGCGCCACGCACCACGCGCCTGACCGGTCCGACAGTCGATCCGAGTCCGAGCTGGCGCAGCTAATGTCCGGTCAGCACGCCGGTGGCCTGATCGAGTCGCGCGCCATACGCGTTCAAGGCGTCGGCGGTGAGGTGAGCATAGGTGTTCGCATCGGCCCAGCGTTCCTCCTCGATGGCCTCAGTGATGCCGGGGAGGGTCTTGGCTCCGTAGCCGGTGTAGCGTCCGGGTGCATAGATCAAATTCTTGAACCAAGGACGCTCCGGCAATCCCACCGGCGGCGCGAGCGTCTGGTCGATCGTCTGCATCAAGCTCGCGAGGCTCAGGCGTGCGGCGGGCGCCAGGCGTGCGCCGTACAGCGTGAATGCCGCGTCGTAGGCTCGAGCGCTCACCTCGAGCCGCGCCACTGCCAGTTCCATGGGTTTCAGGTCGATCGGCGGCACGGGCAGCAGCGCCGCCGGCGCACCGCTCGTCTGGGTTGGATCGGCGGCGAGCTGGAAGGCATGGCCCGCCAGCATCTTCGCCTGCATATCCGCCGCTGCGCGTTTGTCGGATTCGAGCTTTTTCACTTGCTCTAGATAGCGGGAAACTGTCTCGGCGAAGCCGCCCGCCTGTTGGACCGGCAGGTCCGCATCGGCTGCGCGCAGTACCAGCCGCCCGACGGTTTTTGCCAGCAATGCGGTGTAAACAAGGCCCGGATCCCCGAAGCGCACGAAGTGCTCGAATGTATCGTAGCGCGAGTGATAGACCCCGCCGCTGCTGCCTTCTTCGCCAAAACCGATATCCAGCGTCGCCACGCCCAAGTGTTCGAGGAAGGCCGAATAGTCCGAGCCGGAACCCAGTGCCTGGATCGGGAAATCCTTGGCAAGATCGATGGCCATTTTTGCGTCGGTCTTGGCCTCATCGCTTGCGCCCGTCTTGGTGCCGTCGACTTCCATCTTCGCGCGCAAGCGCTTGGCGATGGATACACCCGTTTCCGGATCGCTGACGTCATCGGCGACGAGGTTCAGGAAATGCTGAAAATCATGGTTGCCTCCGGCAAAGAGGAACCCGCGGCCGTTGGTGTCCGAATTGATGTAAAGCAGGGCCTTTTGCTTCAGCTCAGCGGCATGCATCTCCGCCCATTCAGTTGAACCGATCAGCCCCGGCTCCTCCGCGTCCCAGCTCAGGTAGACGATGGTTCGTTTGGGCCGCCACCCGTGACTCGCCAGCTGTCCGATGGCCTTGGCTTCTTCGAGCAAAGATACTTGTCCGGACAGGGGATCGGCCGCACCGAACACCCAGCCGTCGCGATGATTGCCGCGCGTCACCCACTGATCGGGCCACGCGGAGCCCTTCATCATCGCCACGACATCGTAGATGGTCTTGAGGCTCCAATCGGATTTGACCGCGAGATGGACCCGCGCCGTGCTGGGACCGACGCGATACGTGATCGGCAGCGCACCGCGCCATTCCTTCGGCACGACCTGCCCGCTCATGGTCTTGAGCAGCACCTGCGCGTCGGCATAGGAAATCGGCAGTGCGGGGATCTGCAGAATCACCGGCGATTCGGCAATCTTCAATCGCTTGGCATCGGCGGTTGCGCCCACTCCCGGCGTCAGAGGATCGCCGGGAAACAGCGTCATGTCGGTCACCGATCCTCGCTGAATGCCTTGCGAGGGACGCGCGGGTCCGTCCGGATAAGTGTTCTCGAGCGCATAGCCGTCATCGGCCGGATCGGAATAGATCAGGCAACCGATCGCGCCGTGTTCCTTCGCCAGCTTGGGCTTCAATCCGCGCCAGCCCGCTCCGTACCGCGCGATGACGATCTTGCCCTCGACGCCGACCCCCATGCGTTGCAGCGTTTTGTAATCGTTCTGCATGCCGTAATTGACGTAGACCAAGGGTGCCGTGACATCGCCGTCGCCTTGAAAGGCGAGATAGGCGGGCAGCGCCGGATCTTTCGCGGTCGCGCTCGAATCGCCGGGTATCGGCCGCTCCTGCAGCGTGAGTTTGTAGGGTTGCGCATCGAGCAATTCGACGCTTTCGCTGAGGGGCGTCGGATAAAGTACGTTGAACGTCTCGATATGCGCGTCCCAACCGAATTTCTTGAATTGAGCCAGCTCCCACTCGGCATTCGCTTTGTCGTGCGGGGAGCCGACATGATTGGGTTCGGATGACATGCGCTGCAGCCAGTCGCGCATTTCATCGGCTTTGACGGCGGAGTCGAATTCGCGCTCCAGCGCCGCCTGCCCGGTGGGTGTCGACGCCGGCGCGGAGGCCGTCGTTCGCGTCGAACCCACCAATACAATGGCCGCGGAAACAGCGCACGCGGTCGATAATGCAAGCATACGGCGCATGGACACAAACCCCCTCGATTGAACGTCTCTACTCGTCATCAAAACATGTCTACGGCAGGCGCGCTAGAGCCTACTCTTCGGTCGTCGTTGGTTCTCGGGCACCGCCTTGGGTTCCCGCGCACCGCCTTTGGTTCGCGCGGCGACGCCGGCGAGAATCAAGGTCGCGGCAATGCACAGGTAGGCGAACAAATTGCCGACGGCTACATACGCGGTGTGCGCACCCGGCATCATGGGCGCGGTGACCACGATGCCATCTTCGGGGCGCGGATTGCGATAGGGATCGTCGGCATAGGTTTTCTGCAATACACGCCCATTCGGATCGATGACTGCGGACACGCCGGAATTCACCGCGCGCACCATGCTCACGCGCAGCTCGACGCTGGCAAACACCGCCAGCGCCAGGTGTTCCCACGGTTCCGTCTCGGCGCCGAACCACGAGTCACTGGTCAGATTGACGAGCAGATTGGGGCGCAGCTGCCCGGCGCCGCGCACGAATCCCGGCAAAATGTCCTCGTAACAAATCACCGGACCCAATTTCCAGACCTGAGCGCCGGGGCCTTGCAGAGTCAACACGCCCGGGCCGGCGCCGGCGGTGAAACGGCCGGTGTTGGCGGGCAGAACCTGCCGCAGCCACGGGAAGGCGTCGATGCCCGGGATGTATTCGCCGAATGCCAGCAGCCGCACTTTGTCGTAGCGACCCGCCACTCGTCCATCACCGTCGAGCAGAATGGCCGAGTTGAACGCATCATCGTGCGACGCATCGTACATGTCGGCGCCGATGACGACCGGCACGCTCAATCCCCGGCGAATCATGCCGGGGGACTCGGCGGGGAAATCGGCGCTGAAATCTCGCGGCAACGCCACGGGATAACTCCCCTCGCTCCACACGATGAGTTGCGCGCCGCCTTGCTGCAGACGGCGAGACTGTGCCTGCAAGGCGGTCAACTGGCGAATGGCCTCGTCGCGAGAGATTTCGTTGTCCACCGTGTAGGCAAAATTCGGCTGGACCAGTCCGATCTTCAACAGCGGCGCCCGCGCCGCGAGCTCATCCACCTCGCGTATACGCAGCGCCCCGAAGATGAGGACGGCTGCCAATAGCGCCGCGGCCGCCATCGCGGGGAACAGCGCGGCGCGGCGGTCCACCGCCAAATCGTAGAGCGCGCCATTGATGAGCATCAGGAGCGCGGTGACACCGAGGGGGCCGGTCAATTCGGCGATTTGGATGACGAGCGGGTGCCAGGCCTGGGAAATCCATTGGCCGCAGGGAAAGATCTGCGGCACCAGAAGTTCGCAGCTGACCAAACCCAACGGCGCGAGCACGGTCATGGGTACGCGGCGCCTGCGGCGAATACCGCAGAGAACGGCGGTAAAGAGCAGAAAAATAAGGCCGCGCGCGGCGCAGAACAGCAGAAATACCAGCGCCGCGGCCGCCACGGGGAAATCTGCAAAGCGCTGCATCAGATCGATCAGCCAGTAAAAGCCGCCCGCCGTCTCGACGATTCCGGCCCACCAGCCGAGCAGCAGCGCCTGCTTGAAAGTGGGTGCGCGATCCACGGCGAGCAGCATGGGAACCGCCGCGAACCAGGCGAGGGCGGATAGATCGAAGGGCGTCACCGCCAGGAACCATAGACAGCCGCTCAAGGTGGCGAGGCCAAAGGCGCCGTAGAAATTGAGCTTAAGCATGCTTAATCCAGGGTTTATGCGGTTCACGGCCGCAGGGCCGTCGGGTATTCTGAGGCCCAATCATGCAGGAAAGATACGAACCCGCCGCGGTCGAAGCGGACGCACAGCAGTACTGGGACAAGGAGCGCTGCTTCGAAGCCAAGGAAGACGGCGCCCGCGAGAAGTATTATTGCTTGTCCATGTTCCCTTATCCAAGCGGGCGCTTGCACATGGGACATGTGCGCAATTACACCATCGGCGATGTGCTCTCGCGGTTCATGCGCATGAACGGCAGAAACGTTTTGCAGCCCATGGGTTGGGATGCCTTTGGGCTTCCCGCCGAGAACGCGGCCATGGCGAACAAAGTGCCGCCCGCGAAGTGGACCTTCGACAACATCGCCAACATGAAGGCTCAGCTCAAATCGTTGGGGTTCGCCTTGGACTGGAGCCGGGAACAGACCACGTGCCGGGCCGAATACTACCGTTGGAATCAATGGCTGTTCCTGCGCATGTTGGAAAAGGGCATCGCCTACCAGAAGACGGGCGTGGTGAATTGGGATCCCGCCGACAAGACCGTGCTCGCCAACGAACAAGTGATCGACGGCCGGGGCTGGCGCACCGGCGCCCTGGTCGAGAAGCGCGAAATCCCGATGTACTACCTCAAGATCACGGACTACGCCGAGGATCTGCTCGATTCCTTGAGCAATATGCCGGGATGGCCGGAACGTGTGCGCGCCATGCAGGCCAATTGGATCGGCAAGAGCGTGGGCGTGCGGCTGGGATTTCCGTACGACTTCGGCGGCGCGGGAGCCGAGAATAAGGGCGTCTTGCACGCGTTCACCACGCGCGCCGACACCCTCATGGGCGTGACCTTCTGCGCGGTGGCGGCGGAGCATCCGCTCGCGACCCATGCCGCGCGCGGCAACACGAAGTTGGCGGCGTTCATCGAGGAGTGCAAGCGCGGCCCGGCCATCGAATCGGAACTCGCGACCCAGGAGAAAAAAGGCCTGCCGACCGGCTTGTCGGTGCGCCATCCCATCAGCGGCGAGGCGCTGCCGCTGTGGGTGGGCAACTATGTGCTCATGAGCTATGGCGACGGCGCGGTCATGGGCGTTCCCGCGCACGATGAGCGGGATTTCGAATTCGCCAAAAAATATCATTTGCCGATCAGGCCCGTCATCGACGTCGCAGGGCGCGAATATTCCCTGCACCAATGGGCCCCGTGGTATGCCGAGCATGGCCGCTGCATCAATTCCGGGGTGTACGACGGATTGGAGTTCCAGGCGGCCGTCGATGCCATCGCCGCGGATTTGAGCCGCCTGAGGTTGGGCGAAAAGCGAACCACCTGGCGCCTGCGCGACTGGGGGATTTCCCGTCAGCGCTACTGGGGTTGCCCGATCCCGGTGATTCATTGCGGCAAGTGCGGCACCGTGCCGGTGCCGGACGAGCAGTTGCCGGTGGTCTTGCCGGTCGATCTGGTGCCCGACGGCAGCGGCAATCCGCTGCTCAAAAACGAGGCCTTTCTCGCGGTTCCCTGCCCTCGATGCAAGGCCAAGGCGCGGCGCGAGACCGACACCATGGACACCTTCGTGGACTCCTCCTGGTATTTCCTGCGTTTCGCCTGTCCCGACAACGACAAGGCCATGCTGGATGCGCGGGTTCGCTACTGGCTGCCGGTGGATCAGTACATCGGCGGGATCGAACACGCGATATTGCACTTGTTGTACGCGCGATTCTGGACCCGCGTCATGCGCGACTTGGAATTGGTCGAGTTCAAGGAGCCCTTCGCGAACCTCTTCACCCAGGGCATGGTGCTGAACGAGGTGTTTTTCCGCAAGCCGGACGCGGGTCGGGTGGAGTACTTCAATCCCGCGGACGTCGAAGTCACGCTGGATCCGACGGCGCAGCGGCGCATTGCCGTGCTGCGCTCCGACGGCGAAGAGGTCGAATCGGGCGGCATCGTCACCATGTCGAAATCGAAGAACAACGGTGTCGATCCGCAAGCCCTGGTGGACGAGTTTGGCGCGGACACCGCGCGTTTGTTCACCATGTTCGCCGCGCCGCCCGAGCAGACCCTGGAATGGTCGGACGAGGGCGTGCAAGGCGCCTATCGATTCATCAAGCGCTTGTGGAAAGCGGTGCACGATCACGTCTCACAGGGCATACCTCCGGCGCTCGAGGTTGCGGCTCTGAACGATGCGCAGCGCGGGATTCGCCGCCAGGCACACCAGACCTTGGCGAAAATCACCGACGATATCGGCCGCCGCCGCACCTTCAATACGGCGATAGCCGCGGCCATGGAGCTGTTGAACGCGCTGGCGAAGCATCCTCACACCTCCCCCCAGGATCGCAGCGTGATGCAGGAGGCCCTGGACATCGCCGTGCTCGGACTCTCGCCCATCATTCCGCATGTCACGCATGCCTTGTGGCGCGCCTTGGGCCATCGCCGCGCCTTGATCGATGAGCCTTGGACCCCGGTCGATGCCGCCGCGCTGCAAACGTCCTCGATCGCCATGGTGGTGCAGGTCAATGGCAAGCTGCGCGGGCATATCGCGGTGGCCGTCGGCGCCGGCGAGGACACGGTGCGCGCCGCGGCGCTCGCCGACCCCCATGTGCAGAAATTCGTCGGGGCAGGCCAGGTGCGCAAAGTGATCATCGTGCCGGGCAAGCTCGTCAACATCGTGGTGTAATTGCGCCGTGGCCGTCGTCAACAGTCGCCGTTGGAATGCGCGCGCCGCGATGCGCCGCGCCGGCGGGCGGCTGGGCACCTTGGGGGCCGCAGGCGCCGCAACCGCGCTGACGCTGGCCGCGTGCGGATTTCGGCTGGCCGGCAGCGATCCTCTGCCCGGCGTACTGGCGCGACCCTATCTGTCCTTGAAGGACCCTTACACAGATTTCTCGCGCGAGTTCGAACATCGGCTGAAGAGCGCCGGCGCCACGCTGCAGGGTTTGCGCGAGAACTCCACCGCGACCATCGACGTTACCAAGGACCTGGTCGAGCAGAGGACACTCTCGGTGTCGGCCACCAATATCCCGACGGAATATGAACTCACGTACACGATCACCTTCGCCGTGCATGGGGTCGACAAGGAGCTGCTCGCGCCTCAGACCATCAGCCTTGCGAAGGATTACAGCTTCGAGGAGAACGTGCTGCTGGCGAAGGAGCACGAAGCCGATAACTTGCGCCAGCAAATGGCGCGCGATCTGGTGTCGATTGCGATGCGCCGGCTCACGAGTCTGAAATAAGGGCGGAGCGGCGTGCTGCTGCTCAACTCCATCGATCGACTGGGTCTGGAACTGCTCCTGGATCGCTACGGACTGACATTGAATTTGGTGGCTCCCGAAGAAGTCATACCCGGGTCCTATTGGGGCGAGCGCGAGGCCGGGCTGATCGGCGCGAAGATTTTCGCGCGGCTCGATACACCGGTGCACTCGGTGCTGCACGAGAGTGCGCATTTCATCTGCATGACCCCGGAACGCCGCGCCGGATTGGATACGGATGCCGGCGGCGACGATGCAGAGGAAGGTGCGGTGTGCTATCTGCAATTGGTCCTGGCGGAGTCCGTACCGAACGTCGGCCGCAGCCGCATGTGCCGCGACATGGATGAATGGGGCTACAGCTTCCGGCTGGGGACGACCGCGGCCTGGTTTGCCGAGGACGCCGACGATTCGCGCGATTGGCTGATAAGCCACGGTCTCCTCGACTTGACCGGCCGCCCCACATATGCCTGCCGCTAGGCCGCGATTCGTGTCGCGCCGCGCCGTACTTGCAGGATTCGTCGCGACCCTCGCGTCGGGTTGTGGACGAGTTGCCTTCATGGCCGCCAATGTGCCGGCGGCTTTTGGCCCGTACCGGCGCCATCGCAATATTCCCTACGGCCCCGATCCGCGGCATGTTCTCGATGTCTATGTGCCGGATAAAGTCTCTGCGGAATCACGGCCGCTGGTGGTGTTCTGGCACGGCGGCCGTTGGCGCATCGGCGACAAGGCGGACTATCGATTCGTGGGCGCTGCCTTGACCGAATTGGGCTGCGTCGCAGTGCTGCCGAACTACCGGCTTTACCCGCAAGTCAGAATGCCGGGTTTCATGGACGATGCCGCATGCGCAGGCCGGTGGGCAGCCGCGCACGCCGCCGAGTTCGGCGCGAATGCGAATCGACTGTACCTGATGGGCCACTCGGCGGGCGCACACATGGCCGCCTTGGCGACGCTCGACCCGCGATACTTTGCGGCCGGCGGGCACACGGTGCCGCGCATTACGGGAGTGATCGGCTTGTCGGGACCGTATGACTTCCTACCGCTGCTCGAGCCGGACGTGCAGGACATGTTCGGTCCGCCCGAGAATTATGCGCTCTCGCAGCCCATCAATTTCGTGCGTCCCGACGCGCCGCCCATGCTGCTGGTGCATGGCTTGAAGGACGACACGGTGCGGCCGAAGAACTCGCGCAATCTGGCGGCCGCGCTCCTGGCCCTCGGCGTGCCGGTGACGCTGAAGCTATACCCGAAGCTCGAGCACGCCGACACGGTGGCCGCCTTGAGCAGGCCGGCGCGCGGCCGCGCGCCCATACTCGCCGATATCGCGGCGTTCGTCCGGCAGGGAGTTCCCGATCAGGCGGCGTTGGCGGCCGCCGGCGCCGCCATCGCGTAGCATCGGCCGAAGCGATTCGCGAGGAATGCCTGCAGCTTGATGTCCTCTTGGCGAATGAGTCCCGACTGCGGCAGCTTGCCCGCGCTCAACATATCGAGCACCGCGCAAATGCCGCCTGCGGTGGTGATCTGAATGGCGCTGCGGACGCGGCCGCCCAAGGGCGCCGCATAGATCTTGTTGGCATAGGTCTCTTGCATGAGCTGACCGCCGCGCAGGCCGCTGACGGTGACGAACACGATCACGACATCCTGCAACGTAATGGGCACGGCATTCTCCAGAATATCCTTCAGGAGTTCGCGCCGATCCCGCAGGCGCAGATCGTTCAGCAGCGCCTTCATGATCGCCGCATGGCCGGGATAACGGATGGTGCGGTAATTGAGATTGCGCACCTTGCCGGCGAGGGTTTCGCACAGCGTGCCGAGGCCGCCGGAGGTGTTGAAGGCCTCGTACAGGACGCCGTCGAGGGAGAATTCCTCGAGTTCCTCCAAAGGCTGGGTCTCACGCAGTTGACCATTGACGATGGCTTCGCAGGGCTCGCAATATTCGTTGATGACGCCGTCCGTGCTCCAGGTCAAATTGTAGTTGAGCGCGTTGGAAGGAAATTTCGGCAGCGCACCGACACGCATGCGAACGTCCTGCAGCGTGTCGAAGCGCGAGGCCAGGTCGCTGGCGACGATGGTGATGAACCCCGGGGCCAATCCGCATTGCGGAATGAACGCGGTGCGGGCGCCCTGGGCCAGCTGCTTCACCGCGCGGGTGCTGGCGACGTCCTCGGTCAGATCCAGGTAGTGGGCGCCGGCGGCCTTCGCGGCCTCGGCGATGGTGCGGGTCGCGTGATAGGGCGCGGCGCTCAACACCGCGAACTTGCCGGTCAGTATCTTGCGCAAAGCGTCGCCCTGCGTGATGTCGGCAGCGATTTTGGTGATGGCGGCCGCCGTCTCGAGACGATCCAATTGCTGCTGCGAGCGGTCCACGACCGTGACCGAATAATCGCCGGATCCGCCGAGCAGTTCCGCGATCATGGATCCGATTTTTCCCGCGCCGATGATAACGATGTCTTGCATGTCGCCCCCAAGTTGGACCGCCGATTTTAATCGCTATCCCTGCAAATAGTAGGATGCGTTTAGTAGTATTAACGGTATAATTTCGGCACTACATAGGGTAAAAACGGCGAATTGCCATGGATGCCATCGACGAGAGGCTATTGTTGGCCCTGCGAGAAAACGGCCGGGCTTCGACCGCGCAGCTGGCGCGCCTGGTGGGGCGCTCGCGCACCAGCGTGCAAAGCCGCATCGAACGGTTGGAAAGGCAGGGCGTCATCATCGGCTACGGCGTGTTGCTCGCGCCGGAACATTCCTTGGGAGCCGTGCGCGCGCACGTGATGATCAAGGTGGGTCCAAAAGAGGCGCGCGGCGTTGCCGCGGCGCTGCGCGCCATCCCGCAGGTGCGCGTGCTGCATTCGGTGAGCGGCGACGTGGATCTCATCGCCGTCGCGGCCACGGCATCCGTCGCCGAAATGGATCAGGTCATCGATCGCATCGGCGCATTGGACGGCGTGGAGCGCACCACGTCGTCGATCATTCTTTCGACGAAGTTCGAGCGCTGAGGGCTTGCAATTCCTTCGCCCGCAGCAGCGCCAGACCGAGCGTGTCGATCACGTTTTCCGCTCCGACGTTGGCAAGCACGCCGCCGCGCTCCAGCTTGTAGCGCACATTGGGCCGAACCTCGGCCAGCAGGACGGCCGCGCCATGCCGCTTGAAATCGGTGATGATCTCCTCGATCGCGAAGATACCGGTGGCATCGACGAAGGGCACATTGCCCATGCGCAAGATGAGCGTGGTCGCGGGCCGCTGAATGTGCTCCAGAGTGCGTTCGAGCTTCTCCGCGGCGCCGAAGAACACCGGGCCGTCGATGTTGTAGATGACCACTCCCTCATCCGCGGGCAGCGCCGGCGACCCCGGGGTGCCGGAGTCGGGCAGCTCTTCGATGTGCTGTTCGATGTTCACCGAATCCGCCATCCGCCGCATGAAGAACAGCGCCGCGAGAATCACGCCGACGTTGACCGCGACGACGAGATCGACGAACACCGTCAGCAAGAATGTCAGCAGCAAAATGCCGACATCGACCTTGGGAGCGCCGCGCAGCAGCCGCACCACATGCGGTAATTCGCTCATGTTCCAGGCCACCACGAACAAGATGGCCGACAGGCAGCACAGCGGTATCGCGGAAGCGAGGGGTGCCAGCAACAGGATCACCATGACCAGAAACACCGAATGCACGATTCCGGCGAGCGGACTGGTGGCGCCATTGCGGATATTGGTCGCCGTACGCGCGATCGCGCCGGTGGCGGCGAAGCCGCCGAACAAGGGCGCCACGATGTTGGCGATGCCCTGGCCGATAAGTTCCTGATTCGAATCGTGGCGCGTGCCGGTCATTCCGTCCGCAACCACGGCGGATAGCAGGGACTCGATCGCGCCCAGCAAGGCGATGGTGAAGGCCGGGCCCACCAGCGACAGGACTCGTGCCGCATCCAAGGTGGGAATCGCAAGGGCGGGCAGGGTGCGGGGAATTCCGCCGAAAGCCGAACCGATCGTGGCAACACCCGGGAAATGAAATACCGCCTGCACCACGGTGACCACGACCAGGGCAACCAGCGGCGCCGGGATGCGCTTCAAGTAGCGGGCGCCGAAGGTCAGGATTGCGAGCGCGAGGAGCCCCAAACCGGCGGTTGCCGGATTGATCGTCGGCAACGCTTCGATCAGCGACCACAGCTTTTCGTGGAAGCGCAATCCGGAAGGGGCGGGAGCCAATCCCAGGAAATCCTTCCATTGGCCGACGAAGATGATCACGCCGATCCCGGCCGTGAAGCCGACGATGACGGGATCGGGAATGTACTTGATGACCGCTCCGAGTCGGACGATGCCGAACACCAGCAGGATCACTCCCGCCATCAGCGTGGCGATTTGCAACCCGGCGATGCCGTGCTGAGCGGTGATGATGGCGAGCACGGCAATGAACGCGCCCGTGGGCCCGGAAATCTGTACGCGCGTACCGCCGAATATCGAGGTCAGGAGGGCCGCGACAATGGCCGTATACAGCCCCTGCTCCGGCCGGGCGCCGGAGGCGATGGCGAAAGCCATCGCCAGCGGCAGAGCAACGATGCCTACCACCACGCCGGCCAGCACATTGTTGCCGATGTGAGATCGCGACCACAAACCGGCGGCCTTTGCCTGCAGGAGCGCAATCATTTGAAAGGACGGAGGACGGAGGCGGGGTGAAGCAAGAGTGGAATCGACCGTGTATTCAAGATTCGCCGCTCCGGCCGGGTGGACGTTTACGGCACCCAATATAGTGGTTAATGCGAAAGTAGGACACTGCCCGACACCGACATGCGGGTTGATCCGCTGGCTGCGAATTCGCATCTGCGCGATGATCGTTGGAGCGGCAGCCGCGCGTCGCCGTCGGCCGCCATTGCGCATCGCCGTCGGCAGCCATTGCGCATCGCCGTCGGCCGCTAAGGAGGGTCCCATGAAGATACTGATCACTCTGCTCATCGCAGCGAGCCTGGCATCGGGCTGTGTGGCGGGAAGTAACATGACGCATGAGGATAGCCCTGCGGCTACCAATCGCGATCAAGGCCCGGCCCTGTGCCGCGACGGCACCATACCGCCCTGCAACGACCGAGGTTGAACCTGAGCCGGCGGTGGTCGGAGGATGCCCCTCCGGGAATAAAAAACGGCGTGGGCCTGATGAGGTACCCACGCCGCCGGGATATCGCAACCAGCGGGGGAGTTGGCTGATGCCGGCGCGAGATTCACCTAAACCGTCCGCTTCGACTTGGGGTACTCGTCGAAGCTCGAATCCATCCTGCCAAAATTGACGCGCCGAGGGGCGGACGCTTTATAACGAACGGTGAAATTTTTTTCGCTTGACAGGTTGGCGACTCACATGAGGCGAGCGGCTAACGTGGCAGCGCGGGTTCGCAATGCGCATCGATTCGACTACGTCGCGGCGGATGGCGCCACGCGCGGCTGCCGCAGGCGCTGCGCGATGAGATAAGCGATGACGGCCACCGCCAGCGTGACGCA
>Ga0210408_10001842_pt1 | contig 21457 bp, 29 predicted proteins | sample IncBWH4MmetaG_FD_155471 | JGI IMG/M metagenome (GOLD analysis project Ga0210408, IMG submission 155471) | Forest soil microbial communities from Barre Woods Harvard Forest LTER site, Petersham, Massachusetts, United States - Inc-BW-H-4-M | ecosystem: Environmental > Terrestrial > Soil >...
ACCGGCCAGAGCCACGACTACAAGCGGCATGGCACGACAACGTTGTTTGCGGCGCTGGAAGTCGCCACCGGAAAGATCATTGCAACGCATTCAAAACGCCGTCGCCGTGTCGAGTTTCTCGATTTCAGTGTGCTGCAGAGACACATAGAAAGGAGGGCAACATGAAATGAAACGTGTCGTACAGCTGCGTGAGAGATGAGGGTGGGCCCCTCGGGATCGGCTTTCAGGAGCAGGTCTCAAACCACTCCAAGCGGCTGCGGTCAAAAGCCGTGGTCGTGAGCGTTGGAGCAAAAGCTCGGGGCAGGACCCCGGGCAGGTGTGCGTCCGGGAGACGAGGGAAACCAAACCTGCCGATGATGCGTCGTTAAGAACCATAGCGTCGTCAAAACCAGGAGCATGAATTTCTTCTGGGAAAAGTCTGTCGGGTGCCTGATTGACTGGGCAGATGGCGACCGGCGTTAAGGAGGCGTGAACCGGATGCAGGCTTTTGCGCGGAACTGCAGGAACCAGTGCGCTGATGTCAAGGGAGAAGCACAAGCGGCGAAAACCGTGAGGCGAGAGTACCGAAGCAGAGCATTGGGGCGGATCGATCCGTAGGAGCGATGAAGGTCCGTAATGGGACTGGAGCAAAGGGATCGGGTCAGGTGGTCGTAGGGTCGAAACAACTGGAAACAGGATGATGACGAAACGTACGACAGACAAGCCGTTCAGCATTACCAAGAGGCAAGTGTACGAGGCTTACAAAGCGGTCAAATCCAATCAAGGTGCGGCCGGTGTGGATAAGGAGACGATCGAGCAGTTCGAAGCTAACTTGGGGGGCAACCTCTATAAGCTCTGGAATCGGATGAGCTCGGGGAGCTACTTTCCACCACCGGTGCGTGCTGTCTCCATACCTAAGAAATCTGGAGGCAAAAGGATTTTGGGTGTGCCCACTGTAGCTGATCGCGTGGCTCAGATGGTTGTGAAGCAACTCATCGAGTCTGATCTGGATCCAATCTTTCTGGCGGACTCATATGGCTATCGGCCCGGGAAATCGGCGCTCGATGCCATCGGTGTAACGCGTGAACGCTGCTGGAAATATGACTGGGTGCTGGAGTTCGATATCAAAGGTCTGTTCGACAATATTGATCACGAACTTCTGCTGCGGGCGGTCCGGAAGCACGTGAAATGCAAATGGGCGCTGCTCTACATCGAAAGATGGTTGACGGCGTCGATGGAACTCGAGGACGGAACGAGGGTGGAGCGTACGTGTGGTACCCCTCAGGGCGGAGTAATCAGCCCGATTCTCTCGAATCTGTTCATGCATTACGCGTTTGATCTCTGGATGGCACGGACGCAATTCGACCTCCCATGGTGTCGGTATGCCGATGACGGGCTAGTTCACTGCCGGAGCGAGCAAGAAGCCCAGGCCCTCAAGGCCGCACTTCAAGCACGTCTGGCAGAGTGCCGTCTGGAAATACATCCGACGAAAACCAAGATCATCTACTGCAAGGACGGCAAGCGTAAAGGTAAGTATCCGAACATCAAGTTTGACTTCCTCGGATACTGCTTTCGGCCGCGGCGGGTTCTAAACTCGCGGGACAACTCGTTGTTCTGGAGTTTCACCCCAGCCGTCAGCCCCTCTGCGCTGAAGTCTATGCGGGCGAAGGTTCGGGAGCTAGGCATCCGACATCGAACCGAGTTGTCGTTGGTTGAAATTGCGTATCGCATCAATCCGCTCCTTCGGGGGTGGATTAACTACTATGGGCGATACGCGCCATCGGCGCTCGTCCCCCTGCTCAGGTACGTCAATCAGACGCTACTGGCTTGGGCGATGCGGAAGTTCAAGCGCTTCAAAGCACACAAGACGCGTGCGAGCCATTTCTTACAAAAGTTGGCACAGCGAAGTGCGCATCTCCTCGTACATTGGCGCATTGGAATGATCGGCACGTTTGCCTGATGGGAGCTGAGTGACGCGAGAGTGTCACGCTCAGTTCTGAGAGGGGCTGGTGGTGCAATTCCACCGGCCTACTCGCCTGAACAGTCTCACCGCGGCCTTTCCGAACCGCCAGCTTCACGTCATCCTCGACAACCTCAGCACCCACAAGAAGAACGAGGACTGGCTCAAGGCCCACCCCAATGTGCAATTTCATTTCACGCCGACAAGCGCGTCCTGGCTCAATCAGGTCGAGGTATGGTTCTCGATCCTGCAGGGCCAGTCGCTCAGCGGCGCCTCCTTCACGAGCCTCAAACAGCTCCAGGAGCACATCGATGCCTACATCAACGCATATAACGACCAAGCTGAGCCCTTCGTCTGGACAAAGAAAAAGGTCCGGCAACGCCGATACAAGGGCCGCCGTATCACTCAGCTATGATTCCGGGTACTAGCTGCCGAATGAACTGCCTAGGCGGAGAAAAGAGGTCGCATAGTCGTGAGGTGGGCCGCGGTGGTCTGCGCCTGCACTCAGGCAACTGATCAAGCCGCCCTCCATCATACGCGCTTCTCAAGCATCATCGATTGCGTGCGCCCTCAAAACGAAGCGGAACGGCGAACGTTACTCCCGCGCGGACCTCGTTGACCGGATGGCCATTGGTTAGCGCGTGGCGAAACGCTGCATCGACGGCGATCTTGTCGTTGACCTGCCAGATCAGGCCGACGAGCCCGGAAACAGTCTCCTCAACGCCAAATTCCTTCTCGTAAAAGAACTCCGCGACCGGCCGCACCTTCCACTTCGAGGGCCCCTCGAGGATCGTGCCGACAAATACATCCGCGTGATGGTCTCGCGTGAGCGCGGCTTCTGTATTGAAATGAATCATTCCCCAATTCCAGCGTTGCGAAACGATGCCGGCCCAGCTCGCTCCGACGCCGCTATCGCCCGTGCTGTCCGGCAGCAGCACGCCGAATTCTGTGGCCACGCTCGGTCCGCTCTTGTCCTGGAGGCTGCCGGGCACCACAACGTGCTTGAGGAACGCGCCTGCCGTGGTCAACTCCGTCGGCCCTTGCGACAGAGGCGTCTCTCCCCGCCCCTCGAAGACGGCCTCCCATTCGTCACTCAAGCCGAAATTGAGCACTGTCCACGGCGCTATCAGGGTCCGCGTCCCCTGTTCGTGTTGAACACCCGCGGGCTGCAATTCGACTTCCATTTCCCCTGGCGGGGCAACCGCCGCGTCCGTACCATCGAACGGCCGATAGGCCAAAGCGGGCGTGGGCGCGGCTGCAGCGCTGAGCAAGACCAACGCTAAGACAACTGGTGAGGTGAAAAGTGATTTATCGGTGAGCATGCCCGCTCTCCTGCCTGGCACGCCTCAAGGCGATGGACGAAAGACCCAGATCGCAGCGGCGGTCGTGAATTTCGCGGGAACGGCGAGCAGCAATCGATCGAGTTCAGGCACGTATAGGGACGTCCGCGCACCGACAGCGGTTGCGATGCGACCAATCGACCGATAGGAGGACCCCTCCGTGGCACGCACGTCGACGAAACCCTCGCCGCAGCTGATGTAAGTCCGATCACGCTTGGAATCCACGAAGACATCGTCGATGTCGTTGCAAGTGCGGACCGACGCCACCGGGCTGCCGTCCGCCGCGGAGAAAACGCCGAGCTCCGCCGGACGACGAAACGCGACGAGAACACGCTGGTGGGCCTGATCCAGCGCCATGGCAAAGTTCGCGCTGCGGTTCGCTGTCGGCCAGGACGCAATTCTCTTTCCCGAAAGTCGATCGACGACATCGATTGAATCCGCGTTCGGCACGTTGACAAAGATCCGGTCCGTATTGGCATCGAGCTGGAAGCTTTCCGGGTGCGCCTTCAAGGCGACACTTCCGACCGACTTGTGGGTGGCGGCATCGAGGAGCGCCAACGCACCATCGCCATGGCCGACAAAGATACGTCCCGCCTTCGAATCCACGCGAACATTGTCGGCGTCGCTGCCAAGCTCGATGCTTCCGGCCGGCGAAAGATCGGCTCCCTTGAAAAGCCTGGATCCGTCGCCGGCGTCCGCCACATAGACCATGTCCGTCGTGGGCTCGTAGCCGATGCCCTGCGGCTCGCGGAGGCCGCTGATGAGGCGGTCGAGGCGCTGAGCCTTCAGGTCGACCACGGCGAGGCTGTCTCTGCCGAGCGCCGCAACGAACAGACGTTGCCGGGCCAGATCGACCGCCATGTGATCGATCCGGCCACGAACGTCGGTCAGCGGGATCTTCGCTTCCAGTTGCAGCGCCGGCGTGTCCGCGCCTTCACCGGCCGCGGCGCCAGCGATGCCGATTGTCGCAACGGCCGCCACCATTGCGATAGATCCCCGACTCCAACCCATTTTCCTCTCTCCCCCCGAATCTTCCCCGAGGATCCCGTTTCGGACGCGCTGGTCCGCTAATCCAGCGGCTCCGAAGCAGTCGAGAATCGCTTCGCCTGCAGAAGAACAACGGCCGCCTCCGGACGGTCGTTTTTCAGCTCTGGCACGGCACTCACGACGATCACATCCGCTGCCTCGCCCTTCGCCTGTCCCTTCGCCTTGGTCGCAGCATCCGACAGCTTCACCTTTGCCCTGTCCATCGCAGCCTTTTGCGACTTGGCGTGGGTGAGGTCTTCGCCTTCGGTGATCGGGTCGACCTTAGCGACAGCTCCGGTCATGTGATCGACAATGACCTCGAAAAACTTTCCTTCCTTTGAGGTATAGACGGAAAGCTGCAGCTTGCCATTATCGATCTCGAATTTTCCGGAAATCGGCTGGCCTTCCCGTTCGCTGGCCGTAAATCCCTGTTGCAGGCTCACCTTGGCGCCACTCAATGCGCTCGCCAACTCGACCTGTTCTTCATCGGGGCCAATGGCCAGCGCCGAAGGGTTGCCAGCGAGCGATGCCACCAGGGCGGCGATGAGACCAAGTGTGGATGTCAACAGTATCTTTCGTCTCGTCATGACGCACCTCCTTGCGTTGATCAAGATGCCCCTTGTTCGTTGTCGAAGCTGCTCTCCCATGTCGGCTGCAGCTGAGAGGGTTTTCCCGCCGGTCCGGCGACTCGAGCCCACTCCAAAGGTGGAGCGGTTCTTCGATCCGCGACTTGATCTTGGTCGTCTTTCAGCGCCCCCACTACTGAATAGTTTCTGAAATCTCTGTCAGGAGCACTACGAAGGTCACGACACCCGGTCTCGCCGGCGCATCCCTCGCGCGGCTTCAATTCCCGGATGTGCTCGGTCTGGTCATCGCTGAACATCGAACCGAACGCAATTTCATGATGCTCGACTCCATCCGGTGTGGCTTACATGAGCCCATTTGAACGCACCGAGGTACCCTCTTGCCCAGTTGTCGTTGCTATTTCACCATCACCCATGCCGGCTGCAGCCAAGGATAGGCGATAAGGCCTACGACTGCGGTTGCCGCGATCAGCGCCGGATTGCTCACCTTCCAGCGGAACAGGACCGCGAGCGAGATCACGCCGATTGCAATCGTCAGCCAGTCGCCGATCGCAATCTTCCCCAACAGGATGCACGCGCCCAGGATAGTCCCGATCGCGGCCGCATAGGCTCCTTTGACAAACCCCTGGACGTTCGCATTCCCCCGATGCCGCGCCAATAGCGGCGCAACGATCAGCACCAGCAGGAAAGACGGCAGAAAGATCCCAACGGTCGACACAAGCGAACCCCAGAAACCCGCCACCAGATAGCCGACGAAGGTCGCGGTGATGACCACGGGACCCGGACTGATCATGCCTACCGCAACCGCGATCAGGAATTGCCGCTCGTCCAGCCAGCCATATTGCTGCACGAGCCCTTGTTCGAGAAATGGAACAATGACGAGACCGCTGCCAAAGGTCAGCGAACCCGCCTTTAGGAAGAACAGCAGCAGCTTGCCAAGTGTCGATCCTGTTGCGACCGGCGCGATTGAGGCCGTTGCCGCCGGCACGATCACAACCCCAGGCAACGTAGCGGGTGTGCGCTTGAACACATTGCCGTAATAGAGAATTCCGACGATTCCAGCCCCGATAAACAATATCGCGACTTCGGCCTGCAGAACGACCGTGACCACGAGGCACACGGCCGCGATCGCCCACTGCAGCCAGTCTTCCATGCCGAGTTTGGCGAGCCGATAGCACGAGTGCAGGATGAGCGCGATCACCGCCGGACTGACGCCGTAGAAGATCGCTGTCACCGGCTGAAGATCACCGAGATACACGTAAAGAGCGCCGAGGGCCGCAACGATCACGAAGTTTGGCAGGATGAAGCACCATCCACCGAGCCACGCACCCCAGAAGCCGCCGCGAAGCCAGGAGATGTAGATGCCGACCTGAATGGCGAGCGGCCCAGGAAGCGACTGGCAGATGGCGATGGATTCGCGCATCTCGTCCTTGGTGAGCCATTTCTTGTCGTTGACCAGCTCTCGTTCCATCTGCCCCACCAGCGCGACCGGGCCACCGAAGCCGAGAAAGCCGAGGCGAAGAAAATAGAGCGCAAGTTCTGCCAAGCGGCCACGCTCGACGCCAGTTGTCGTTGTCATGTCAGACTCCATTCAGAGAAAGGTCCCGGCGGCGATATCGAACGAGGTTGAGCGAGAATCTCGGCAGACATCTTTCCTCACTTTGGATCGGAGATGGCCTGGAGAATGCCATCGAACGGTAGCCCCAGCCCAGTTGGCGTCATGACGACGCGCGTCCCGGACAACGCGACCTCGAAACAGCCACCGTCCGGATCCGGCAGATCGACGCAGAGGTTGTCGCCCTGGATGCTCCATTTGCCGACCTTCTTGCTCCCCATCGCATAGTTCCTCAGCGTTCCGTCGCGCTCGTAAACCGCACGCCAATGAACCTCGTCGGTCAGCTCCCTGCCTGTAAATCTCGCCCGTATCTGCGCTCCCGTCAGCTTCTGCAGATTTTCCGCGGCAACAAATCCGGCATCGAGGGCAAATAGGCCGCCGATGCCGCAGGTGAGTGCTGCGGTGAGGCACTTACGGAGGCCGATCGATTCGAGTGTTCTCGACTTTGCGCTCACTTTTTGCAGGACTTCAGGCACATCTGATACTCGGTCTTGCAGGCTGGACCTGCGTAGTTCTTCATGCACGCAGCGCGCTGCTCGGCGCACACCTTGCACGACTGCGCCAACGCCAAGCCTAGGCCCGCAACTAGCGCCGCCGGTACTGAAGCGGTGAGAACAATACTTTTCATCCTTTTCCCCTCCTTGAACGTCAGGTTGCGCCAACACATCCAGTAGGCCAATCTGCTGGCGCCTAGCTCTTCGTACTCGCCGTCTTGTCAAGCGCAGCGCGCAGCCCCTTCGCCAGCTTCAACGCATCGTCATTGGCCCAGAAGTGGAGAAAGAACAGGCGCGGCTGCTCGTCGAGCATGTGACTATGGACGGCCGTCACTTCGATGCCATTTGCAAGCAGCGCATTGATCACGGGATTGACCTCGTCACCGGTCAGCACGAAGTCCCCGGTAATGGCTGCCTTGCCGCCGCCGGTCGGCTGGAAGTTGATCGCCTGAGCGACACCCAGGGGGCCGCCAGGCGTCATTTCGATCCCGCCTTCGCTGACTGGATCCCGGCGCGGCACGGCGAACGCGTAGACGCCACCGTTGTTCTGCCCTTTGACACCGATGATCTGATCAAGCTGCGCGGTGTCGAGATCGACAGCCGGCGGTGGCGCCGCAGCTGCGAGCGTCATCGGTGTCTTGCTGGTCGCAAGCGCATCGTGGATCGTGCCAGCCAGCTTCACCGGGTCACCATGGCCCATGACGTGCAGATAGAACGTGGCTGGGCTGGCGCGCAGCAGGTGATTGTGAATTGCGGTGATCTCGAAGCCGCCCTCGGTGAACTTGGCCACCACCGGAGCGACCTCGGTTTCCAGCAGGACGACGTCGCCCATCGCCATGGCACCGCCGTGCGCAGGTTTGAACGCGATCCAGCCGCCCAGTGCCAAGGACGGCTTGATCGCAACGCCGTCCAAAGTCACTGTCAGATCGCTCCGGGGAAATCCATACCGATGCACATCGCTGGATACGGCTGGCTTGCGGCCAAGCGTTTCATCGATCTTTTGCCAATCGATGTCTTGCGCCTGTGCACCGGAGATGAAGGGCTCGCTGAAAATCGTCCAATTTACCTCCCCTGCTCCGGCGGCGCTCGCTAGTGATGTTACGAGAATTGCGACAGGCAGTCTCAGTCTAAGCTGCATGGTATCCTCCTTGCGTAAGCAATTGATCCACTCGGGTTGTACCCCGCCCGCATCTTCTCTCGTTGTTATCTGCCATCAGGCTGCCTTTTGTTGCCTCATCGCTGCAACTCGTAGGCTCGGTACACCGCGGGCCAATCGATTGCGGCCATGAAGACGTCGACGCAGCTCACAACCTTGGCGCCGTAGTCGATGTGATAGGAATGCTCGTACATCTCGATCGCCAAAATCGGTGTGCCGCCGGCCATTCCGTGGCAGCGGGCGGTGGCTCACTGATTTGTCAGCTTTCGATCTCGTGGCGACCAGGATCGCACCAAATCCACGCGGTCCCGGTGTTGCGACAGGGCAGCGCCGAAGACCGCGGACTCGCGGCGTCAACGCAAACGACATCTCGGGATTGAATGGGCAAACAGCAGACATGCAGCGTCCTTCTCGGAAAACCGGACGCGATGCTTGGGCATGCTGCCTCGCGAGGAGATCGCTTCCCCGTACCGCCAGCTAAATCCTGAGAAGCAAATCTGTCAACGAGGTCAGACGTACATTCTCCGTTCTGTGATTTCGTGCCCTTAGCCAAACAAGCACCTTCCGCCGCGGAGGTGCCCGGGCACACACCGGTGGCACCATTTCTAACAATCAGTTTAGTATTGGTCCCAGTCCCGCCACTGCCCGGCGAGCCGCGGATCTTCAGCTGGCACGATGGTGCCGGACCTTCTCATTACTGGGGCACTGGTCCCCGAACCGTTACGACGATCGCCATCCCCGATAGCAAGAGCAGCACGAGCACGACCTTGCGGAACGTCGCCTCGTCCAGCTTGCCGTAGAGAGCCCAGCCGAGAAGGGTACCGGCGATGAGCAGCGGCAGACCCAATAGCAGCAAGTGGATCGTCGCCGGCGTCATCAAGCCAGCCCCGCCCAGACCCACGAGCGACATGACGAAGGTCGCGAATGCGGTCGGTTGGTGGACCCCACGCTGTTCGTCGCGCGTCCAGCCGCACAGAGTTGTCCAAATGACCGGCAGAATGCCACCGAGCCCGGTCGAGGCGCCGAGCACACCGTTGAGAATGCCGACGCCGACATCCCCGCCACGCCCCAGCCCTTTCATCTCTCGAAATCTCGGCCGTGTTAGATTGTAGAGACTAAACGCGATCAAAAGCACGCCGACACCGGTGCGGATGTATGCCGGGCGCACGTACTCCAAAATGAAGACTCCGATGGGAATTCCAATCGCGCTGCCGAACACGAAAGGAAGAAGCCTCTTGTAGTCGATCGCAGCACGCAGCCGCCACGTCGCATAGCCTTGCACCAACAGTGCATATGCGACGATCAACGTGGTCGTCTGCGCTGGCGGCAGAGCGAATGGCCAAATGCTCGCGGCGACCATGCCGAATGCAAAGCCTGCCAGGCCGGTAACGAATGCAGCCGCGAACGTACCCAGCAGAAAAACCACAAGTTCCGGCGAAAAAGAAAGATACATGTGGAAGCCTTTCAGCCCTCAATTCATTTTTCCAGTACAACCTTTTGTTTGGTTAGCTGTGCGTCTCATCGGTCCCATCTCGGCACCAGCGGTAGAATGCGTCATAGACCCCGATGGCGGCATCGATCTGGGCGATGTCGTCGCGATACATGCGGGAGAAACCGAGGGATGCCGCCAGCAGTCCCGCGCATTGGGGGGCGAGGTCGAGCCTGTCTGTGTCAGCACCCCGGACGATCTCAGCCAGGCGCAGCAGCGGTTCGGTCTCAAGACCGAATTCCCTGAGCATGACGTCGAACGTGCAGTACTCGTCGCGGTCGTTCCAAATACCGTGACCGGCGTCAAAAGGTGTCGCATTGAACTGCTTGGCGACCGCTTCTACCTCCGTCGGTGCCACGAACAGGAAACGAGCCCGCGGATCAATGAAGCGGCGGATCAGCCATGGGCATGCCACCCTGACGATCTTCGGCCTCGCGCGTGTCACCCAAACCGTACGTCCTTGCGCATCTCGTCCCGGGAGGGGCCGTGAATTTACAAGCGGGTGCTTGGCTTCCGCCCAACCGGCGAATCCTCCCATCAGAGTTTCTGCGTTCGCCCCGTCATCGCGAAGCCAGGCCGCGACACCGCGGCTGAGCGACCCGCCGTCACCGCAGTAGACGACGACGCGCGCTCCTCTGAAAGTCGGCCCCCAATTCCCGATATCAGCTACGTCCAACCAGCGCGCCGTCGGCAGAAGGCGCGGATCAGCGCGTTCGGCCTGGGCGTTCCGCACATCCACGACGTCCGGCGCATCGGGGACTCCAATGATACGGGAGAGCTGCTGTGTCGTAATCTCACAGAATGACGCCATGTGCGTCCCTCACCTTCAATGAGTGTGAATTCCGCCTGAATCTCCGCCTAGCGACAACAGCCTATTGGTGACCGCCAGATTTCGAGCTGCCGCTGCGTGACCGGGATCGATTGCAAGAACCGCCGAGAAATCACGCGCGGCTTCCGCATAGCGATGCTCAATAAAAAGCACCTCGCCGCGATTGTTGAGGGCCGCAGCGTAGTTGGGCTTCAGCTCCATGGCGCGCGAGAAATCTGCGATCGCTCGCGCATAGTCGCCCGTCTTTCTGCGCGCAAGACCCAGGTTGTTGTGTACGGAAGCGAGCGCCGGATTAATCTCAAGCGCAGTCACAAAATCAGCGATCGCAGCTGCGGTGTCCCCGAGACGAGCCAATGCGAGCCCTCGATTGTTGTGTGCCTCGGCGCGCTGGGCATCGATCTTCAACACGGCATCGAGATCGGCGATCGCCAGATCCAACTCGCCCATCTCGAGATAGGCGGAGCCTCGATTGTAGAGGGCATTTCCGTAATGCGGGTCGATCGCGAGGGCCCGCGAGTAGTCCTCGATGGCGATCTCGGAAAGTCCAAGGGCTGCATTTGCATTCGCACGATTGTTGAACGCCCGCGCCAGCTGATGATTATTCGCCCAATTCGACTCAATGATTTTGGTGCACGCTGTTACCGCATCCTTGAGATCGAAAGCGTTCACACAGCCTTCAATGTCGTCCGTACCAGCTGAAGCAGCTTTGAGAAGGCCGAGGCATACAAGGATCGCAACCAAAATGCCCTGCAGCCATCGCGACGCTATGCGACGGCGGCGGCGCCGCAAAACGGCATTGGCAAGCCAGTGTTGGGAGCACGTGTCGATTGCCAGCATGAGCGTCCCTCCCTCAAAGGGAGCTTGGACACGATGCTTCGGCTGCCGCCTCACGGGGTAATCGCGAACAACCCCAGGCATTCATAAGAGCCGATCCATCGCACGTTGTCAACGAATCCGGATCGCCCGAAATTGGCTTGGGCTCAGCTCCGCGGCCAAGCAACAAAAGGCTCAGCACCGATCGCCTCTAATCAGCGCAGGTACGGCGGCCATCATCTCGGCGATCAGCCGATCTCCGATATCGATGAGACTGCTGGCGTCGGCGACCGTCCAGGCCAGAACCGCTACGAACACACGGGACACCGGCAATCGATCCTCAGCAGCGAGATTGCAGTTAGTCCCTTTCCGTATCTGGCTTAGGGCTCATGATCAGAAACTCTTCGTTGGCGTCTATCAAGGCGATCGCGAGGGCAAAACCTGCACTCACTTGCTCTGCGTCGCCGCAGAAGACCACTGTAGAGTGCTCATGTGAACGAACGACCGGCTGCTGTCGCAAAGCATCGTCAGGCGATTGCGGCGCAGTTGCTGGGGTCGTGGCATGGGCACCGGCCATTCGGCGCCCCTCGTTTGATGACCGCCGTTGCTTTCGTTCGTTCACGGATATCGCCTCCCCGCTACGCTTCCCGGCTAAATTGCTCGTACAATTTTGCCGCGTTGTCCCAGCGGATCGTTTCCATGTAGATGTCGACGTATTTCGCCGCGGCCGCGCCATAGTCCATGTGATAGGCGTGCTCATACATATCGAGGACCAGAACCGGACGGCCTCCCGCAAGCGTCGTCGTGTGGTCGGCCGCCCACTGGCTGACCAAGCGCTTGTCACGCGGCGAATAGGCCAGGATCACCCAACCCGAACCGCCGCCTTCCGCCTTGCCCATCGCGGCGAATTCGGCGCGCCAACGCTCCATGCTGCCGAAATCGCGCGCAATCGCGTCAGCCAGCGCGCGCCGCTTGGCTTGCTGGCGCCGCCGAGACCGTCGAAATAGATTTCGTGCAGGATCATCGAGTTCGAGGCGATCAGTTCCTCGCGCTTCAAGCCGTTGATGACGAAGTTCGGAGCCTTGGCGAAATCAAGCTCTACCAACTGGGTGCCGATCGCGTTGAGACGCTTCACGGCGCCGACGTAGTTGTTCTCATAATGGCTGACGAGCACCTTTTCCGAGATGCCGGTGATGGATTTCGGATCGAACGGCATGGACTTGGCTTGGTAAGGCATCGTCTTGGCTCCTATCGGTTGATTGCCTTGTTGGTTGCCTTGGGCCAGGGCTTGCGTCCCTGCCAGCACGCCGTCGATGCAGCGGCCACACCAACGGTCGTGATGAAGTTGCGGCGCTCGGTATTCATGGTCATTGGTCTCTCCACGCGTTGAACCACCCCCGAAAGCTTTGAGAGCTCGTCATTGCATACTCATGATGCAGCGGCGAAAGGTCTTCCGAACCCACGGAGAAGCGAACGCTCGCGCCAAAACACGCTGCGAAAGCAACCCAAGAAACGATATTTTGGAGAAGAAAAACTGGCCCTGTTTCTGTCCACGCGCAATCGCCTCGAGAAATCGAGCGTTGCGCAGAGCTTGGACGGTAGGCCGTCTGACGGGGGCCTGCGTTCCCCGTGCGCGGAAGCTAATTCCGTCCGGCCAGCCACGCAAGCCATCAACAATTCTCCTATTCCATGTTTCCAGCACCTGACTGACCTCGCCAGTCGGATTGCTCGACGCCACTCGTGAGAGGAGAGATCTCGATCTGATCGAAGCGCGTCGTATCGTCTCGTTCGGTCCAGACTCCGAACTGACCGGCCGTCAGCCCGCGTCTGTCAAACGCGGTGAGAATCCAGCGATCATCAAGCAAAATTGTGAATTCATTATCTCGGGCGATGACCTGCAGGGTCTGCCAATGCTCTTCGCTCACCTCTGCATTGACGCCGGCGATTTCCTCGGCTGTTCCGTGGACGACATGAAGCAATGACACACGCTGCTCGTAGCTGCTGGCGCGCACGAGATAATAATCGTCCGGATCGGTGACGCGCAGGACGACGCCCGCGCTTGGCATCGATCCGTCGATAAGCTTGAAGCGCGTTTGGACCTTCGCATTGAGCGCCGACACAGGCATATAGACAGCGAGCGCGGATTGAACGGCGCTGTCCCGATCCGATCTCTGGATCGCCGTGCGGCCAGGCCCGGATCCGTCGCCGACGACCGCCCAATGCCCCAGGTCGACTCGGCCCGCGCGCCAAAACGCGAACTCGCGCGGAAGCCTACCGACCTCCTGATGCGATAGATCGATGGGATGACATTGCGCGATCGGCCAAGACCCGGTGACCATCGCGATTGCTAACATCAGCCCGGTGGCTAACGCGCGCCCGGCCGCATGCGTGCGGACGCCCCCTCGCTGGTCGAACCATCGGCAATGGTCGAGCCGATCCGTCCGGAAATCTTTCAGCGCACAACGGCTCGATGCGAGAATCGATCGCGCGGATTCAATGGGAAACCTGGGCTCAACAGCCGGCATGCAGCGTCCTTCTCGGAAGACCGGACGCGATGCTTGGGCATGCCGCCTCGCGGGGAGATCGCTATCCCCGTGGGGCGCATACTGCCGAAGGGACCCGACTTGTCAATCGGGAACCGCCTGCCCGGACGGCTGCTAGTCGCCACGCGGCTTGAGCGGTCTCGACGCCCAGCCCAGCTTCTTCAGCTGGCGCAAATCGCTTGACGCCTCGACGAGCAGCCAGTCGCGAAACGTCACGATCTTGGGAATTGTCGCGGTCGCTTTCGGGCAGACAATCCAGTAGGTCCTTGCGAGCCGCAGTGATTCTGCAAACGGCCGCACCAGCCGGCCGTTGATGATGTCCCACGCCGCCAAGGTGGTACGCGCCAGCGCTATTCCCTGTCCGTTAATCGCCGCATCGATGATCATGCTTGCACGGTTCAGCACTGGCCCATGGATGGCGGCCGCATCATCAATGCCGGCCGCCTGCAGCCAATTTGTCCAATCCTTGCGACTTTCCAGGTGAAGCAGCGGGAATTTGAGAAGATCGGCCGGTCTCTCGAGGCGCCGGCGACCTGACAGCAGCTTTGGGCTGCAGATTGTAAAAAGCTCCTCGGCGCTGAGCTTGACGGCATCAAGGCCCGGCCAATTGCCGTCCCCGTGGCGAACCGCGAGGTCGACCTCCTCGCGCGCGAAATCGACGTGGTGCATCGCAGCCGATACGCGCAGATCGATGCCGGCGTGTGCTTCGGCGAAATGACCGAGGCGGTGAACAAGCCATTTTGCGGCAAAATCCGGCGAGGTAGAGACCGTCAGGACCCCGGCGTTCTGGCGCTGAAGCAGCCGCTCGGTGCCGGCAGCGATGCGATCCAGCGCATCGCGAATGACGGCAAGATAATCCCGACCCGCCTCGGTGATGAGAAGTCGCTGGCGCTCGCGATTGAAGAGCTTGATGGCAAGCTCTGCCTCGAGTGCCTTGACCTGGTGGCTGACAGCGCCTTGCGTGACGCAGAGCTCTTCCGCGGCGCGAGTAAAACTCTCGTGCCGGGCCGCGGCTTCGAACGCCTTCAAAGCATTGAGCGGTGGCAGGCGGGGACGCATCGCGAGGTCTCATCGGATAGATCATGAGAAAAATTAGGGCAGGCCTGAGAAACGATGCTTTGCGCCTTGCGCCCAACCGGCCCTATCGAGACCGCCAGCAGACGAAATCATTCGATCTGGAGCCATTCCGTGTCAACACTTTTCGCCAATGACCATTCGCTCTCACGTTTCGGACCCAGGACCGCCGATCACGATCATCAATCCAGTTCATGGCCCGCTCCCTTGGATTGGTGGCTGGCACGCGGCGAGGTCATGCACCAGCGCGCCGCCTTGCGCGAGATCGCCGATGATCCGCACATGCTCAAAGATCTCGGGTTAACCCGGGAAGAAGCCCTTGAGCACGCCAACCGACCGTTCTGGCGTTGACGAACCTCGATTCGAAGAACCGGAGACCGCCAATGTCCGACCCCGTCGTGTACGGCTTCCCGCGCAGCACTTTTGTCAACATCGTCCGGCTCGTCCTCATGCACAAGGACATTCCCTACGTTTTCCATGACCTCGAGAGCGTGATGGGCAAGAGCGAGCACCTCGCCTTGCATCCGTTCAACCGCGTGCCGATCCTCAAACACGGCGATTTCACCGTCTATGAGACCAGCGCGATCGTCTCCTATATCGACGAAGCTTTCGAAGGGTCGCGCTTGACGCCGCCGGAGGTTCGCACTCGGGCGCGCATGAACCAATGGATCAGTGTGGTTAATTCCTACCTCTATCCTTACATGATCTTTCACGTAACCCATGAGCGCCTGGTCTTCCCGGAGCTCGGGATCGCCTCCGATGAGAAAGTCGTGGCGCACGCCTTGCCCAAAGTTGAGCTCGGACTTTCCGTAATTGAGCGCGAGCTTGCCCATGGCAAGGACTATCTGCTCGGATCGGAACTGACGCTGGCCGACTACTATTTGCTGCCGTGCACCTTTGCGTTCAGCCTGACCGAGGAAGGCAGAGCCATGTACCCGAAATTCCCGGCATTCTGCCGATGGCGCGAGCGGATGGAGGGCCTGCCCACGACCTTGAAGTTGCGTGCGGTCGTGCGACGGGAGCCGATCCTGCACGCGCGCGAATGGGCCACGTCGCACCGCCCAAGATACTGATGCCGAAGCTCAACATCGGGAGCTTGCCGAACGCACTCGTCGGGACCAAGTTGATGATGCGGGGAAACGCAGGCTCCCCGTCAGACGGCCCGCCGTCCAAGATCTGCGCGACACCGAGATTTCGAGGAGATTGCGCATGGAACGGACATCCTTTTCATCCTATCACTCCGATCAAGCTCATAGCCCGTCGCAGGACTCAGTCATCTGTCCTAACGCCATCGGTGTCATCGAGATTCCGAACGCCAATGGCAGCGCCTTCGATCATGGCGCATTCGATCTCCAGACACGAAGGCTGTTCATTGCGCATACGGCGCGCGATTGCGTCGAAGTGATCGATCATGACGCACGGAGGCACGTTGCCACACTGGTTGGGTTCAAGGGCGCCGCCGGTGTAGTCGCCGACAATGGGCATGTTCTTGTCACCAACCGCGGTGCCGCCACGGCAACTCAGCTCGAGGCCGACACGTTCAAGACCCTGGCCGTCTTCAAGACCGGGCCACGGCCGAATGGCGCGGTAATTGTCAGCCGAAAGAAGCTGGCCATCGTCGCCTGCATCGGGGACGAGCACGAGGGCCCAACGCTTCAAGCTTTCAATCTCGATAACAAGCGGCTTCGTTCGATCGCGCTGCCCGGCCGGCCGCGCTGGTGCGCGACGGACGCCGCCGCGGAACGGCTGTTTCTCGCGATCCGTGAGCCTTCGATGGTGCTTGTCGCGGACCTTCCCGACTTGAACGTCTTGGCCCAGTGGAGAATTCCCTCCGGCGGCGCGCATGGCCTCGACATCGATCACGGGCGCGGCCGCATCTATGTCGCTTGCGACGATGGCGCCCTGATCGAGGTCGACAGCCTGAGCGGCGACATCTGTAACGTCTGGGCAATTGCCGGGCAACCGGACGTGACCTTTTTCAACCCTTCAAGTGGGCTCGTCCATGTCGCGATCGGTGAGCCCGGGCTGGTCGAAACCGTTCATCCAGTCAGCGGTCAGCGCGCCACGACCATGACCGACCGCGGCGCGCACACGACCGTGCTGGCACCGCCCGATCGGCTCTACGTCATTTCACCCGAGCATGGCGGACTTCTCGTCCTGGCCAATTGTTGATTTCCCAAGAAGCGAAACAGGAGGATTAGATGAAATGGATTACCCGCGAACGCGTCAAGGTCGACCGCGTGGCGTGCCCTTGGCTGATCAAGAAGTTCGTCGACACGGATGCCGAGTTCATCTTCGCACCTGCCGACCAGGTAATGGCAGAGGCACAGCGGCTCGATGCCATCCCTTACGACGTCAAGGACGTCGAACTCGGCCATCACGGCAAGGAATGCTCCTTCGAGGCGATCCTGAAGAAATACAAGCTGACAGGCGATCCGGCGCTTATGCTGCTCGGCCGGATCGTCAACGGCGCCGACACCGACAACACGCACTACAATCAAGCCGAGGGCCCGGGGCTGGAGGCGATCGCGGAGGGCTTCCGGCGCCTCGGCTACAATGACGATCACGCGCTCAACGCGGCGGAATGGATCGTCTATGACGCGCTCTATGCCTACGCTCAAGAGATGGTGAAGCGCGGCAAGCCTGCCGGCCAGTTCGCCATTTGAACCGAGTGCGCGCGGCGGACTAGACAAGGAGCAGAAATGAAATACGTCTTCGCGGTGCTCACGCTGAGCGCAATGCTGCAGTCGGCGCTGCCCGTACGAGCCACCGACGTCGGTGGCAACGCTCGCTTAGCGTCGGCCGTTATTTCGCCAGCCGTGCACTTCAACCGGATTGCGGGGGAGCTAGGCCTTCCCAACAACGACATCGCGCGCGTCCCCCAAAAAGGGACGGCCAAAGTGACCTACTGGGCCGCCGAATCGCGGGTCACCAGGAACTACGCCGCGGGACGAGGCATGATCGTACGGCACATCGACAACCTTGTCCCTGCGCTCTCGGCGCGGATGCGACGGCAAGAGGCCCGAAAGGCGTGGCTACGATCGTCGATGAGCAAAACGATCGGATCTCCGTGCGCCTGACGTCGGACGTCATCGCGGATTTCAAGGTTCAGGACGGCCTGATCTTTGACTCGGTGCGCAGCGGCGATCGGGTCGAAATCACCGTGGAAACCATAGACGGGACGAAAACAGTCGTCGGACCGAAGAAGGAGTAACGGATACAGCCTATCGAAACAATTTGTCAAAGCGAACCGAATAGCCCAGTCCAAAAATATAGCTGGAAGAATTGTGATTCAGACCGATTGCAAAATGGAAATCGAGCTGTTGCATCGGCGTCAGATGGTAGAGCACGCCGGAGTTGAGAAGCTGGCTGGGGCTGGTGCCTTCTGGATAGTCGCCGACATATTCGGTGAAGACGCTCGTCTTGTCTGTCAGCCTCTTCTCGATAACGAAGGTCGTCTCAGTTATCCTCTTGGTCGTGAGGTCAATGGGACGGAAGAACTCGGTGAACATGCCGCTCAGACCCCAGCCGTCACGCAGCTCCCATGACCATGGGAATTGCAGATACGGTTGAGCGCCGCGGCCAGCGATGTCCATGGCCCCAGTCGGAAGCGAGACGCCGACCGTCATCGATAGATCGACCTTGCCAGGCGCTGGGCTGATTTGCCATTTCACGGCAGGAGCAACATCCGAAAAGCCCGAGCGACCCGGTAACTTGATATTGGCAAAATAGGTGGGTAGGTCCACCAAGACTTCTAGACAGGGCGCAATTCCAAGCCGCCACCGGCTATTCGTGCCGTCGATCGTTCGGCCACCGTTCTGAGAACTCAAATTGATCCCGTTTTCGCTCTGGAGGCTGCCCACTGGCACCACGATACTTGAGTTCGTTACGTCCGGACGGTCTGTGGCAATTTCCTGCGAGGGCTGGGGACAACTGTCGGCTCTCGCATCGTGGGAAGACAGCATCACGGAGGCAACAAGGATGCAGCTGCGAACGTAAAACTGCACCACCGATCCTTTGCGAAGCGGAACTGATATCACGACGGACTCGTCTTCCCACATCCGTGTCAGTCTTTACTGCACTGCCAAATAAACCGCTACCTCTTCGGACTATTCCGCGCCAGGGATTGCCAATTTTTCGTGTGGGCATGGCCCGGTTCTAAGCACTGATATATTTAGGGCGATCGTGCTGAGCGGGAGCGTCTGATGATAGTCCGCATCCTCCTATTGGCCACTTCCCTTCTGCTTTCGAGTGAACTCCCGGCCGCCTCTAGAGGTAGCGCCGTGTTCAAGGATGATCCGTGGAATGCCCATCATATCCACGATCTGCCCTCCGAAGTCCGGCAATATATCGCTGAGATATGTAAGGGCCCGGCCTGGGCCCAGCATGAGTTTGCAACCTACTCTCCGCGCGAAAATCGCTGGCGAATAAATCTTGAGTACTTCCAGTGCAGCGGTCTCGGCGAATATCGCCGAGGAAATCAATGTCTGGACGTGGACTTCGTTGAAGTCGGCTCGCGGTTTCGTCTCGCCGATAAGCAGTATAGAGAGTGCGGCTTCTGATTCATGGAATTCGAGGCACTGCGATGGTTGATGGAAGACAAGCGGACCCCGCAGTTGATGGAAACATTGGCCATCGATGACACAGTGCTACCGGTCATTTGGGACGCTGATTTCCTCTAAGGCTCGCGCGATGCGGCCGGCGCCGACACCTACGTGCTGTGCGAAAATCAACGCTCCGCATTCCCCGACGAGGCGCCAGCGGCGATAGCGCGGACGGTCAAGGACCGTATCCTTCAAAGCCAAACACAGTCAGAAAGACGCTTTTTAGGCAGCCAATATCGAAAATCGAAACTAGACAGCATTGCGGGCGGCCGCCGAACCGATGTACCTGACCTCAATAGTCAGGTGCGAAAGCGATCGGAACCGCGCTGCCTTGGCGCGAAAATATTGCTCCTTCCGCTGTGTTGCCGTCGCCACGGAGACGATGGCGCCAAGATGACCCGGGCCCAACCGCCAGAGATGAAGGTCGAGGAGTTGATCGCCCTCACTCTCGATTGACCGTTTGAGATTGTCCGCCATGCGGCGGTCGGGATTCATATCGAGAAGAATTGCACCGGTGTCGCGAATAAGCCCGAACGACCAACTAGCAATAACGCACGCTCCTATTATCCCTGCCAGCGGGTCCATCCACAGCCAGCCAAAGGCGCGTGCGAACAGGAGGCCGACAATAACCAAGACCGATACAGCGGCATCCGCCAAAACATGGATGACGGCGGCTCTCATATTATGATCGCGAGCCGCCGCCCCATGCGCGTGTTCATGCTCCTCAAACTGTACGGGATATGTCCGTCCGCCAATGCTGACGTTGGCGCCGAAAGCGTGCGGTTCGGGAATTTCGTCTATAGATTCTAAATAGTCGCCGCGATCCTCAAGTGCGAAAACTTGCCGGGCGCCATCCGGTCGCACAGTCTCAATGGAAGCGGTAGACGCCAGCAGTCCGGCGCCGCTCTCCGCGCATAGCCGGAAGCGCGGTGGGACGCCGTCCTCGAATACCTCCAGCACCGCCATTCCGTCTTCGGTCGCGATCCGGTGCGTTTCGTCTTCGTCATCGTGAGCATGATGGCTGTGGCCGTGCCCGTGGCTATGTCCATGATGGTCGCGGCCGCTTAGCAGCCAGGCACTGGCAACATTGACCGCAAGTCCAAGGACAGCAACCGGTATCGCTTCGGCGAAACGGATCGGAACCGGTTCGAAGAGGCGACTGATGGCTTCATAGCCGATCAGCAACGCGATCATCGCCAGGATGATGGCACTGGTGAATCCCGCCAGATCTCCCAGCTTGCCAGTCCCGAATGTAAATCGCGGATCATCCGCGTATCTCCGAGCGTAGGTATAGGCGAGCGCGGCGAGCAACAGCGCCCCCGCATGCGTGCTCATGTGAAGTCCGTCGGCAATGAGCGCAATTGATCCAAACAACCAGCCACCGACAATTTCGGCGACCATCATTGCACTGCATAGCCAGATCACGGCCCAGGTTTTCCGCTCACTTTTCTGGTGATCCCCGGAAAGGAACACGTGGCTATGAAGGGGCGGAAAGGCCGCGCCACTAGTTTCGCTCATGGCAACCTCGTTCGCTACTTCAGGTATGTCCGCACGACCTCGATCAGATCTGCAGCCCCTTTAGCCTTCTCAGGGTTCTGCTCGCGCCGGATCGACAACGTGATGACGGATGTGATCCTCAAGAAGCTCCGAGGTCAGCCCGTTCACGGCACCTCGCACCGAGGCAACCAGCATCAGCACATCAGCACAGCCGAACTCTGCTTCCAGCGCGCGCTCGATGGCCTCGATCTGTCCCCTGATGCGTCGGACCCTGCCGACGAGCTTCGACCTGTTCTTGATCGTATAAGACATAGATATATATAGGGGGGTACCCTATAGTGATCAAGACTGATTGTTGGAAAGAGTGCTGGCGACGAGTGGTGCCGGAATGTCCGGTTTTTTCGCGGATCTGGTCGTCGAAAGCGGGCTCGATGCGGGCGGCATTCTCGCCGCC
>Ga0210408_10001847_pt1 | contig 21446 bp, 19 predicted proteins | sample IncBWH4MmetaG_FD_155471 | JGI IMG/M metagenome (GOLD analysis project Ga0210408, IMG submission 155471) | Forest soil microbial communities from Barre Woods Harvard Forest LTER site, Petersham, Massachusetts, United States - Inc-BW-H-4-M | ecosystem: Environmental > Terrestrial > Soil >...
CCCCTCCCCCCGCTAAGCGGCTCCTTGGGCAACGTGCCTGCGCAGCTGCTCCAGTCGGTTGCGGATTGAGGCGTCGAGGATCGAGTTGCCGACGCGCACCACGATGCCCCCGATGATGTCGGGGTCCACGCGCCTCGAAAGCGCGACCCTGCGTCCGGTGCTCTGGCCGATGCTCTCGACCATCTCGCCGGTGGTCGCGTCGTCTAGGGCGATCGCACTGGTGATCTCCACGGGCAGCACCCTGTTGTGCTCCTCCCACAGCCGCTCGTACTCGCGCCTGATACGGAAGATCACGGGCATCCGGTGGTTTTCGATCAGCAGCATCAGGAAGTTCAGGAAACGCTCGTCGGCTCCCGAGAGCATGCGCGTGAGCGCGTCCTGCTGCTCGCGGGTGGTGAAGTAGGGGGAGAAGAAGAACACCTGCAGCTCGTGGTTCTCATGTAGGGCGTCGGCGAACTGGCCGAGCTGCTCACGCAACTCGTCGAGCAGTCCGTGTTCGCGGGCCACCTCGAACAGGGAGCGTCCATATACACGGGCTAGCTCCTCCATCAGGGGCACCCTCGCGGCCTGCTCGCCCACGCCTGGGTGGGCACCAAGCTGAGGAGGCGAGTCAAGATCAGAGCGTATGTGGCGAGCGGGCCGTTCATGCCAATCTCAGTTCTGCTCCGCCCCCGCGGAGAGCGAGGAGAAGTCGAGCTCGGCCAGCGCCTCCTCCACCAGCCGCCGCTGGTCGGCAGCGTCGAGGGTCTTGCGGGTGATCTTCTCGGTGGCCATCACGGTGAGGTCGGCGACCTCCTGGCGGATCTCCTGCAGCGCGCGGCGGGTGGCGGCCTCGATGTCGCGCTCGGCGCGCTTGGCGGCCTCCGCGGCCAGCTCGCGCCCGTGCTCGCGCACCTCGCGCTCGTGCGCCTCCGCGGTCGCGCGCGCTCGCTGCATGATCTCATCGGCCTGGGAGCGGGCCTCGTGCAGGCGCTCGCGGTACTCCGCCAGCAGCTCATCGGCCTCGCGGCGGGTGCGCTCGGCGGAGTCGATCGACTCTTCGATCGCGTGCTGGCGCTTGGTCAGCGCCGCGCTGATGCGGGGGAAGGCCAGGCGTGCGAGCAGCACCATGGTGATGCCGAAGACGAGCAGCGTCCACACCATCAGGCCGACGCCGGGCTTGATCAGGAAGCTGCCGTTGGAGGCGAGCACGGTATGTGTGACGAGGGCGACCACGGGATGCAGGCGCCTAGACGATGAACGCTGCCAGCAGACCGGCGACGAGCCCGTAGAAGAAGCAGGCCTCGGTCAGGGCGAACCCGAGCCACTGGATCTGGGTGATCTCGTCGCGCATCTCCGGCTGGCGGGTGATGGCCTCGATCACCTTGCCGAAGATGATCCCGATACCGACCCCGGCGCCCACGGCGCCGAGACCGCCGCCGACACCGAGTCCGATCGACTTGCCGGCCTTGGCGGTTTCTTCGGCGACCGCCAGGATGGTGATGAGTGCGATATGCACGGTTATTGGCTCCTTTAGTGATGGTCGGCGACCGCGCCGCCGAGGTAGATAGCGGTGAGAGTGGCAAAGATGAACGCCTGCAGGGCGGCCACCAGGCCGACCTCGAACGCGAACAGGACGATGCCGAACGGAATCGTGATCCAACCCAGCGCGGCGATCCCGAGCAGCACGGCAAGCGCGCCCGACATGAACAGGATGATCAGGTGACCCGCGAGGATGTTCGCGAACAAACGAATTGAGAGCGACAGCAGGCGCATCAGGTTGGAGAGCACCTCCAGAGCGAAGATCGCCCCCGCCATCGCCCCCGTGACCCCAGCGGGAACGAGGCCTTTGAGATAGCCGATCGGTCCCTTGGCGCGGACGCCTTCGACGGTGTATGAGACGAACACCACCAGCGCGAGCGCCAAGGGGATCGAGAGATTGGCGGTGGCAGCGTAGATCGAGAACGAGGGGATGTGCCACCCGAACACGGCGATCTCGTGCTCGGTGTTGGTGGGCAGCGGGATGTAGCCGATCAGGTTGGAGAAGAGGATGAACAGGAACAGGGCACCCACGAACGGGAACCACTTGGCGGCCATCTGCTCGTCCATGCTGCTGCCGGTGATGTTCTCCTGCATCAGCCGAAAGATGACCTCCACAGCGGTCTGCACCTTGTTCGGGCGCTGCTGCATGCGCCGGGCGATGTAGATCATGCTCACGCAGGTGAGCACCGCGGCGATCACCAGGTAGAGGACGGCCTTGGTGATCGAGAAGTTGATCCCGCCGAGGTTGATGGTGACCCAGTTGTCGAGCTTGAACTCGTTCTGGGGTTCGAAGGCTTTGTTGCGCGCGGGGCTCCAGCCGTAGATGGCAACGAGCACGATCACGCCCGCGAGGTAGACGCCTCCGATCGTAAGCAGCGTGCGTTTGACGCTCCCCGGCTTGCGCGGTCCCGGCTCGACCGCCCCCCCGCCGGAGCCGGCGCTCGGGCTCGCCGCGTGTGCGACCGCGCTCATAGGGGACTCGGCCTCCCCGAGGAGGCGCTCGGGGTCGGCGTCCCCGCGAGCGGACCGTCGCGGTAGACGACCGACAGGGCGAGGTACACGGTGAACGCGCTCAGCACGAGCGCCGCGGCCATGATCCCATCCCCGCGCCCGCCGGCGTAGCGGGCGAGTATGACCGCCAGCGTGATTATCCACACGCGCCCCATCATCACCCCCACAAGCAGCCCCGCCCTGAACTTGGGGTCGCGCATGCGCGCCGCCTGCATCTGCAGGGTGGCGGCCCCCAGGCGGGTGAGCAGCCAGGCGGCGGCCCCCACGAGGTAGCCCATCAGGGGCAGGCCGGCGGCCAGCACAAAGGGCGCCGTGGCGAGCACCAGGCACACGTCGAGATAGCGCAGCAGTGTCATCTGCGACCGTTTGTAGCGTTTGGGTCTAGCATTTGAGGTGCCACCCTACAGACGCGAAAGCCAGCGCGTCCGCCCACGGCGGACTCTCGCCCCAGCCCTCCTCTGACCGTCTGCGGCAGCCGCGGCGAAGTCTACCTGGTCTGAGACTTCGTAACAAGTTTGTGACATGCGGTACGGAATCCCTTGCGGCGCCCGAGCGGGCAGACTGGGCATTTGTCAGGGCTGATCAACGGGCGGGCAAGTTACGCGGATGCCCGTAGCAGGCGCGGGGCTCGCCGCGAGCTCCAGATCCCTTCAAGGGCGCGTACGAGCAGCACTGCCAGCGCGGCGGTGGCCACGCCGGCGAGTACGTCGAGCAGGTAGTGGTTGCCAGTGGCGAGTACCGCCATGCAGGTCATACACGGGTAGAGCACCGCCAGGACGCGCACCCACATCCTCCTCGACAACGACCACATGACCAGGGAGCACCACACAGCCCACGCCATGTGCAGGGAGGGCAGCGCGGCGAACTGGTTGGCGGCCGAGGCAAGCGTGCCTGTGTGCCAGCCTCCCACCGCGCCGGTGCTCGCCACCACGTCGTCGAAGCCGCTGCCCGCGAGCAGCCGGGGGGGCGCGGTGGGGTAGAGCAAGAAGACGAGGAGGCCCAGCACGTTGATCGCCACGAGCACGTTGCGCAGCGACCGGTAGATGTCCGCGCGCCGGTACCACAGCCAGCCGAGCAGCCCGAGGGTGACGATGAAGTGGGCGTTGTCGTAGTAGTCGGAGAGGATCAGCCCGAGCGTGCGGTGGGCGGCCAGCCAGCGGTTGAGCGCCAGTTCGGGGTCGATGTGCAGCGCGCGCTCCAGGTGCAGCACACCCCAGCCGTGCGCCACCGCGGCGTGCACGCGCAGGGGGGCGAGGTTGTTGATCGCGTCGTACACCCAGCACAGCCACACCACCACCAGCGCCTCGGCCCACCAGCGCGGACGCGTGGCCGAAGCGCTGCCCGTGCTCCCCCACCGCCGCACGGCCGGAACATCCAACACCAGCCCTCCAGGTACCGTGGCATCCGGCGCCGTCACGGGCGCCCATCCACCGAGCAGGGCTGTGTCCGTCTCGACGCCCGAGGGCATCAGGCAATCCTAACGGCCGCTCAGGGTGCGACCGGCGCGAGTCCCCGCTCGCCGAGCGTGTCGAGCACGCGCGGGAGCGCCGCGGCGGTGCGCCGCCAGGAGCTGGGGGCGCTGTAGTCGTCGGCGTCGTGCAGCAACAGCACCGCGCCCTCCCCCACGCCGGCGGTAACGAGCGCGGCGATCGAGTCGGGGGTGGCCCGGGCCTCCCAGTCGCGGCCCCAGTGGCTCCACAACAGGGTGCGCCAACCGCTGCGCCGCGCGAGGGCGAGGGCCGCAGCGTTGAGGATCCCGTAGGGTGGGCGGTAGAGGGCGGGCGAGCAGCCCGCGGCCTCCTCGACGACCGCTCGCGCACGCATGATGTCCTCGCGCACCTGCCACGGGGTGAGGCGCAGCAGGTTGCGGTGGCGGTGGCAGTGAACTCCGACCACGTGGCCCGCCGCCGCGATCTCCCCGGCGAGCCCGGGGTTGCGCTGGATCTGCTCCCCCACCAGGAAGAACGTCGCCCGCACCCCCGCGCCGGCGAGGACCTCCAAGACGGCGGGGGTGCCCTGCGCGTGGGGGCCGTCGTCGAAGGTCAGCGCATACCCAGTGCCGCTCGCGGTGCGAGCCTCGACCCCCAGGGCCCCCCGCAACGCCCCCTGGGGGCGCAGCAGGGGCCAGGGACCGGTGAGCGCGGGCAGCGCGTAGCCCGCGGCGGCCACGCCGGCCAGCGCCGCGAGGGCACCCGCGCGGCGGGGGCTGCGATCATCGGGGGCGCGCATGTTTGAACTGGTGCTGGGAATCATGGCCGCTGTGGGGGCCTCCACGCTGTACAGCCTAGGTGTGGTGCTGCAGGCGATGGACGCCAAGCAGACCCCCCGCCGAGACTACCTGCGCCTGGCGCTGGCGCGGAGGCTGATCACCCGCACGCGCTGGCTGCTCGGCACGGTGCTGTCGATGTTCGGCTGGCCGCTGCAGCTGCTGGCGCTCTCGCTCGCCCCGCTGGTGCTGGTGCAGCCGGCGATGGCGGTGGGCCTGCTCGTGCTGCTGGTGCTCGGGGAGCGGATGCTGAACGAGCGGGCGGGGCGCCGCGAGCACCTGGCGGTGTGCGCGATCCTGCTGGGCGTCCTCGGCGCGGCGCTGACGGCGCCCCCGCGCAGCACCACCCACGCTCACGACATGGTGCTCACGCTGGTGCTGGGCGCACTTGCGCTGGCGAGCCTGCTGCCCTACATCTGGCATCTCTTCCGCCGCCCCCCGGCCTCGCTGACGATGATCGGCGCCGGGATGGGCTTCGCGTGGAGCGGCGTGGCCACCAAGCTCGCCTCCGATGACCTCGCCCACGGGCACGTGGGGCTGGCGATCGGCTGGGGGCTCTCCACGGCGGCGGCCTCCGCGATCGCGGCGCTCAGCGAGATGAGCGCGTTGCAGTCGCGCCCCGCGATCCAGGTGGCCCCGGTGGTGTTCGTGACCCAGACCGCGGTGCCGATCATGCTCGCCCCGATCCTCCTGAACGAACGCTTCACCGACACTCCGCTCGGCGGGGTGCCGCTGGCGCTCTCGCTCGCGGTGCTGATCGCGGGCGCCGCGGTGCTCGCCCGCTCGCCGGTGCTGCTCGCCCTGATGGAAGGGGAGGTGGGGCACCCCTCGGAGGAGGCGGGGCACTCCTCCAAGGCGGCTCACCCCGAGCGGGTCAGCGCGTAGAGCAGCTCGACGGAGAGCCGTCTAGGCGCGGCGAGCCCGCCCACGCTCAGCGCGAGCGGGTCAGCGCGGAGAGGGGCTCGGCGGAGAGGCCGTCCGCGCCGAGCCAGGAGACGAGTCGCTCGACGCCCAGCACCGAGACACCCGACCCATCCACGCCCACCACGAGGACGTCGCCCGCGCGGGTGGGCCGCTGAGGCAGGGGCCCACGGGCGCTGAGCCGCAGCGCGCCGCTCACAGGGGTCGCGCCGGCGGTGCTGGCGAGCAGGAGCTGACCCACGGTGAGACCGCCGGTGCGCCCGCCGCGGGGGGTCACGAAGTAGAAGCGGTGGCTTAGGCCCAGCGCGCGGGCCTGGGAGCGCAGCGCGCCACGGGTGCGTATCCAGCGCAGCAGACTCGAACCGGGGGGCAGTTCGGGGAGCAGTTCGTCGTCGAGCGCGCGCAGGTCGGCGATCGTGGCAGGCGCGTGCACCCCGCCGTCGGCGAAGGAGGCGTGGATGCCCCGCGCAGCGAGTTCGCGCGCCACGCGGGTGACCTCGTCCGCGGGAGCGCGCACGATCACGCCCACGTCGGGGCGGTTGGTGCGCACCTGGGAGAGCGTGTGCACGTGGAGGACGGCCGCCGCCAGGGCGCTCACCTCGTCGGTGGACATCGTCCACATCCCGAGTCCCAACACCAGCACCAGCTGCACGCAGAACGCGACCAGCCGCAGGCGCCAGAGGGGAATTGGGTTCACGCGCCGGGGGGCCCCCAGCACGATGTCCGCTGCCCGGGGATGCTCTCCGGCGTTTGTCCGCGGAGGGCTCGTCGGCGATTCGGGGGCGGCAACGGCCCCAGCGGCTCCCGGCGCTTCGGGTGGCGCCGACGACTGCACGATGGCGACACGGCCACCCTCGACCTGCGCCGCGGGATCCCGGCGGGCGTCCCGCTCCAGGGTGGGGGCATCCTCCGGGAAGCTCGCCTGCACGTGCTCGCGCAGCTCGCCGACGTCGTTGGCCAGGCGCAGGAGCTCGAGATCGGCCATCGCGCGGGTGTTCAGGCGCGCGTGGCCCACGGGCAGCCCGTAGGAGACCACGGGGGTGCCGGTGGCCCTGGCCTCCAGGCAGGTGACCCCGCCGGTGGAGTGGACCAGCACATCGGCCGCCGCGAGCAGCCCCGGCATCTGATCTGTGAATCCGTAGACGTGCACCCGGGACTCCTGCCCGAAGGTGGCGCCGAGGTGCTCGTGCAGTTGCTCGTTGCGCCCGGCGAGGCAGACGATGCTCGACACATCGGGCACCCTGCATAGCTCGCGCACGGCGCCCTCGATGTCGCCGACCCCCCAGCCCCCGCCGGAGACGACCACCATACGGCCCTCCGTGGGGAGCCCCAATGCCTGGCGCGCCTGTAGTGGACAGCGGGGCTGCAGGAACTCGGCGGAGATCAGTGGGTGCACGAGCCGGGCGCTGCCCTCCCCGGCGATGCGCTCGACGGAGGGGAGCGACTCGCCGTACATCACGAGGTGCATGTCGATCCCTGGCTGGGCCCAGAAGAAGAGGCCGGTGAGATCGGTGATCGTGGCGATCGTGGGGCAGCTCACCACGCCGGTGCGGCGCAGTCGCGCGAGCACCACGGTGACGGCGGGGTAGGTGGAGACCACCACGTCGGGGTCGTATTCGGCGATCCGCCGCGCGAGCGGCCTGGCGCCGAGCAGGCGCAACTGCCAGCGGGTGACCCAGCGCACGGGGGGAACGTGCTCGAGCAGCCAGTAGACGACGCTGTAGCTCCACGGCAGGAAGCGCAGCTGCACGCGATAGCCGTCCTGGACAACTTGGCGCAGCACGCGGCCCATCGCGGCGAGTCCGTCGATGACGACGACCTCGGCATCGTCCGCGGAGGCCTCGATCTGCTCGGCGAGCGCGCGCGCGGCCGCGGCATGACCCTCGCCGACGTCGGCAGACAGAATCAGGACCCGGCGTCGACCGGACCCCCCGGATGGAGTGGATTTGCCGCGCAACGCAGACACAGGGTACCGGCCACCGAAAATGCTTGCACGTCAGCAGGACGGCAAAGCACGACCCCAACCTGATCCCAACATTCCCGGGGGCGCCGCCGCCAGAGTACGACCCAACCAGATCCCAACATTCCCGGGGGCGCCGCCGCCGCCAGAGTACGACCCAACCAGATCCCAACCACTCCCCGTGGCGGGCCCTACAGGACCGCCCCACAGCCGATCGCACTCAGCCGCGGGCCCGGCTGGCGGTGGCGAGCAGCGCTTCGGCGGCGAGGGTGGTGGGCAACTGCCCGAGCGTGTGGAGCTCTTCCACCATCACCCAGAATGCGGGGCGGGGAGTTCCGTGGGGCCCGATCAGCGCGGAGTCCCACGGCTCGCGGCGCGCGGTGCCGGCTTCCCACTGGTAGAGGTAGACCCGTGCGATGCGCCCACTGAGGCGGGCGAGGTGGGTGAATACGAAGCGGGTGACGGCCGCGGCGTGGGCGGGGGATTCGGGAAAGTCGTGGGAGCTGTGGTTGTGGCGGGCGACCACTCCCGCGGTCTCGGTGAACCAGATCGCGCCGCGGGTGGCCCCGAGGAGGGCGCGCGTGGAGGCAGTCTGCAGGCGGTTGGCGCCGATGTAGTTGTGCAGGCCCCAGATCCCAGGTTCGCGGCCAAGGGCATGCCGGAAGCCGCGCACCCAGCGGACCATGTTGGGCACGTCGAGCAGTTCCGCGGCGAGCACGTTGCACGCCATGCAGATGCGTCGCATCTGCACGTAGTAGGCCGCCACCAGCGCGGGGCGCTGGCAGGTGGGCTGGCCGCAGTAGTTGGCCTCGTTCCAGGTGGCGAAGTCGGTGACCCACGGGTAGCGCGCGTGCAGCAGCCGGAACTGACGGGCGAGCTGGGCGGGGGTGGGAAGCTGCTTGTGGTGGCCGGGTAGCGATGACTGTTCGAAGGAGATCAGTGGATGCACCCCGTCGGCGCGGGCGTCGCTCAGCCAGGTGGCGAGTTCGCGCGCCTGGGCGCTATTGGTCAGCGCGTTCCAGCCGATGCTGAGTCGCGCGTAGTGGATGCCCAGCGCCTGGAAGTGGGGGTCGCCGAACATGTAGTGCTCCTGCTCGCCGACCCCCACGATCAGGGCACGGACGCCCGCCTGGGAGGCCCCGGCAAGGCTAGTGCCCGCCGGGGAGGCCACGGCAGACCCGCCGACCCCGGGCAGGGCCCCAGCAGACCCGCCGACCCCGGGCAGGGCCCCAGCAAACCCGCCGACCCCGGGCAGGGCCCCAGCAAACCCGCCGACCCCGGGCGGGGCCCCGGCAGAGCTGCCAGCTGCGGGCAGGGCGAGCGCGAGCAGGAGCGCGAGCAGGCTCGCGGTGGAGGTGAGGCGCTTCACGAGGAGACGATCTCGTATTCGCCGGTCTCGAAGTCCTGGGCGATGTCGTTTTCAATCTGGGCGGGGGATGCTTCGGGGCGCAGACGACGCAGGCGGATCGCGTCGAGGCGGCGAAACTTGAGGATCTCGAGCACGTATACGAGATATACGCTGGCGGCGAGCACGAGCAGCCCGATCGCGGAGATCACGAGCGTCCAGCCGAGGTAGAGGTGGCCTTTGTGGTTGCTGTAGGGAACGAAGCGCAGCGCGAGGGCGAACCCGGCGAGCATCAGGGTCCAGGTGTATAGGTAGGCGATGGTGCGCCGGCGGGAGAAGCCGATGCGGGCCATGCGGTGGTGGAAGTGCTCGCTGTCGGAGGCGTAGATCGGGCGGCGGTACTTCAAGCGCTTGAGCACCACGAAGGTGGTGTCGAGGAAGGGCACGGCGAGCAGGATAAGGGGCAGCACGAAGGAGAGCACCACCTGCGTCTTGACGGCGCCCTCGACGGTGAGGCAGCCCATCAGGAGGCCCAGGAGGTTGGCGCCGCAGTCGCCCATGAAGGAGGAGGCGGGAGGAAAGTTGTAGATCAGGAAGCCCAGGGAGGCCCCGGCGATGATCGCAGCGAGCACCCCAGGTGCCCAGCGTTCGAGGTCGAATGCGATCACGGCCAGGGCGACGGCGATGATCGCGCAGACGCCCGCGGCGAGGCCATCGATGCCGTCGGAGAAGTTGACCACGTTCATCAACGCCACGAGGCCCACAACGGTGATCGCGCCACCGGCGTTGGGGAAGTGCAGCAGGCCCACGAAGGGGAGGGCGATCTCTTCGACTTGGATGCCGAAGTGCACGACGATCAGCGCAGCGGCCACCTGCCCCAAGAGCTTCACGAAGGGCGGGAGCTCGAAGCGGTCATCGAGCGCGCCCACGAGGGTGATCACGGCGGCGGCGATCAGCATTCCGTGCCAGATCCGTTCGTCGGGCAGCCAGATGAGGCTCGCCACGAGCGCCCCCGCGAAGATCGCCAGCCCGCCGAGCAGCGGGGTGGGGCGCTCGGAGAGGCCGCGCTCGCGGGGCTGGTCGATGGCGCCCACCGCGCGCGCGAGGCGCATAGTGAGCGGCGTCAACAGCGCCGTCACCGTGGCGGCCGCCAGGAAGGCGTATAGCGCGTCGAGCTCGGTCGGGTGCATCAGCGCGCCCCACAGCATCGCAGGCGCGGGCGTCGTATGGGGACGGTGGGCAGCTACCCGCGGATCGAGGACCCGGCAGAAAATCAAAGCCGGTATAGCGAAAGTTGCTACCTCCCAAGGGGAGGGCTGGAAGTCGATATTAAAAAATCGACGGCCGTATAACGATAGTCAGACGCAAGTTTTAAAAAAGATATTCAACTCTCGACAACCCCATGCCGAGATAGACCACCCGTCCTCCATCAACTCGACCCACCCAAGGCGCGGTGGACCGCTGGTCTGACTGAAGGAGGGACCGGCTCGCCGACCTACAGCCGACCGTGGCACCCTCGCCGGACTAAAGAGGGCCCGGCTAGCCGACATACGGCCGACCGTGGCACCCTCGCCGGACTCAAGAGGGCCCGGCTAGCCGACATACGGCCGACCGTGGCACCCTCGCCGGACTCAAGAGGGCCCGGCTCGCCGACATACGGCCGACTGCGCCACCTTTTATGCGGGCGCCCCGGCGGGGAGCTCCTCATAGAGGGGGTAGCGCTCGACGATCGCGCGCACGCGCTCGGCGAGCTCGGCGACGCGCTCCTCGAAGCCGGGGGTGAGGGCGAGGGCGATGATCTCCCCGACCTCCTCGAAGTCCTCGCGCCGCAGCCCGCGGGTGGCAAGGGCGGGGGTGCCGATGCGCAACCCGGAGGCTTCCATGGGGGGGCGGGGGTCGAAGGGGACGGCGTTGCGGTTGACGGTGATGCCGATGTCGTGCAGGCGATCCTCGGCCTGGCGGCCGGTGAGCTCGGGGCGCACGTCGCGCAGGTCGGTGAGCACGAGGTGCACGTCGGTGCCCCCGGTGAGCACGTTGACGCCGTGACCGGCGCGCAGCAGCTGCTCGGACAGTGCGCGGGCGCCCTCCAGGGTACGGCGCTGGCGCTCGCGGAAGAGCTCGCTTTTGGCGATCTTCAGACAGACGGCCTTGGCGGCGATCACGTGCTCGAGCGGCCCGCCCTGCTGGCCGGGGAACACGGCGGAGTCGATCTTCTTGGCGTGCTCCTCCTTGCAGAGGATCAACCCGGCGCGGGGCCCGCCGATGGTCTTGTGGGTGGTGGTGGTGACGACGTCGGCGCCGAGCTCGACGGGGTTGGGGTGCAGGCCGGCGGCGACGAGGCCGGCGAAGTGGGCCATGTCGACCATCAGCAGGGCGCCGATCTCGTCGGCGATCGCGCGAAAGCGGGGGAAGTCGAGCTGGCGGGGGTAGGCGGACCAGCCGGCGAGCAGCAGCTTGGGCCGGCGCTCGCGGGCAATGCGGGCGACGTCGTCCATGTCGATCCAGCCGCTCTCGCGGTCCACCTCGTAGGCAGCGATGTCGTACAGCCGCCCGGAGACGTTGATCCGCATCCCATGAGTGAGGTGCCCGCCGTGGGCGAGGGCGAGCCCCATGATCGTGTCACCGGGCTGCAGGAGGGCGTGGTACACGGCGGTGTTGGCCTGCGCCCCGGAGTGGGGCTGCACGTTGGCGTGCTCGGCCCCGAACAGCGCCTTGGCGCGGTCGATGGCGAGCTGCTCGGAGACGTCCACCCACTCGCAGCCCCCGTAGTAGCGCCGCCCGGGGTAGCCCTCGGCGTACTTGTTGGTGAGCACGGAGCCCTGGCATTCGAGCACCGCCCGCGGAACGAAATTCTCCGAGGCGATCATCTCCAGGGTGCCCTGCTGGCGCTCGAGCTCCCCGCGCAGCGCTTCGGCGACCTCGGGGTCGACCTCGGCGAGGGGGCGGTTGAAGTAGTCGGGACTCAGCTCGGACATGGGGCACTCCTCGGGACGAGAACGTGAAGGTGCCCAGGCGCGCGGCTGCTGCATCGACCCTCACTCCCCGGTGGTGCTCCACCTGATCCAGCGCCAGTTGCGAGGGCCACCTTTGAGGCTAGCAGGAGGCGGGCATCACGTGCGCGCGGGCGCGCGGTGAGTCGTGGCGCTCCTTTGCGGCGCATCCGCGCAGGTTGGGGCTCCTCCCGCGGAGCCCGCACGAGCGTGCCGGCTGCGAGGAGCGCCCTCAGACGCCGGCGGCTGCGTCGGGCGCGTAGGCGTCGCGCGACTCCGAGTTACGCGCACGACCGACGCGGCGGGCCACCTCGATACCCATCGACTCGCGGAGTTGCGCAACGTCGTCGTCGATCGCGTCGGCCGTCACCCTGAGCACGCGCACCGCGTCTGGGTCCTCGAGCCAGGCGGGAAAGATCTCGCTACGCCAACGGCTGGTCGCCACTCCCTGCCTCGTGATAACGCTCTTTGTTGCGAGCCCAAGATCTGTGAGCACGTCGAGGCTCTGCTCGCTCGTTTCCACGCGTTCCTCGAGTCGCAAATCGAGCATCAGGCGCCTGGCACCATGCGGGCTCTGTTGCTCGCCGAGGCACTCCAACAGCTCGCGTGCGCTGAGCAAATCGGGCACGTTGCGCCGCCAACTGCGATACCAGCGCACATCGTGAACGATTGCATACACCCAGTATTTTAGAGAATATAGCCAGAGAGGGGTCAGCAACACTGCGCAGCCCGCTATCAGCCACCCGACGGGAATGAGTCGGTACACCTGCCTTTCCCCCCAAAACCAATAGACAATGAAAAAAACAACGCCTGCGGCGCTCCAAACGCGCGCTTCCAAAGACAGAGCCTTTAGCCTCTCCAACGCGGCCCGAGCGCCCACCAGGGGCAGCATCGGCCACCACGCCGGATGCATGAGCCGGCCGCACACCACGGCGAAACACGCGGACGGCGACCACCACAGAGAGTATATAAGCCCCACCACCCCCGCGATCCCGGCGGGGTCGTGGGGCTTGAGAAGCCGTGTCACCCAGAGCGACAGGATGAGTCGGCTCACAATCGCGCCATACCAGCCAAAGGAGGGTCCCCGCCCGACACCGCTCATTGCCCACCGCCACGAGCCAAACGACACCGCGGCACTAATGGTGAGCCAGACCGCGGCGGTCGCGTTCACTTCGGTTGCGCTCGCCATCACGAGCGTCAGAGCGACCACGTGAGCCGCAATATCGATGTTGGGCGCCAAGAGCATGAGATTGAAGGCGCGCATCAGGTTCCGCGACCGTAAACGAGATAGCTGCGCGCGAGCCGTCAACCGGTCACGCCACAGGCTCCCAGTGGCGGCCATGCTCACAAGCATGCGACAAATCGCCGACTGGACATCGTTGGGCACCAGATCCAGCCGCGCCGTCTGCTTATATGCCGTTTCGTGCAGCCAGTCGCTGCGGCTGCGGAACGCCGCCCGGAGCATGCCTGTGACCACCTCCCGAATGACCACTCCGGCGACATCGAGCGCACGCTTCTGATCAGCAGTGTCTCCGTTGGCGAAAGCCCGCGCGACAATGATGGTGGCGTCACGTCGCAACGCCTCGGGCAACTCGCCAGGATTCCCGCCGGTGCCGCTCTGGAGAATGTCCAGCACGTGCGGGATGTGCGCAGGCCATGCGACGATAGTTGGCATCGCAAGTGCGAATTCACCCGTGGCGATGCCTGCCACCTGCTGCGGATCGAGGCTGTCCTCGCCGGCCGCCGCGCGCAGGAGCTTCGCCGCCTGCTCGATCAGCGAGGCCGCCTCGTCGCGTTGCAGCTGGAGCAAAGTGACCGCGGTCTCCCTCCAGCGCCAATCGGTCAAGAGCTCCTCCTCCGACACCGAGCCTCGTTTCGTCAGGACCGCACACGTCGCAAAATACTCTTGAAATCGTCGATGCGAAAAAGTAAACAATCGATCAGTGCTTTCAGGCCCAACGTCCTTTCCCTGCGCGAGCTTCACCCACTCGAGAGCTTGCAGGCCTGCATATGCGACTTCGCTCTCACAGAATTTGCGCTTCACGATCGCCTCGAGTATCTCTCCCCGGGTGGGTTCGAGGCCAAGCCCTGGCTCTGCAGCCATGCAGAAGGCCGCCGCCTCCGCAACAGACCGCAGGTCATTGGAGTCGATCGCAAACTTCTCGACGAGCCGGTCTTCGTCTAGGGCGAAGCGCTGCACGACGTATTCCTCGACGACCTCGTGGGTATTCGCAGGGAACGCCTTCCGCCGCTCGACAAAGGCACAGAGGAGGTTCAGAAACATCGGGTTCGACGAGAGTTTTGCCAGGTCCGAGTCCGCGGCTCGAAGTCCGGCGAGCAGGATGCCCTCCGCTTCACGATCGAGCAGCGCTCTGTGGACAAGACGTCGGCGTCGACGCTCGTCGAGCGGCACGATCCGCCAGGCGGGCCACTGCAGACCCTCGGGCGCGCGGAACTCGCGCGATGCAACGACCCCCCGACAATTGCGCATTCCGCGGAGGAATGCCGCGATGGCTTGGGAGTACGCGGCGACGGCCTCGTCGAACTCGCTCGAGCTGAGGATATCCGGGATTTCGTCGAAGGAGTCGAAGAGAAAGAAGAACGTCCCCTCCTCCACACTCGGCTGGAACTCTCGATCGAGAAAGCGTTCTACGGTAATCGTGGCGCCTTTTCGTAGCTGATCATCGACGTACTCTTCGATTGCGCGTGGCCCGATCTCTGCCGATGCTCGCCGCAGCCCCTTGAGGTTGATATAGATTGGGATGAGGCTATTGACGCGCCGCGACTTTGCGGCTTTGTCACCGATTTGGAGGGCGACGTGGCGCAGGGCGACACTCTTCCCGCTGCCCGGATTTCCCTGGAGCAGAAGCAGGGGCTCGGTGCTCGTGCGCAGGGCGCGAGTCAGCGAGCGCCGGAGGCGCAGTTCGCGCCCGAAAGTAAAGAAGCGCAACGCGGGCGATTCCAGGCGCGCTCTACGCTCAGTCTCCACACGCGCCTCGAGCTCGGCAAATTGACTATCCGACCACTGTTCTTTGACCTCGAGGTTTCTCAGCCCCCGCACAACCTCGCGCGCGAATTCACGACGCCCGGTCGCGCGCCGCGTCTCTGCTCCCGGCCGGCGACGCACGAACGGGAGACCGCGAACGGCGCGAATGAATCGCTTGAGCATGTCGACGATCTCGTGCACCGCTTCCGCGAGTCTCCCTGCCACCAAGAGGGCGACTATGACTACGATCACCCAAGCCGGTAGCGGCACTGCTGAGATTAGATCGTGCAGCACGTCCCCGGCTCCCTCCGCGGCTCACAGCGATGATGGTCACAACTCGTACCTAAATCGAGTATACGGCACGGTTGAACAGGTCGAAGTATATCTCTTACAACGCTTCCCGCTCGGTCAGCGCCCACTCCAGCTCTGCCTGCTCGACCGGCCCCTCGCGCACGATGCGCCACCGGCCATCCCGCTCGTACTCGCGCAGGTCGAGCACCGTGGAGGCGATCCCCGGGAGCTCGCCGCCGTCGAGAATCAGGTCGACACTGCCCATGATTGCGGGCGGGATGTCCGCCAGACGCCTTGCCTCGGGCTCGCCGGAGATGTTGGCGCTCGACTGCATTACGGGACGCCTGACCGTACGCAGCGTCGCCAGACGCTCGGGGAGCAACGGCACGCGTAGGCCCAGCACCCCGGTCTCCCCAACCGCCCCGCTCACCGACCCACCCGCCTCTGGAATGTGTGAGTCGGCTGCGCCTGCTCCCGGGGCGCACGCAAGGGGGTAACGGTTTGCGCGGTTGGGCAGCAACAGCGTCAGCGGTCCAGGCAGCAGGGCTCGCATCGCCGCTCGCTCCCGGGGGGCCAGCTCGGGCAACGCGCCGAAGGCCGCTTCAAGCGCGAAGAACATCACCGCCGCCGGGCGCTGCGGGGGGCGGCCCTTCAGTTCGTACAGCCGCTGCACCGCGTCCTCGCGTTCCGGGTCGCAAGCCAGGCCGTAGACCGTGTCCGCCGGGAAGATCGCCACGCCACCCGCGGCTATGCACTCCTCCAAGCGCCTGGCGTCGTCCCTCACCCGCTGCGCTCCCCCACGACCACGCGCTCGATCCCCGCGAGGTCGCGCTCGGCGCGCACTGCCTCGAAACCCGCCGAGCGCATCAGCTCGGCCACCGCGCCCGCCTGGGTGGCACCCACCTCGATCGCCGCCGTGCGCACCCGCTCGCGGGCGGCCAGCTGGGCCACGAGGGGGCGAATCGCCGCCAGACCGTCGGCGCCCGCGAACAGCGCCCCGGGGGGCTCGTGGCGCAGGATCTCCGGAGTCAGCATCGCGCGCTCTGCCTCCGCCACGTACGGGGGGTTGGAGAGCACCGCGTCGAACTCGTCGGGGGCGCCATCCAACAGGTCCGCCGTCAGCCACCGCACCTCCAGCCCCAGCCGCTCCCCGTTGGCGCGGGCCACCTGGAGCGCGGCCTCGCTCACGTCGCTGCCCGTCACCTCGAGATCGGGGCGCTCCTGCCACAGCGCCAGCGCCACCGCGCCGCTGCCCGTGCCCACGTCCAGCACCGCCGCACCCTCGGGCAGCCCGAGCGCGACCTCCACCAGCAGCTCGGTCTCCGGGCGCGGGATCAGCACCCGGGGGTCCACCCTCAGGTCGAGGTTGCGAAAGCCGCGCCAGCCCGTGATGTACGCCACCGGCTCGCGCTCCACCGCGCGGCGGCGCACGGCGTCCTGGAAGGGGCGCACCGCCGCGCCCTCCACGCTCAGCTCCCGGTCGGTGAGCAGGCGCGCGCGGTCCACCCCCAGCACGTGCGCGAGCAGCACTTCCGCGTCCAGGCGCGGGGTCTCCACCCCTGCCGCCGTGAACGCCGTGATCGCGCCCTCCAACGCCTCGCGCACCGGGACTCCCCACCGCGCGGAGGCGCGGGGAACGTGGACCTCGCCCCCGGAGCGAGCCACGAACGCCGCCCCTGCGGCCCCTCCGGGGGCCGCCCCTCCCCTCCCTGAAGACCCCACGGTCATTTGTTCACCGAGTCGTCCCCGACGCGTGCCCCAAGCGGTCCCGAGGATTCTGTCCCGCCCTCACGCCGCCGCCTGCGCCTCCAGGCGCCGGCGCTTCTCGTCGGACTGCAGCGCGTCGGTGAACTGCTGCAGCTCCCCTTCGAGGACCTCGTCGAGGTTGTAGGTGGTCAGCTTGATCCTGTGATCCGTCACCCGCCGCTCGCCGTAGTTGTAGGTGCGGATCTTCTCCGCCCTGTCCCCCGTGCCCACCTGTGCGCGGCGGTCCGCGGCCAGCTCCGCCTGCTGTTCGGCCAGCGCCCGCTCGTACAGCCGCGCGCGCAGCACCCGCAGCGCCTTCTCGCGGTTCTGCAGCTGGGACTTCTCGTCCTGCATCGCCACCACGATCCCCGTCAGGCGGTGGGTGATCCGCACGGCGGAGTCTGTCGTGTTCACCGACTGCCCCCCCGGGCCGGTCGAACGGTACACGTCGATCTGTAGGTCGTTCGGGTCGATCTCCACCTCGACCTCTGCCGCCTCCGGCAGCACCGCCACGGTCGCGGTCGAGGTGTGGATCCGCCCCTGGGACTCCGTCGCGGGGATCCGCTGCACCCGGTGGGTGCCGCCCTCGAACTTGAACACCGAGTACGCCCCCGCCCCGCCGTGGGCGGGTCCCGATCCAGGGTGGGCGGGTCCGGCTCCCCTGTGGGTGGGACCAGATCCCTTGATCGCGAACGTGTACTTGCCCTCCCCCGCCTCCAGCGGCTCCACCTGCAGGCCCCGCCGCTCGGCGTAGCGGCTCAGCATCCGGTACAGGTCCCCCGCCCACAGCCCCGCCTCGTCGCCCCCCGCGCCCCCCTGGATTTCGACGATCACGTTCTTCTCGTCGTTGGGGTCGTGCTCCACCATCGCCAGGCGGATCTCCTCCTCCAGGTCCTCGATCCGCTCCCGCGCGCCGTTCAGCAGCTCGCGCAGCTCGGGGTCCTCGCCGCTCTCGGAGAGCAGTTCCTCCGCGCCTGCCGCGTCATCCTGCGCGAGGCGCCACTCGGCGGCCAGCTTCGCCGCGGGCTCCAGCTGGCTGTAGGCGCGACCCACCTCCGCGTAGCGTTCCCGGTTCCCGATCACCGCCGGGTCGGTCAGCTGCTCCCCCAGCTCCGCGAAGCGCGCCTCGATCTGCTCCACCAGGTCTTCGATCATGAGACCCAGTCTATGGGCCTCGCCGCGTGGGGCCCCTACGCCACGACCTCCACGCCCACCAAATCCGCGGCGGTCAGCTCGCCGGGGGTCTCGTGCGCGAGCACGGCCTTGAGCGCGGCGATCGCGACGGCGAGCTGACTGAGATCGGGCTCGCGGGTGGTGAGCAGCTGGAGCTTGAGGCCCGGCCACATCAGCACGCGCACCCAGCCGCGGCGGCGGTTGCGCCCGGCGAACTTGATGATCTCGAAGGAGATCCCCGCGATGATCGGCACCCCCAGGATGCGGGTGAGCACCAGCCAGTACCACGCCGGCAGCCCGATGGGGGCGAACACGAAGATCGCCACGATCATCACGATCAGCAGGAAGCTTGTCCCGCAGCGGGGATGCAGGCGCGAGAAGCGCTGCGCGTTGGCGGGCGTCAGATCGAGCTGGGCCTCGAAGCAGGAGATCGTCTTGTGCTCCGCCCCGTGGTACTCGAACACCCGGCGCAGGTCGCGCAGGCGGGAGAGCAGCAGCATGTACCCCAGGAAGATCCCCGTCCGGATCAGCCCCTCGATCACCCAGAACAGCACCGAGGAGTTACCGAGCTGGCCCTTGACCAGGCTCGTCAGCCCCACGGGGAGCAGGAAGAACAGGCCGATCGCGAAGATCAGCGCCACCACCACCGTCCCGGCCCACACCCCGCCCGGGATCTCCTGGGGCTCCTTCTGGCCCTCCTCCTGGGGCAGCTGGGCATTCGCCGAGACGCCCAACGCGCGGAAGCCGATTGCCAGGGACTCCCCCAGCGCCACCACCCCGCGCACGATCGGCGTCCGCAGCAGCCGGTGGCGGCGCAGCGGGGAGTTCAGCGGGAAGCTCGTCACCTCGATCTCCCCCAGCGCGGCCTCCTCGGGGTCGATGCCCCCGTGCGGAAGCTGGCCGAAACGGGGATGCTGGTCGAACGGGGGATGCTCGCCGGAGGCGAGTGTCTCCCCGCTTCGGTCGGAGGCGAGTGTCTCCCGGCTTCGGTCGGTGCTCGGCTTGCGCACCGCGACCGCCCAGTTGGACACGCCGCGCATCATCACGCCCTCCAGCACCGCCTGGCCCCCCAGGGGAGCGTCGCGCTGGGCGACCAGCTCGCCGTCGCCCTCAGCGGAGACCGCCGCCGTCCCTTTGGCCACGGCGGTCGCGGCCATCGCCTACTCCGACTGTGTCTGCGTCTGGCTCGCCGCGTCCGTGGCTGCGCCGACTGTCGTGGCCACGCCAGTCGCAGAGCCGACGCCGGCCGTCGTGGCGCGCGGCGCGGACTGCGCCTGGTGCAGTCGTCCCTTCGCCACCCGGCGCTGGAAGCGCTCCACCCGTCCGCCGGTGTCCACCAGCTTCTGGCGGCCCGTGTAGAAGGGGTGGCAGTTGGAGCAAACCTCCACGTGCAGCTCCTCGCGGGTGGCCCGCGTGGTGAACTCGTTGCCGCACGTGCATCTCACGTGGGCCTGCACATACCTGGGGTGGATCGAGGTCTTCATGCTTGGAGCATTGTAGCGGCGGGGGGCGCTTCGGGTCTGGGGCGTTCCGCGGGCTGATGGCACACGGTGGTGCGCAGCTCGTCCGTCCTGATGATCCGGCCCTTGTCGCCGAGCCAGCGGTACTGCACGATCGCGCGAAAGGCCACGGGCGCGGGCAGGTTGGTGACCTGGCGCTCGTACTTGTAGATCTTGACCCCCACTTCCGAGCGCTGCCACACGCCCGGGCCGGCGGCGGTGAGCGTGTGGAAGGCCGTGTCCCCCGGCACCCGCTCCTGCACCACGATGCGCATCGCCATGCGGTGAGCGCCCGCGAGTGTTTCCATCTGGGCGGTGAACGTCACCGAGCGACCGGACTGGGTGGCCGCGGTGACGCACTGTTCAACGGTCGCGCTCACCGCCGGAGTGCTCCCCGCGCCGCCGGACCCGCCCGTGCCCGTGGCGGGCGAGCCGGAACCGGTCCCCGGGAGCGCGAGCGGGAGCGCCAGCAGGACCAGCGCCCGCAGCGAAGCCATTGACATCGAGATAGCCACCGTTCTCCCCTAACACACCCACGCCGCGCGGGTTTCGCCTCTCAGAGAATCTGATACAAGGGGCCGTCGCCCCCCTCGGGGGTGGTGAGGCGCCCGCCCTTGGCGGTGATGGCGCCGCACTGGACGCAGTTGGTGTAGTTGACGATCACGTCCACGGAGCCGGATTCGTCCCCACCCTCCCCGTCGTCGGGGATCTCGTAGACGCCGGCGGGGCACATCCAGCGCCAGGTCTCGGCCACCTCGCGGGGCACGTGCTTCTGGATGCGGATGTGGTTGGGGGCGTCGTCGCGGGTGGCGTTGCCGGTGATGAACACGGAGGAGAGCTTGTCGAAGGTGTACTTCCCGTCGGGCTTGGGGTAGGAGTCCTTGGTCTTGCCGATGAACATCGGCTTGGCGTCGTTGCGGTGCAGCGCCCAGCGCCCGCCGGGGAAGCGGCCTTTGGTGGCGATCATCAGGTTGACGAGCGGTCCGCCCTTGATGAAGCCTTTCTGGAAGGGCTGGCGCGTGTTGCGCTGTTCCCAGAGGTCTTTGCCGATGATCGAGTCCTCGACCACCTGCTCGTAGTTCTCGAAGGACGACTCGCCCCGCTTGAGCGCGGCGTAGATCGACTCCGCGGCGAGCATTCCGGACTTGATCGCGTAATGGACACCCTTCAGCGAAGCGAGGTTCATGATCCCCGCGGCATCCCCGACGAGCACCGCGCCGGGCATCGAAAGCTTGGGCATCGCCCAGTAGCCGCCCGCGGGCAGCGCCTTGGCGCCCCACGCGACGCGTTCGCCGCCCTCCAGCACCCCCTTGAACAGCGGGTGGGTCTTGATCTGCTGGAGCAAATCGTGCGCGGAGGTGGTGGCATCGGCGTAGTCGAGATCGACGATGAAGCCGATGCTGACGAGGTCCTCGCCGGTCTTCTCGTTCTTCATCGGGTAGATCCACGATCCGCCGATCTGCCCGTACTTGGCGGAGAGCTTCAACGGCCAGACGCCGAGCGTGTGGATCACGCGGTCCAGCGGCTTGGGGACCTTCCACACCTCCTTGACGCCGAGCTCCCACACCTGCGGCTCGCGTCCCTCGGCGAGGTCGAACTCCTTGATCGCCGCGCCGGTGATGTGGCCCCAGCAGCCCTCCGCGAGTACCGTCGCCTGCGCCTTGATGTCGGTGCCGGGCTCGCAATTCGACAGCGGCTCGCCGTCCTTGCCGCGGCCCTTGTCGCCCGAGCGCACAC
>Ga0210408_10001848_pt1 | contig 21424 bp, 21 predicted proteins | sample IncBWH4MmetaG_FD_155471 | JGI IMG/M metagenome (GOLD analysis project Ga0210408, IMG submission 155471) | Forest soil microbial communities from Barre Woods Harvard Forest LTER site, Petersham, Massachusetts, United States - Inc-BW-H-4-M | ecosystem: Environmental > Terrestrial > Soil >...
TTTATGAAACTGCCGTTGCTGAATCGGCAGGCAATATTAGGGGAGGCCGCTTGCTCAAGTAAATGGCAATATTGTGATCCCATGACCACCGCCGACCGTAAACTCATCGCTCGCCGCTTGACCGACGCCAAACGCGTGGTCGTGAAAGTCGGCTCGGCGCTGCTGGTGGACGCTGAAAAGGGGCGCCTGAATCGCGGCTGGCTCGAGAGCTTCGCCGCGGATGTGGCCGCCTTGAGAAAACGCGGCCAGGACGTCATTTTGGTGTCCTCCGGGGCCATCGCCTTGGGCCGTCGTCATCTGGGGTTGAACGCCGGCAAGCTCAAACTCGAGGAGAGTCAGGCGGCGGCGGCGGTGGGACAGATTCGCCTGGCACATGCCTACAAGGAACTGCTGGATGCGCATGAAATCACCGTAGCGCAGATCTTGTTGACCCTGGGCGACACCGAGCAGCGTCGCCGCTACCTGAACGCGCGCGGCACCTTGAACACCTTGTTGTCGCTCGGCGCGGTGCCGGTGATCAACGAGAACGATACCGTGGCGACGGCGGAAATCCGCTACGGCGACAACGACCGGTTGGCGGCGCGCGTCGCACAAATGGTGGGCGCGGACTGCCTGGTGCTGCTGTCCGATATCGACGGCTTGTATACGGCCAACCCCAATGAGGACCCGGGGGCGGAGTTCATTTCCCGCGTCATGGAGATCACACCCGCCATCGAGGCCATGGCCGGCGGCGCGAGCAGCGACATGGGTTCCGGGGGCATGCAAACCAAAATTGCCGCCGCCAAGATTGCCGTGGGCGCGGGGTGTTATTTGTGCATCGCCAAGGGGGCCGTGCAGCATCCATTGCAGCGCATCGAGGAGGGCACGCGCTGCACCTGGTTCGTACCCTCCTCGACGCCGCTGGCGACGCGTAAACAATGGATTGCCGGTACCTTGAAGCCGGCCGGCGCGATCGCCGTCGACGATGGCGCGGTGCGCGCCCTGATGGGGGGCAAGAGTTTACTCCCGGCCGGCGTGACCCGCGCGGTGGGGCGATTTGATCGAGGCGATACTGTGAGTATCATCGGTCCCGACGGCACCGAGGTGGCACGCGGTATTTGCGCGTATTCGGACAGCGATGCGGCGCGGATCATCGGCCGCAAGTCCGCCGAGATCGAAGCCGTTTTGGGGTTTCGGGGACGGGATGAAATCGTGCACCGCGACGACCTGGTATTGATCAGGGCTCACGTGAGCGGTTCCGTATGAAGCACGAGTCCATCCCCAAAGTGACCTCGCTCCCCGAGCAGCCGCTGGCGGAACTGATGCGGGACATCGGCCGGGCAGCGCGGGCGGCTGCACTTCAGCTGGCGCTTGTTCCCACCGAACAGAAGAATCGCGCGCTCCGAGCGGCTGCGGCGGAGCTGCGTGCCCAACGCCTGAAGATTTTGGCGGCCAATGACAACGACATGCGCCAAGCCGCGCTGCGGGAAATGGCAGGCGCGCTGCTCGATCGCTTGCGCCTGGACGAGAAACGCGTCGAAGCCATGGCTCAGGGGCTCGAAGACATCGAGCGGCTCGCCGATCCCGTGGGCCGCGTGCTCAAGGAATGGTCGCGGCCCAACGGTCTGGCGATTCAGCGAGTGTGCGTACCCTTGGGCGTGGTCGGCATTATTTACGAGAGCCGTCCCAATGTCACCGCGGACGCCGGCGCACTGTGTCTGAAATCGGGCAATGCCGTGATCTTGCGCGGCGGTTCGGAGAGCGTCCAGTCCAGCGCGGCGATTCATGCTTGCCTGGAGGCGGGGCTCGAGGCGGCGGGTCTGCCGCGAACCTGCATTCAACTGCTGCCCACCACCGACCGGGCAGCCGTCGGCCATATGTTGGCCGATATGGCGGACAGCATCGATGTGATCGTGCCGCGCGGCGGCAAGCGCTTGATCGCGCGAGTGCGGCGCGAGGCGCGCGTGCCGGTGATCGGGCATCTCGAGGGGGTATGTCACGTGTACGTCGATCGCGGAGCGAATCTCGAGATGGCGAAGAGCATCGTGCTGAATGCCAAGATGCGGCGCACGGGGATATGCGGATCGGCGGAGACCTTGTTGGTGGATCGCGCCTGTGCGGCGACGCATCTTGAGCCCCTGATCAGGACCTTGCTCGACGCGGGCTGTGAAGTACGCGGCGACGAGTGGAGCGCTCGCGTCGATGCGCGAGTCAAACCCGCAACCGAGCAGGATTGGTATTCGGAGTATCTCGACGCGATCATCGCGGCGCGCGTGGTCGAGGACGTCGATGCGGCGATCGCCCACATTCGTCAATACGGCTCGCAGCATACCGAGTGCATCGTGACCGATGACGCCGCCGCGGCCGAGCGGTTTCTGGCGAGGGTCGACAGCGCCATCGTGCTGCATAACGCGTCCACTCAATTTGCCGATGGCGGCGAATTCGGCATGGGCGCGGAAATCGGCATCAGCACGGATAAATTTCACGCCCGCGGCCCCGTCGGCGTCGAGCAGTTGACCAGCTACAAATATGTGGTGCGCGGCCGCGGGCAGATCCGCCCATAGGGCGGCCGGTGCCCCTCGAGCGGCCTTAGAGCATTTCCTCCCACGAGCGGCTCAAGCGGATGGCGCAGGTGATGATGCCGACCATGCTGTAGGTCTGCGGGAAGTTGCCCCACTGTTCGCCGCTCACGGGATCGATGTCTTCGGAGAGCAAACCGGCACTATTGCGCCGTAACAGCAGCTTTTCGAAGATGTTGCGCGCCTCATCGACGCGCCCCACCGCGGCAAGCGCATTGACGTACCAGAACGAACACATCGTGAAGGTATTGGCCGGGACGCCGAAGTCATCCGCATGCAGGTAGCGAAAGACCAGATCGCCGCGCACGAGTTCGCGTTCAATGGCGTTGAGCGTGGACACGAAGCGCGAATCGCTTGCTTCGATGAAGCCCAAATCGGGCAGCAGGAGCGAGGTGGCATCGAGGTCGCTGCCGCCAAAGCTGCTGGTGAAAGCCTGTTTTTTTTCATTCCACGCGCGTTCCAGGATATTCGCGCGCATGGAATCGGCGCTGGTGCGCCAATATACCGCCCGCTCGACGATGTGCAGTTGCGCGGCGATTCGCGCCAACCGGTCGCAGGCCGCCCAACACATCACCGCCGAAAAAGTGTGCACGCGTTCGCTACCGCGGAACTCCCAAGGACCCGCGTCCGGCATACTGAACATTTGCATCGAGCGTTCACCGAGCACCTCCGCCCGGGCAAACACCGCGGCATTGCCGGGATAGGTCAGGCGCTGGTCGAAATACAGCTGCCGCGCGGCAAGCACCACCGCGCCGTAGACATCGTGCTGAATTTGCTCGTAGGCCAGGTTGCCGACACGCACCGGACCCATGCCGCGATAGCCGTCCAGGGTTTCGATGATGCGTTCCTCGATGTGCGCTTCGCCGGTGATGCTGTAGAGCGGCTGCAGATCCCCGCCGGGATTGCGCGCGATGATGTTGTCGAGATAACGCAAATAGCCTTCCATGGTGTTCGTGGCGCCCAGATGATTGAGCGCCAGAATCACGAAAAAACTGTCGCGCAGCCAACAAAAGCGGTAATCCCAGTTTCGAGGGCTGTCGGCCATCTCCGGTATCGATGTGGTCAGAGCCGCCAAAACGGCGCCCGTGTCCTCATAGGTGCACAATTTCAGAGTGATCGCGGCGCGGATTACCGCTTCCTGCCAATCGAAGGGCACGGCCAGGCCGCGAATCCATTCGTGCCAGTAGTTGCGCGTCTCATCGAGCCAGGTTCTCGCCAAGGTGAGCGGCGTCTCCTCGATGGTCTCGTCGGGCGCAAGGATGAATGCGAGCGGTGTGCCGAGCACGAATGCGCTCTCGTCCAACAGAGGCGACAGCGAGCAGTTGGTGGTGACCCGGTAGTTGAGCGCGGCGGACAGGAAACGAATGTTATGGCTGCCCGCGATGCGCTGGGGATCATCGGCGCCGTAATTGCTTCGCGGCCGCAGCCGCAGGTTCAAGATGGGCCGGCCATTGACGGGCTCGATCAGCCGCACGATGGCCATGGGCCGGAAATTACGGCCGCGCGAGCGAAAGCGAGGGCAGAAGTCGGTGATTTTGAGGGAATTGCCGTGGGCATCGACCAGCGTGGTCTCGAGGATGGCGGTGTTGCGCACGTAGCTGCGCTTCGAGTCCGTCATGTCCCGCAGGTCGACGGCGAACACGCCGCTGACCGACTCGCCGCCCTCGCGCCGGAGCAGCGCGCAGAAAACCGGATCGGCATCCGGTTTGGGCAGGCACGCCCAGACGATCCGGCCTTGGGTGTCGACCAACGCGGCGACCTGACAGTTGCCGATGACGGCGAGATCCAAGTTGGCGGGCGCGTTCATTCGCGGTGCGAATCATGCAATGCGGCGATTTCCTGCAGCCACGTCCGGACGGCCGAGGCGTTTTCGAGGCGAAATTGTCCGCGTACCCGCTCGCCAACGGCGATGGAAATGCCGCCTTGATCCTCGACCAGCCGAAAGCCGTCCTGATCCGTGAGGTCATCGCCGACGAACACCGGTTTCCTGCCCGAGAACGGCGGCTCCTTCATGAATGCCTTGATGGCGGTCGCTTTGCTGAATCCACGCGGCTTTATCTCGAGCACCATGTTGCCTTCTTGAATGTGATAGTTGCTGCCCAAGGGCTTGGCGATGTCTATGAGCGATTGACGGATATTCGCTTCGACCTGCGGCGCCATCCGAAAATGCACCGCGATGGTTCGGCCCTTGTCCTCCATGGAAGTTCCCGGATGAGCCTCCACCAAGGCAAGCACCGCGGTGCGCGCCTGCGAAAGCTGAGTGTCCACGAAGCTCGCGCCATGCAGCACTCCGGACGCTTTGCGCCGCTCGACACCGTGCAGCCCGGCAGCCGGCAGCCTCAGCGGAGCAAACAATTCATCGAGATAGCGAATGCTTCGGCCGCTCACCAACGCGACCGCTCCGCCCAAGCGCTCGGCCACGTGACCCAACAGCGTCTTGAGCGCCGCGTCCGCGAAGGTCTCCAAGGGCGCGTCCGTCAACTCGATCAGAGTTCCGTCGACGTCCAAAAACAAACACCATTCGAGCGAAGGCGGCGGCAGTGCCTGCATCAACATAGCGTACAGCATCCCCGCCGCGCATGGCTCGCCGGCATTTATTTGCAATGTAATTTTTACATCCTCGAAAGCCGACATGGAGCCGGGGAATTTCGGTATTTTGTGAACAATGTTTCGGTCCGTCATGTTGCGCTTCGTGCTGCCGGTGGCATTCGCGTCATGCGTCGTGGCGTATTTTGGATTGCCGTATATCGAGCGGCTGCTGGCGGAATGGTTCCGCTCGGACGTCGAATTGCGCGCGCAGTTGGTGATGCATTCGATGGAAGAACCGATCGCCGATCTCGTCGCAAAGAAAGATGAGTCGCGCTTGCGCAGCTATCTTGCGAAGATAACCGACGACGAACGATTGCTGGCGGTTTTGGTGTGCCGAACCGATGGGTCGACGCTGTTCAGAACCGAGCGTGCGCCTTCCGCCGTCACCTGCGATGCCGCCGCCGGTCCGAATGGGCCCGCTACGAGTATCGTGCAGCTGACTTCAGGTTCGGTCCAGATTTCGAGATTCGATTACGATGCCGCAGCGCCGGTGCCGTTTCGCGTGCTGATGCTGCACGATTTGCGCTTCGTCGACCGCCGGCAGAGAACGGCGCGGGATTTCGTGCTGGTGTTCGTCGGCATCACGTTTCTGCTCCTGGCGCTGTTGATCGTGCTGGCGGGCTGGCTGCAATTGCGCCGCCTGGTCAAGGTGTTGATCGGCGATATTCGCGGCAAGCGTTTTCTCGACGACGCCGAATCGCCGCGCTCTTCGCTGCCGATACTGTCCCAGGTGCGGCAGGTTTTGGCCGAGGCGGAGGAGAAGCAGCGGCTGGAGATCGATTTTCACGAGAACTGGACGCCGCAGGCGCTGCGGCAGGTCGTGCGCGATCACCTGCATTCCGCCCAGGTCATCATCGTGTCGAACCGTGAACCCTACATCCACAATTTCGACGCGGATCATCGTCCCGTGGTGCAAGTCCCTGCGAGCGGAATGGTGACGGCGCTCGAGCCCATCATGCGCGCCTGTTCGGGCGTGTGGGTGGCGCATGGCGCGGGCGCCGCGGACCGCGAGACGGTGGATCGATCCGATCAGATCCGGGTGCCTCCCGACGATCCCTCGTATACCTTGCGCCGCGTTTGGCTGACCGAGGAACAGGAGCGGGGCTATTACTACGGTTTCTCCAATGAGGGGATCTGGCCGCTGTGTCATTTGGCCTATGTGCGTCCGGCGTTTCGCGCCGGCGATTGGCGCGCCTATGAAGAAGTGAACGCCAAGTTCGCCGAAGTCGTGGCGGCGGAATCGAGCACCGACAGTCCCGTGATCCTGATCCAGGATTTCCATTTTGCGCTGCTGCCGCAGCTCATCCGCAAGAAAATACCCAAGGCGACGATTGCGCTGTTTTGGCATATACCCTGGCCCAACGCCGAGACTTTCGGCGTCTGCCCGTGGAAGCGCGAGATGCTGATGCACATGCTGTCGGCGGACATCCTGGGGTTTCACACCCGCTATCACTGCCAGAATTTCCTGGACGCCCTGGATCGGTTCGTGGAATGCCAGATCGATCACGAGCACATGACCGTCACGCTGCAGGGCCACGTATGCCTCGTCGCTCCTTATCCGATCTCGATCGAGTGGCCGCCGCGCTGGCTGCAACAGCTGCCCGATGTTGCCGCCTGCCGGGCCGCGGTCCAGGAACGATACCGCATTCATCCTGAAGTGACGATTGGGCTGGGCGTGGAGCGCTGGGACTTCACGAAGGGCATACTCGAGCGCTTCCAGGCGCTCGAAGGGTTGCTCGACAACAATCCCCGGCATCGCGGCCGACTCTGCCTGCTGCAGATTGCCGCGCCGTCGCGCAGCCAGTTGCCGGCCTACCAGGCGTTGCAGCAGCAAACCTACAGCGAAGTGGAGCGGATCAACACCAAGTTTGCGGAAGGCGATTGGCGCCCCATCGTGCTGATCGACGAACATCAAGAACCCCTGCGCGTCTTCGAGCTGTACCGGGCGGCTGATTTTTGCCTGGTCAACAGTCTGCATGACGGCATGAACCTCGTGGCAAAGGAGTTCGTCGCGGCACGCGACGACGAGGACGGCGTGCTGATACTCAGCACCTTCGCGGGCGCGTCGCGGGAGTTGACGGAAGCCGTCCTGATCAATCCATTCGACGTGACCGAGACGGCGAGCGCCATGGAAATTGCGATGCGGATGGGCCGGGATGAACGGCGCAATCGCATGAGCTTGATGCGCCGGACCGTCAAGGAAAACAATGTGTATCGCTGGGCCGGGCGCATGTTGCTGGACGCGGCGCGAATACGGCAGCGGCAAAGTCTGCCGCCGGCGCAGAGCCGCGAGGCCGGCTCGGACCGCCGATGAATCAGCGGCGCGCGCCCCCGTGGGCGAAGGCGCAGAGCCGGCCGGCCGCCTCCTCAAGGGTCGCATCGCGCTTGGCGATGCACAGCCGCAGCAGCGTCATGGCGGGCGGCGCCGCATAGAACGGCGACAAGGGAATGGTCGCGATCTTCGCCTCGCGAATCAGCCGGTCGGCGAATTCCATGTCGTTGTCGCCGCTGAGCGCGCCATAGTCGACCAGTTGAAAATAAGTGCCGGCGGCCGGAATGGGTTCGAATCCCGAGCCGCGCAGAAGTCCCGCCAGCAAATCCCGCTTGGCTTGAAAAAACGCCGACAAACCGGTCCAGGCGTCGGGGTATTCGCCCAGATAGCGCGCAATGGCATATTGCAGCGGCGCCACGATGCTGAAGGTATTGAACTGGTGCACCTTGCGAAGTTCGCGGGTCAATGGCGGCGGCGCCACGCAATACCCGATCCGCCATCCGGTCGCGTGCAGCGTTTTGCCGAATGAAAAAACCGCGAAGCTACGTTCCCGCAGTTCCGGATGGGCCAGCACCGATGCATGGCGCCGGCCATCGAAGAGCACGTGTTCGTACACTTCGTCGGCGAGCAGGGTGATCGGCCGACCGCGGATCAACGCGGCGAGCGCGTCCAAATCATCGCCATCCGCCACCGTGCAACTCGGATTCTGCGGGCTGTTGATGATGATCAATCGCGTGCGATCGCTCAGGGCGCGCCGCACGTGATCCCAATCGAAACGAAAGGCCGGCGGCGCCAGGGCGGTGCGAACGCAACGGCCGCCCGCCAGGCGCACGGCAGGCTCGTAGGCGTCATAGGCGGGATCAAAAATGACGGCCTCGTCGCCGGGTCCCAGCACCGCTTGAATGGCATTGAACAACGCTTCGGTGCCGCCGCAGGTCACGGTGATCTCGTCGTGCGGATCGAAGCGGCGGCCGTAGCTGGTCTGCAATTTGATTGAAATCCGCTCGCGCAACACGACCGCGCCCTCCATCGGCGCGTATTGATTGTGTCCTTCGCCGATCGCGGCCACCAAGCACTGCGCCAGTCGCGGATCGATCGGATAATCGGGAAATCCCTGACCGATGTTCAGAGCGCCTTCGTCCAGCGCGCGGCGCGACATCACCGTGAAAATCGTGGTGCCGACGTCGGGAAGTTTGCTGTTGAAAAGCAAGTATCAGTTACCCAGATGTTGCAGGCCGCCCGCCAGCGAGCGCACCTTGAGCCCGCGTCTGCGCAGGTCGAGCGCCGCCGCCAAACTGCGCTTGCCCGAGGCGCATACCAACAGGTAATCCCGCCCTGGGGACAGCGGGCTCGGATCCGCCAACAGAACCGGCATGGCGATATGCCGCGCGGCACTCGGGCGTGCCGCAATTTCCTCGGCGGTGCGGATATCGATCACTTCGAGGCCGCGCTCCGCCGCGGCGGCCAGTGATTGAAGTTCGATCTCGATCTGCCGGTCTTCGGCGACAATTTCGCGAATGTGCGCGCAATCGGGCGCACGGCACTCGGCGCGGCGCGGCGCCTTGAGTTTAAGACTGGAGAAATTCATGAAATCCAGCAGCATCAACTCGCCGTCGAGTTGACCGGACAACCCGAGGAGGATCTTGAGTGTCAGCAGCGCCTGCAGAGTGCCGAAGATTCCGGGTACCGGACCCAAGACCCCGGCTTCGGCGCAGTTGCCGACCACGCCGTCGGCGAGGGCGTCAGGCCAAATGCAGCGCAGGCACCCGTGGTGCGGCTCCGGCTTGTAGACTTGTAGCTGGCCTTCGTATTGGTAGACGCTGGCGAACACCGCTGGCCGGCGCGCGAGCACGGCGGCGTCGTTGATCAGGTACTTGGCGCGAAAATTGTCGCTGCAATCGACCACGACGTCGTAACGCCGGATCAACGCGAGGGCATTGTCGGCGTCGAGCCGCACGCGGTGAGATTCGACCTGCACGGCCGGGTTGATGCGCTTGACCGCCGCCGCCGCCAAGGCGACTTTTTGTTCACCCACTTCCGCCAACGCGTATATCGGCTGGCGATGCAAATTGCTGGCGTCCAGGGTATCGGCATCGACTATCCCTAGGCAGCCGACTCCGGCGCCCGCCAGATATTGCAGCACCGGGCTGCCGAGACCGCCGGCACCGACAACGAGAACCCGGCCGCGCGCAAGGGCCGCCTGGCCTTCCGCGCCGATTTCCTTGAGCAATTGTTGCCGTGAATAGTCGGGCTGCATCGCGCCCTACTCGTGGATGGTCAGCGATGCAGGCTCATCATCATGCGCGTGATTCGGCGCCGCCGCGCAGCGTTCGCAGTTCACCCAGCCGGAATCGCCGCCTCGATAATGCTCTTTTTTCCATATCGGCACGCGATGCTTCACTTCGTCGATGATGAAACGGCAGGCATCGAAGGCTTCGCCGCGGTGAGCGGAACTGACGCCGACCCACACGGCCATGTCGCTCACCGCCAGTGTGCCCAAGCGATGAATGCACAGAGCGTGCTGCACCGGGAAGCGCCGCAAGGCGTCGGCGACGATGCGTTCACCTTCCTTGACCGCCAGTTCCTGGAATGCTTCGTATTCCAACCGGATGACTTCGAGTCCCTCATTGAGATCCCTGACCCAGCCCTCAAAGCTGACATAGCCGCCGGCGCCCGCGTCGAGTAGCTCGCGCCGCGCCTCGGTGGTGTCGATGGCCGATTGGGTGAAGCGAAAGCGCATCAGCCGCCCGCCACCGGCGGGATGAAGACGACGGCGTCGCCTGCGCAGAGCCGGCGCGACCAGTCGCTGAACTCGCTGTTGATCGCCACTTTCAGCTGTTCGCGCGCGATCGTAAATCCATACCGATGGATCAATTCGCCGTACAGATCCGCCGGTGTGGCGGCGGAGGACTCGAGCCACTCCTCGGAGCGACCGGCCTGTTCGCGCATCAATGCGTAGTACTGGATTTTCAACTGCATGGGTATCTCAAGAAGTAGCGTCGAGCGCCGCCAAGGCTTGTGCATATTCCTCGGGCGTATTGACGTTGTCGAGAGCGCGTCTGTCCAGCGGTTCCAGAAGCCGCACCGCATGGCGAATCAGGAACTTACGAGGGCAGTGGCCGCCGTCATTTTGGTACGAGGCGAGCGCCGGGGCCGACGCCGGCTCCCAAACGGCGCACAACGGCTCCGGCAAGCCGTCATGGGCGCTGCGGTAGGCCGTGGCCAAGCCGCCCACATCGCGTTCGCGCAACAGCTGGGACAGCGCGGCGTCCGACAGAAACGGCAAGTCGCATGCCAGCACCAGCCAAGCAACGTCCGGGTACGCCGCCAGCGCCGAACGGATGCCCACGATGGGCCCTTCTCCCGCGATGCAGTCCACGATCAACGGACGCTGGGCCCGCGTCGGGTCGGTGGTCTGGCTGGCGCGAACCGACACGAACACCTTGGCGAGGTGCCGGCCCGCCAACTCGAAGGCCCGATCCAGCTGGCTCTTGCCGCGGTAGGGGAGCGCGGCCTTGTCCCGGTGCATGCGCGAACTCGAGCCGCCGGCGAGGATGAGCCCGTACACAGGGATCACGAGGTCTCCTTGAGGGCGTAGCTGCTCCTGCCGCCGTCCTTGGCGAGCAGCCGCAAGTCGCCGATCACGATGTCGTGGGACAACGCCTTACACATGTCGTAAACGGTCAGCGCGGCGACACACGCGCCCGTGAGCGCCTCCATTTCAACGCCCGTTTTATGGTGCACGCTGACCGTGCAGAGAATCACCGCCACGTCGCCCTCGAGGTCGATGGTGATGCGGCAGTTCTCCAATCCAAGCGGGTGACAAAACGGAATCAATTCGTGGGTGCGTTTCGCTCCCATGACGCCGGCGACGATGGCCGTGTCGAATACCGGGCCCTTCGCCGAGCGCAGGCCGCTGTCACGCAGCGCCGCCGCAACCGCAGGCGGGAACCGCACCCGCGCTTCCGCGGTTGCCGTTCGCTTGGTCCGCGCTTTGTCGCTGACATCGACCATGGATGGATGGCGATCCGCATCTAAATGAGTAAAGGTCATGGGGCTCAACCGCCAATGTAGTTCATCTCGATCTTTCCGGGCGAGGGCCCGGCGCGCCGCAACTCCTCGCGCAGTTCGCTGTATCGATCGCTGCGGCCGTGCCAGACGCCGCGGATCAATTGCAGCACATCGGCGTCGTTGGCGCCGGCGCGCAGCGGCGCGCGCAGATCGAGACCGTGGGTGGCGAACAGGCAGGTATAGAATTTACCCTCCGAAGACAGCCGCGCCCGGCTGCAGGCGCCGCAAAATGGCTGCGATACCGACGAAATGAATCCAACCTCCCCGGCGCCATCGTCAAAACGCCATCGCTGCGCCACTTCGCCCTTGTAGTTCTGCGAAATGGGCTGCATAGGCCATCGCTCGCGGATGCGCGCGGCAAGTTCGCGCGACGGCACCACCAGCTCGGGCCGCCAATTGTTGCGATTGCCGACATCCATGAATTCGATGAAACGCACGATGACCGGCGAGCCGCGAAAGTGTTCGACGAGGTCGAGCGCCGTGTGATCGTTCAAGCCCCGCTCGATGACGGCGTTGATCTTGACCGGCGTCAGGCCGGCGGCGATGGCGGCGTCTATGCCGCTCAACACTTGATCGAGGGCGCCAAAGCCGCCGCTCATGCGGGCAAACACCTCTTTGTCCAAGGTGTCCAGACTGACGGTCACTCGCTTCAGGCCGTTGGCATGCAGATCGACCGCGTGCTGTCCCAGCAGCACGCCATTCGTGGTCAGCGCAATGTCGTCGATGCCCGGCACATCGGTGAGATCGCCGACCAGATCCGCAAGATTCGTCCGCAGCAGCGGTTCGCCGCCCGTGAGACGCAACTTTCGAACGCCCAAGGCGGCGAACAGCCGGGCCAGCCGCACGATCTCCTCGAACGACAATCGTTCCTGCGATTTCAAGAATCGATAGTGTTCGTGAAATTGTTCCTTGGGCATGCAATAAGGACAGCGAAAGTTGCACCTGTCCATGACCGAGATGCGTAAATCGTGCAGCGGCCGGCCGAGCCGGTCGAGCGGGTTTTGCGGTCCTCTGATGTCGTGAACGGTCGAACTCATGGCCTTAAGGTTACCAGCGGTACACGGTGGCGACGAAACCTTTCGGAAAGGTATTGGGCCCCGGTGGAAGCTCGACGAAGCCATCCGTGCCCGCGAGGCTCAAGAAATCTCCGGAACCCTTGGGCGGACGCGGATTCGCCCAGGGACGGCCCCAGTCGTCGTGCTCGATGACGACGGGCAAAAAATAGGCGAGCGGCGCTTGGAAGGCCACCGGCGCCGCCAATGCCAGGCGTTCGGGCGGTTCGCGCTTGGTACCCATGGCCTCGGCGATGGCGGGAATGACATAACGGATCAGGCAGACGAGAGTGGAGACCGGATTTCCGGGCAATCCAAACACCACCTGGCTCTGGGGCCCGATGCCAAACCACATGGGTTTGCCGGGCCTCTGCGCGATGTTATGAAACACCTCCTGCACCCCGAGCTGCTGCAAGACCTTGGGAACGAGATCGAATTTCCCCATCGACACGCCGCCGCTCAGCACCACCACTTCATGCGTCGTCAAATGCAGAGCGAGGCGCTCGCGCAACAGCGCTTCATCATCGGGCACATGATCGTCGCCGACGCGGGCCAGGCCGCGCCGCCGAAGCGTGGCCGAGACAGCGTAGGCGTTGGAACGACGTACCTGGTAATCGGCGATCGGATCGCCCGGCTCGATCAGCTCGTCGCCGGTCGAGACGATCATGACGGCCGGTTGACTGCTGACGCGCACGCGCGCCATGCCGGCCGACGCGGCGACGGCGATTTCCGGCGCTCGCAGCAAGGTGCCTGCTTGCAGCAACAGCGCGCCCTGACGGCTGTCGCTGCCGCGCCGGTGTACATTGTGGTAGGGCGAACTCACCACGGTGGTATTCAGCGATGCGTAGCCGTCTGCCAAGTCCAGTTGCTCAACCGGAATGACGCAGTCGCTGCCCACCGGCAATATGGCGCCGGTCATCACCTCGATCGCATCCTCGCCGGCGCTCAGTTTGATCGGCGGGGTGCCCGCCGCCTGGGTGGCCTGAATGCGAAAACGCCGCTGGCCGCGGCGCAGAGCGGCACTGTCCACCGCGATCCCGTCCATGGTGACGCGATCGAACGGCGGGTGGTCGCGCTCCGCATAAACATTTTCCCGCAACGTTCCGCCGACACACTGCGTGAGGGGCAGTGATTCGATCGGCAGACACGTTAGCCGAGAGTTGATCGCCTCTTCGGCCAGACGCGGTGTAATGAGCGTTCCAGCCTGCATAATTGAAAGTGGCGGCGGAGTTGCTCCGCCGCGCTCATTTACGGTTTCGGCGCGGCCGCGACCTTGGCCTTATAGATTCTCAGCTGTTCATTGAAGCGTCCAACGACCGCCGTCAGTTCGTCAACCGCGGCATTGTTCTTCTGCTCCAAAATCTTTTGCTGATCGTTCGCCTTTTTCTTTTCATCGGCCGACAGTTTCTTCGGATCCTTGGGCGTCGCGGCCTCCATCTCGAGCTTGAGGCAATCCAGGTAAGAGTTCATTTCGGTGTTGTAGCGTTTGTTGTCCTGGGCTGCGGCGACCATTTGCTCCTTGGTTGCGGTCGCACCGTCAGGGGGCGCATCCGGAGCGCGCGGATAAGTGCAAGTCGCCTGCGCGTGGGCGGCGGCGCCAAGTGCGAAAACCAAGGTGAGCGGTATCCAAGCCTTCATCGGGAATCCTCTTTATCGGTACGAATAGGTTGTCAGGACCGGTATGATCTTACGGCCAAGGACGAAGGGCCGCCAGCGTTCGACGGTTTTGCCGTAAGTCGCTGATTTTGTGTCCAAATTGGAAAAGCCGGGCGGGATTTAGCCGGCCGACCTGGACACCCCGTCCGCGCAAATGTCGAAATGACCACCCGCCGTTCGACTATTGAACGGCGAATCGCGCCGGCACAGTCGAGGAAATTGAAATGCAGTACTTGTTGCTTATTTATTCCAACGAAGCGGAGTTGGCGGGCAGGTCCCCGGCCACCATCGCGTCAATGACGGCGGAGTATACGGAGTTCACCAAGGGGATCATTCAAGCCGGCCAGTTCAAGGCGGGCGACCGACTGAAACCCACGTCCGCGGCTACCACCGTAAGAGTGCGCAACGGCCAGGTGGCCATCACGGATGGACCGTTCGCCGAGACTCGCGAGCAATTGGGCGGCTACTATCTCGTCGAGGCGAAGAACCTCGACGAAGCAACCGCCATTGCGGCGCGGATTCCCGGCGCCAAAATCGGCAGCATCGAAGTGCGGCCGATCTGGCCGCCGATGGCGTGAGGCTAACGCGATCGCGCGCAGCGTTTTGAACATGCCCGCGCACGCTGCCGAATCGATGGTCGAAGAAGTCTTTCGCCGAGAGTCGGGTCGTGTTCTTGCAACATTGATCCGCCTCCTCGGCGAATTCGATTTGGCCGAAGAGGCGCGGCAGGATGCCTTCACCGCCGCTGTGGAACAGTGGGCAGCAACGGGTGTTCCCGCAAATCCTCGCGCCTGGCTGATCAGTACCGGTCGCAACAAAGCGGTCGACCGCATTCGCCGCGATGCCGTTTTTCGGAGCAGAATTCAGGGTCGTGAGATCGCCAGCGCCGAGGCAGATGCGGCTGCCGTACTCGATGAGTCGGACGACAGCGCTTTCGGCGATGATCGGCTGCGTCTCATCTTTACCTGCTGTCATCCTGCGCTGAGCAGCGAGGCGCAGATCGCGCTCACCTTGCGGGAAGTCTGCGGGCTCACCACGCAAGCCGTAGCCCGCGCTTTCCTGGTGGGCGAGGAGACCATGGCCCAGCGCCTGGTTCGCGCCAAGAAAAAAATCCGTGATGCCGGAATTCCCTATGAAACTCCCGAACCGCCGCTGTTCAATCAGAGGATCCAAGGTGTGCTCGCGGTGGTCTACGGGGTGTTCACGGAAGGGTACGCAGTGACGACCGGAACCCGGCTGGTCGACGCTGAACTCTGCGGTGAAGCCATTCGGCTGGGCCGATTGCTCGACGAATTGCTGCCGAGAAATTCGGCCGTGCTCGGTTTACTCGCATTGATGCTGCTGCACGACGCCCGTCGCCCCGCCCGGGAGTCCCACGAAGGCGACGTGATACTGCTCGAGGATCAAGACAGAACACTGTGGGATCAGGCGAAGATCACCGAAGGTCTGGCGCTCGTCGACAGAGCGTTGAACACTCCGGGACAGCTGAGTACCTACGCCGTTCAAGCGGCGATCGCCGCGCTGCATGTGCGAGCACAAAGGAAAGAAGAGACCGATTGGCCGCAGATTGTCGGGCTGTACGAGGTGCTGCTGCGGCTGCAACCCTCCCCCGTCATCGAACTGAATCACGCGGTCGCGGTGTCCATGGTCGACGGCGCGGCGCGCGGACTCGATCTGGTCGACTCGCTGCGGGGGCGAGGACAAGTCAACGAATATCACCTGCTGCATGCTGCGCGAGGCCGATTTTTGCAGCAGCTCGGGCGACTTCGCGAGGCCGGCGAGGCGTATCGCACGGCATTGGGTTTCGCCACGCTGGGGCCCGAACGGCGGTTGTTGGCAGCTCGGATCGCAAGCATCGAGAAAATGTCCGCCGCAATGAATTCAGGAGCCGCCTGCCGGAGCGATGTTTCGGGCGTGTAAGGCCATTGCAATCAGGGCCGAACCGCCGAACACCAAGTTGATGCCAATGAGCAGGCCAATCGCCCAAGCAGCCGTGCCTGGAAGCCCCGCAAATATGATCCCCGCCAAGATGATATCGATGACGCCGCTCGACAGCATCATGGCCCATCGCCCGGAGAGTTCGCGCCTATGCTCGAGCGAATACAGGATCGAAATCATGCCTTCGAGCGCCAAAAACACCGTCAGTATCAATGTGAGCGAAAGCGCCCCGGACAGCGGCCATCGCAGCAACACGATACCGGCCACGATCCCTAGAACCGCCGACAGCAATGACCACCAGAACCCAGGAGCGCTACGCATGCGGAGCGTGGCGATCAAGCCGACGATTCCGCTCATCAGCAGCAGCCAACCGATAAGGACTTCGACCGCAATCGTGGCGATCGGCGGAACCACGATGGCCAGGACGCCCAGTGCAAAGAGAACGATTCCCTCGGTCAGAAAAAGCCGCCAATGAGTATGCAAGGAGTTCGCCACGCTTGATCGGATTCGATCGGCGTCAGCTTGGTTCGTTGACATGACGCAGCCCCTCTGGTTTGTTCTTCGCGCGTCATATGTTACTGCCTTTCCGCCCCCGCGTGTGGACCCCGCCGAATATCAATCAATCAAGCGAGCGAGCTCCGGCATAGGATATCGGAGACGCCTTTGTCGTTTGCCAATTCGCCGGCCCACAGAATTACTCAATGACCGGGATATTTGGTTGGGCATAGTTATTCGTAAGGTGGCGCCGCTCGACTGGGCAATCGCCAATGACACAACGCCGCGCCATTGTTCTCCACTATCGCCGCCCGAAGTCGGTTAACGAATATGTCTAGCTGACGTTTTTATTTGTAGGCCGGTAATGCCTCCAATCTGACTGCCAGGAGCGAAAAGGGTTGAATGGGTTCCCGAAATGCCCCACGAAGGCTAGACTGCGCGCCAGCGCCCGTAGCTCAGCTGGATAGAGCACCTGGCTTCGAACCAGGTGGTCGGGAGTTCGAATCTCTCCGGGCGCGCAAAAATTTTTTCACTGGATCAGTTAGTTAGCGCCTCCGCCGCTAACCCGTCTTGCGCCGAAGCCAGGTGGTTGCGGGGCTTTTGCGGGACTCTGCGTTGCAGACTTTCTCGGCGGCCTCAATCAAGCTCGTCAGCTCCGCCTGGGAGTAGTGCGTCGTGATGCGGCCACTGCGATGCCCGAGCAGGTCCTGACGATCCTCGAACGACACACCCGCCGCGCGTAGCCTGCGGCCGAAGGTGTGCTTGAGATCGTGAACGCGAATCCTTCGAAACCCCGCCGGCGCGGATTCGCCGTGCTGCTTCTCCCAAGCATCCGCCGCGCGTTCCCGAGCCGCCTTCCAGGCGGTGTTGTTCATCTTGGTCACCGGCCGTGACTCGCCGACCTTCTTGTGTGCGCGAACGAATACATTGACCGAATGCAGCCCGCGAACGCTCTCCACGACCGACTTCGCGATCCCGTTGAGCACGACGAGACGTTCCTCGCCGTTTTTAACGCGCTCGCCAGGAATGATGAATACGGAAGTGTCGAGTTCCGGCACCTCTACCTCATACTCCCACTTGAGTCCGCAAACCTCTTGTTCCCGCAGCCCCGTGTTCACCTTGAAGAGCGCCATGCGCCCGAGGTGGTCGGGCAACTCTTGAAACAAGAGCGCCTGTTCCTCGCGACTGAGCGGGTAGGGCGACCGGGCATCTTTGATTGAAAACAGCTTGATCTTCGGCGCCGTTTCCAGCCAGGTCTTGCCTTGTCGGTCCATCCACTCGGAGGAGGCGAGATTCAAGACCCGGCGCACGACGGCGAGCGCCATGTTCAGGGTCTTGGTCTTGACGCCATCCTGCCGACGCTTCGCGATGAAATCCTGCAGGCTTCCCATGTGCACCTGTTTGAGCTCCAAACCTCCAATAAATGGATCGAGCTGCCTCAGATGCAACGCGTCGTCCTTGATGCGCTTCTTGTGGTGATACTCCTGAAGATATTTCGTCGCCGCGGCCCGGAACGAGCGCAGCTCGCGCGCACCGTAGAGTTTGGTCTCGCGAAGCTCGACTAAGCGCCTGGCGAGATACTCTTCGGCTTGCCCGATGTCGCCTGTTCCAGTGCTCTCGCAAATGCGCGCTCCTCGGAACTGCTTATCGATGTGCCAGATCCCTCCGCGTTTGGTGAGACCCGACGTTCTTTGGTTTCCCATAGCTTTTCCCTTTCAGGTTGAGCCGCGGGATGCCCGTTGCGGCTCTTATAGTCGTCGGCCCAGGAATCGAGGTCAAGGCGGTCAAAAGCGATCCCCTGCGGCCGATTGGGATCACCGCCAGGAGCGGTCGAACGTCGCGATTGAAGCGATTCTTGTCCATTCCGAGATACGACGGGGCGTCGCGCAAGCGGATAAAACGCGGCAAGAACGCAGATACGTCGGTGGAACGGATCGTTCGCCCCGGGCGGGCTCGAACTGAGAAGGCATTTACGATCATCGACGACCTTATTGAACCTGTGGTTCCGGTCGTTTAGGGACAGGTCGTCACGTAATAGGGATTATCGACGAAATTCACAAGAAAGTCGGGAAGGGTTTCGCGGTATTTTCGGCGAAACTCAAGCGGAGCAGCTGTAAAATAGTTGCCGAAAAGCGGCCATTTCCCACTTGCGCTAAGCTCTGTACCGTGGACAGCGAAATCGACTACACCAAACACACGGAGCCCGAACTGGTGGACATGTTCGAACGCTTGGATCCCCGGTACGCCCCAACCGAATGCGCCCGGCTCGCCAATTTCTTAACGGAGTGTGGGTATATCGTGACCGACGGCACAACCGGCCCCGGATCCGCAGCGCCATCGCCTCAAAAGCTTGAGCAACTGATCGGATCGACCGCTCCGTTCGAGTGCAGCGTCGAATTCGGCCCGAATAAGGGTTTTCTGAGTTTCATTGGTTGGACACGAAAACCATTTGGATTTAGTGGCTCCGGAACGCTAGTGACCAATGGGATCTTCGTATGGATTTCCGGTCTGGCGGCAAACGACGGCCCGTTGATGACAATGATTGAAGAGAACACCCAGCTCGCCTGCTACAAAATCGCGAATGTTGAATCCGTCGACCGCATGGTTCGATTCGAATACAACGTCGATGATGCCTGCGGTCCCGGCGTAACCCTTTGGCTAGCCGACGCCACTGCCGCCGCGCGTCTGGTCAGAGTTTTACCCGAACGCAGAACAAAGGATTTCCACCCGCACCTTTCGCAGTGACATTGTTACGGCGACAACGGGCCGAAGTCGGCCCAGAAGCGGCCATTGGAATCTGGGGAACGAGTTTCCCGGAAGCGGACGCTCAACGCCCGCGCTCACCGGCGGGCCGAGGAACGCGAGGCCCGTCCGAGTGCAGCGTGTTGTTAAGCGACATGACCCACCTCCGAGTCAGCGCGCGCGCCGGTAGTGCATGGCGACCGCGCCGCTGCGGAGCGGCTTCGCCGAGACCAACTCGAGCCGTCGCGTGCTGGGCAGCCCGCTCTCGTACAGGGTCGGGCCGTGGCCGGCGATCCTGGGGTGGACGAGTAACTTGTACTCGTCGATCAGATCCAGCCGGTCCAGCTCGGTCGCGAGCTTACCGCTACCGAGGAGCACGCCGTCCGGGGTCGCGTCCTTGAGCTTCTGTACGCCCGCGCGCAGGCCGCCGGCGATGTGGTGGCTGTTGGTCCACGGGAAGTCCTTTCGCGTCGAGGACACCACGTACTTCGGCTTGGCCTCCAGCTTGACCGCCCACTCGCGCATCGCCGGCGGCGCCTTCGCGTCGCCGCGGGCGACCGCCGGCCAGTAGCTCTCCATCATCTCGTAGGTGACGCGGCCCCACAGCATCGCCCCGCCCTCGTCCATGAGACGGGTGAAGAAGGCGTGTGTCTCGTCGTCAGCGATTCCTTCTTGGTGGTCGACGCAGCCGTCCAGGGTGACGTTGATACTAAAGGTCAAGAGTCCCATGGTGTCCTCCGTTCGATATGCGCGACGAGACGCCCGTCGTCTGGCTCCAAGGGCACGAGCCCAATTCGCGAGGCGCTCACCCTGTGTCGCCTAACTTGATTTAGAAATGCGGGTCATGACGAACAACCTAGGTGCTCCTGAATAACCTCGACGGTCATTGTCTCGCAACTCCGTAATTGAGCAACGAAATTGACACTGTGACTATCTATTAAGGGCACTACTAACCACCTTTATGGAAACTCAACGCCGCCGCTTCCGCGGTGTCGAGCCGCATGAGCGTCCGCTCCGGGCTCCGCCAACGGCCGCTATCGGGAACGCCAACCGACAGCTCAGGGTCGATACCCGTCTACCATCGGTCAAAAACCGAGAGATCCAAATGCGTCAACGCCGAGTTACCCTGAGTACCTCATGCCAGGAGCTTTGTGGCGGTCACTCCACGCGGTTCATCGTATCCCCGCGCCAATATGGGCAATGGCTTCGATCTCTACCTTTACCGACGGCTCGGCCAGCGCTGCAACCTGGACCAGCGTGCTCGCGGGGAAGTTGCCAGCGAAGACTTCGCGGCGCGCCCGCCAAACATTTTCGCGCTGCGTGATGTCGGTGACGAAGATCGTGATCTTCACCACGTCTGCCATTTTGCCGCCCGCTGCTTCGACCAAATTTCGAATCTTGGCAAATATGAGCTTGGTCTGCTGGTACTCATCTCCGATGACGACTTTGCCGTCGTTGTCGCGCGCAACCATGCCGGAGATGTATGCAATCCCATTCACAACGAGGCAGTTCGACCATGTCCCCGGCGCCGGTTCAGCTACCTGCGGACTAGAGACGCGTGTAATCCGTGAGTCTGCATCTATTGGCTTAACGGGTCGGCTCTGAGAGTAGGCCAAGCTTACGATAGCAATGAGAATCACGCTCACCCAAGGAACGATTGATCTTTTCATGTATGGCCTCCACATACGGGAATTGGGAAATTGGCTGAAATCTGGCGTTTCGACACCACTTGTTACCGATTGCAAGTGACTAGGATGGCATATGGTGGGGTCTGGAAGTCGGCCCCCGTAGATGTCTAACATCGGGTGGAGCAAATGGCCGGTTAGATTGCCGCAAAGCCGACGATGGCCACGGACCGCCTCGGGTCGAAAGGGTGAGTTCGGCGGCAATCTCCGTCCATGGGGCGGCCAGAAGCGGTCCTCCGAGCATCCGTCGCATTCCGCTCGTTAGTAGACGTTCAAGGCGCCGTGCACGCTGCCGTGCGCAACGTGGATTGCTACCATAGCCGTCCGGTAACGATTGAGGCCAGGGCCGCTTTGAACTGAGGACCG
>Ga0210408_10001849_pt1 | contig 21422 bp, 25 predicted proteins | sample IncBWH4MmetaG_FD_155471 | JGI IMG/M metagenome (GOLD analysis project Ga0210408, IMG submission 155471) | Forest soil microbial communities from Barre Woods Harvard Forest LTER site, Petersham, Massachusetts, United States - Inc-BW-H-4-M | ecosystem: Environmental > Terrestrial > Soil >...
TCTCGACTACGCGACGCTCACGGAAAATCTTCCGCGCATCAAGCCGAAACGCCTGATCTTGACCCATCTCAGCGCCACCGCCCTCGCACGCGCCGACGCGATTCAATATCAGATCGCCGAGGACGGAATGACGGTGGAGGTGTAACCGCGTCATCGCGAGCGAAGTGAAGCGATCCAGACAAAAGAGCCAGACCAGCGCCGCTCCTGGATTGCTTCGTCGGCCTTCGGCCTCCTCGCAATGACGCTACCCTCGCGATGACGGGAAAGCCCCGGCCGCGCCTGCGGCCGGGGCTCGTTGTGTTTGTAGCAATCGCCGGACGATCACTTGGCGGCGTGCGACGGCTCCGGCTCCTCGCAGATCTTCACGCAGCGCAGCTCGTCGCCGGCCGGAGTGGAGAACGCGCGCTTGGCCATGTAGCAGCCGGGCTCCTCCTTGAGGAAGTAGTCGCAGTCGTTGCACACCGCCGCCGGGGTCGCGGCAACCGCCTGCGGCACATCCGCCACGCCATCGACCGGCGCGACACCATCGACGCCTACGTCGATCCACGGGTAGCCGCAGCGATAGCCGTGATGATGCCGGCACCACACCCACCAGTGATGACCGCGATGCAAGCGGGCGAAATGATTATGGTCGGGACGGTGGGGGACCGGCCGATTCACACGGCTGTATCGGGTCACGTGCGTCGTCCGGGTGGTGCGGCTGACGGTGCGGCTCGTGGTCATGCGGGCCGGGTGGAAGGAAGCGCGGCTGAAGCTGCTGACGTGGGCGCCACCGCCGTGGAAGCCGCCGCCACCGCCGCCGAAGCGGGCCGAGGCGTCGGTTGCAGCAAGGGTCGACATGCCAAGCGCGGCAACGGCCGCAATGGCGAGGATGAATTTGCGGGACATGGACTTTCTCCGGGTTCGACTGGCGAAGGTTCGACTTCGCATCCGGGCAATTGGTCGCATCCGCCGCCGGAAAGGTTCACGCCAGCGTGAGCCGGCCCGGGCGCGGCTCACCCGTCCCCCGTCGCGAATTGCGCTTCGCCATCGGCTTTTTCCGGTATCTGCCGGTGACAACGGGTGAGGCGGCCATGTCGTTTCCGCAACCCGCGTCTGCGCACGTGGCAAAGCGGCCGCTCATCAGTAAAACAAAAAGTGCGCGCACGTGTGGCGCGTGGTCGCATCACCTAAGCGTCCGCCGCAGTATCGTCACACTCAGTCGGTCCAGTCCGCGCCGGCGGAAGGGAGCCGAACTGCGGAGGACTTCTCTCATGACAATAACAAATACATCCACCTTCCATTGCCGTGCGCCGTACCAGCGGTCGCGCACCGACCGAACGTGACTCGCAAATGACAGTCGGTTCGTTCGCATATTAAGACGCGTGTGCCGATCACGATGCAAAAGCATCGGCGCGCACGTCACCCGGGGATGAAACATTCATAGAGGCCTAGCCTCGTCTCAGTAAATCGTAGGAGTAAAACATGTCGTGGCTTCGAGCCGCGGCTGTGCTGGCGTTGACTTTCGCGCCGACGCTCGCAACGGCCGCTCACGCAACTGCGCACCATCGCTTCCACCGTGCCGTCCATCGGGCCGCCGCCATGCGCGCCGCGCACCACGGACGGCATCACCGTTTTGCCGATCTGCGGCAGCATCGGCGGGAGAGGGCGGCTTCTGCTGCTGCCGCCGTGGTAGACGGCGCCAAGCATGGATCGCTGGACGTCGTCGCCGCCGCCGAGCGCTATCGCGGCACCAATCCGACCGGCCGCTCACATGACTGGTGCGCGGAGTTCGCCAACCTGGTGCTCAGGCGGACCGGCCATAGCGGCAGCGGCTCGGCGCTGGCGCGATCGTTCGAAAGTTACGGCAGACCGGCGCCCGGCCCGGTGCCCGGCGCGATCGTGGTGTTCCCTCATCACGTGGGATTTGTGATGCGCGTGGAAGGACCCGGCAGGATTCGCGTGGTCAGCGGCAATCACGGCCATCGCGTAGGCGAGGGCGTCTACTCGACCCGGCGCGCGATCGCCTATCGCTATCCCGCCTAAGCGCTCATTGCTTGCGCCTAGACCTCGAGTCGGCGGTCAGGGCCCTGACCGCCCGCCGATTCTCAGCAACGGGTGATGGTGACGCTGCGCTCGGCTCCGCCCGGCGCGGGCACCGCCACGGTCTCCGAGCGGCAGCCGCCGCGATTGATCGGCGGATCGACCGGTCCGGCGATCGACATGACCAAGGCGGGCCGGACCGTGTACGGAGGCACCCAACTCGATCCGGGCATGTCCGAGGGATCGTAATATCTTCCATAAAACGCGCTGTAATCCCGACAGGTGTGCGGGTATCCGTCTAGATAACCGTATTTGCAATAGTAGCCGTAGCCGGCGTAGCCGTAGTCGCCGTAACCGTTGTCGCCATAACTGTTGTCGCCGTAGCCGTTGCCACCGTAACCATTGCCGCCGTAGCCGTCGCCGTAACCATAGCCAGCGAACCCATCGACGTTTCTTCGATGGTGCCGATGGTCGAACGCATGCCTCTCGCGGAATCTACGATGAACAAACAGCGGGTCGTGCCGATGCACGAGCACAGGGTGCGTCGGTCGCACCTGCGGACGAAAACCGCCGCCGTGTACCGCCATTCCTGCGCCGCCCCTGGCGTTCAACGGCGCCGGTGCCAAAAGCATGGCGGCGATCGCCGCGGCTGCGACGGCCGCGCTTACTCGACAGAACATCGGTGAACTCCACGCAACGCCGCCGCATCTGCCGCGATATTAGCGCGGGCGCGGGCCCGCTCGCCAGCGCCGGTCTGCCGATCCGTCAAGATGGTTAAATGGCGGCGTTGGCCCACACCGCTTGCCATCGCGCCAATCTCGCGAGCAAACTCAGATGAGCAAGGGGAGGGAATTCACATGAGCCGTGCCGCCGCCATCGCGCGCGCCCAGGAGTATTTCGACAGCGGCGCATTCAAGACGGATCTTTCCCGCCGCGTCGCGATCCCGACCGAGAGCCAGAATCCGGAGCGCGCGGGGGAGCTTGCCCGCTACATCGAAACCGAGATGAAGCCCGCGCTCGAAGCGCTTGGCTTCCGCTGCCGCGTTCTGAGGCACCCCAAGGCGCGCGGGCCGTTTTTGTTTGCCGAGCGGCGGGAAGGCGAGGGGCTGCCCACCGTGCTCGGCTACGGCCACGGCGACGTCATCCGCGGGCTCGAAGCGGGCTGGCAGGCGGGACTCTCCCCCTGGCGGCTCGTCGAGCGCGACGGCTGTTACTGGGGCCGCGGCGTCGTCGACAACAAAGGCCAGCACACGATCAACCTCGCGGCGCTCGCGGCCGTGCTCGCGCTGCGCGGCCGGCTCGGCTTCAACGCCAAGTGGCTGATCGAGATGGGCGAGGAGACCGGATCGTCCGGCTTGCGCGAGCTATGCGCGGAGCACCGCGATTTGTTTGTTGCCGACGTGCTCATCGCCTCGGACGGACCGCGCATGGCGGCCGACCGCGCGACGCTGTCGCTCGGCTGCCGTGGCGCTTTTCAGATCGATTTCACCATTACGGCGCGCGAGGGCGGGCATCACTCCGGCAACTGGGGCGGGCTTTTGTCCAATCCGGCGATCCAGTTGGCGCACGCGCTCGCGAGCATCTCCGGACCGACCGGGCAGGTGCGCATTCCCGAATGGGTGCCGGACGGCATTCCCGATTCCGTGCGCCGCGTGCTCGCCGATTGTGAGATCGTGAGCGGTCCGGGCGATCCGCAGATCGACCCCGCGTGGGGCGAGCCGGGACTCACCTCGGCCGAGAAGGTCTACGGCTGGTCGACCTTCGAGATTCTCGCCATGAGCGCCGGCAATCCGGAGAACCCGGTCAACGCGGTGCCGCCACGCGCCTGGGCGCGCGGTCAGCTGCGCACCGTCGTCGGCATCGACCCGGACGAAGTGCTGCCGGCGCTGCGCCGCCACCTCGACCGTCACGGCTTTCCCATGGTCGAGGTCGCCAAGGGGCGCGACGAATTCTTCCGCGCCACGCGCGTCGATCCCGATCATCCCTGGGTGCGCTGGACCGCGGCCTCGGTCGCGCGCAGCTTGAACAACCCGCCCGCCATCATCCCCAATTCCGGCGGCTCGCTGCCCAACGATATTTTCACCGAAGGGCTCGGCATGCCGACCATCTGGGTGCCGCATTCCTATCGCGGCTGCTCCCAGCACGCGCCCAACGAACATTTGCCGCTGCCGATCGCGCGCGAAGCGCTCGGTCTGATGGCCGGAATTTATTGGGATTTGGGAGAGGGCGGCACGCCGGCGTGAATCCCTCCCCCGCAGGGGGAGGGTGGCGACGCCCGCGAAAGCGGGCGGCGCCGGGTGGGGGATCAGCAGTCAGGGATCAGTAGAGGTGGAATTCGCTTTCGATCCCGCAGAATCGCGAATCGTGCGAATCTGCGCCGGCGGCGAATGCCTTCCGCTTCCTGATCGTCGTCTCTGAGGGTCTCAGCGGCATCAAAATTGGAGGACCTATGATTAGGCTCGTTGGATACAGCCATTCCCCGACGCGTCACGGGCTTCCGATATTTCGCGTCGAATATGAGGCCGCGGTCGGTCTCAAACAAATGTTCATCTCGGCGCAAGACGCAATCGAGGCGAAGCAAATCGCTTCGAGTCGCCTGGGCATCCCGTTCCGAATGCATGGGTAAGACAAAACCGTGTCGCTAATGGACAACTATGAATTTTTGGAAGAATACGCGCGACGGATTGAAGCTGATATAGCCGAGTTTAAGAAGGACCTTGCACCGCTTGAAGCGGGCGAATTAAGGCACAGCGAACGTAAGGGTAATGGCCCTTGGGTCGATACGACCCAACGCGAGATAGATTGGCACAAGCGAACGATTGCAACCTATGAGGCCATCTTGAACCAAATTAGGAGACGGTTGGCCGGTCAATCTAGCTAAGTGCCGTTTGCGCCATAATACCGGAAATCAACGACTAACCTCGTCTGACTACTGAGTTCTGATTTACTGGCTTCTTATTCCCCCACCCGGCCGCGCGCTGACGCGCGCGGCCACCCTCCCCCTGCGGGGGAGGGATAAAAAAGCGCCGGACGACTCTGCTGGGATGGGGGGAGAGAGCCGTCCGGCGCAAGAGCCCGCGGGTTTGCCGCAGGGCCATCGGCGTGGCGGGGGGACGAGCGCCACGTCAATTCGTTGAGCAAACCTTGTGTCTAGCTACGGGCCGGCGATCGAAACGGTTCAGGTGGTCAGCCACCTCCCGCAATTCGGCGGCGAGCTGGCGCGCGTCGACGCCGTCGGCGGCCATCACCGCGCGCACCAGCGGGTCGGCGAGCGCTTCGCTCAGGCTCGGGTCGCGGGGGTAACAAATCATGGGTCGATCCTTCTTCTTGGCGTCGGGTGGGGTAAGCGCGACGCGGGTTTCAGTGCCGGTCCCAACGGAAGGCGCAGGCCTTGCGCGCGGCCGCGGATTGGTGGCGGTCGAACGAGACGAGGCTAGCGCGCAAATCCGGGTCCTGGATGTGAATGGCAAGGCCGCAGGTCGCGGCGCGCTCGGCGCGCGTCTCGACCATGCCGGCGGCGGTGACAGCCGCGATAACCGCCAGGATCGCCATAGGGACCGCGAGGCAGCGGGATTTCGCGAGAATCTTGAGGAGCTTGGTCATGCAACCCTCCATCCGGTCGCAGCTCGATGAAATCTGCGTGACAGTGCCAATACTCTGTGGTACTGACCGGTAACATCGCCTACGTTACTGACCGGTAACACCTCAGTCAAGCGGCCATGAATCCCAATTTCGTGAACACGGCTCCGGCGGCCCCCACGGGCATCGCCCCGCGCGAGCGCATCGTCACCGCCGCCTGCGACCTGTTCTATCGGCACGGCATTCGGGCGGTCGGGGTCGACGCCATCGCCGAGGCGGCCGGCACCAATAAAATGACGCTCTACCGTCATTTTTCCTCGAAGGATGAGCTGGTTGCCGAATGCCTGCGCCGCGTCGGCGCCAAGGCCGATGCGCTGTGGGACAGCCTCGCTGCCGAGCATCCCGGCGACGCCCGGGCGCAGCTCAGAGGCTGGATCGCGGCCATGAGTGGGCATCTCGCCAGCGTCGAGGAACGCGGCTGCGCCATGTGCAACGCCGCGGCGGAACTGCCGGACCGCAGCCACCCGGCGCGCGCCGTCATCGAGGCGTTCAAGAGCGCGCAGCGCGACCGCCTGGCGCGCTTGTGCGCGGCGGCCGGCGCGCCGCAACCGGAGCTGCTGGCGGACGAATTATTCCTGCTCGCCGAAGGCGCCCGGGTGAGCCTGCAAAGCGTCGGGCCGGAAGGTCCCGCCGCGCGTTTTGCCCGTATGGCGGAAGCCGCGATCGCCCAGCGCATCCCCGCCGGCTAAGCGACGTTGCGTCGCGGCTTGCGGCGCGCAAAATTGGCCGTGGAGGAATTGCCATGGCCACCATCGATACGCGCGCTGCGTCCCCCACTGTTTCAGATCCGAGCGATGCCGCCCTGCTGACCGCGGTGCTGCCGAAGGAGGCGGCGTTCGCCTGGTGGAACGCGCGGCCGACGGCGAGCGGCGACTATCGCCGCGATATCGCCGCGTTCGGCAAGAGCTGGCAGCAAGCGAGCGCGCTTCTCGGCGCGCTACCGAAGAAGCCGGCGCGCAACGCCGCGCAGGCGAAGGCCGCTTCGCTCATTCAGCGCACCGACCGCGCCGACCGTGACGCCTTCCTTACCGCGCATGCCGAGACGCTCTACCGCGCGCTCACCAAAGACTTCACCGCGTTCCTGCGCGTTGCTGATTTCGTCTACGCGGCCGCGCGCGAGGTCCCCGGGCTGGTGCCGACGCGCGAGCAGGTGGCGCGCGAGAGCGCGCTCGTTCAGCGCGACAAGGACGGCGTCGAGATCGACCAGGGCATTCTGCTCTCGCACGTGTTCGATCATCCCGCCGCCGGCGCGCATATGTGCCACGCCATGCTGCTGCCGCGGCAGGAGTCGCTCGAGTTGCTGCCGCGCTTTCTCGAACGTGGCCGGCTCGATCTCGAAGGCGCCTCGGTCGAGCGGCGCGGCAAGGCCGTCTACGTGACCATGCGCAACCGGCGCTTCCTCAACGCCGAAGACACGAGCACCATTCCCGACCAGGAAACGGCGATCGACCTTGCGACGCTCGATGCGGAGAGCGACATCGCCGTGCTGCGCGGCGACGTGGTCGAGCACAGCAAATATCGCGGCCGCCATGTGTTCTCGGCCGGCATCAATCTCACCCACCTCTATTGCGGCAAGATTCCATTCGTCTGGTACATCGAGCGCGACCTCGGGCTGGTGAACAAGCTGCTGCGCGGCCTCTCGCGCCCGGAATCGCCGCCCGATGTCGTGCCGGTCAACAGCATCGAGAAGCCGTGGATCGCGGTGGTGGAAGAGTTCGCCATCGGCGGCGGCTGCCAGATCCTGCTTGCGGTCGACTACGTGCTCGCCGCGAGCAACGCCTACATGACGCTTCCGGCGCGCAAGGAAGGAATCATTCCGGGGCTTGCCAACCTGCGCCTGCCGCGCTTCGTCGGCGACCGCATCGCGCGCCAGGCGATCATGTACGGGCGAAGGCTCGACTGCGACACGCCCGAGGGGCGGCTCATTTGCGACGAGATCGCGCCAGCCGACGAGATGGACGCGGCGATCGCCCGGGTGGTGGAGAATTTCACCAGCTCGGGTGTGGTGAGCGCGGTCGGCAACCGCCGCGCCGTGCGCATCGGCCAGGAGCCCCTCGATCTCTTCCGCCGCTACATGGCGGTCTACACGCGCGAGCAGGCCTATTGTCACTTCAGCCCGGCGCTCATCAGCAATCTCGAGCGCCATTGGAACGCGCATCAGCGCGTGGCGTAAGCGGCATTTCGCGTGACGAACCGGGCGATCGTTTTCCGCGAAGCGATCGGTGCCGATGTGCCCGGCATAACGCGCGTACGCACCTCGGTGGTCGAGAACCTGCTCACCGTCCAGCAGCTGGATGAGCGCGGGATAACAGAAGCTGGCATTGCGGCGTCTTTCCTGGCCGACTCGAAAGGTTGGGTGGCGCTGCAAGGAGAGGGGGTCGTCGCCTTCTCCATTGCCGATCGAGCAACGCAGTCGATTTTCGCTTTGTTCGTGCTTCCCGGTTACGAGGGCCGAGGGATTGGCAGCGTGCTCTTGGATTCAGCCCTTCGCTGGCTATGGGACAATGGCGCCGAGCGCGTGTGGCTGACGACAGGCGCCGGCACGCGCGCCGTCCGGTTCTATGAAGATCGTGGATGGAGATGCACCGGGACGGGCCCGCGCGGCGATCTGCGCTACGAACTCGGACGGCCCGCGTAGGGTACAAGTTGGAACTTTGTGGTTACACTTTGGTATCGATCGCAACCCTATTTTGATGCTGCCAGGCAAAGGAGGCGGGCATGGTCGAGTTTCCCGTTAATCCGACGCGAGTCGATCCCTACAAACAATTCAAATTCCGGCTGAAGTGGGACAACAAATACGTCGCCGGTGTTTCCAAGGTGAGCGCGCTGAAGCGAACGACGGAAGTCGTCGAGCATCGCGAGGGCGGCGATCCGAGCACGGCGCATAAATCGCCCGGCCGCACGAAATACGAAGCGATCACGCTCGAGCGCGGCGTCACTCAGGACACTGACTTCGATGCCTGGGCCAACAAGGTGTGGAATTTCGGCGCGGGTCTCGGGTCGGAAATGTCGTTGGCCAGTTTTCGCAAGGACGTCATCCTCGAATTGCTCAACGAGCAGGGGCAGGTCGTGCACGCGTACAAGATCTATCGCTGCTGGCCGTCCGACTACGTGGCGCTGGGCGCCCTGGACGCCGATCACGCGAGCGTCGCGTTCGAGCAGCTCATCTTGCAGAACGAGGGCTGGGAGCGCGATACGAGCGTGGTCGAACCCAAGGAGACGTAGGACCCCATGCCATGCCGATGAACCGCCAGATCCTGCTCGCCGCGCGGCCCGAGGGCGCGCCCGGACCGCAGCATTTCCGCCTCGCCGAAACGCCGGTGCCGCAGCCAGGCGACGGGCAGGTGTTGCTCAAGACGCTGTGGCTCTCTGTCGACCCCTACATGCGCGGCCGCATGAGTGCGGCGCGCTCCTATGCCACGCCGGTCGAGATCGGCGAGGTAATGGAGGGCGGAACCGTGAGCCGGGTCGAGGCGTCGCGGCACAAGGATTTTGCGGCGGGCGACGTGGTGCTCTCGCGCGCGGGCTGGCAGGAGTACGCGCTCTCCGACGGCGGGGGCTTACGCAAGCTTGACCCCAAGCGCGCGCCGCTTTCGACCGCGCTCGGCGTGCTCGGCATGCCGGGGATGACCGCCTACACCGGGCTCACCATCATCGGTCAGCCCAAGGCGGGCGAGACGGCGGTGGTCGCCGCCGCCAGCGGGCCGGTCGGCGCGACCGTCGGCCAGATCGCCAAGATCAAGGGCTGCCGCGCGGTCGGCATCGCCGGCGGGCCCGACAAATGCCGCTATCTCGTCGACGAACTCGGCTTTGACGCGGCGGTCGACCACCGCGCCAAGGATCTCGCCGACCAGCTCGCGGCGGCCTGCCCGCGCGGCATCGACGTTTATTTCGAGAATGTGGGCGGCGCGGTGTGGGAAGCGGTGTTTCCGCTGCTCAACGATTTCGCCCGTGTGCCGGTGTGCGGCCTCATCGCGCACTATAACGACACCGAGTTGAGCGGCGGCTTCCCCACCGCGCGGCTGATGCGCGCGGTGCTGACCAAGCGGCTCACCATCCGCGGCTTCATCGTGCGCGACTTCATCGCTCACGCCGGCGAGTTCGAGCGCGACGTGTCGGCCTGGCTGCGCGAGGGCAGGATCAAATACCGCGAGGACGTGGTCGACGGCATCGAGAACGCCCCCCAGGCGTTCATGGGCCTGCTGCAGGGCAAGAACTTCGGCAAGCTCCTGGTGCGGGTGGCGCGGGAGTAGGTTGTAGCCCGGATGAAGCCCCGCGCAGCGGGACGAAATCCGGGTCCCGCATTCCGCTGCGCTCCATGCGGGCTACGGTCTTGCGAAGGCCGCAAAAATGCGCATTCTGACGCGCTAATCGGGCGTGCGCGGCATGAGTCTCGCGCAGCCGAGACGACGAAGGAGAAGGTCATGGCCAAGGGTCAGATGCGAGCCAACAAGGAAAAGAAGAAGCCAAAAGCCGATTGGAACAAGGACAAGAAGAAGGGGGACAAGCTGCCGCGCTACATGACGGGCGGGCAGCCGCAGACGCAGAATCCGTTCGAGAAGAAATCGTAATCAGTAATCAGTCACCAGTAGTCAGTGATCAGTGATCAGTGACCAGGGCACTCGTGTCGTTCTGGTCACTGATTGCTGGTCACTGATCACCGTTTCCGGAGGAAACCCATGTTGACGCTTTATTACGCGCCCGGCGCCTGTTCGATGGCGGCCCACATCGTGCTTGAGGAGGGCGGCGAGAAATACGAGCCGAAGAAGGTCGACCTCGCGGGCGGCGAGCAGCGCACCGACGCGTATCTCAAGATCAACCCGCAGGGGCGGGTGCCGGCGCTCAAGCTCGACAGCGGCGAGCCGATCGCCGAGAACACCGCGATCCTGCCCTATCTCGGCAAGCGCTTCGGGCTGTGGCCGAGCGATCCGGTCGCCGAGGCCAAGGCGCTCTCGCTGATCGGCTTCTTTGCCGGGAGCGTTCATCCGGCGCACGCCCACGTCGGCCGGCCGGAGCGCTACGCATCGGATCCGGCGATGTATCCGAACCTGAAAGAAACCGGCCTCAAGGCCTTCCACGGTTATCTCAAGCAGATCGACGGGATGATCGACGGCCGCGAATGGTTCTCCGACCGTTATAGCGTCGTCGACCCTTATGCCTTCGTGTTCTACACCTGGGGCGCGCGCCGCGAGCTGCCGGTCGGCGAACTGAAGAACTACACCGCGTTCAAGGACCGCATGCTCAAGCGGCCGGCGGTGCAGCGCGTGGTCGAGGACGAGAAGGTCAAGGTGTGAGCGCCGCGCTGCTGGCGTAAACTGCTGCACTTTGCGCCAATCCATCAACATCGTCATGCCCGGCCTTGTGCCGGGCATCCACGTCTTGGAAACAAACAAAGACGTGGATGGCCGGGACGAGCCCGGCCATGACGAGCAATGGAGGATTTCCTGTGCCCACCGCGCTCGATGACGTGCGCCGCGAGCTTGCGCGCGCAAATCGCATCCTGGCGCATGAGGACGTGCTCGATGCCTTCGGGCACGTGAGCGTGCGCCATCCCGACGATCCCGGCCGTTATCTGCTGTCGCGTTCGCGCGGGCCGGAGCTGGTCGAGGCCGACGACATCCTGGAGTTCACGCTCGACTCCGAGCCGGTCGTGCCGCCCACGCGCCGGCTCTATTCCGAACGGGTGATCCACGGCTGCATCTATCAGCTGCGTCCCGACGTGCACGCGGTGGTGCACCACCACGCGCCCTCGATCATGCCGTTCGTGATCGCCGGCGTCGACCTCGTGCCGGTGTTCCACCTCGGTGCCACCATGGGCGCCAAGGCGCCGTTCTGGGACAGCCGCGACGAGTTCGGCGACACCTCGCTGCTCGTGATCAAGCCGGAGGAGGGGCGCTCGCTCGCGCGCGCCCTCGGGCAGCACGCGATGGTGCTGATGCGCCGGCACGGCGCGACCGTGGTGGGCGCCAACCTGCACGAGGTAATCTTCCGCTCGATCTATTCCGCCCGCAACGCCGAGCACCAGTGGCGCGCGCATGCCCTCGGCGGCGTCGGTCCGTTGACGGCGGGCGAAGCATCGCTCGCCGAGGGCCACAACCTCCAGCCCGGGCCGGTCGAGCGGGCGTGGGAATATTGGGCTGGCCGGCTCGACAAGACCGAGGCGTTGGTCGCGGCCGCGAAGGGAGCGAAGCCGGCGGGACGAACTCGGCCGGCGGCTCGCACGAAGGCGCGGAAGGCTGTCCGCCGAGGGGCGCGGCGCAAGAAGTAGCCCGCATGCAGCGAAGCGTGCGCCTATCCCTCCCCTGAAAGGGGAGGGTGCCTCCCCGGGCGTAGCCCGGGGAGGCGGGTGGGGTCGATTAGCTATGAATCGTAAATATCAGAAACGCACTGGGGAGTTCCCCCACCCGGCCGCGCGCTGACGCGCGCGGCCACCCTCCCCCTGCGGGGGAGGGATAACACGGCGCGTTGACTCCATTCCGGCCGCGCAAAATACTGCCGGCGACGAAACGGCCCTAGAGCCGGCCACCCACGGGAGGAATTTCATGCAAACGTCTCGGCGCGCGCTCCTAAAAGCTTCGGCCGCGACCATGGCGGTCGCGGGTCTCGGCGGACGCATCGTCCGTGCCGAGGAGCCGCCCATCCGCATCGGCGTGATTTACGACCTGTCGGGTCCGTTCGCGGCGGCCGGCTCGGTCGCCTGCGCGCACGGCGCGCAAATCGCGATCGACCTGGTCAACGAGAAAGGCGGCGTCGCCGGCAAATACAAGGTCGAGCCGATCAACGCGGACTCGCAGAGCAAGGTCGACGCGGCGATCAACGAAGTCGAGCGCCTGATGGGCCAGGAGAAGGTCGAGATCGTGCTCGGCGTCTACGCCAGCGCGGCCGCCGTGCCGCTCGCCGCCAAGGTCGAGGAACAGAAGAAAATCCTCTGGATCACCACCGCGATTTCGACGGCCGTGTTCAAGGATCGCAACCTGCGCTACGTGTTCCGCGGGCAGATCCATTCCGACCAGTACGGTCAGGCGGCCGCGAGCTTCATCGCCGAGAACGCCAAGGCCAAGCTCGGCGCCGACCCGAAGGACGTGAAGCTCGCGATCATCCACGAGGACGGGCCGTATGGCGTGGGCGTCGCCGAGGCGACCGAACGCTTCTCCAAGGAGAAGACGGTCCAGGTGATTCTGCGCGAGGGCTATTCATCCTCTGCGCCCGACCTTTCGTCGCTGGTCACGAAGCTCAAGCGGGCGCGTCCCGACATCATCTCGCAGGTCGGCTACAATCCCGACATCACGCTGTTCCTGCGCCAAGCGCGCGAGGCGGGTCTGCGCTTCAAGATGCTGATCGGCAACGGCGCCGGCTACAGCCAGCTCGACAAGCTGCGCGCGACCTTCGGCAAGGACATCGACAACTTCTGCAACATCGATCCGGTGCCGGCGCAGTTGCTCAAGCCCGAGACGCTGGCGCCCGGGCTCGGCGATCTGGTCAAGGTCATGGTCGACCGCTACCGCGCCAAGACCAACGCGGTCGACGTGCCGCCGCACGTATCGATGGGCTTCAACCAGACCTGGGTGCTGCTCAACAACGTGCTGCCGGTCGCCAAGCAGAAATACGGCGGCTTCGACGCCGAGGCGGTGCGCAAGGCGGCGCTCGACGTCGACATTCCGCCCGGCGGCACCATCCAGGGCTATGGCGTGAAATTCTATCCGCCCGGAAATCAGCTCGCCGGGCAGAACGAGCGCTCGACCCCGGTGGTGATGCAAAACGCCGGAGAGCACATCACCGTGGTGTGGCCGAGCAACATCAAGACCCAGGATCCGGTGCTGCCGCTTCCGTCCTCGTCGATCTACGCAACGGGCTGACCGGTGCTTTCGGTCAGCGGGCTGACCAAGCGCTTCGGGGGCTTCCTGGCCGTCAATCAGGTGTCGTTCGAGGTGCGCGAGGGCGAGATCCTCGGCCTGATCGGGCCGAACGGATCGGGCAAGAGCACGACCTTCAACCTGATCGCCGGCACCTTGCGGCCGACCGCGGGCTCGATCCGCTTCAAAGGCGGCGAGATCGGCGGCCTCTCGGCCCATCGCATCTGCCGCAACGGGATCGCGCGCACGTTCCAGATCCCGCGCCCGTTCCGCAAACTCTCGCTGGTCGAGAACGTGACGCTCGCGGCCTATTTCGGCAACGGGGGCGCCGACCGCGCCGAGGCGCGCCGGCACGCCGAGGAGGCGCTCGCCCTCGTCGGCCTGCCCGCCGATCCGCACGCGATGACCGACGGGCTCGGTGCCTCCGCGCTCAAGAAGCTCGAGCTGGCGCGCGCGCTTGCCACGAAACCGACCTTGCTGCTCGCCGACGAAAGCCTGGGCGGCCTCGACGCCAGCGAGATGGAACGCGCGGCGGATCTGCTCGAAAGCATCCGCACCCGCATGCGCATCACCATCATCTGGGTCGAGCACATCATGGGCGTGCTGATGCGTGTCGTCGACCGCGTGATCGTGCTCGACCACGGGGAAAAAATCTTCGAGGGCCTCCCCAGGGACGCCGCGCACGACCCGCGTGTCACCGAAGTCTACCTCGGCCAACGGCGGACCTGACGCATGTTGTCATTGGCGTCAGTGTCGGCCGGCTACGGCTCATTTCGCGCCCTGTTCGACGTCTCGCTTGAGGTTGAAGCCGGCGAGGCGGTCGGGGTGATCGGCCCGAACGGCGCCGGCAAGACCACCATGATGCGGGTCATCTCCGGCCTGGTGCCGATGGTTTCCGGCGCCATGACCTTCGACGGCCGCTCGCTCAACGGGCTCTCCGCCCATCGCATCGTCGAGCGCGGCATCGCCCACGTGCCGGAGAACCGGCGCCTGTTCCCGCGCCTCACGGTCGAGGACAACCTGCGCATCGGCGCTTTCATCCCGCAGGCGCGGGCGAAGATCGCCGAGCGCATGGCCCGGGTCTACGACCTCTTCCCGCGGCTCAAGGAGCGGCGCGAGCAACTCGCCGGTACGCTGTCCGGCGGCGAGCAGCAGATGTGCGCGATCGGGCGCGCGCTCATGTCCGGGCCGAAGCTGTTGCTGATGGACGAACCGTCGGCGGGCCTCGCGCCGCTCGTGGTTCAGCAGGTGTTCGATCTGGTGCGCCGCATCCGCGCCGAGGGGCTCACCGTGCTCATCGTCGAGCAGAACGTGCAGCAGGTGCTCGAAGTCGTCGACCGCGCCTATCTGCTCGAGGTCGGCCGCATCCACCTCGCCGGCTCCTCGGCCGAGCTGAAGGACAATGACCTGATCCGCCGTTCGTACATGGGGCTGTGAGGGGACGCGAACCGTATGGACATTTATCTGCTCGAAGCGGTGATCAACGGGCTGTTGCTCGGCGGCGTGCTCGCGCTGCTCGCCCTCGGGCTCAATTTGATCTTCGGCGTCATCGACGTGGTGTGGATCGCCTATGCCGACCTCGTCATGTGCGGCATGTACACGGTCTATTGGTTGCACGTGTACGGCTTTCCGCTGTGGGCGGCGAGCCTGGTCGCGATCGCCGCCGTCGCCGTCCTCGGGCTTCTCGTCCACGTGCTGATCATCGCGCCGGTGCTGCGCGCGCCGCCGATCAACCAGCTGCTGGCGACCGGCGGGCTGTTGTTCTTCCTGCAGAGCTTCACCACGCTGCTGTTCGGCACCGACTTCCGCAACATCGGCGTGCGGCTGCCGATCATCGAAATGGGCGACATCTTCATCAGCTTCGCCCGCCTGCTCGCCTTCGGCTTCGCGCTGGTAGGAGCGGTTGCGCTCTACGTGTTTCTCAAGCGCAGCTATCTCGGCGTCGCCATCCGGGCCATCTCGCAGGACCGCGAGATCATGGGGCTGATGGGCGTCGACCAGCGGCGCATCTATCTCGTCACCTCGCTGATCGGCGGCGCGCTCGCCGGCCTCGGCGGGTGTTTGCTGGTGCTGCAATATGACGTGCACCCGTTCCTCGGCAACACGTTCGGCCCGCTCATTTTCATGATCTGCGTGCTGGGCGGGCTCGGCAACATGATCGGCGGCTTCGTCGCCTCCTTCATCATCAGCCAGATCATCTCGATCGGCGGCTATTATTATTCGACCGAGTGGGCCTACGTGCTCGCGTTCACGCTGTTTATCGTGCTCATGTTCATCCGCCCGCGCGGGATCCTCGCCCGATGAACCCGCCGCCCGCGATCAACCTTCGTGTTCCTGCCGCGATCGCGGGGCTCGCGTGTCTCGTCGCGCTGCCGTTCGTCACACCCGCCTATTTCCTCCACATCGTGATCCAGATCCTGCTGTGGGGCTTCATCTACACGGCCTGGTCGTTGATGGGCCGGTTCGGCTTCGTCTCGCTCGGCCACGGCGCTTTCATGGGCATTGGCGCCTACGTGCCGGCGCTGCTGTGGAATTACGAAGGCGTCACGCCCTGGCTCGGCATTCCCGCCGGCATGTTGCTCTCGGTGCTGCTCGCGGTCGTGATCGGCTATCCCTGCTTCCGCTTCCGCGTGATCGGGCATTATTTCGCTCTCGTGACGTTGGCGCTGAGCGAGGTGGTGTTGCGCACGATCACCGCCGCGCGCGACATCACCGGCGGCTCGCTCGGCATGACCCAGAAGCTCGCCGGCCACTCGTGGTATGCGCTGCAATTTCCCGACAAGCGCTATTTCTACGGCATTGCGCTGGTGGTGTGGCTCGGGGGCCTGTTGGTGTGGCGCTGGGTCGACGGTGGCATCGAGCGCGAGGCGCTCGAGGCAATCTCCGAAGACGAGGAGGCGGCCGCCTCGCTCGGGATCAACGTGATGCGCGAGAAGCTGCGCGTGACCGTGGTCAGCGCGGCGCTCACCTCGGTGGGCGGCTCGCTGTTCGGGCAGTATCTCGCCTATCTCAATCCGGAGACCGTCTCCGGCATCGCCGTGTCGCTGCAGATCGTGTTCGCGGCGATCGCCGGCGGCATGTATGCGCTGCTCGGGCCGACCGTCGGCGCGTTCCTGACGATCGCCCTCAACGAGGGCCTGCGCGTCTGGTTCGGCACCAACTTCATCGGCGCCGCCAACACCATCTACGGCATCCTGCTGATCCTCTTCATCATCTTCATGCCGCGCGGCATCATGGGCGTGATCGAAAATCTGCGCGCGCCGCGGCGCGCTCCCGCACCGGCCCCGGCGGAGTAGCTCGCATGACTGACGGTCCGGACCGCGCCCGGGAGCGTTCGGCGGTCACGATCCGCGCCAGCGAGGAGGCGGACGTCGCCGCGATTACGGCGATCTATCACCACCACGTGCTGCACGGGGCCGCGAGCTTCGAGATCGAGCCGCCCGACGCCGCCGAAATAGCGCGCCGGCGCCGCGCCGTCCTCGACGGCGGCTATCCGTATATCGTGGCCGAGCAGGATGGGCGCGTGGTCGGCTATGCCTACGCCAGCGCCTACCGGCCGCGGCCCGCCTATCGCAACACGGTCGAGAACTCGGTCTACGTCGAACCCGGCCGCGAGCGGCGGGGCATCGGCCGCGTGCTACTCGCGGCGCTGCTCGAGGCCTGCGAGCGCCTCGGTTTCCGTCAGGTCGTCGCGGTGATCGGCGACAGCGGCCACGAGGCCTCGATCGGGCTGCACCAAACCCTTGGCTTCCGCATGGTCGGCACGTTGCGCTCCGCAGGCTTCAAGTTCGGCCGCTGGATCGACATCGTGCTGATGCAGCGTGCGCTCGGCCCCGGCGACGATACCCCTCCCTCCCGCTGAGCTGTGCTATCCTGCGGCGGCCGCCGGCTCTCGGCGCGCGCTGCATCAGCACAGGGGACGTTCATGGAGACGGTTCGCAATCTCGCGCGCGAGCGGCTCGAGCGCGGAGAGTTGTCGCTCGGCGTCGGCATCAAGCTCGCCCGCACCGTCGAAGTCGCCAAGGCGATGAAGACCGCCGGGTTCGACTGGCTTTTCATCGACCTCGAGCACGGCTCGCTCACACTCGACACCGCCTGCCAGATCGCGGTCGGCGCGCTCGACGCCGGGCTGGCGCCGATCGTGCGCGTGCCGAACGGCGAGTACTCCATGGCGACACGTGCGCTCGACAACGGCGCGCTCGGCATCGTCATCCCGCACGTCGACTCGGCCGAAGAGGCGCGCGAGGTGGTCTCGAAGCTCAAGTATCCGCCCGAGGGGCATCGCTCGGTCGCGGGTGGCGTGCCGCAGTTCGATTACCGCTCGATCAAAATCGGCGAGCTGACGAAATCGCTCAACGCGGCGACCCTCATCAGCGTCATGCTGGAGACGCCGCGCGCCATCGGCAACGCCAGGGAGATCGCCGCGGTGCCCGGCATCGACGTGCTGCTCATCGGCACCAACGATTTATGCGCCGAAATGGGCATCCCGGGCGATTTCGCCAATGAGCGCGTGGTCGACGCCTACGACAAGACGGTCGCGGCCTGCCGCGCACACGGCAAGTGGGCTGGCATGGGCGGCATCTACGACGAAAAACTGATGCCGCGCTACATCGAGCGCGGCGTGAGCTTCGTGCTTGCCGGCGCCGACCTGTCGTTCATGCTCGCCGCCGCGACACGGCGTACCGCGTTCCTGCGCGAGTTGAAGCATGCTTGACGGTCTCGCGCCGGTGCTATGATCGCAACGGGCCGCCCCTGCTTAAGAGAAGCCCCATGAAACGTTTCATCTGCACGTTGATCGCCGCACTTGCGGCTTGTGTGCTCGCGACCGCCGCGCAGGCCGCCGACACGGTCAAGATCGGCGTCATCTATCCGCTAACCGGCAACGCCGCGAGCGCGGGCAACTCGGCGAAAGACGCGGTCGACCTCGGCGCCGAAATCGTCAACGGCATGCATCCCGAGTTCAAGGGCAGCGGCCTTGCTGCCGCCGACGGTCTGCCAAATCTCGGCGGTGCCAAGCTCGAGCTGATCAACGCCGACCACCAGGGCAACCCGCAGGTCGGCCAGAGCCAGACCCTGCGCCTGATCCAGCAGGAGAAGGTCGCGGCCATGCTCGGCGCCTATCATTCCTCGGTAGCGGTCGCCGCGACCGCGGTCGCCGAGCGCTACAGCGTGCCGTTCCTCGTCTCCGATTCCGTCGCGCTCAATATTACCCAGCGCGGCTTCAAATGGATCTTCCGCACCGGGCCGATCGCGCCCGATTTCGCCAATGCCTACACGGCCTTCCTCACCGGTCTCAAACCGGGCGGCCGCAGCATCGAGCGTATTGCCGTCATCAACGAGAACACCGACTACGGCACCTCGGTGTCCTCCAGCATCCTGGAGGCGGCACGTAAGAGCGGCATCACCGTTGCCGCGCAGGTTCCCTATAACGCCAACAGCTCGGACGTGTCCGGCCAGGTGCTCCAACTCAAGGATCTCAAGCCTGACGCAGTGATCTTCATCAGCTACACCGCCGACACGATTCTCTATTTCAAGACGCTGAAGAATCTCGACTACCTGCCGCCGATGATCATCGGCGACGACGCCGGTTTCTCCGACCCGACCTTCATCCCGACCGTCGGCGAGCTTGCACAAGGCGCGATGAACCGCAGCGCGTTCGATGTCGGCAATCCCGGCAGCCATTCCTACAAGATCAACACGCTGTTCAAGGCGAAGTACGGACGCGACCTCGACGACACCAGCGCACGCTGGATGCAGGGCTTCCTCGTGCTCGCCGACGCCATCAACCGCGCCGGCTCGACCGACGCGGCAAAAATCCAAAAGGCGCTGCAGGAGACCGACCTCAAGCCCGGCGCGCTGATGATCGGCTATCGCGGCGTGAAGTTCGACGCGACCGGCCAGAACACCCTGTCGGCGACCTATCTGATCCAGCTCCAGGGTAAGGAATACAAATCCGTGTGGCCGTCCGACCGGGCGACCGCCCAGCTCGAATGGCCGATGAAGGGCTGGAAGAAATAGACTGAGGAGAGAAGACCATGACCGTCAGCATTCGCCAGATCGGCCCCTGTTTCGCCGGCGAGGCTTCCGGCGTCGATCTCACCAAGCCGCTCTCGCGCGAGGAGGTCGCCGCGATCGAAGCCGGCATGGACAAATACGCCGTGCTGGTGTTCCACGATCAGCCGGTCACCGACGACCAGCAGGTCGACTTCAGCCGCAACTTCGGCACCATCGAGCCCGCGGTCGGCAGCAACATCACCAAGCCCGAGGAGCGGCGCCTGCGCGTCGAGATCGCCGACGTATCGAATCTGAAAAAGGGCAACGAGCTTTACGACCGCGACGACCGCCACCGCATGTTCAACCTCGGCAATCGCCTGTGGCACTCGGATTCTTCCTTCCGCGCCACGCCGGCGAAGTATTCGCTGCTCTCCGGGCGCACCGTTCCGTCGAAGGGCGGCGACACCGAGTTCGCCGACATGCGCGCCGCTTACGACGCGCTCGACGAGGAGACCAAGGCGGAGATCGCGGATTTGATCTGCGAGCACTCGCTCATGTACTCGCGCGGGCTTCTCGGATTTTCCGAGTTCACGCCAGAGGAAAAGGCGATGTTCAAGCCGGTGCGCCAGCGCCTGGTGCGCACGCACCCGGTGAGCGGGCGCAAGTCGCTGTTCCTGGCTTCCCACGCCGGCGCCATCGTCGGCTGGCCGATGCCCGAGGCGCGCGCCTTCCTGCGCGATCTTAACGAGCACGCGACGCAGCGGGCGTTCGTCTATACGCACAAGTGGCGGCTCTACGATCTGGTGATGTGGGACAACCGCCAGACCATGCACCGCGCCCGCGCCTTCCGCGACACGAAGGAGCCGCGCGACATGCGCCGCACCACCATCCAGGGCGACGGCCCGACCGTCCAGCAGGCGGCGGCTTAATCTAATCTTCGCTTGGCGCGGCGCGCGTAACAAACACAAACGTCACCCTGAGGAGCCGGCCGAAGGCCGGCGTCTCGAAGGGTGGCCGCAAGCACCGAGCTTGCTGCCATCCTTCGAGACGGCCGCTCGCTTGCGCGAGCGGCCTCCTCAGGATGACGTTTTTTATTTGTTTCTCGACTGTGTTTTTATCTGCTTTGCACGCGCGTACTCAATTCACGGCGAAGCAGTAGAGGAGGCCGGCGCCGCCCGAGGCCTTGAGCTGGTCCTGGCTGCAGCCGCGCGAGCCGTGCGAGGAGTTCCACGACTTCATGTGGCGGGTGTCCTTGAGGCCGGAGAGGTCGTGGTGGCCGACGATCGCCGAGCCGTCGCCGCTTTTCGTCCAGTTGCCGCAGGTGGTGTCGCCGCCGGCGGTGGAAAACATGCCCTGCGGATCGGAGCCGGTGAGGATGTCGTGGGTGTTCACGGGATCGCCGCGGCCGGGCACCGTCTCGCCCTTTTCGGTGAGTGCCGTCTGCTTGTTGATGTTGTTGTGCTCGGAGTGCAGGTCATCGACGTTCTTGGCGACGGTGAGGCCCTTGGCGTTGACCCACGGCCCCTTGCCGATGCGGTCGCGTGCGTTCACGCCGGCCGCGCCCCCGGGCTCGGTCGTGCTCAGATAGGCGTGCCAGGTCGCGGCGGCCGCGCCGGCGGCCTTGGCGAGCGCGGCGCAATGGGCGTCGGCCCCTTCGAGGCCGCCGAGGTCGGCGCCCTTGCCCGAGCCCACGCTCGAGACGAAGAACGTCATGCCGGCCTGCTGCGCCTGGCTGGCCGCGAGGCCGAGGCCGATCAACGCCGCTGCGGTGACGAGCGGAAGCGCGGTTCGAAACGTCATTTAGTTGTACTGAGTCAGAAGGTCGCAGTTCACCGGGCGGGGAATCAAGTACTTGGTTGGATTCACGTTTCAGCAACTCAGGGGGCTGACATGGACCACCAAGCTTGTGATGAT
>Ga0210408_10001852_pt1 | contig 21413 bp, 17 predicted proteins | sample IncBWH4MmetaG_FD_155471 | JGI IMG/M metagenome (GOLD analysis project Ga0210408, IMG submission 155471) | Forest soil microbial communities from Barre Woods Harvard Forest LTER site, Petersham, Massachusetts, United States - Inc-BW-H-4-M | ecosystem: Environmental > Terrestrial > Soil >...
GTGTAATTGTGGTGGGAAAAGTAAAAGTGTTTTTGTGGGAGGCAGGAAAAATTATTTTAGCCATCTCAATCATACTTTGGTTTTTAAGTTCGCATTGTCCGGATAGTGAGTTTAAAAGAATTGATCTGGAATATAAGGAAGCGATGAATACTTTACCTAACGATAGTATGAAAAATGTTTTTGAGAAGCAAATGCAATCAGCTAAACTGGAAGCATCATACGCCGGTTGGTTAGGAAAAAAAATTGAACCCGCCATAAAACCATTAGGGTTCGATTGGAAAATTGGCATTGCATTAATTACTTCATTTGCAGCACGCGAGGTTTTTGTTGGTACTATGGCGACAATTTACAGCGCAAATGATTCAGAGAATGTAACATCAGTGCGGGAAAAATTAATTTTAGAAAAAGAGCCGGATGGAAAACCGAAATACAGTGCTGCTGTGTGTTTATCCTTATTGGTATTTTATGCGTTCGCCATGCAGTGCATGAGCACCATGGCAGTTGTATTACGTGAAACTAAAAGCTGGAAGTGGACCCTGATACAATTTTTCTATATGACCGGATTAGCTTATTTGTCTTCTTATCTTGTTTACAATTTATTTTAATCTTTCTCTTTAAAATTAATATGCTTACCGCGCGTACCTCTTAAGCGTTGCCATTTACTCTCTCTGTCAGGTAACGCTACAAAATTCTCAATTTTAAATTGTTTGTATTCTATTTTTGGTGTTTCATGTGATAAGGTCCGGAGTGTATCAAAAATACTTGGTAAAAAAGAAAGAGACCTTACCCTTCTTCTGCAAAAACGATAAATTAATTTAGTCTGATAAGGGTCGCTTGCCAAAGCAACATTGGTAAATCCATTTGATTTAGCGATTTTATAACTATACCAAACGTTTTCTGTAGTATGCTCGGCTTTATCTTCAACAAAAATATTTTGCTCAGGAACCCCTAACGCAATTGCATATTGCTTCATTATTTTTGATTCTGCGTATGGAGAATAAACGGCTCCTCCGCTCATAATGATGTTTTTTGTTATCCCTCTTTTATATAAATGTACAGCCCAAATAACCCTCATTAACATTACGCGGTCCCACTCTGGTTCAATAAAAGGTACTCCCGGAACTATAACAGCATCATACTGAGCATGTTTTTTTATAGAACGCCTATATAATTTGTTTGCAGAAGGCGTAAAAAGAGAACAATACGAAAAAAGCATCGGTATTGCGAGGGCAAAGGCTATTAGTTTTTTGTGCATAAAGGATTTGCGATAAAGATAACGAGATTATGATAAAAAATTGTATTTTAGTCACAACAATAAACCACTACATGAAGAAATTATTTATTGCCTTGCTGTGCACGTTTAGCTATAGCCTGTTTTCGCAGGATACAGTTAAGGTTGCATCAATGCTCACTCCCGACCAACAAGCCGAATTGGATTATAATAGCGGACTGGAAAAGTTAAAAAATAACGATTACACATCTGCTATTGATTTTTTTACCAAAAGCATAGTCAACAAACCAACTTTTGATAAGGCATTAACCAACCGCGCAGTTGCTTTAACGCAAGCTAAACGTTATGTTGAAGCGTGCTCGGACATTAATACCGTTATTAAATTAACACCGAAAAATGCGGATGCGTATTTTACTAAAAGTTTAATTTTCTTTAATGAAGGAAAAAAAGATTCGCAATTAGTTGCATTGGATAAATGCATTGGTTTAAATCCAAATCACGCCGAAGCCAGTTATTACAAAGGTTTGTTAATGTACGAGAACGGTGAATATAAACTAGCTGTTGAAAGTTATAATAAAGCAATTCTGGCTAAAGCTGATTACGCTTATGCGTATAACGACAGAGCAAGCGCTAAACGAGCGATGGACGATCTATCAGGAGCGATTGCTGATTATGAAAAAGCAATTAGTCTTGATGCAAATCAGGCGTTTGTGTACAATAATCTTGGTTCTGCTTACCGCGAAAATAAAAATTTACCTAAAGCCATTGAGTCATTTGGTAAAGCACTACAAATAAATCCGAAATACTTTATAGCGCAAAATAACAGGGGCGCTGCCGCTCTTGAAAACGGCAATGCAAAAAATGCCCAAACCGATTTTGAAGAAGTATTGAAAAAAGATCCGAATAATTCTTCAGCGTATAACGGTTTAGCCTCTGTCGCCATAAAAAACAAAGAATATCAAAAAGCAAAAGACATGTCGACAAAAGCCATTCAGTTAAATGCAAAAAACGGACCAGCTTATTACAACCGTGGTATTGCCAAACAAATGTTAAGGGAAGAGGAAGGATGTTGTCAGGACTGGAAAAAAGCTGTAGAGCTTGGAGTTTCAGCAGCTAAATCATTTATTAATACAGATTGCAGCGAATAGATATATGAAAAAATTATTTTACATACTACTAACGGTTTTTACCTTACCGCTTTTCAATTTTGCCCAGCAAAATGTGGAATTTGAAAAAAAGAATTTTCCTGACAGAAAAGATGAACTGAAAGAAGCCATAAAAGAATTGCGTGAAGGCGATGCTATCTGGGATCTTCAGCAGCCGAACGTTTATCCTGTAGCAATTCCGCATTATTTAGCTGCGCAAAAATTTAATCCTAACAATGCACAGCTTAATTACAGGATCGGAGTGGCCTACTTGCAAACGCACGAAAAAGGGAAAGCGTATGATTATATAACCAAGGCCTATAATCTAAATCCTGCTGTTGATGAAAAAATAAGATTTTATACAGGATGGGTGTATCACTTGCGTTCAGAATGGGATAAAGCCATAACAGAATATCAAGGCTATGCTGCCACCTTAGGCGGAAAACAAAAAGAGGAGTTGGCAAAAGCTAATAAACGGATTGAAGAATGCAGAACAGGAATTGAATTAGCAAAAAATCCGATCCGCGTTTTTATTGATAATGTTGGACCAGAAATTAATTCGTCATACAGCGATTATTCGCCGGTAATTACGGCCGATGAAAGTTTAATGATGTTTACATCGCGCCGTCCGGGAGGAGTAAGTTCCGGTTTAAGTGAAGAAGATAATTTACCTTACGAAGATATTTGGGTATCAACTAAAAATGGTAAAAAATGGACTAACGCCAGGAATATTGGCACGCCCGTTAATTTGGAATTACATAACGCCGCTATTTGTTTATCGCCCGATGGACAAAAATTAATTACCTATGATGGAGCTAAACAAGGCGGAGATCTATTTATATCGGAATTAATGGGATTAACATGGACCAAACCTGAACCGCTTGGCAAAGCTATTAATACAGAAGGTCACGAATCATCTGCTTCTTTCTCGTACGACGGAAAGGATCTGTATTTTGTAAGTACAGATCGTAAAGACGGTTTAGGCGGACACGATATTTATGTTTCTCATATTAGTGAAAAAGGAAAATTTGAAAAGGCAGTAAACCTTGGTCCGCCAATTAATACGCCTTACGATGAAGATGGAGTTTACATGATGCCGGACGGAAAAACAATGTATTATTCTTCGAAAGGCCCCGGCTCTATTGGCGGTTATGATATTTTTAAAACTACTTTGGAAAATGGAAAATGGACACAACCTATAAACATGGGTATTCCAATTAACACGCCTGATGATGACGTGTTCTTTGTTTTAGCAGCTAACGGTCGGCATGCCTTCTACGCCAGCGCCAGCATGAAAGGTTATGGCGGACAAGACATTTACCGCTTAACAATTTTAGGTCCTGAAAAGCAACCGTTGTTAAATACCGAAGATCAGTTATTAGCAATGGCTGCTAATCCTATTTCAAATTTAAAAACAGAAGCAGCTGTTGCAGCTACCGGGCCAAAGATGGCTTTATTAAAAGGAGTTATTACAGATGAAAAAACAAAAGAAATTTTGGAAGCATCGATTGATCTGTTTGATAACGAGAAAAATGTATTATTAGCTACATTTAAATCAAACAGTTCAACAGGCCGTTACCTTGTTACTTTACCTGCAGGACGGAATTATGGTATTGCGGTAAGAAAGGATGGATATTTATTTCATTCTGAAAATTTCATCATTGATATCAACGCGGATTACATAGAGTACACAAAAGATGTTGCATTAAAGAAAGTGGAAGTGGGAAGCGTAATTGTTTTACGTAATATTTTCTTCGACTTTGATAAAGCAACTATCCGTCCGGAGTCGGCAAGTGAGTTAGACCGTTTAATTAAATTACTGACTGAGAATCCTACAATTAAAATTGAGTTAGGTTCGCACACGGATAGTAAGGGTTCGGATGAATACAATATGAAATTATCTGATAACCGTTCTAAATCGGTGGTTGATTATTTAATTGCAAAAGGCATTCCTGCAGATCGTTTAACCGCGAAGGGTTATGGCGAAACAAAACCAATTGATACAAATGATACAGATGAGGGCCGTCAGAATAACCGCCGTACCGAATTTAAGATCTTAAGCAAATAATTTAATAAAAATTCATCGCAAGACTCAAGCTGGCATAATAGCGGCTTGAGTCTTTTTTTTGTTCGGGATCATTTCCGGTTTTGTATTCCATGCTAAATAATAATTCCGGAGCCACATTAAGGTTAGGGAACAGATGATCAACACCACATCCAAACACAAGACCGAATGAGCTATACTTGTCGTTATTCATTTTCAAAAAAGTTTTGTCTGCTTTTTGATAACTGAATTTTGGTCCAACAATTAAATAAGATTGTTTTCCTGTAAGATAATAACTCATGTTTCGTGCTAATTTTATCACGGGGTCTGAATTCCAGCAGCCTAAACGGATTATTAATTGAGGTTTAAATTCTACACCAAGTGATGTAGAGTAAATTGTTTTTTCGTTTTTAGAAAATAAATTTTTGTAATTGTTAATTCCGAAAACAGCATTAACTTCGGGCCGGTAAGCAAAACAAGAATTTAGGTTCACCCAAAAAAAGAAACCCTGCTTCCATCCGTAAGAAAAGGTTGACACTGTTTTTGGTTTATAATATGTAAAGTCGCTGTTTATGTTCTTTGCAGGAACAATATTATTGTAAGTGAATCCCGAGAAGGTACCGGATGAAAAACCAAAATCAATTTTATGTGCAGAATAATCTACCGGCGTTTGCGCACAACCAATTTTAATTAATAACACGGGAAACGTTTTTGTGAACAGCCTCATTAATTGGGTAACGCATAAAAAAATAAAAGTTACATGCTAAAAAACAAAAGCCACATCTAAATTGATGTAGCTTTCCTGATCGACTAAACAAAATTGATTTATTTCTTCAACGCATCGCGTATTTCCATTAATAATTTTTCTTGGGCTGAAGGTTCAGGCAAAACAACCGCTTCCTTCTTTTTGGCTGAGTTAATTCCTTTAATGATCATAAACAAAACAAAAGCTACAAGAATGAATGAGATGATCTGCGAAATGAAGTTGCCATATTTAATTGCAGTGCCCGGAATAACTAATTGCGCTAAGTCTGCAATCTGCGCAGCTTTTAATGCAGGCGTTAAAACGGCGGGGGTAATAATATCATCAACTAAGGATTTTACAATACCATTAAATGAAGCGCCAATTACAACACCCACGGCAAGATCAACAACGCTGCCGCGAAGTGCAAACTCTTTAAATTCTTTTCTGAATCCCATACAAATAATTTTTAATTTGAATCAAGAACCTTTAACAACTCGTCAAGTTTTGGAGTTAATATAATTTCGGTTCTGCGATTTTTTTTGCGTGCATCAGCAGTTTTGCCTGTGTCCAATGGAAAAAATTCTCCACGGCCGGCTGAGGTAATTCTCTTACCATCAATACTTGTTCCTGCCAAAATAATTTTTGTAACTGAAGTAGCGCGCATCACGCTTAGATCCCAGTTATCTTTTATTTCACCTGAGCCTTTCATCGGCACATCATCCGTATGTCCTTCAACCATCACATTTATATCCGGGTTTTGTTCTAATACTTTTGCTAAATTTTTTAAAGCTTCAATACCTTTTGGTTCAACTGCTGTTTTACCGCTTGCAAATAAAAGACTCTCGTCCATACTCACATAAACTTTTCCGTTTTTTTGCGTGATGGTTAAGCCTTTGTTTTCAAAACTGAATAAAGCATCACTTAATTTCTTTTTCAGATCGGCAGCAGCCTGATCTTTTTTCTTTAGAATATCTTCTAACTCATTAACACGCGCTTCACGTTTTTTTAATTCGGCCGACAAAGCATCCAGATCTTGTTGTTGTTTGTTTAAACGGAGTTCAAGTCCTTTTAACTCATCTTGTTTTTTTAATAATTGATCTTGCGTTAACTGCAGATCGCTGCTCAATTTTGCATTGTCTTTTTCATTACCCGCAATTAATTTATCAAGGCGGTTCATTAACTGTTCATTTAAAGCATTTAATTTGTCATATTTGGCAGTTAAATTTCTGTAGCTCGCTCCTGTTATTGCACTGTCACGTTGTAATCCGCTTAAGGATTTAGCATCTTTTTCCGATTGTACTTTTAATTCAGCAAGCTTCGCTTCATTTTCGGCGCACGATTTTTTTAATGCTGTTAATTCTTTATCGCAGGCATCAGCCTTAGCTTTAGTTTCATCCATTATTCTTTGCGGTACGCATGAGGCAATTAATAAGGTTATAACGGAAACAATAATTATCTTTTTCATCACAATTTCTTTTATTCAAAATTACCTTAACAAAGGGCTGAGTATATGTCTCATTTCTATACTTTTTAACAATGAGATAGTGGTAATTTTTAACACCTTTTAGGTAACAAAAGCCAATTTTGGACGTATAATTGTTAAAAGCTGTTTGGAATTATGGAAGCGCTCAATAAAAACTGGTTAACAGAGGGTCTTTTAGACTTCGAATACAAGAAGTATGTTTTGTTGGCGTATTTGCAAAACGTGAAACAACATTTTAACAAGGCCGAGCTTTATCCGCCATTATCTGATTTGATCTGGCATTATAAAAACCTGTTATCGATAAAAGATTCTTATGAGCAATTAAGTTCAGGATTTAAAAAGGAATTGGAAGGGATCGATGCGAATGATTTTAAATTGATCTATACCAACCGCGAACAGGAAGAATGGATAAAAGAAATAAATGAAATTATTCATTACGCCACGCCGCTATTACAAGAAAATATTTATCAGGGCAAAGAAATTTATGATCTGATCGAAAAACAGTTAAGTCTTAATACGGTTGGGATAATGCCGGTAAATCATTCGGAAGGATATTTTTTATTCCATTACACAAAAAGCAAAAAAGTGCCGGCTTATTATTATTCAGTTTCTAAGATCCAAACTACCGAAGGTATCGGCCGCGCAATTTACACCAGTTATATTGGGACATATACTGTTGGAATAAATAAAACATACGAATCAATAAAAAGCCAATTAATAAAAACCAATAGCCAATTACCGGTTCCTGCCGTTTATTCATTCCAAACCGAATTATTGTTACCGTTCAAGGAAACCCTAATGCCTGTGGCCAAGCGTTTTTTCCTAAGAAAAGCCAATTTATAGCACTATTTTTTTCTTACTTTTATGCAAAATAGCGGAGTATGAAAAAAATCTCGTCGTTAGAGGAATATCACTCAGAATACAAAAGATCAGTTGAAGCCCCGGAAGAATTTTGGGCCGGTATTGCAGAAAATTTTTCCTGGAAAAGAAAGTGGGACAGTGTTTTGAAATGGGATTTTAAAAATTATGATGTAAAATGGTTTTTAAACGGGAAATTAAATATTACTGAAAATTGTATCGACAGACATTTAGCCGACAACGGAGATCAGCCTGCCATAATCTGGGAACCCAATGATCCTAAAGAAGAATCTAAAACTTTAACGTATAAACAACTTCATGAAGAAGTTTGCCGTTTCGCAAATGTTTTAAAAAACAACGGCTATAAAAAAGGGGACCGCGTTTGCATTTATATGCCGATGGTGCCGGAGTTAGCAATTGCCGTTTTAGCTTGCGCAAGAATTGGGGCAATTCACTCAGTTGTGTTTGGAGGTTTCTCTTTTAATTCTTTAGCAGATAGAATTCATGATGCCGATTGTCATTTGGTAATTACTGCCGATGGTGCTTTTCGCGGTGCAAAAGATATTCCGCTTAAATCAGTTGTGGATGAAGCTTTGCTTACTTGCCCATCGGTAAAAAAAGTAATTGTACTAAAAAGAACAAACTACGAAATGAAAATGCAAAACAACCGCGATGTTTGGTGGCACGATGAAATTAAAAAAGTAAATGCAGATTGTGCCGCCGAAACAATGGACGCAGAAGACATGTTATTTATTTTGTACACTTCCGGTTCGACCGGAAAGCCAAAAGGCGTTGTTCATACTTGCGGTGGTTATATGGTGTATGTCGGCTATACATTTGAAAATGTTTTTCAATACAATAAAGGCGATATTTATTGGTGTACAGCTGATGTAGGCTGGATCACAGGTCACTCGTACCTTGTGTACGGACCGTTATTAGCCGGTGCAACAACGGTCATGTTCGAAGGAGTTCCAACCTGGCCGGATGCGGGACGTTTTTGGGAAGTGATAGATAAACATAAAGTAAATATTTTTTATACAGCACCAACTGCGATTCGTTCGCTGCAAGCTGCAGGTTTAGATTTTGTGAAGCCGCACAAACTAACAAGTCTAAAAGTTTTGGGAAGCGTTGGCGAGCCAATTAATGTGGAAGCCTGGAATTGGTATAACGAAAATATTGGAAAAGGTAAATGTCCGATAGTTGATACCTGGTGGCAAACGGAAACAGGAGGAATAATGATCTCTCCCTTAGCGGGAATCACAAAAACAAAACCCGGTTTTGCAACATTGCCATTGCCGGGAGTTCAACCTGCTTTAGTAGATGAAAAAGGAAGAGTATTGGAAGGAAATAATGTTGACGGAAGATTATGCATGAAATTTCCCTGGCCGGGAATTATCCGGACAACTTACCGTAATCATGAAAGATGTAAAGAAGTTTATTTCTCGGCCTTTAAAGGATATTATTTTACCGGTGATGGCTGTAGAAGAGATAATGATGGATATTACAGAATTACCGGAAGGGTGGATGACGTAATAAAAGTATCAGGACATTTATTAGGCACAGCGGAAATTGAAAGTGCCATTAATGAACATTCTGATATTGTTGAAAGCGCAGTTGTTGGTTTCCCGCACGATATAAAAGGCTGGGGAATTTATGCTTATGTTATTTGCGAAAATAAACGTAACGACGTGGATGAATTAAAAAAAGAAATTATTACAACGGTAAATAAATTCATGGGACCAATTGCACGTCCTGATAAAATTCAAATTGTAAGCGGCTTGCCAAAAACGCGCAGCGGAAAAATTATGCGTCGTATTTTAAGGAAAGTAGCTGAAGGGGATGTAAGTAATTTAGGAGACACATCAACACTACTTGATCCTTCCGTTGTAGAAGAAATTGTAAAAGGGAAAATAAATTGAAATTATTTTTTTCTTATATTGATTCGCCTTTAGGAGAATTAGAACTCACTTCAAGTGATAATCATCTCTTATCGGTTCTTTTTGTAAAAACTGAAAAAAATGTATTGGATAAGCAGCCTGTTCTGCATTCAGAAATAAATGATGAAGCAAAACAACAACTGGACGCATATTTCAAAAAAGAAATTACAAAATTTAATTTGCCTATAAGTCCTGCCGGAACTGAATTTCAAAAAACAGTTTGGAACGAATTAATTAAAATTCCTTTCGGAACTACCATTTCCTATTTAACGCTTGCAAAAAAACTTGGAGATGTGAATTCAATTCGCGCTGCAGCATCTGCTAATGGAAAAAATCCAATCACAATAATAATCCCTTGCCACAGGGTTATAGGTGCTGATGGAAAACTGGTTGGTTATTCGGGCGACATGTGGCGGAAACAATGGTTATTAGAGCACGAAAGCAAGCAGGAAAAACTGTTTTAATCCCCCAATTTGGGTGAGATAAACCCTGCATTATCAAATAGATAGACGACATTCGTCTATGGTAAGCCCTTATTACTCTAAAAAATTGTGTAAAGCGTTTTTTTTCAAGTAGTTTCGCTCCCTATTTAATAAAAATATCAATGAAACGTATACTAATTATAATTCTTGCATTAAATTTTATTTTCAAATCCGCTTTAAGAGCTGATGAAGGAATGTGGTTACCGATGTTATTAGGCGAACAAGTTTATGCCGACATGGTAAAAAGAGGTTTGAAATTATCGAAAGAACAATTGTACAGCATTAATCAAGCCAGTATAAAAGACGCAATTATTATTTTTGGTGGAGGTTGTACAGGCGAAATCGTAAGCAAGGAAGGTTTAATTTTTACAAATCACCACTGCGGATATAATGCCATTCAAGCGGCAAGTACCTTAGCACATAATTATTTAATTGATGGTTTTTGGGCACGCAATAAACAAGAAGAAATTAAAGCTCCCGGTGTTCATGCTCAATTTTTAGTAAAGATCGCTGATGTTACGGATAAAGTAAATGAAAAAATAAAAGACATTAAAGGCATTGAGTTAACAACAAAATTACCGGCTATTTTAAATGAAATAGCTACTAAAGAAACGGAAGGCACTACTTTAGAAGGCCGGGTTGTTCCCATGTTTAAAGGCAATCAGTTTTTATTATTTGTTTACGAGCGTTATAAAGATGTTCGTTTAGTAGGAGCACCTTCTGAAAGCGTTGGTAAATTTGGCGGTGATACTGATAATTGGGAATGGCCGCGTCATACAGGAGATTTTTCTATTTTCCGTGTGTACATGAGTAAAGATGGTAAACCGGCAGAATATTCGGCAGATAATGTTCCATTCAAAGCAAAATATTTTTTACCTGTTTCGATAAAAGGCGTTAAAGATGGTGATTACGCAATGATCTATGGTTATCCGGGCGGCACTAACCGTTATGAAACATCTTACGGTGTTAAATTGAAAACAGATATTGAAAACCCTTCATTGGTTAGTTTACGCGAACAGCGTTTAAAATTCATGCTCGAAGAAAGACATAAAGATCCTGCGGTAAATTTACAATTAGCAGGTTATTATGCGGGTGTTGCCAATTATTGGAAATTTTTTGACGGCGAAACAAAACAATTATTGAAATTTAAAATCTACGAAGAAAAACAAGCAGCAGAAGCCGCATTTTCAGCATGGGCAAAAGGGAAACCCGATTACGAAAATTTATTTAGTGATTATCAAAAAGCTTATGATGCATGGAGACCGTATGTGAAGCAACGTGTTTATTTAAATGAAGGCATCATGGGATCGCCGCTAATTGCTTTTGCGGCTAATTTGCAAAGACTGGATGTTACGTTAAGCAAAAAAGATGTAAGTAAAAGAGAGATCGCAAAAATGGACAGCATTTTGCAAAAAATGTGGACCGCCTTTCATAAAGCAGAAAACATTGCTTCCGATAAAAATACTTTATCATTTGTAACACAAGCTTTTTATAATGATGTTGATGCAGGACAACACCCAAAAGGATTTTATACCTGGGTAAATGCAAGATTCGGCGAATTAAAAAATAAACAAGTTTATAACTTATTTGCTGATTATGTTTTTAATAATACATTCTTATTGGATTCAGTTAAATGGAACAAGTTTATTGAAAACCCTGATACGGCAGCTTTGCATAAAGACGCTGCGTTTATGGTAGCGAACACTTTTAATTCTAATTTCGACAATAATTATAAAAAATACTCAAACGATTTTAATGCACAAAACTTTGCCTTAGGTCGCACATATTTGAAAGGTATTTTAGAAATGAACAAAGGAAAGAAAATGTATCCTGATGCTAACTTTACCATGCGCGTTTCTTTTGGTAATGTAAAATCATATATTCCCCGCGATGGTGTAAAATACAATCACATTACCACATTAAGCGGTGTGCTCGAAAAATATAAACCGGGAGATTATGAATTTGACCTTCCTGCAAAATTTTTAGAACTGGCTAAGAAGAAAGATTTTGGTCAATATGCAGATCCAATTACCAAGGATATTGTTGTTGGTTTTATTACAACAAACGATATTACAGGTGGTAACTCAGGCTCTCCGGTTATTAATGGGAATGGCGAATTAACAGGTTTGGCTTTTGATGGAAACTACGAAGCATTAAGTCATAAAATCGCCTTCGATAAAGATCTGAACCGCACTATTTGTTTAGATGTACGTTATATGCTTTGGGTAGTTGATAAAGTTGGCGGCGCAACAAATATTATTCAGGAATTGGATCTGAGAAAGTAAATGTTGTTATTTCCAAACGAAAAGTCTTGCATTTGCGAGACTTTTTATTTAAGTGATTTTAATTCCAATAACGCAAATATCATCAACTTGTTCAAGTTCGCCTTTCCAATTCAAAAACTCTTTGGCAAGTAATTCTTCCTGTATTGAACATTTTTCGGATGAAACCCGAACTAATAATTCGTTAAGCGCTTTGTACTTGAATTTTTTTCCTTTCGGTCCGCCAAATTGATCGGCGTAACCATCAGTATATAAATAAAGCACGTCTCCTTTTTTCGCGGGAATGCTGTACGTTTTAAAACTTTCTTCCTTATCTGATTTACCAACCGGCATTCTATCGCAATTAAGTTCAGTTAAGTTTTCGTTGCTGATAAGAATCGGGCGACTGTTAGCCGCTGAATAAGAAATTTCACCGGTGTTATTATTTATGCAAAGTATGATCCCGTCCATACCATCTTGCCCGCCGTTTTGTGAAATATTTTTAATTAATCTTTTGCGTACATAATTTAAAATTTCTCCGGGTTCCGAGATCCCTTTTTCGTTTATAGCTTCATTTAAAAAAGAAATATTCAGTAAACTCATAAATGCTCCTGGAACACCATGCCCTGTGCTATCGCAAACTGCCAGATAAAAAAGACCCCTGCCATCTTTAGGAACGGTAGCCCAATAAAAATCGCCGCTTACAATATCTTTTGGCTTGAACAAAACAAAATGTTCGGGCAGATTTTTTTGTAAATAAGAGGCGTGAGCTAACAATGTGTTTTGAATCCGTTTTGCATAATTAATACTATCGGTAATATCTTTATTTTTTTCAACAATGATCTTGTTCATGTTTTCCAGCTGCACGTTTGACTTTTGTTTTGTGCGGTAACCACGATATATAAAAATAGTAAGAAGGCAGATCAATACTAAGACGGCTGAGACACTATAGAGAATTATTTCGCGGTGGCTTTTTTCCTGAGCATAAACAAGGTCTCTTTTTTCTTGTTCCAATTTTGAAATGGATTCTTTTTTATCGAACTCATATTGAAAACGTATTTCAGAAACCTGTTGATTTGCATCCAGATTAAACAAACTGTCTTTAACCTGCGCAAATGATCTATGATACTTATAAGCCTCTTTAAAATTATTTTGTTCGGCGTATGTATCCGCTAGATTTAAATAAATATCTTTTAAATAACTTTTTTTACCCATTTTTTGAGCTAGTTCAAGAGCTTTAAAAAGATATTCATAGGCTTCTTTGTATTTTTTAAACTTCCGGTTAAGAATACCAATGTTGATATAGCAGGAAGCAATGCCGTCATCATCTTTTATTTCTTCTCGGATAGCCAAAGATTTAAGATAAAAAACAAGCGCACGGTCTCTTAGTTTTTTTTGTTCGAACAAACCACCAATATTATTATAAGAATAAGCCATGCCGAATTTATCACCAATTTCTATCTCAATTTTAAGAGCGCATTGGTGAATTAAGATAGCTGTATCCGGCTTTTCAAGCGCATCGTATATCGTGCCTATGTTGTTCAATGATGTAACAATCCCCTCTTTATCATTCAGTGCTTCTTTTATTTTTAGGGATTTATTATGAAATTCAAGAGCCTTATCATAATTCTCCTGCTCATAAAAAAGGTTTCCGATGTTGTTGTATACGGTGGCAAGACCTTCCTGCCGTTTCCCCTTTTCATCAATGGCCAGGCTTTTATATGCGTACTCAAAAGATTTTGCATAATCTCCTTTAGCTTCGTAAACTAAACCAATATTACCTAAAACCCTTGAAATATTCTCTACATCATTTACCCGTTCCGAAATTGCTAGAGACTTTTTGTAAAAATCAATGGCTTTATCATAATTATGCATTGCAACATGTAAATTGCCATACGTATTAAGGCAAAGTGAAATCCCGAACGCGCCATTGGTTTTTTGGGCGATCTTATAGGCTTCATCTGTATATGCAAAACCTTTATTTATATCGTTCAGATGTATATAAGCTGTTAGATCAACAAGTGTTATTATTTTAATAGAATCATTAGTTGTGGTTTTTACTATGTTTTCTAGCGAGTCGACGTAAGACCGTTGTGAAAACAGCAATTGCGACACGCAACAGATCAGTAATAAAAGAGGTTTACGGATAAACAACATTTAATCATAAAAATAGCATTAAAATCTTAATGTATAAAAGTGGGGTAAAAAAAAATGACTATTATTGAAGTTAATTAAAATGGCGGTTGAGCAAAATAAAATAACCGATAAGTTAAAAGCGATAGTTTATGCTTTTGACGAAAATTCTTCAATAGCAAAAAAATCCATTTTGACTGAAATTTCAAAAATGACTTTTACAAAACACACTGACATTCTAAAATACCATGAGGCGCTTTTGTTTTTATTAGTTTATCCTGAAGATGATGAACAACAGAAATTGGCGCTTGATGAAATGTTAAGACTCATTGAAAGAGTAAAAAATTTGATGGATACCAAAAAAGAAAAATTCGACCTAAGCGGATTGGCTTTTACAAATACGCATGGAGGATTTAGTATAAGTTTAATTAAATGGTTGTTGAATGAATTTCCGGGACAAGTTTCAATTCATTCGTTCGATGAAGAAGGAATTCATCCTAAAGAAATTTTAAAACACGTTTTGGGCGAAATGGAATTTGAAATTGCAGCAGATGAAAAATTAAAGCCAAAGGCATGGCTCGTAAAAGTAAGCGGCACAAAAAATAAAACCAAACTGTTGCAATGGCTGATTAAACATCTTTGTAAATTAAACGCGGGCGATCTTATTAAAGACCAGCTTATGGATTCAATGAAATTGTATGTTACGATTTGTCCAAAAGAAAATAATTTTTCAAGAAGCTTTGGAAAAATTTCTCTGACAAAAACTTATTTTCATGAAAATGGTTTATTAAAAAAGTTTGATGAAAGAGCTTTAATAAATAAAAAATTACCTCAGCCAAAAAAACTTTCACTCCAGCAAAGATCAGAAATAATAAAATTCTCGCGCGTTGCTTTATGTTTATTGAATCGCGAAACTGATCCCATAACTTATTGCAATGAAGACGGACTTTTGTATTATGAATTAGAACACGGTTTATCAATTGCATTATTCAGCATGTTACCGGAAAGAAGATTGCCGTTGGAATCATATATTGGTTTTATGATGTTTAAAAATGGTTACCCGATGGCTTATGGCGGCGGCTGGTTATTTGGAAAACGTTCCCTATTAGGAATAAATATTTTTGAAGCATTCAGAGGAGGCGAATCTGCATTTGTGTTTGCCCAATTATTACGAACTTATAAAAATGCGTTTGGAGCCACTTATTTTGAAGTGGAGCCGTATCAATTCGGAAAAGATAATCCGGAAGGAATACAATCCGGTGCATTTTGGTTTTATTATCGTTTTGGATTCAGGCCGGTAGATGAAAAATTAAATCAATTGGCTAATTCCGAATTTCAAAAAATTCAGTCGGATAAAAAATACCGCAGCGATTTCACAACCTTAAAACAATTTACAAAGTCGAATGTATCAGTAAATTTTTCAGGCAATCAAAAACCAATTAACCCCTCAGATATAAGTAAATACATCTCACAACAGATCGTAAAACAATTTAATGGCGATAGGGAAGCGGTTGAAAAATGGTGTAATGCTAAATTAAAAAAAGAATTGGGAATTAATTTATCATTAAAAAACCCAGGGATAAAAAAACTGAATTTGTTTTATGGTTTATGTTTGAAAACAGACAAGCTATCAGCAAAAGAAAAAACAAAACTGAAAAATTTTATTTTGGAAAAAGGGAAAGATGAATTTACCTACATTAAATTATGTAATGAAATAAACCTAAACTCACTTTTTATTAATAAGCCAAACGCCTAAAATAACAACACCCATCGAACATAATTGTACAATGGTAATTATTTCGCCATCTAACAATCCCCACCCTATAGCAACAATTGGAATTAAATAAGTACAACTTGCGGCAAAAACGATGCCCGCCTGTTTTATTATTTGATTGTAAATGATTACTGAGATCCCTGTGCCCACGACCCCTAAAATACAAACAAAACCAAATGCAGAATAACCATTTGGGCGTTGCGTTAAATGAATTGTAAAATCTGTATTCAAAAATAAATAGGCCAAAGCCATTGGTCCGATAATTGAAAACGATGCCACTGTTGCTGCTACTGAATTTATGTTATGTAAATATTTTTTAATGCCGTTAATACTGATTGCGTAACAGCTGGTTGCCAGAACAACCAACAAACTGTAATTAATGTTTTTTGATTGCTCGCCGCTTTCGTCAAACCCGAGCAAACATAAAGCACCAATTAAACCTATAGCCACTCCAATAATTTGAAATCTGTGAATTGTGTTTTTAAAGATCAGTATCCCAAAAATAATTGTAAACAGTGGCGTTAATGCATTTAGCATTCCTGTTAAACTGCTGCTTATTTGTGTTTCGGCTTTTGTAAATAAAAAAGCAGGGATAAAATTCCCAAACACGCCCATTAAAATAAGTCCAACCCAATCTTTTTTAAAATTTATGTTTTTGTAATGCTTAATTAAAAGCGGTGAGAGAGAAACAAAAGCAATAGCGATACGTAAAGCTGCTACCTCATCGCTCGAAAAAGCGACGAGTCCTTCTTTCATTAAAATAAACGAACCCCCCCAAATAAGGGAAAGCAATATTAAAAATAACCAGGAGGTCGGATTGGGTTTCACGGGGGTGAAGGTACGATCTTCATTAAATAATTTTTGGTAATCAATAAAAACTTATGATATTTGTACCGTTAATGACAACTAAAAAGATAAAACACACTAAGAAACTTTTCCGTTAAGGAAGGGCAAGAATGTTTTATTATAAAAATAATAGCAGGCCTTTCCCAAAATGGAAAGGTTTTTTTATTTAAAATACATAAATATGAAAGTTGCAGTAGTAGGCGCCACAGGATTAGTTGGCACAGTAATGTTAAAAGTTTTAGAGGAAAGAAATTTTCCTGTAAGTGAATTAATTCTGGTTGCTTCCGAAAGATCGATTGGCAAAGAAATTGATTTTAAAGGAAAAAAGTATAAAGTATATTCTATGCAACAAGCGATTGATGCAAAACCAAACATTGCATTATTTTCAGCCGGTGGAAATACATCTTTAGAATGGGCTCCAAAATTTGCAGAAGCAGGCACAACTGTTATTGATAATTCATCGGCGTGGCGGATGAATCCCAATAATAAATTGGTTGTTCCGGAAATTAATGCACACGAATTAACTAAAGCCGATAAAGTAATTGCAAATCCAAATTGTTCAACCATACAAATGGTTGTAGTGTTAAACCCTTTGCATAAAAAATACAAAATTAAACGCGTTGTTGTTTCAACCTATCAATCTGTAACCGGTACCGGTGTTAAAGCTGTGACGCAAATGAATAACGAACGTTCGGGCATTAAAGGTGAGATGGCGTATAAATATCCGATCGATCTAAATGTGATTCCGCAAATAGATGTGTTTACTGAGAATGGTTATACCAAGGAAGAAATGAAAATGGTAAATGAAACCAAAAAAATAATGGGTGATAATTCGATCGCAGTTACTGCAACCACTGTTCGTATTCCTGTAATGGGCGGGCACAGCGAAAGCGTAAACATTGAATTTGAAAACGAATTTGAGGTAACGGATATTTTTGAACTTATGAAAAAAACAGAGGGCGTGATCTTGCAGGATGATATCGCTAACCAGATTTATCCCATGCCAATGAATGCGCATAACAAAGATGAGGTTTTTGTGGGACGGATCCGCCGCGATGAATCCCAGCCAAAAACCTTAAACCTATGGGTGGTGGCTGATAATTTGCGTAAAGGAGCTGCAACTAATGCTGTTCAAATTGCGGAATACCTTCTTAAAAATAAATTGGCTTAAACCTTTTGAATTTGACTTATTACTTCTAACTTTAAAATATGGTAACACGACCGTTTAATTTTAAAAAGTGGATCGATGATAATCGTCACTTACTTAAACCACCTGTAAATAATAAGGTAGTTTATAAGGATGCTGAATTTATTGTAATGGTTGTTGGCGGACCAAACTCCAGAAAAGATTATCACTTTAACGAAAGCGAAGAATTTTTTTATCAGTTGGAAGGAAATGTAACCGTACAGATCCAGGAAAACGGAAAAGCAGTTGATGTGCCAATTAACGAAGGAGATATTTTTTTATTACCGCCAAGAGTTCCCCATAATCCAAAACGTCCTTCCGGAACAATTGGTTTAGTAATGGAACGCAAACGCCGTGAAGGAGAAAAAGACGGCTTAATGTGGTTTTGCGAAAAATGTAATACTAAATTGTACGACGAATATTTTACGCTGACCGATATCGCAACTCAGTTCCAGGCCATATTCTCAAAATTCTATAATTCAAAGGATTTAAGGACTTGTAAAAGCTGCGGGTACGTAATGGAACCACCTCCTGTAATTGCCTGATAAACACTATTTTATTTCTGTTTTCTAATTTTTACCTTTTTTCAACAGTCAGCCCAAAAGCTGGGTCTTCTTGTACCTTTGCCCTTTGTTAGACTTATGAGCCAGAAAAAAATTAAAAGCGCCCTTATTTCAGTATATTATAAGGACAATCTCGAACCAATCATTAAAAAACTTAATCAGCTCGGCGTTACAATGTATAGCACCGGCGGCACCCAAACTTTTATTGAAAAAATAGGAGTGCCCGTTACAGCTGTGGAATCTTTAACTTCTTTTCCTGAAATATTGGGAGGGAGAGTAAAAACACTTCATCCAAAAATTTTTGGTGGTATTTTGGGACGGCGCGAGTTAAAAAGTGATGTCGCCCAAATGGAACAACATGATATTCCAAATATTGATCTTGTGATCGTGGATCTGTATCCTTTTGAAGAAACAGTTGCAAGCGGTGCTTCTGAAGAAGATATCATTGAGAAAATTGACATTGGAGGAATTTCTTTGATCCGCGCAGCAGCCAAAAACTTTAACGATGTCATTATTGTTTCTTCCCGAAATGATTATAAATCATTATTAGAATTATTGGAAAGTAAAAACGGCCTATCGGATCTAAGTGATAGGAAAACTTTTGCTGCAAAGGCTTTTGCCACAAGCTCGCATTATGATTCGGCCATTTTCAATTACTTTAATAAAACTGAAAATATTATGCAGTTAAAACAAAGTATTCAAACCGGTCAGATATTACGTTACGGCGAAAACCCTCATCAAAAAAGTATTTTTTACGGGAACCTTGATGCAATGTTTGACAAGATCGCGGGTAAAGAATTATCATACAATAATCTTCTGGATGTTGATGCTGCTGTTAATCTTATAGCTGATTTTACAGAACCAACATTTGCCATTTTAAAACACAACAATGCTTGCGGTGCAGCCAGCAGATCAACAATAAAACAAGCTTATCTGGATGCTTTGGCCGGAGATCCGGTTTCAGCCTTTGGAGGAATTTTGATAGCGAACAAAGAAATTGATGAAGAGACGGCCGCTGAGGTGAATAAACTTTTTTGCGAAGTCGTAATAGCTCCTTCTTATAGCGCAAAAGCAATCGAGATCCTAAAATCAAAACCTAATCGGATCATTTTAATTCAGAAAAAAGTAACCCTTGCCGAAAAATCCTTCAGAACCTTATTGAACGGGGTGATTGAACAGGATAAAGATTTAAAAACAGAAGTAGAATCCGACTTAAAACTTGCTACAACAAAAGCACCAACAGCAAGCGAAATAAAAGATCTGTTGTTTGCCAATAAACTGGTTAAGCATACCAAATCCAACACCATTGTAATTGCAAAAAACGGACAACTTTTAGCAAGCGGAACTGGTCAAACTTCACGTGTTGATGCCCTGAAACAGGCGCTGGCAAAGGCTTTGAGCTTTGGCTTCGATATTAAAGGTGCTGTAATGGCGAGTGATGCATTTTTTCCTTTTCCCGATTGTGTTGAGATTGCACATAAAGCGGGTGTTAATGCGGTTGTTCAGCCGGGCGGATCCATAAAGGATAAAGAAAGTATTGCTTATTGCAACGCTAATGGAATTAGTATGATGTTTACAGGCACGAGACATTTTAAACATTAAAAAGTGCAAAAAAGAACTTTACCTGTTTTATTACGTACAAATAAACAGTAATTTTGAAAGAGCATTATGGCATTATTCGATTTTTTAACCCAAGATATAGCAATTGACTTAGGAACGGCTAACACTATTATTATCCATAATGATAAAGTTGTTGTTGATGAACCAAGTATAGTTGCAGTTGATAGAACTAACGGTAAGATCATAGCTGTCGGTCGTGCTGCACAAATGATGCACGGAAAAACTCACGAGAATATAAAAACAATTCGTCCTTTGAAAGACGGAGTGATCGCAGATTTCCAGGCAGCGGAAGAAATGATCAAAGGAATGATCAAGATGATCAATCCGGGCAATCGTTTTTTTAAACCATCTTTAAAAATGGTTATTTGTATTCCTTCAGGTATTACAGAGGTTGAGAAACGTGCGGTTCGCGATAGCGCGGAGCACGCAGGTGCAAAAGAAGTTTACATGATCCACGAACCAATGGCTGCTGCTATTGGAATGGGAATTGATGTGGAAGAACCAATGGGAAACATGATCATTGATATTGGCGGCGGTACATCTGAGATTGCGGTTATTGCATTAGGCGGTATAGTTTGCGATAAATCAACACGTATTGCCGGTGACGACTTTAACGCAAACATTGAAGAATATATGCGCCGTCAGCATAATATTTTAATTGGAGAGCGCAGTGCTGAGCGTGTTAAAATTGAAGTTGGTGCGGCTATGACAGAAATTGAAAATCCTCCGGCAGATTTTGCAGTGCAGGGAAGAGATCTGATGAGCGGTATTCCGAAAGAAGTTTATATCAGTTATGTTGAAATTGCACATTGTTTAGATAAATCTATTTCTAAAATTGAGGAAGCGATCTTGAACGCGTTAGAAATGACGCCTCCTGAATTGGCTGCTGATATTTACCGCAAAGGAATTTTTATGGCCGGCGGCGGTTCGTTATTACGCGGATTAGATAAGCGTATCTCCATGAAAACAAAATTACCTGTTCATGTTTGCGAAGATCCTCTTAGGGCAGTTGCACGCGGTACAGGCATTGCACTTAAAAATGTTGATAAATTCCCATTCCTTATCAAGTAATTGCAGCACTTTACATTGTAGTTTTATAGAACAA